>WNGP01000628.1_pt1 | contig 27681 bp, 20 predicted proteins | sample 5407671 | NCBI WGS metagenome assembly WNGP01 (sample SAMN13153381, study PRJNA577476) | soil metagenome | isolation source: 40 cm soil or saprolite under Garry oak tree replicate 2 | place: USA:California | collected 2016-06-15
GGCTTGGCCCTCAGCATCTTTGTCAGGGCTTGGTCGAATTTTCGCTATGCCACTTTCCTCTTACGCGCATGATAACAGGGTTGGCGGGTCCGCAAGGATTCCCAGTCCGCAACGTGTGTCGACAAGTTCTTCACCATTCTAAGACCAGAAATCCGGCCACGATTTCCATACCGCACCATTGCTCTGTGTCAAATACATAATCGCCATTAAAACCCTTTAGAATCAATACTTGCAAGAATGGCTCACGAAGGGTGGGAGAAACGCTCTTTCGGTTCCACAGGTCACGTGGCACTGGCCACGGATCGCGGAACAACAGTCACGAACCACGAGATGTGCTTGTCTTCCCCTTCAACTTTCAACTGTCGATCGAAGATCCCGACCTTGTCGGGATTGTCAACCTCCCCGCATCTCCTTGCTTCTTTACATCCTTACCTCATTACTTCTATTCTCTTCCCATGAGAGACGCTTCTAAAATGTTCGCCACCGTCGAAGAGGCCGTCGAAGAGATCCGTCAGGGCCGCATGGTCGTCCTCGTCGACGACGAGGACCGTGAAAACGAAGGCGACCTCGCCATGGCCGCCGAAAAAATCACACCCGACGCCATCAACTTCATGGCCAAGTACGGCCGCGGCCTGATCTGTCTGCCGCTCACCGAAGAGCGCTGCGACGAACTCCACCTCCCGCTCATGTCGCCGATTAACACCTCCGTGCACGGCACCGCGTTCACGGAAGCCATTGACGCGCGCGTTGGCGTCACTACCGGCATCAGCGCTTCGGACCGCGCCATGACCATCCTCACGGCCATTGATCCAAAGACGAAGCCGCAGGATCTCGCGCGCCCGGGGCACATTTTTCCGCTGCGCGCGCGCAACGGCGGCGTACTCGTCCGGGCGGGCCAGACGGAAGCGTCGGTGGACCTCGCGCGAATCGCCGGCCTCACTCCCGCGAGCGTCATCTGCGAAATCATGGGTGACGACGGCACCATGTCCCGCGTGCCGCAGCTCGTCGAATTCTGCAAGGAACACAACCTGAAGATGCTCACGGTGGCGGACCTCATTCGCTACCGCATGCAGCACGAACGCTACGTACGGCGCGTCGGGGAAGCGGTCCTGCCCACGCGCTTCGGCAACTTCCGCATGATCGCGTACGCCAGCGATGTGGATCACGATCAGCACGTTGCGCTAGTGCGCGGCGATCTGGAAGGCGCGGAGCCGGCGCTCGTGCGCGTCCATTCGCACTGCCTCACCGGCGACGTTTTCGGTTCTACGGCTTGCGATTGCAGCGAACTCGTCTCGCGCTCGCTGGCCGCCATTGCCAAGGAAGACCGCGGCGTCTTTCTCTATCTGCACCACACGGGACGCGGCTTCAGTGTTGAAACCGCCGAAGAGCCCGGCGCGCTCCCCCAGATTCATTTCCACAAGCGCGGCCAGCTCGATCGCGAACCTGCCCGCCAGCGCATGGTGCAGCACGAAAGTGGCATCGGCGCGCAAATCCTGATCGACCTCGGCCTCAAGGACATTCGCGTCCTCACCAATCACCCGAAAAAAGTCGTCGCCCTCGAAGGCTACGGCATCCGCATCGCCGACCAGGTCCCCCTCCGCATCGACCAACCTAAGCCGACGCACCAAACCCTATGACCATGTTGCGCAGTCCCAGTTTCGATTGTCAGACCGAGGTCCCGACCCCTGTCGGGGGCCGATGGATCTCAAACTGTCGCGCTATCGGAGAGTGTGAGGTGAACACTACTCTGCGGAAAGGCCCTGTTCTGGATTCGCTCGAGGCTGCTTGCCCGGCATTTGGTTCGGGAAAGCATTGCTCTTCGGCGCCGGCTTCCCAACAGTCAAATACTTGCGCATCTTTTCGAGCCGCTTCGGCCCGAGCCCGCGAATCGCCAGCAAATCGTCCACGCTCTTGAAGGCGCCGTAGGATTTGCGCATTTGCAAGATCTTGTCCGCCGTCGCCGGCCCAATCCCCGGCCCTGTTGCAGTTCTTCCGACGTCGCCGTATGGGGATTTACCGGCTTGGCCGGCGGTTTTTTCTTCCCCGCGTCCAGGGACGCGGCAAAGACCAAGGCAGCAAAAAGAAAGGAGGAAAGGATCCGGATTGGAAATCGCCGCGCCATGACGGCAATATATTGTTCTGACTACATACACAAATCAATAACAAAAGGTGCACTTAGTCCATGTGCTTCCCCTGTGCGTCGTAAACTTCAACTTCGCCGAAAAGCGACGCTTGCTCCTCAATTTGCGCGCGGTCGCCCACAACGACGACTTGCATGTTTGCGGAGTCCAGATATTTGCGCGCCGTTGCGAGCAGATCTTCCGGCTTCAACGCGCGAACTTTCGGGCGATAAGTTTCGAGATAATCGTCCGGCAATTCGTTCAGCGCCACGGTGGAGAGTTGCGATAGCAGCCCATCCTGCGTCGCCAGCCCCATGGAAAAGACGCCGCTCAGATAATTCTGCGCGTCGGCGAGCTCCGGCACCGGCACTGGGACGGACCGCAGTTTGTCCATTTCATAAAACATCTCCGTCAGCGATGCGGCCACAACATCATTTCGCACCGCGGCCGAAACCGAAAAGTAGCCATGCTGCCGCAGCGCATGCACGCCGCTGCGGGGACTGTAAGTGTAGCCTTTGTCCTCGCGGATATTCATTACCAAACGGGAATTAAATGCTCCGCCGTACAAACTGTTCGTGAGGCCCAGCTTCACCCAGTCCGGATGCTTGCGCGTAATAGCGTGGCAGCCCGCCACGATCTGCGTCTGTACCGCTCCCGGTAGGTGCACCAGATACACGCGCCGCCCGCGCGGATTTGCCGGAGCCGCTGCCGCAGTCGGCTCCGGTTTTTTTCCGGTCCATGCGCCAAACACTTTTTCGATTGTCTTTAACATCCCCGCCGCGTCGAAATCTCCGACGAGCAGCAACAACCCATTCTCCGGCGTATAAAATTCGCGGTAGATCACCTGCAAATCTTCGCGCTTGTACGCGGCCACTTGTTCTTCGCTCGGCGACACTTCGCCGTAGGGGTGCGCGCCGAACAAAACTTTACGCAATCGCGCGCTCGCCACAAATCCCGGCTGCGTGCGCTCGAGCTTTACTTCTTCCAGCTTCTGCCGCCGCTCGCGTTCGAATTCGGCATCCGGAAATGCCGCTTCCCGCGCCAGTTCATTCACCAGTCCCAGCAGCGGCTCCGCAAATTCCGAAAGACCCGCAAACGAAATCGCGCTAGTATCCGCGCCCGCGCCGGAAGAGAGGTCCGCACCGATGCGCCGCAAATCTTCTTCGATCTGACGGCTCGCGCGCTTCCTTGTTCCCGTGCGCACTACCGTTGCGGTCATTTCCGCGAGCCCCGGACCACGATGAGCCGCAGCAGCGTTTCCTGAGCGGAAAAACAGTTCGCCATGAAACTTCGGAATCGAGTGCGCTTCCGCGAGAATAACTTCGAGACCGTTCGAAAGCTGCGCCTTGGTCCGTTTCGGCCACCTCACCGCGCGTTCCGCCGCAAGTCCAGGCACTCCGTTGGCAACTTCCACAACCCGCGCCGCCATTACGCCGCCTCCTTCGCGCCCGCGGGCAGCGCGGCCTTGACCGGCGTGCGAAAAACAATCGCGCGTTTTTCGTTTCGCAGATATTTTTTTGCAACAGCCTGAATCTCTTCGCGCGAGACGGCAAGAAATCCATCCAGAATGGTGTTCGCCAGTTGCGGCTCGTTATCGAACAGCGTGAAGCACGCGAGGAGATGCATCAGGCCATACCTCGGCATGTATCCGCCGCGGCCACCTTCGAGCGTGGCGTAATAATCCGAGCGCCACTTCACCTTCAATTGTTCCATTTCGTCCGCGCTGATGCCGTTTTCCTGTACTTCACGGACTACGGCATCAAACGCTTCCAGCGTCGCTTGGCTCGAATACTCCGGCTTGTGCAGAACTCGCGTGGTCATTTGCGTCGGCCCGTTGTAACCAAAGATGTCGTCGATTCCACCGCCGGCCTCGACGGCAATCTGCTTCTCGATCACCAATTCGCGGTGCATTCGTCCCGCGCGTCCGCCGTGCAGCGCTTGATCCAGCAGCGCCATCGCGCACCAATCGGCGGTGCGCCTCTTCGGAATGACGTATCCGATGGCCATCGCGGGCAGCGTCCCGAATTTCTCCTCGACGTTTCCGCGCCGCTCCTCTCCTTGTTCGGGCTCGCTGGGATCGGCGAAAGGCGGCGGCGCTCCCGCCGAAATCTCGCCAAAATGTTTCTTAGCCAACGCGATGCCTTCCTCCGCCTTTACATCGCCCAGCATCAGCAACACGGCATTATTGGGCACGTAGTACGTCTTGAAAAATGCCTGCACGTCAGCCAAGTCCGCGGCATCGAGATCAGCAAAATCACCGTAAAAATTATGCGCGTTCGCCCAATTGCGAAAAGCGACCGGCGGCATGTCCAGCCACGGGAAACCGCCATAAGGCTGGTTCATCACGTTGACGCGAACTTCTTCCTTCACAACGTCGCGCTGGTTTTTCAGATTTTCGTCATCCACTTTCAACGCGCGCATGCGGTCCGCTTCGAGCCACAGCACGCGCTCCAGCGCATTCGAAGGGACTGCTTCGTAGTAGTTCGTCACGTCGTAGCTCGTCGAGCCATTCAGCATGCCGCCACTGGAATTGACCAGCTTGATGTGTTGCATCTTCGGCGCATTCGCGGAACCCTGAAACATCATGTGTTCGAACAAGTGCGCAAACCCGCTGCGACCCTGCGGCTCAAGACGGAATCCAATCTTGTAGTACACGCCCACGGTGACCACCGGCGCCGTGGTATCCGGCGCGACCACAACATTTAATCCGTTTGCCAGTTTCGCACTTTCCATCGCAATCTGGAGTCGTTTCACCCGTTGCCCCCTATCGCCTTTGCTTTTGGTTTCTTTCCACGGAAATCTTTTCCAACTCAGCCAGCACTCTGGCAGGATCTTTTGCGAGCACGCGCGCCGCCAGATGACTTAGCGCCTCGTAAGCTTGGGCAAATTCCTCCGGTGATTCCTGCAGTGCTTCCAAATGCGCCCGCGCCACTTTGTAATCGGACCGGTCCACGCCACGCGTGGCCCTAACGTTTCGAAATTCTCCAGAACCTGGCGCGTCAGCGGCAACAACGCGCGCACGGCTTCGTTCCGCCTCATCCCAAGCGAGAGGAGCAACTGCATGGCGGCTTCCTCCAGGGCGAGCACATGACCGGCGGCCATCGCTGCCGCCGCGTGATACAAGATTTTCTTGCTTCCCGCGATGCGCACGGGCGATCCGCCGAGCGCTCGCGCGATCTGCCGCGCCACCCGGACCGCATGCGTTTCCCCTTCCATCGTAAAAACCTTGCCTTCCAGCGATGGCACCGAGGCTCCGCTGAACGATTGCAGCGGATGCATCGATCCGCCCATCGCGCTGCGCTCGTGGACGGCATCGAGCACAGCAGAGTCCATCGCTCCGCTGGTGTGCAGTACAACTCTCCCGCGCAGCTCTTCTTCGCCAATCCGCGCCAGTTCTTGCGCAACAACTGCGATTTCGTCATCCGGTGTTGCGATCAGGATCACCCGCGACGCCAGGATCCGTCGCGTCATTCCGGTGCAAGCTTTCCTATCTCCAATGAACTGAACAGCCCGCCGCGCGCTTGGCTCGCTGCGGGTAACGACCGCGCCAATCCTCCAGCCCAGTTCGCGCGGCCGGCGTCCCTGCGCTCGTCCCACGCGTCCTGCCCCGATGATGGCCAGGCTATTCGGCATCCCGTGTTAGGATAACCCGAGGGCGACGCTGACACCAATTTCCATGCATCTTTTCGGACTGGTTCTCTTTGGTTTCACTGCGTTCTTCTGGCTCACCCACGGCCTTCGCGTTGCCTTTGGCACCATCCGCCTCCCCTGGATCAAGGATTTCGCGCCGGTAGCCGACGCCGGTTGTCCGCGTATCTCGATGCTCTTCGCGGCGCGGGACGAAGAAGAAAAATTGCCCGCCGCACTCGCCACGCTGATGGAAATCGATTACCCGGATCTGGAGGTCATCGCCGTGGATGACCGTTCGCAGGACTCGACCGGCAGCATCCTCGACGGTTTCGCTGCCGCGCATCCGCGGCTTCGTGTTGTGCACATCACGCAACTACCTTCCGGCTGGCTCGGCAAACCTCACGCCCTCCAGAAAGCCTACGAAGCCTCCACCGGCGAATGGCTGCTCTTCACGGATGCCGATGTGCGTTTCAAACCCGATGTCCTGCGGCGCGCCATTGCTCTCGCGAAAGCGCGCAACCTCGAACACCTCACGCTCATGGGCGACGTCGAAATGGTTGGCTTCTGGGAGACCGTGCTTATCACTTTTTTTGGCATGGCGTTTAACATTGCCATCGATCCTTATCGCGTGGCCAATCCCCATTCGCGCGCCTATATGGGGGTTGGCGCGTTCCAACTTCTCCGGCGCGCCGCCTATGAAGCCAGCGGCATGCACCGCCGCCTGGCGATGGAAGTTGTGGATGACATGAAGTTGGGAAAAATCGTCAAGCAATCGGGTTTTCGTTCGGGAGCGGGCATTGCGCAGGATTTCGTCGTCGTGCGCTGGCACGCCGGCCTCGGCAATCTGATTCGTGGCGTCACGAAAAATTTCTTCGCCGGCGTGGGCTACCGCGTGGCGCTCGTGGCGATTGCCGTCATCGGCCTTCTGCTCATGAATGTCGCGCCGGTTTTCGGCATTTTGTTCAGCCACGGGTGGATTCGCATTTTCGCCGCAATCGCGTTGGTCATCGCCCTCTGCTTCCACACCGGCGTGGACATCGGCATGCGCGTCTCGCCGTTTTATGCGTTCACGCACCCTCTTGGCGCGCTTCTCTTCAGCTATATGCTTCTTCGCTCGACCGTCGTTACGCTCAAGCAGGGAGGCATCATTTGGCGTGACACTTTCTACCCGCTGGAAGACCTGAAACGCGGCGTTGTTTAATTCGCCGAATCCGCCGGCGCGGGAGTGGCTGCCGGTGAAAACAGCCCTGCCACATCCCTTTGCTTCAATGAACGGATGCGATCGCGCAACTGCGCCGCTTTTTCAAATTCAAACTTTTTTGCGGCCTCGCGCATCTGCGCCTCAAGCTGCTGCAGCATCTCCGCGAGCTGCGCTTCGCTCTTGATATTCGCCGTTGCCGCATCGAGGCTGGCATCGTCTACCGGCACGGTCACGTAATCCGCCTCGACGATTCTCGCCAGTTCCATATCCACGGACTTAATGATGGACATCGGGGTGATATTGTTCTCTTTGTTGTAAGCCACCTGCTTCGCGCGGCGGCGGTTCGTTTCATCAATGGCTTGATTCATCGAATCCGTCCGCCGGTCCGCGTATAAAATTGCCCGGCCCTCGATGTGCCTGGCGCAGCGTCCAATCGTCTGGATGAGCGACGTCGTGCTCCGTAAGAATCCCTCTTTATCCGCATCCAAAATGGCCACCAGCGACACTTCCGGCAAATCCAAACCCTCGCGCAGCAAATTGATTCCGATGAGCACGTCAAATTCCCCGCGGCGCAAATCGCGCAAGATTTTGATGCGGTCCAGCGTCTCCACTTCCGAGTGCAGATAGCGGCACCTGACGCCAATCTCCGCAAAATACTCGGACAAATCCTCCGCCATGCGCTTCGTCAGCGTGGTCACCAGCACGCGCTCGTTCTTCTCCGCGCGCACGCGAATCTCTTCCAGAAGATCATCCACCTGGCCCTTCACGGGGCGAATTTCCACCTGCGGGTCCACCAGGCCCGTTGGCCGAATCACCTGCTCCACGATCACTCCGCCCGCCTTGGTCAGCTCATATGCGCCGGGCGTCGCAGACACGTACACCACCTGATTGATGCGGTGTTCGAACTCCTCAAACGTCAGTGGCCGGTTATCCAGCGCCGAAGGCATTCGAAAGCCGTAGTCCACGAGCGTCTGCTTGCGCGCGCGGTCACCATTGAACATTCCGCGCACTTGCCCAACCGTCTGGTGCGATTCATCAATGAACAACAGGTAGTCCTGCGGCACGTAATCCAGCAGCGTCGGCGGGGCTTCCCCCGGCAAACGGCCGCTCAAGTGCCGCGAATAATTCTCGATGCCGTGGCAGTAGCCGATGGTGCGCATCATCTCGATGTCAAACATGGTGCGCTGTACGACACGCTGGGCCTCGACGAATTTTCCCTGCTTCTCCATTTCTTTCTTCCACCACCACAACTCTTCCTGAATGCTCACGATGGCGCGGTCCCGCTGTTCCTGCGGCATCACGTAATGCGTTTTCGGATAAATCGGCACGCGCGACAAATCCTCCTGCCCCGCGCGCACTTCTCCGGTCACCGGATCGATCTGCCGCAGCGCATCGATCTGGTCTCCCCACATTTCGATGCGATAACCCTGATCCTCATACGTGGGATAGATTTCGATCATGTCACCGCGCACGCGGAACGTGCCGCGCCGCAAGTCCTCGCTGCGCTCGTACTGAATATCGACGAACCTGCGCAAGAGCGCCTCGCGCGAAGTCCGCTGTCCCTTTTCCAGCATGACCAGCATGCCGTAATAAGCTTCCGGCGAACCCAGGCCGTAAATGCAGGACACGGAGGCCACGATCACAACGTCGCGGCGTTCGAAAAGGGAACGCGTCGCGCTCATGCGCAGCTTGTCCAGCTCGTCGTTGATGGTCGCTTCCTTGTCGATATAGATATCCGCGGAGGGAACATACGCTTCGGGCTGGTAAAAATCGTAGTAGCTGACGAAATACTCGACGGCGTTCTCTGGAAAAAATCCCTTGAACTCGTGATACAGCTGCGCAGCAAGAGTTTTGTTGTGCGCCAGGACAAGCGCGGGACGATCGGCCTGTTCAATCAGCTTGGCCATGGTGAAGGTCTTGCCCGAGCCAGTCACGCCAAGAAGCACCTGCTGCTTCTCGCCGGCATCGAGACCGCGATAGAGCTGGTCGATCGCCGCGGGTTGGTCGCCGCGCGGCTGATAATTGCTGTGCAGCTTGAATTTCATGGGAAGGGTCTCCTGCAGTCCTACCGGCCTCTGGCGAAACCTTCATTATACTCCGGCACGCAAACTCTGGCTTTCGATACGGAAAAGTACCGCAGTTTCGAATCAGGGTTGATTCAGCAGCGTCTCCGTCACCAGCAACACTTCCGAGTGGCTCTTTGCGTCAACGTTGTAGTGCACGCGGTTCGAGCCATCGGCCTTGGCCACCACGACGTCCATGAATTGGCTGGTCTCTTCCGTGGCGCGAACGACGAGGCCGCTCTTCAGGGAAATATAGGTGATGATTTCGCCGGCGCCTTTCGCCGTTCCCATGGTCCGCAACTCGTGAAGTTTGAAATCTTCAGGGGTCGCATCCTTCGATGACGATTTCTGTTTGAGCGTTGCCGTGGTGAGCAGCACCGCACAAGTATCGGGAGGGCCGCTGGAGGCAGAGACATCTCCCATGATCGAAAGCTGGCTTGCCTGGCATGGCTCATCTCTTACGTAGCTCGACTCACGCGCCCAATGCAATCCGGCGATCGGCGCTCCCGCCTGTTCCGCTTGCTCCGACTTCCATTTTTCGCCGAACTTCATTCCGTCTGCGGGAAGCGTCCACGCCAGCGCAAAACGGGCCACCCACTGCTGCCAGGCCTGCTGCTGCTCGGGAAAAAGAGTATCCAGACCTTTTATTTCGTTCACCGAGCCGTCTGGAGAAATCGTGAAGTCGATGCTCTCGCCATGGGGGTCCACACGCTGTTTATCCCAGTCGGGCTTCTTGTCACCCGGCCTCTTCAACCAGACACCGGAGTCCAACGCCAGAAACCGGCCTCGCGCGTGGATCGCCGCCTTGCTGCCCTGCCGTTGCACATCGAGGATCTCCACCCGCAGCAAACCGTGCGCATCGATCTGAGCCGCGTTCGGCGCCATGGGAGCGACAACTTTGCTTTCGGTCTTAACGGTCTTGTCGCTCTGAAAACGGATGAGGTAGGTGATGGTTTGGCTTAACTGCAATCTGGGCAGGAGATTGATGCGTCTGTCGCCGGCGCAGAGAGTGGCAACGGCAAGAAGGAACAACCCGGCAATCCGTTGTAGTTGGTGTCTCATGATATCTGCTACCGCCCCGCGAGTCTTCGGAGACCTTTCTGCGCGCGATCACTGGGAACAAATGGGTTTTCAATTTCCGGGTGTCTTGAAATGCCGATCGAAGAAATCGCTCGCCGCGTGATACGCCGCGAGCCAAGTCCGGTGCAGAAGAAAATCATGAATCTCGTCAGGGAAAACCAACTGATCGAAGGACACGCCTTGTTTGCGCAGCGCCTCGGCCAGGTCGACCATCTCGGCGAAGGGGACGTTGCGATCATCGTCGCCTTGAATCAAAAGCACCGGGGAGCGCCAAGTGCTAACGGAGGAAAGAGGTGAGGACTCCCAGGCCAACCGCGCGGCGTCCGTGCGCTCGTTGGGCTTGTAAGCGGCCATGAAGTTAGGGATCTCCGTGTTCCAGTCGTGCACGCCGTGAATGTCCACGCCAGCAGCAAACAAATCCGAGGCGCGGGCAAGCCCAAGAGCGGTGAGGTAGCCGCCGTAGCTACCGCCCCAGAGCCCGATGCGGCGGGGGTCCACGTCCGAGCGGGCGCGAAGATAAACGCCCGCGCCCTGGACGTCGTTGAACTCGCTGGCGCCCATCGCGCCGTAATTGAGGGCTTCGCGAAAATCGAGGCCGTAGCCAATTCCGCTGCGATAGTTCACGGAGAGCACAACATAGCCGCGGCTCGCAAGGTATTGATTCAGGGCGTAAGCATTACTGTAGTAGAACATGTAGTGCCAGCCGAGGAGCATCTGGCGGCGCGACCCACCGTGGAAGAACACGATGGCGGGATGGCGCGCAGCTTCGCTTGCATTCGACGGCAGGAAGAGCTGGCCGTGAATCTGCATGCCGTCAGCGGCGGAGAAAATTACCTGCTGAGGAGTGACCAGCGCGCGGGAAGGAAAATCCGAAGGAGCAGTTTCGGGAGCGAGGTCGCGGAGTTCACCTTTGCCCGTAAGGATCGCCGGACGCATGGGAGTTTGGGCGTCGGAATGGAGCACGAGGACAGTGCGATTGTCGCTCGCAATCACCGGTTCGGTTTCGATGCCGCTGCCGGTGGTCACTGCTGCCGGACGTTCCCCTGAGGGCGAAACCCGCCAGACGTGACGGCGGTCAATGTCATCCTGGTTCGAGGAGAAAATAATCTCTTCGCGGTTCGCGCTCATCGAGACGCATTCCACTTCGAAATTTCCCGGCGTGAGCAGCTTGGCCGTTGCTGCGCTTGCGGAGACGGAGTATAGATGCAACCAGCCATCGCGTTCCCAGGGGAAGACGATCTGGCCTCGCGCGTCCCATAGCAACTGATTGTTCGAGACGACCTCGTGAAAAGCGCTGCCTCGGCCCGTTTCCGCGCGCCAGATTTCGCGCCCCTTGCCGGTCACGGCATCGGCAATTCGAATGGACCACGGCTGTCCATCGCGCCGCGGGCTGAATGGCAGGCGGCCTTTCGAAGCCGGAATTCGAAGGAAGGCGATCTGCCGGCTGTCGGGCGACCATGCCGGCTCCCGGTCCGTGTCCACACTTGGATCCAGATAAATGAGCGACTTGGCGGCAAGGTCGTAAACACCGATGAAAGCGTGGTCGCCGCGGCGGCTGACGAACGCCAGTTTCGAACCATCGGCCGACCAGCGCAGATCGCTGGACTCGCCGTTCGCATGAATCAATTGCTCCGACTTGGCACCGCCGTTGAGCTTCGCGAGCCAGACTTGACTCTTCAAAATAAAGGCGACATCGTCTCGCTTGGGGGAGAGAGCGGGCGAGTGGCCTTCACCGAGGAGCTTCGTCTCGCCGGTCTCGATAGAGAGCGCCCAGATGCCCTGTTCGACTCCCTGCGGGGAACTTTGCGCATTGGGATACGGCCGGTTTAGAAATTCGAGGTCGCCTCCGCGCGTGTAAACGATCGTCGCCGCATCAGCAGACCAGCTCAATTGACCGAGGTCCTGACCATCGGCTTCTTTGTAGGAAGTGGCTTGCCGCACTTTGTAACTTCCATCCGCCGCCGGTTCGGCAACCCAGAGATTGCGGCGGCCTTGCGCGTTGAACACCCACGCCACGCGTCCCTTAGCGGGCGCAGCGGTAAGCTCCGTCGGGAACGGCGCGCTCATCACCTGTTCCAGCGTGAACGGTTTCTGCGCGTTCGCCCGCGGCATCACAATCAGCAGAACTGCTGCACACAACAGCGCATGACGCTTCATCGATCGTTTCCCTCCCGGCCTAAAGAATCCCTTTTCATTCACAAATCCGACGGTCAATCCGCCGGCTGCCGGACGCCTGCCTTTTCCACCGAGATTTTTGGGCCATCGAGCGGCCCTGAAATCTTGAGCACGTGTCCAGCTCCGAAATCACTCGCGCCGCGGTCTTTGCTTTTTGGCGCGCTCGCGGTTTCGATCGACAAGTCGGCGTTTCGCGCGAAGCTGAGAGTTCCATTCACCAGCGTCAACTGCTTCCCGCCATCGAGCCGGAAGTCCTCCAGCAGGATGCTGCTGTCCTGCAAACGAAGTGAGACTTCTCCCGCGGCCCAACGCGAGACGCCCGTGTGTACGGCTCCGTCCGCGACGCTCGCGTTTACGTCCCACCCGCGAAACTCCACCTGGTTCAAATGAAACTCGCCGCGACCGGCCAGCTTTCCCAGGAGTTCGTCGCGGCCCACACCTTCGGTTTTCACCTGCAAAGTCCCCGACGCTACGCCGCCCAAGCGCTCCGCAATTCGCCCCGTCCCCGGCAGTTGCGCCAGGTTCACGCGTTCCAATTCCGCGGCGATCTCATAGACGGGCCTTGGCAAGAACTTCGCATCGATTTTTGCTCGCACTTTGCCGCCCGCCCATTCTGCCTGGGCTTCACGCACCTCGAGTTGGAGATCATGGAGGGACCCCTTGGCCAGCACTTGTTCCAGCTTCAACTTTTCGATCGTCAATTGCGCGATGCCCAGTTCGCCTTCCGCATTCACGCGGCGAACCAGTTCACTCGCCGGGGTGCTGGGCGCCGATCCTCCAAGCAGGGGGGGCAAAAGCCGCTGCAACCAGCTTGGCCGTGCTCTCGGCCCAACCCAGCGATCCAGGTCGGCGGCGTTCAACTGGTCGGCGTACAGATGAAATTTCCAGTTCGCGCCATTTTCTCCCTCGGTTCTTGCCGTTTCCTCGATATTGCCCGTCCACGTCCCGCCAAAGCCTTGGACTTTCATCAGGCGCGCGACGCGCCGCCCGTCGATCCAATCCAACTCACTTTCGGAAATTTCCAGCGGCTGGTTCAACCCTGCCACGGTCAAATTTGCTTTGGTAAAGCCAATCCTGCCATTCCACCGGCCGGTGAGCGGCTGTTTCCACTCCCACTTCGCGATTGCCGCCGCCTGGCCGTTCAATTCCCAGCCATGATTCAGCTGGCGCCCGAACGCCGCAGATAATTTCAGAAAATCTTCTACCTTGTTGAAGTTTCCCTCGACGCTGATGCTGCCTGCCCGCGTGTTCAGATCGTGCGCAAACGTCAGTTCGGCGGCGTTTTCCATGGCCAGCGCCGCGCGCCGCCGCTTCGGCGCCACTACGTCGCGAATTTCGCCTCCAAGAGCAACGCGCACCGGCCCAATCGTCAGCATGCCCCGCTCGCGGCCTCCGCTCACGGGACCGATTCGAACGGGCTCCGCAAAACCCGGCACTTTCACGATTCCTCCGCTGCTAGAGAGCGCCATCGACTCCAGTACGAGTGGCCACCCGCGCACGATCATCGCGCCGGTAAAATACTGTTCCGCCGTCACACCCTCCGCCACGTCCGGATGAAACGCGCGATACCAGGCCAACAAGTCCGACTCCTGAATGCCCATCGAATCCAGCCGCAATTCCACCGAGGGTGTACTCCCGCCAACGAGACGGAACATACCGCGGAGATTCGATCTCGTTCCCTCCACGGCAATTTCCTCTCCGACCACGGTGCCCGCGCCAACGTTCCAGCGGCCTTTGACACTCACGTTCAGACGGGGATTATCGGAACGTTCCGTCAAATCCCATCGATGCATCTGCACGGCGCGTCCTTCGACCGTGAACCTCCAGTCTCCGGGCGCATCTTCCTTCGCGAGCCCGCTTTTCGCCCTGGCATCCAGCGCAAACACGCCGCGCAAACCGTAATCCTGCCCGCGGAACAGCCGGAAGACGTCCGCCATGGACGCCTCGCTCCAGTGCAGAGTAATTTCTGCGGGCTGCAGCCGTGTCGAAGTCCCCGCCACGTCGCCGAGCACCTTGATCGATCCTACTGACTGCAGCGAGACTCCACTCCGCCAGGGTTGGGCCTCCAACTGCAGTTGCCAGCGCCCGGGCGAGATCTGCTCCACGCTCCCCGAAACAGCCGTGAACGCAAATGGCAACTTATCATCCCCGGTCTTAAAGTTGATGCGACCTTCATCGAATTCTATTTTTTCCAGCCGATTCACGGGAGCGACCGGCGGGGGCGGTCCATAAACGCGCTCGCTTTGCGCAGGATTGGCCATTGCCGGTGGCAGCCACCTCTCCAGATTCCAGCGGCCTTCCGAATTCCGGACTAGGATCAGGCTCGGCTGCTTCAGCGACATGGTTCCAAATTCAAAATGGCCTCTCAGCAGACCCATCCACCGCAGACCGGCGCTCAGGTGCTCCGCACGGAGAAAGTATTCCTGGCCGAACGCGGGGTCCTCACCCACGCTCACACGGTGGGCATCCAGCTGCGGACTTGGCAGAATCCGCACGTCGAAACTGGCGACCTCCACGGGCCGTCCGAATGCTCTTTCCAGGTGTGTTACAAGGTACGCATGCACGCGGTGGGTCCGCGCCAGAAGAGACACCCCGACCTGCAAGACGATGATGATAACTACGATCACCAGCGCCGGTTTCCACCACTTTTGCAGCTTGCTCATCTCGCTCGGAAGTTTCGCAGACTCACGCGCAAAAAGGTAGGGGTGTGCCGGTGTTCTGATTGAAGCGAAGAGATTTGTTCGCTCCCTGGTTTCTTTATCTATTAATAGGAATGAAATCCTAATGCACGGTATGGAGCATGCGGCCCCATCGCGTTCGAGAAGGCAGATGAACCAGCGTTTGAAGAATGCCGGTCAATCGTGACCAAAACGTGGTATCACCGCTATAGTCGCTGCTTTTCGCTTCCACCGACCAGTAAATCAAGAAAGGCCGCCCCATGATGGCATCACGATCAACAAATCCCCAGTAGCGGCTGTCCTGACTGTGATCGCGGTTGTCACCCATGGCGAAATACCTCCCGGGCGGAACGACAATCTCGTCACCCTGAACATACTTGCGGATCTCAGGGCGCCATTCAGGAATGGCATTGAGCGAAATCATCTGGCCTCTAATGGAAGGGAAGGAATAGTTGAACGGATCGTACGATGCCGACGAATCATGAACCGCATACGGTTCATACAAGCGCTTCCCGTCAATGAACACATCCCCGTCGATCAGTTTCAAGTGATCTCCAGGCAAGCCGATGACACGCTTCACGAAATGCTGGTGATCCGCGTAGGGGTATTTGAAAACGATAATGTCGCCGCGTTCCAGTTGGCGGTACGGAAGCAGTTTTTCATACCAGGCGCCGGTGCCGCCGAAAATAAACTTATTCACCAGCAAGTGGTCGCCGATCAGCAGCGTGCCCTCCATCGATGCCGACGGAATCTTGAAGGCCTGTACGATGAAACTTGTGCCGAAGAGCGCCAGAATCACCGTCACCAGCAGTGATTCCAGGTACTCGGAAATCGTGGTCTGGTCCGCGTGGCGCTCCTGTTTTTTTTCCGGCGCCTGTTCTTCGATTTCTGTCACTGTCTCTTCCGGCATTCCGCCTCAGCCTTTCGCTTCCGCGCGTTCGAGTTGTTCCAAGGCGCTCCGTGCCGCACGTTGCTCCGCCTCTTTTTTCGTGCTGCCTTCGCCTGTTGCCATGCATTCCCCGTCAATCCAAACCTCAATTTGGAAAACCTTTTGGTGGTCGGGACCGCTTTCTCCGGCCACGCGATATTCCGCCGTTGCTTGCCCTCGACCCTGCAAGAGTTCCTGCAAGGCGGATTTGCGATCGGACTCCGAGATGCGCTCACCGCGCTCCTCGAGCGCCTGCTCGAACAGCACCTTTCGCAACACCTCGCGCACGGCACCCAGTCCGCCATCGAGGTAAACCGCAGCCACTACTGCTTCGAACGCATCGGCCAGCAGCGTCTGCTTGTCCCGCCCGCCGGTTTTCTCCTCCCCGCGCCCTACCCGCAGGTGCTCCCCAAGGCGGAGCCGGCGCGCCGCCGCCTCCAGGGAGCCTGCATTTACGATCCGCGCGCGGCTCTTGGAAAGCTGCCCTTCGCTCCACTCCGGAAAAGTCGCCAGGAGATATTCGCTCGCAAGCAGCTCGAGGACGGCATCTCCGAGGAACTCCAGCCGCTCATTGTCCCGGGGAAGCAAGGCAGAGACAGGCTCTTCGGCGCCTGTTGCGCGCAATTCGGGGACTGCTGAACTGTGCGTCAGCGCCCTCTCGAGGAGTTCTTTTGTTGAAAACTTGTATCCCAAACACTCCTCAAACGCTCCGTCTGCGATCCGGATATCTTCTTGCATAAATTCCGCCTTGCCGGCGGTCTGGCTCACTTCGGCGCGCTCAGTTGCGTCGCGCCAAGCTTTTTCGCATCTTCGGCCTGAGTCTTGCAGGTCCCCTGCATGGGCCCCGTCATGGCTGCGCATTTATTGAAGGCCGCCACCGCATCATCGAAGTGTGAAGTGATCTTGTTTGTTATACCTAATAGATAGTAATTCACGGGGTCCGGATTCGGATCAATCTTCACGGCCTGCTCGAGCTCCGGAATCGCTTCTGCATGCTTCCCTCGCCGCACGTAGACCAATCCCAAACCGCTATGGGCCATTGCCAGCGCTTGATTCCTCGCTGACGCAAAAGCTTCCTCGGTCATGTTCTCTGGCCTGGAGAGCGTCGGCGCAATCTCGATGGCTTGTTTGGAATACTGTTCCGCTTTGGCCAGCATTTGCATGCCATCGGGAGCACTCGACTTCCAGCTCCGAGGCAGCGTCTGCCCCATCAACGCTAGCGTCGATACGTCACTTGGAGTCAAGGCAATCTCTTTTTCTCCAACTTCCTGCATCTTTTGCATGTTTCCAACTTGCACGTACGCGAAAGTCAAGGCGCCATACACGGGCGGCCTGTACCGGCTCTCGGGATATTTCTGGAGAAATGCTTCACCGGTCTCAATCTTCTTCGCAGCATCATTCGGATTCACGGCTTGAAAAGCCTTGTACGCAGCCTCTTCTTCGGCATTCACTGGCGCCGGTACGTCCAGCGTCAGAGGTGTAACCTCCGGGGTCTTCGGTTTGTCGCTCGGCTGCGCCGGAGGCTGGCTCTTACTTCCCTGGCCCTGCTGCGAACCCTGCCCCGCTGCAACTCCGCTCGCACATACTAGCAATCCCGCGATGGTTACCGCTCCCAACCAGATATTCCACGTCTTTCTCATCCCTTTTCTCCTCGTTCCTTCTTCCTTCACCCGGTCTTCGTAAAGGGAGCCACCTCAGCTCATCAGCCAACTCCGCCGGGCAAGAATCGACCTTTGTTCACGGTCGCGCTATAGGTTTATCTCCGGCAAACACCGCTAGCCCCTTTTGCGCCGCTTGCTTGGCCTGCTCCGGCCCGCCTTCCACGCTCAGCACGGACTGATATTCCATCTTTGCTACTTCGGAATTCCCTTCATCATCGTAAATCCGGGCCAGGTAGACGTGCGACCACGCCAGCACCATGGGATCTTGAGTCGCCGCATGTTCACCGGCGGTCAGGCGCCCGAATACCTGCTTGGCTCTTGCCGCATCGTGATCCAGGAGCGCCACCAATCCAATTCCGTACCACGCCCGCGCTTGATCCGGATATTTCGTCAGAACTTTTTGAAACGATGTCTCCGCCGCGCGGGGATTTTTTTCCGCGATCCGCCGCTCCCCCTCCGTCAGCGCCGTAATGACCTCTCGATCATTCGGCACCGTCGGCGGCGCCGCGCTTCTCCGGCGCGCCACTTCTTCACCCGCTGTTTCGTCCACCAGCTTGGTCGTTTCGGACGGCGCAAATTTCACCGCCGCCAGCCGCTTCGTTTCACCTCCTACATCAATGGCCCTCACCAAATCCGGGAAAAAGAGCTTCATCGACGGTTCGGAGTTTTCGAATTTGGGCAGCGCCACGAAGAGCGGTTTCACCAGAACGTACCCGTCTTCATCGTCCCGGCTCATAGCCGCCTCCCGTTCGCCGGGGGACATGCGCTTCAGTTTCAGTTCCACCGCGCGCACCGTGCATTCCGCAAAGTACGACGCATAGTCGTCCTTTAACTCCGGCGCCAGACGCGGCGCGGCAGCGGCCTTCTCAAATAACGGACGCTTTACTGCCGTCACGTGGGGATACATCATCGGCAGCGGGTCCAGGAGGAAGTGCAGAAACGCGTGACGGACGACGTCCGCCGGAATCTCTTCTCCTCCGCTCAGCACTAGCGCATAGTGATCCCCAAAATTTCTTACGTTGGTGATACGACCCACCAGCGGCTCGACAACGACTGCAAATGTCCGCGGCCCGGACGGCTCGAGGATTTCACGCAGATATCCGGACGCGACGAAAACAATCTGCGATACCGGATCGTGCAACCGCTCGACTTCGCGGTTATAAATCGGCTGCACTTGCCGCCACAGTTGCCCGATTTTCTGTTCTTGATAATAGTTCGAAAGGATCTCGCTGAAACCCCCGAGCGCAATGAGGTCCGGTGGCAACTCATCCCGCCTCAAAACCGGCTGAAACGCGGGCGCGGGCCCAGACACCAGGCCAAACCACAAATACCTTGAGAGCGTCGCCCCGGGATCCCGCAGCTCATGCTGCCGGTAAAACTCCCGCACCGCTTCCACCGCGGGACCTTGTTGCTGCCGCAAGCGCTCCCGCATCTGCGCCCGGAACGCCGTCCAATTGTCGGAGCTGAAGTTCGATTCGAAACCCGCTGCCAGCAGCGCGCAAATCGTTGTAAACATCGCCTCGCTGCCGTCCACACTTACGGTGCCCTGCGGAGCACTCCTCGTGCGCGGTCGTGGCGCAGGCGTCTGCGCCCCTGTGGGCGTTTGTGTTTGCACCTGCGCTGGTACTGGCGCGGGCGCCTGAGCGTGCCCAGCCGCCGGTAGGGCCATCACCGCGCACAATCCAATCAACAGCATCTGTCGTCGAAGTTTTTTCATGCCTTTTGCTGCAGTCCTCACTCGGGGCCAGTCGACGTTTCTTTCTCCACCTGTCGCGGCTCTCCGCACGGAAGGGCATATCTGGGCGCGGTCTATGTCCTCTTGCTACGGCATCTTGCCAATCTACAAGCCCCCAACGCACTCCGTCAAGGAATCCCGCTTCTTCTCTGCGAACCCTCCGCGTCTCCGCGTTATCCTCTGTTCTTCGCCATGCGAGTCGATTACTCGATCGAGACAACGCTTGCGCCTGCCCCGAGCATCTATAATAGTAGAGATGCTCTCTGGATCTGCGCGGGATGGCCCGCTTCCATGATTCGACCTCTCATCACAAAATTGCAATTTGTTCTCGGAGTTTCCCTCGTCGCAGCAGCTTTCCCGCATGCCCTTCGCGCGCAACTCGTCCGCGAGAAAACGGCGCCGCCACAGCAGAAAGTCTTGCCCAAGCTGGACCCGCAGAATTCCTCTTCCGCGCAAACGCCCCCGGGGAAAAAACGCCTCTCCCAGGAAGTCCAATTGACCGGTGAAGAATCCTGGATCGATACCACCATCGACATTCAAGCTGGCGAACGACTGCTTATCACCGCCACCGGCACGCTCCGTTACGCCGACGCGAAGGACGACAACGGCCCGGACGGCCTTCCGCGCGGCTTCAAAGACCTTCTCCGCGTTCTGCCACTTAATGAGGCGGGGCGCGGCGCGCTCATCGGCCGCATCGGCGATAAAGAGACCGCTCAGCCGTTTGTCATCGGCGCACGCCGCGATGCCATTGCCCCTGTCTCGGGCCGCCTTTCCGTCGGCATCAATCAGACCGCGGACGACCCTGGTGACGGCAACTATGCCGTGCGCATTGAAGTTTACTCGCCCGAAGCTGGCACCGCGCGCGTGGTTGCCAGGCAAGTCAGCTCACTTCCCAGCGTCGATAATAATCTGTTCTCGAAAATCGCCAGGCGCATCAGCGACAAAGAGGGTAATACCGGCGACATGGTCAACTTTCTCATCCTCGGTTCGGAAGCCGCTATGCAGCGCGTCTTCACCAACGCTGGCTGGGTGAAAGTCGATGCTGACGTCAGGGACACCGTTCTCCACGGCATCATTGGCAGTCTTTCGAAAGAATCCTACCTAACTATGCCCATGAGTCCGCTTTACCTCTTTGGCCGCCCGCAAGATTACGGCTGGGCGCACGCTGAGCCCATCAGCGTCGTCCGATCGCGCAATCACCTGCGCATCTGGAAAGCGCCGTTCCAGGTCAACGGCGAAACCCTGTGGGTCGGCGCCGCCACCCACGACGTCGGATTCGAACGCGACCAGCGCAACAACGGCATTACCCACAAGATCGATCCCGATATCGATCTTGAGCGCGACTACGTCGAAAAAACTCTCGCCTCCACGGGCCTGGTCACCGAGATCTCTCACTTCCTTCCCGACAATCCCATGAAAGAAGCTAAGACCGCCACTGGCGGGACCTTTCATTCCAACGGCCAGGTGCTCATCCTCAAGCTCGATGAATCCATCCTTAATCCCTGAATTGAGACGCTCTCGGCCTCGCCACGCTTTTTATTTCGCCGCTTCCAGTTCGAGCACAATCACACGATCCACTTCTTCCGGTTGCGGCTCCAGAAGTTTCAGCACCAGACCTTCCTTGACGCCGCTGTACTCGATACTACTTCCATCGCGCAGCAGCCTTGCCGAACGAACCGGCCGCGGCATCGCCGGCAGCGCCAGCACCGGACCATTCCAATCCAGGACGTGAACGTAAACCATCGAGCCCCGTTGCGTCGTCACCCCCCACGGCCCCGCCGTCACGGGCCCTCCCCGCGTTCCATAAACCGAATCTCCATACTGCTTCATCCATCGCCCCACTTCCGTCAAGCGCTGTACGAATTCGGGCTGGATTTCGCCGCTCGGCATCGGCCCCACATTCAAAAGAAAATTTGCGTTCGATCCCGCCGCGCGCACAAGGTATCGAATCAAATCCGCCGGGCTCTTGTAATGTTCGTCCGTCAGATTGAATCCCCAGGAGTTATTCATGGTTTCCGCGGTTTCCAGTGGCAGCGCACTGACCGATTGTTCGGGGTTGAAACCTGTGGTGTGCTGGCCCGGCAAATCCTTCTCAAACATCTGGAAGTCCTCCCCGGGAAAAGGATTCTTATGATGATTGCTGCCGACCATGGCCTGCGGCTGAAATTGATGAATCAGCGCGTACGTTCGGGCAAGATGCCAATCCGCGTCCGGCTTGTCCCACATTCCGTCGAACCAGATGCCCCCGATCTCTCCGTAGTTCGTCAACAATTCCCGCAACTGCCCGTCCATGAAATTCAGGTAGGCATCCCAATTCCCTGAATCCGGACGGCCCGTGTGATGTCCCGTGCGCCCGCGCGGAAAATAGTCCGGTGAATGCCAATCCAGTTGTGAGTGGTACAAGAACAGCTTGATGCCCTGCTTGTGGCATTCCGCGGCGAGCATCCCAATCACGTCTTTGCCGTACGGCGTCCGCGCCACAACGTTCCAATCCGTCAGGCGCGAATCGAACATCGCAAATCCGTCATGATGCTTCGAGGTGATGGTGATGTATTTCATGCCAGCGGCCTTCGCCAGTGCCACCCACGCCGCGGGATCAAACTTTATCGGATTGAAAAATGCCGGCACCTTCGCGTAATCCGTTCTATTGATCGGCCGCGTCTCCATGATCCATTCCCCATCGCCCAGCACGCTGTACACACCCCAGTGAATGAACATCCCAAACTTGGCATCCTGGAACCAGGTGCGTGCCTCCAGGTTCGCCGGTGTGGGTGTGTTTTTCTCTTGCGCGGTTGCTCTTGGTCCTGCCGCAAGTGCAGTTGCGAATAGAGCGGTTGCAATTCCGATAGATCGCGCACGCGTAGCAATTTTCATATCAATCTCCATTAAAAGACCGGAACTCGTCCTGAAATCAAACGGCTGAATTCTAGCGAATGCGTGCCGGAAGTCGAGCAATATTGCAAACGAGATTACTGCCATTCAAGCAGCTCAGCTCCAGAGAGTTGCAGCAACCAGCGGCCTTTGCACCGGCCACTTCGGCATAGAGTCGCTTGGCGCGCCATATTCTCCGATTTGGAGTATGATTCCTCCCCGGCCAGGATCCAACCCGGGCCAAGGGATCGTGCAGGAGGTGGCTCATGGTCATCGCCAAGCCCGTCAACGAAGAGGGCAGAATCGCCGCCTTGGAGAAGTACGCCATCCTCGATACTGACCCGGAACAATCCTTCGACGACCTCACCCTGCTGGCCTCGTTTGTTTGCAAGACACCCATCGCGCTGATTTCTCTTATCGACGAAGACCGCCAATGGTTCAAGTCGCGCGTGGGCATGGATGCTTCAGAGACATCACGCGAGATCGCCTTTTGCTCCACCGCGATTTTGCAATCCGATGTCTTCGTCGTCCCCGATGCGCTCCTGGATGAGCGCTTTCGCGACAATCCACTTGTCATTTCCGACCCGCACATCCGCTTCTACGCCGGCGCTCCTCTGATCAACGAAGACGGTTACGCCCTGGGCACGCTCTGCGTCGTCGACCAGTCGCCGCGCGAATTGGCGCCCGAGCAAAGGGAGGCCCTGAAAGCGTTAAGCCGCCTGGTTCTCGCTCAGCTCGAATTCCGTCGCAACTTGATTCTGTTGAAAGAAGCTCTCACCGACCGCACCATAGAAGAACACGAACGTCAGCGCGAACTGCTCCACGTCCAGGAGACCCTCATGCGCGTAATGGGGCTGCGCCAACTCCCCGCGTCCGCAAGACCACGGTGAGCCCTGCGGTTTCTGCGGGGTTGCATAGTATTACTCCCGATGAAACGAAGGGAGAAAAGGATCGCCCGGGAGCTGCGCCACGTAAGACGGCAATGTCTTCTTCGCTGCGCGCTGCATTTCGAAATAGAAGAGTAAATGCAACGACCCCACTCTTTATCTGCGTCTCGCCTTGCATTGTAGGAGTGCTATCCTCTCTCCTCGTGTAGCCATGAAAAAGAAGAACACTTTGAAAACACTCGCGCTTTGCGCATCAGTTCTGGTTCCGTCTTTGATGGTCACCACGGCCGGGTTGATCGCCCGCGCGGCAAACACGCCGGCACAAGGCAATGAACCTGGCCAGGAACATCAAGACTGGCCGGCCTACGGCGGCGCGCCGGAGAACAATCATTATTCCAAGCTAGCGCAAATCAATCGCAGCAACGTAAAGCGCCTCGCCGTTCTATGGAGTTTTGATACGCAGGAGGAAGGCGGTCTTCAGACGAGCCCTATCATCGTCGAGGGCGTGCTCTACGGAATCACTCCAACGCAAAAAGTTTTCGCCTTGGATGCCGCGACAGGCAAGCTCTTGTGGAAGTTCGACTCTGGAATTCGTGGAACGCAACCGGATCGCGGGCTCGCCTACTGGGCTCATCGCAAAGACAAGCGCATTCTGGTCGGCGTGATGAACTTCGTCTACGCCCTGGATGCCGCCACCGGCAAACCGATTTCATCTTTTGGAAACGGCGGCCGAATCGATCTCCGCGAAAACCTGGGCCGCGAACCTGCCAGCTCTCAGTCTGTAGATCTGACCAGCCCGGGCATCGTTTACAAGGACCTCATAATATTCGGCGGACGCAACCCCGAGACTCTCCCTGCGCCTCCCGGCGACATTCGCGCCTACGACGTTCGAACCGGCAGCCTGCGCTGGTCATTCCACACCATCCCGCATCCCGGTGAATTTGGCTATGACACTTGGCCGAAGGATGCGTGGAAGACCAGCGGGGCCGCGAACAATTGGGCCGGAATGGCGCTCGATTCCCGGCGCGGCATTGTCTATGTCCCGACAGGCTCCGCCGCGTTTGATTTCTACGGCGCCGATCGCATCGGCGACGATCTCTTCGCTAATTGTCTGATTGCCTTGAACGCACGGACGGGCAGGAGAATCTGGTATTTTCAGGGAGTTCGCCACGATCTCTGGGACCGGGACTTCCCTTCACCGCCCGCGCTCCTCACCGTGATGCGCGATGGAAAACAGATTGATGCAGTAGCGCAAACAACAAAACAAGGTTTCGTCTATCTCTTCGACCGCTCCAATGGAAAGCCTCTTTTTTCCGTCGAGTCCCGAAAGTATCCTCCGAGCACTGTGCCCGGCGAAGTTGCTGCTTCCGAACAGCCGCTTCCCGCCCGCCCCGCGCCCTTTGCACGCCAGCTTCTCACCGAGGATCTTCTGACCATGCGCACGCCGGAAGCGCATCAGTGGGCGCTGGAAAAATTCAATCAATTCCGCAGTGAAGGGCAGTTCATTCCGTTCGGCGTCGGAAAAGATACGGTGATTTTTCCGGGCTTCGACGGTGGCGGGGAGTGGGGCGGCCCCGCGGTGGATGCAGAGACCGGAATCATTTACATCAATTCGAATGAGATGGCATGGACCGGCGCTCTCGCCCCGAACACCGGCGAAAATAGCCCGCGCGCCATGTACATGAGCCAGTGCAGCATCTGCCACGGTGAAAACATGACGGGCTCGCCTCCCGCCATGCCTTCCCTGATCGGAGTGGGCGGGCGGCTGACTCCCGTGCAGATTGCCACGGCCATCAAGAACGGAAAAGGACGAATGCCCGGCTTTCCGAATCTGACCGAGGATCAAAGCTACGCGGTGGTCAACTTTTTGTTGAGCGGTGAGAGCAAAGAGCTCGCAAGCGCCGCACCGCCTCCTGCGTCCATGCCTTATCGCTTCACCGGCTACCACAAATTTATCGACCCGGAAGGATATCCCGGCGTTGCTCCCCCGTGGGGCACTCTGAACGCTATCAATCTGAACACCGGTGAGTATCTCTGGAAAATTCCGCTTGGTGAATACCCGGAACTCGCGTCGAAGGGGCAAAAAAACACGGGTACGGAAAATTACGGCGGCCCGATCGTTACCGCAGGCGGGCTCCTTTTCATCGGGGCAACCAACTTCGACAAAAAATTCCGCGCCTTCGATAAATCCACGGGTGAGCTGCTTTGGGAAGCCACTCTCCCCTTCTCCGGCAACGCCACTCCCGCCACCTACGAAGTGAACGGCCGCCAATTCGTCGTTATCGCCGCGGGCGGCGGCAAAGATCCCAAGTCGCACTCGGGCGGCATCTACGTTGCCTTTGCTCTGCCTCAGGAATCACCGAACACAACTCCCATCCCAGGGCAGAAGCATTAGTTCCAGTAACCAAGTTCAGGACGGCCACGCTTGGCGGACTTTTCCGGTTCCTCTCCTCCGCTAGCAAGCTGACTGTGTTTGCAGAGCCTTCGACTGCCCGACAAGTGGCCTACTTGCTTTTTAGCAGCGCCGTTAGCAGATTGGCGAGCTGTGACTCCTGCCGCAGAACTGTCTCCTGATCTGCCGCGGCGCTGTCCCTTTCGGTCAGCCGCGCGAGCTGCGCCGCCAGATTGCGCACGGCCACATCGTTTGGCACATATGTTCGATCCGCGGGTGTGATCGCTTCCCAGCCCGATTTTGTGCGGCGCAACTCCCAGCGAACTTTCTCGCGTCGCCGTTTATAGTCCGTTTCTCCACCCGCTATGGTCGCTCGAGAATCAATCTGCAGATGCGCCCATCCGTGGTCCCGTTTGATTTCCAAGCGCTCCACGTCGAGCCGCTCGAAGATGACCACCGGCAGCGCCAGTTTTGAGGGGTCATCCGCGCGCAAGATATTTCCCGAGGCGTTGCTCAATTCAGAGATGCCTTCAGCAACTTGGCTGCTCGTTGGCAGCTTGTTTCCCGTCGCGATGATTATGCTCTGCGGAACCTCAAACGTAGTGGGCGCGACGGCTGGCGCAGGCAGAGCCGGCAGACCATACACAACTCTTGTCCGTTCCGAAGCCGCCTTCGGTGGCCGGTTGGAAGCGGAGGCAGCCACAGGGGATCGCTCTTCGATCGCCGGGGCAGTTTCGCGCGGCCGCTTGGACTTTGCAGCTCTAGCGGACGCCGGGGCCTTAACTGCTGTCAGCATCTCCGCGTTTTCCACTTTGTACCGATAGAAGCGCGGTCTTCCGCGGGACCTCCAGTAAGAACCTTTGTAATCCTGCGCCTCTAGGCCGGTACTCACCAAGCTGTAAAAACTATGCTGTAGCGGATCCACGACAATGCCGGCATGTCCCGGCCACACAATCAAATCTCCCGGCTGCGCGTATCTAACTCGCTCAAATTTCTCGTTCCCCGCGTAGAGTTCGAACGAGCTCGCATACGGGTACTCAAAACCCGCACTGAGATACATCTGATGAACAAGGTGAGAACAGTCTTGAGCGCCGGGCACCGGCTGGTCCTCATCCCGCGCTGCATCCACGATCGCCCGCCCTTCCTTCGCACTCAACAATCGAGAATTCGACCCCGATCCCTGCGTTGCAGATGCAGCCTGTGCCTGTGCTAGCGAGCCCGCAGCCAAACAACCGCCTGCCAGGCATGCCGCGAGCGCAAAACGGCGCGCGACTCTCCAGTTGAACTCAGTATTCGACTTGCCCATCGCTCATTCGTCCTTGGCAGTTGCACGGGGATAGTTTCCCTTTCTCTTAGGATCCATTTAGGACTGGGGGGTGGCAATGGAACTTGCTCTGAGCGTAATTGGCCATATGGCCAGTCGAAGCTGGCAGTCGAAGACACATGGCTTTTTCTGGCCGAATTTCAGAAATGGGTTAGGTGTTCGAAGTTCTTTTTAATTCACCGTAACTAGGACCGTTGTGGAGTGGCTCTGGGTGCCCGACGTTCCCGTGATCGTGAGCGTGTAAGTTCCAGCAGGAGTGCCTGGAGGCGCTACGGTGAGTGAGGCCGTTTTGGTCGTGCCGGTGTAGGACGCGGAGATGGTGACTGGAGTGGACGTGGTGACGGCGCTGGTGCTCACCGTGAACGTCGCGCTGCTGGCTCCCGCAGCGACAGTCACGCTCGCCGGGACCGTCGCCGTGGGTGTGCTGCTGCTGGAGAGGGAGACGGCCGCGCCGCCAGTGGGAGCTGGCCCGCTCAGCGTCACCGTGCCGGTTGAAGGAGATCCGCCGGTCACACTCGTGGGATTCAACGTTAGCGAAGAGAGAGTTGGAAGGGCTTGAGGCAGCACGGTGAGTGAGGCTGTTTTGCTCACCCCAGCGTAGGACGCGGAGATGGTGACCGGAGTGGACGCGGTAACAGCGCTGGTGCTCACCGTGAACGTCGCGCTGCTGGCTCCCGCAGCGATAGTCACGCTGGCCGGCACGCTAGCCGCCCCGTTGTTGCTGGAAAGCAGTACCTGCGCGCCGCCAGTGAGTGCTGGCCCGCTCAGCGTCACCGTGCCAGTGGAGGATTGCACGCTGCCAGTCACACTCGTGGGATTCAGCGTCAGCGAGGAGAGAGTCGGCAGGGCTTGAGACACGACGGTGAGTGAGGCCGTTTTGGTCACGCCAGCATACGATGCGGAGATGGTGACCGGAGTGGACGCGGTAACAGCGCT
>WNGP01000843.1_pt1 | contig 27632 bp, 22 predicted proteins | sample 5407671 | NCBI WGS metagenome assembly WNGP01 (sample SAMN13153381, study PRJNA577476) | soil metagenome | isolation source: 40 cm soil or saprolite under Garry oak tree replicate 2 | place: USA:California | collected 2016-06-15
AAAGACACAAAAGGCGACGCGCAGGCCGCCGCCGACATTGCGCAGCACGACGATCGTCGGCACCGACGGCATCGCATCGGTGCATCTCACCCTTGCGGTCTGCGACTACGAGCACGTGCGCGAGATCGCGCAAGGCTTGGTGCGCGCGGACGGCATTACGCTCACGCCCCTCATCTTTCCGTCGATCGAGGAGATTACCTTCCGTTTTACCAACTCGCTCGAATGGGACGTCTCCGAGCTATCGTTCGGCAAATATATTTCGCTGACCTCCCAGGGTATCGCGCCCATGGTCGCGATCCCGGTCTTTCCGTCGCGGGTCCATCGCCATTCGGCGATCTATGTGCGCGGCGACCGCGGCATCAGGACCGCGAAGGATCTGGAGGGCCGCGCCGTCGGCATCCCGGAATGGGCGCAAACCGCCGGCATCTATGTGCGCGGCTTTCTCGCCGAGGAGGAGCGCGTCGATCTCGCAAAAATCCGCTGGCTGCAGGCCGGCGTCAACGAGCCCGGACGTGCGGAGAAGGTGGAGTTGAAGCTGCCGGCCGGCATTCGCTATCAGGCGCGGCCGGACACCAGCCTTTCGGCGATGCTCGCGAGCGGCGAGGTGGACGCGGTGATTTCCGCCCGCGCGCCGGCGGGCTTTGCCCGCGGCGGTCCGGTCGTGCGGCTTTATCCCAATTATCGTGCCGAAGAGGAACGCTTCTTCAGGAAGACCGGCATTTTCCCGATCATGCATCTGATGACCATGCGGCGGACGGTGTTCGAGCAGCATCCGTGGATTGCGATGAATCTGTTCAAGATGTTCGAGGAGGCCAAGCGCCGCTGTTTCAATCGCCTGCGCGACTTCACCTGCGCGCGCATCCCGCTGCCCTGGGCGGCGGCGATCGCCGACGAGATTGCCGTGGGCTACGGGCCCGATCCCTATCCCTATGGCATCGAGCAAAGCCGCGCGACCATCGAGGCGTTCTGCCGCTATGCCCACGACCAAGGCGTCACCCACCGGCGGATGACCGTCGACGATCTCTTTCCGCGCGAGGTGCGCGCGACGGCGAGGGTGTGAACTTCGAAGCCTAGGTCAATGCGCGCCGGGGCGCCGCTTGAGATTGACGTGGATGTTCTTCTCGCGCGTGAAGCTCAACAGCTCCTCGATGCCTTCCTCGCGTCCGACGCCGGATTGCTTGTAGCCGCCGAAGGGCGCGCCCAGGAAATGCTTCGACACCTCGTTGATCCACACGAACCCCGCCTCGACGGCTCCCGCCACGCGATGCGCGGTGACGAGATCGTTGGTCCAGATCGAACAGGTCAGCCCGTATTCGACCTGGTTCACCTGCGCCATCATCTTCTCCTCGTCGCTCCATTTGAGAATGGAGAGAACCGGACCGAAGATCTCCTCCTTGCCGATGCGCATGTCCATGGTCACGTCGGCGAACACCGTGGGCTCGACGTAGAAGCCCTTGGCGAGCAAGGGGTCGCTCGGCCGCTTGCCGCCGCTCAACAGCCGCGCGCCGTCCTGCTTGCCGGCCTCGATATAGCCGAGGACGCGATCGCATTGCGCCTTGCTCACGATCGAACCCATGGTGGTCGCGGGATCGGTCGGAATGCCGGGCTTGTAGCGCTTGATGGAATTCTTCACGCGCTCGAGCACGGCGTCGTAGATCTTCTCGTGCACGAAGGCGCGGCTGGTCGAGCCGCAGGATTGTCCGCACCAGGTGAAATTCATGCCGTCGACGACGGCGGCCGAGACCGCGTCGAGATCGGCGTCGGGGAAAGCGATCAGCGCATTCTTGCCGCCGAGCTCGAGCGTCACCGGCTTGAGCGTGTCGGAGGCGGCCTTCATCACCGCGCGGCCGGTCGGCACGCTGCCGATGAGCGCGACTTTGGCGACGTCGGGATGGCTCGCCAGCACCTGACCGACCTCCTTGCCGCCCGGCACCAGATTCCACACCCCCGGCGGCAGGATGCCGTCGATCAACTCGGCGAGCCGCAGCGAGGATAGCGGCGCCTGCTCGGGCGGCTTGACCACGATGGTGTTGCCGGCGGCGAGCGGCGCTGCCGATTTTCCCGCAACGAACATGAAAGGATGATTGAACGGAATGATGCGCGCGCCCACGCCGAAGGGTTCGCGCACCGAGAAATTCACCGCGTCCGGCCCCATTGGGATCGAGGCCCCCTTCATCTCGGTGACGAGACCGGCGTAGAAATCGAGCTGCGCGGCTCCTGCCTGTGCGTCGCGCACCATCTCGGCGTACGGGTTGCCGCAATCAGCGGCGTCGATCATGGCGAGCTCATCGCCGTTCTTGCGTAGCACGTCGGCGATTACGCGCAGCATCTTCGCCCGTTCGAGCGGCAGCACGCGACGCCACTCGCGAAATGCGGCCTTGGCCGCAGCGATGGCTGCTACCGCGTCGGCTGCCGAGCCATCGACCACCTTGCCCAGCGACTCGCCGGTCCCCGGACTGATGGCATCGACATAGCGATCCGACTTCGGCTTCTGCCACCTGCCGGCATAATAGGGATCGCGATGCGACGGCAGATTGGGGGCGAGCGGCTGAGCTTTCGCCGCGGATGCAACTGCAACCATTGGACACCTCTACGGAGTGAGTGGAGCGGTCAGGATCGTTTGATATCGTCGAGGCCGCCGAGGCGGCCGATGAGCGTATTGGCGCCGATTGCGATCACGAACAGGATGATCAGCAGCGCGTACATCTGCGGCATGTTGAAGATGCTGTAAGCCTGGATCACCAAGAAGCCAATGCCGCGGTTGGAGAGCTTCGTCTCCGCGAGCAAGGTGCCGATCAGCGCCACGCCGAGGCCGAGGCGCACGCCATTGATCACCGGGTGACGCATGGCCGGAAGGTAGATCTTGGTCACCATCTGCCAGGTGTTGGCGCGGAAACTCCTGCCGACGCGGATGAGGACCTTGTCGATCTCGCGCATGCCGCCGGCAACGTTGAGCGCGACCGGAAAAAAGCAGGAGATCGCCCCCATGGCCACCTTCGATCCGGGCCCAACGCCGAACCACATGATCATGATGGGGAAGAAGATGATCTTCGGGCAAGGACCGAGGTAATACAGATAGGCCTCGTAGGCGCGCGACATGAACTTGCTGCCCCCGAGCAGAATACCGACGGCGAGCCCGCTCAAGCCGCCGATCACCATCGCGATGGCGATCTCGTAGGCAGTCGTGCCGAGATGGAAGTAGAAGGTCGGATCGCTCAGCGTCGCATAGAGCGCTTTGCCAATCGCGGCGAGCGAGGGCACGACGTCGCGGTAGAGCCATCCCGACGCGGAGACGGCTTCCCAAATCACGACAACGGCCACGATGATCGCGATGCGCAGCGCGGTCACCGGGCGTAGCGGCAGCCCCAACGGTCTTGCCGCCGACAGCCTCAATCGACCGGTCTCAGCCATCGCTCAAGCCTTTCCATGAGCGGTCTCAGCCATCGCTCGAGCCTTTCCATGAGGATGAACACGCAGATGCTGACCAGGATCACGAAGCAGATCGCGGCATAGGTTCCCGCCAGATCGTAGCGCTCGGCAAGCTCGTTGATAAGCTGCCCAAGGCCGCCGAAATTGATCAGGAATTCGACCCCCACGATATTGATGAGGGCGAAGATCAACCCGAGCCGCAGCCCCACGAATATGGTCGGCAGTGCGGCGGGGAAAAGAATCTTCCAGAATTGCTGCGACGGCGTGAGATTGAAGCTCCTGCCCACGTTGATCAGCACGCGTCGGGTGGCGAGGAGGCCTTCGAGCGTCTTGAGCATGATCGGGGCAAGCCCCGCGGTGAAGCCCATCATCACGATGGTGAGGGCGCTCCTGCCGAAGATCACGAGATAGAGCGGATACATCAGCACCAAGGGGGCCGCCGCGACCGCCGCCACCCAGGTCTCGGTCGCGAGCCGCAGCAAATGGTAGCGATAGAGCAGGACCCCGCCCGCAACTCCGAAAATAGTCACCAGGATGCTGGCGGAGAACGCCTCGCCGGCGGTGAGCAGGAAGCGCTGGAGCACGTGCTCCTCGACGATCACGCGCGGGAAAGCGGCGATGATGTCGGAGGGCATCGGCACGATGAAGCGGTTGATGACGCCGACGCGAATGAGGAGTTCGACCAACGCGATGAACGCGACAAACGAACCGAGGCCGAGCGCGGCCGGAACGTATCTGTTCTTGGCAAGCGCCGCAGCGGCGGTCATCGCTTCTCGCCTTCGTGCAACTTCCTGCTCTCCTCGTCATCGAGCCCCCGGCTTGCCTCCTCGCGCAGATCACTCCAGATCTGCGCCACGTAGCGCCCGAAGGCCTCGCTCGAAACGATTTCGGAGCTACGCGGGCGCGGCAGGGCGATCTCCACCATCCGTTTCACCTTGCCGGGCCGATACGTCATCACCACGACGCGGTCGGAAAGTTGCACCGCCTCGGTGATGTTGTGGGTGATGAGAAGCGTCGTTTGCTTGAGCTGCTGCTGAATTTGCAAGACCTTGTCGCCGAGGAGGAGCCGGGTCTGCTCGTCGAGCGCGGCGAATGGCTCGTCCATCAGGAGGATTTTGGGCTGCGCCGCCAGCGTACGCGCCATCGACACCCGCTGCCGCATGCCGCCCGACAGCTCCGCCGGATAGCGCCGCTCGAACCCATCGAGGCCGACCAGCTTCACGAAATGCCGCGCCCGGTCGTAGCGCTCGGCCCTTGGCAAACCCGCGATCTCCAGCGGAAACGCCACATTGTCGATCACGTTGCGCCAGGGAAAGGTTGACTCCTCCTGGAAGATCATGCCGATCGCCGGGTGCGGCCCTCGTACCCGCTCGCCCGCGACCTTGATCACGCCGTCATAGCCGTCGAGCAACCCCCCGATGACGTTGAACAAGGTCGATTTGCCGCAGCCGGAGGGACCGATCACGCCCACGAATTCGCCCGGCGCGACGCTGAGCGAAACGTGGTCGACCGCAGTGAGAACGCCGTCCGGCGTCTCGAAGCGCTTGACGATGTCGTCGACGATCAGAATGGCATTCGCGGACGCGGCTTGCGGCGCACCCGCGTCGATCCGTTCAAAGGGCACGGCAGCCATTGTTCCCTCTCCGGCCCTCCATCTTGCGCGGCACGGTTCAACCGTTGGCTTGGCCCAGGCTTCGGCTATAGCACATCCCGCGCGCCGCAAGCACGAAGCTCACCGGTGAAATGATGTCGCTGGCAACGCCTCGGATGGGATGCAGCGGTTCAGCGATCAGCGATCAGACGTCGGCGGCGACCACACAATGCACCCCGCGCGAAGACTGAAATCCGACTGCTGACCCGTGGACGCAGCGCGCTCGCGCGACTGTGGCCTCAGTCCTGCTCCGCCTGGAATGGTCGGCCGGCCCGCCGGCACCAATTTTCCCAGGCGCGGTTGATGCTGTAAGCGCCGGTGCGGGCGTAAACCTTGTCCACCTCGCCGGCGGTCAGGAACTTGACCTCCCCCATGTCCATGGCCTGCTTTTGCAGCCGTGCATTGACCTCGAGGTAGACCGAAATATAGACCGCTTGCCGGATATTTTTACCCGCCACGGTTGCACCGTGACCGCGCATCAGCGCCGTGCCGCCGGCGCCGATGCGCTTCGCGAGGTCGCGGCCCATGTCCATGTTCTCGACCAGCAATGCGGTGTCGCCGAAGCGGTCATGGGAATCCCAGACCGGCACTTCGTGGCCGATCGATGCGCCCATATGGAAGATGGGCTTGATCTTCTTGCCTGTCACTCCGAATGGAATGACGCTTTCGCTGTGATTGTGCACGACCGACATGACGTCCGGCCGCGCCTCGTAGAGCGCGCCGTGGATGAATCGCTCGAGATAGGGCGCCCGACCCCGAGGAACGACCGGCGTACCGTCGAGCGTGAACTCCATGATGTCGTCGCGCTCGATGCAGTCGGGCGCGCGCGAACGCGACAGAAAATACCGTTGCGGATTGTCCGGATGGCGCACGCTGATATGGCCGAAAGAATCCACGACACCTTCGCGTGCGAGAATGCGATTTGCAGTGACGAGATCTTCGATCAGGTCGTCCAGCTTGGCCATCGGTTTCCTCACACATTCTCATTAACGTACATGCTCGTCCAAAACGGGGTCAATTCCGTCGCATCGAGCCTTGGGATCAAGCCACCGCCCTTCCCTATTGAACTTTTCAAGCAGCACGCTAAAGCACATTGTCTCCTTTGCACGCGATCAAGCCATGGCAGAAAATCCTGTTCTCGTCTGCGCCGCCGCCGATCTTCCGCCCGGCAACGTCAAGAGCTTCGAGGTGGGAGGCGAGCTTGTCGCCGTCTACAATATCGACGGGACCTTCTACGCCACCGAGGCGCATTGCACCCACGCCGCGGCCGACCTCGCCGACGGCATTCTGGAGGACGACATCGTCGAGTGCAGCCTGCATTTCGGCGCGTTCCACGTGCCGAGCGGGAAAGCCGTGCGAGAGCCCTGCTTCACCGATCTCAAGACGTTCCGGACCGAGGTGAAGGACGGGCAGGTGTACGTTGATCTTTCGACGCCGGCGGCGACCGCATCGTAAGCGGCGGCGCATCCATGTGGAGGGTGGGAGCGACGCTCAGGCCTTTTTTTTGCGCTCGCGCGGCGGCCCCATCAGCACCGGCTGGAACAGCACCGCCGCCGCCATGGTGGTGACGAGCGCCAGCGCCATCAACTTGCCCATGCTCGAGGTGCCCGGATGGCTCGACAGCCACAAGCTGCCGAACGCAGTCGCGGTGGTGAGCGCGCTGAACATCACGGCCCGCGTCAGGCTCGACTGCAGAAGGTCGGTTTGGCCGGCCCGCCACGCCATGATGTAGTAGATCTTGAAGGCGACGCCGACGCCGAGCAGCAGCGGCAGCGCAATGATGTTGGCAAAATTGAGCTTCGTGCCGAAGAGCACCATCAGTTCCATGGTCACGACGCCCGCCATCAACAATGGAATGATCGTGAGAAGGACGTCGCCGAAGCGGCGCAACACGAGCCAAAGCAGAATGATGATCGAACCAAGCGCCCAAAAGCCGGCTTCGTAGAATGCCCGCACCACGGTGCGGCCCGACTCCAGAATAGCGATCGGGCCGCCGGTGGCATTCGGCTCGACCGCCTGCACCGCGCGGGCGAACTGGCGTAACGTCTCGTTGTCGGTGGGATCGCCTTTCGGCAGGATTTCCACCTTGTACCGCCCGTCTTGCGTGACCCACTCGCGCGCGATCTCGGGCGGGAGCGTTTCGAGCGTGACCGGCTGCGCCTGCAGGTAGTTTCGCAACTCGTCGAGCGCGGTATTGAGCGAGGGGATCATGGCGGCGTGCACTCGCCCCCGCATGGCTTCGTCTCCGCTGGCGATTTTCGCCAGGTCGTCCGCCAGCCGTTTGGCGGCGGTGGCGCCGCGTCCGGTTTGGGTCCCCGCCGATTGCTTCAAAGCATCGACCGCGGCCTTGAGCGCCGCGACGTTATCGGCGTCTGTCGGCGGTTTCTTGTTGGGGTCGGGCCGCAGCACGGGATCGAGCACGGTCGCGAGCTGGCGGATGGCGGCAAGCTTGGGCTGCTGGTCATCGGGAATGAAACTCTCGATGGTCTTTACGCTCGAGACCTCCGGTAGCTTGGAGAGCTTCTCCAGATCGGACTTCGCGGCCTCCATGCTCGGCGCCAGCACAAAAATCGAACTCGCGCCGATGGCAGGGTCGCTTCGCAGCTCCAGGAACGTCGCAACCGACTCGACCTTGGTGCTCCTCAGGTTGAGCGGATTGAAGTCGAACTGCAGCCAATAGAGCAATGGCAGGCCGGCCGCGACGACGAGCCCGGTGCCGACAATGATCGGGATTCGGTGCCGCTCCATGAACCGATCGAGGGGCGCCAATCGCTTGAAACCCATTTCTTTCGGTTCGCCCGGCGGCCGCAGCACCGTCAACAACGCCGGGATCAGGGTTATGCTCGTCAGGAACGCGATGATCATACCGAGGCCTGCGAGCAAGCCGAGCTCGGACAATCCCTTGTAGTCGGTCGGAAGGAACGACAGAAAGCCGGCGGCGGTTGCAGCCGCGGCAAGCGTCAGCGGCGCACCCACGTGGCTTGCGGTATTGACCAGCGCCTGGTGGAGATCGTCGACCTCGTGACGCTCGGCGCGATAGCGGACGCTGAACTGAATGCCGAAGTCGACGCCGAGCCCGATAAACAGAACGGCGAAGGCCACCGAAATCAGGTTGAGCGCACCCACCAGGGCCAAGCCGACTGCGGCGGTAATGGAGAGGCCGACCAACAAGCTGATGGCGACCGCCAGGATGATTCCAAACGAGCGCAAGGCGAGCCAAAGGATGGTCAACACCACCACGATGGTCACGGTCGTGTTGGTGAACGCCCCCTCCTCCAGCGTGGCATATTCCTCATCGGCGATTGCGACCGGTCCCGTAAGGCGTAGTTTCGCGCCGATATCCAAATCGGCTGCCGCCTGCCGAATGGCATCGGTCGCCACCTTCCCCGGCATGAGCGCGGCGTAGTCGAGCACCGGCCTGATCTCGAGGAAGCGCCGCCGCTCGTCCGGGGTCGGGGGCCTGCCGTTGAGCATCGCGCGCCAGGAGAAGCTCGCCGCGCGCCCCGCGATGGCCTCGTCGAGCGTGTCCGAGACCATGTTCAAGGTCCCGGAAAAATTGTCGAGCGTGTACTGGTTCATACGCACGCCGATCAATCCATAATTGAGCGCGGTGGTCAGGCCGCGCAGGTTGGAATCCTGCGCCAGCGTCTGGATCACCGGCTTGGCCTCGCCGAGCTTCTTGGTGAGCGCGACCACCTCCTCGGTGGGCAAGAACAAAAGTCCGTTCTTCTGGAAGAATGGCCCGCCGCCCGCCTCCAGGATCGAGCGGAAGTGATCCTTCTGATCGGACAATTTCTGGATCACCGCCGCCGTGGCCTGGGTTGCCAGTTCGGAGGTTGGAGCGTCGATGACGGCCAGGATGGTTTCTTCCTTCGGGGGGAACGACTTTTCGAATGCCACCTCGCGCTGCCGCCACGGCAGCTCCTTGGAAATGAGCTTGTTGACGTCGGCGTCGATGGCGAAATGGCCGGCCGCGTATACGGCCGCGGCGAGACCCAAAACGACCGCGATGCCAATGATTTGCACGGCATGCCGGGTGCAAAAATCAACGGTAGCGACGATCGTTTGCTGCAACATGCCTAGTCCTGGAAGCTATGCGACTGGGGTCCAATTGGAAGGAGCGGGAACGTGAGCCAGAATGGCCGGCGGAATATCAGGCAATGCGGTGCGTTGACAACGACTATAGGTTGCACGGGAACACTGCCAGAACATCGATCAGATGCGGTTAACCCCAAAGGCGCGCGTCAAGTTCGACGAGCGCGACGATGGGTCGCCTGAACCGCAGATTCCCGATGATTTGGGCTGTGCCTGCGCCAACCTATATGGGAAAATGTTGGAATCATGACTTTGCCCATCCCCCTCCCGGATCCTGTCACGCGCTCCCTGGTCGACCGGGTGATCGATCACGACCGTCGGGCCGCGATATGTGCCGAAGCCTGCCGCGATGCCAACGCCATTTTGACCACGAGCTTCGAGACGCTCGCAGAGGGCGCGGCGGCGCGGCGGGTGCGGAGGAGGAGCGCCCCAGCGAGACGATCATGAAGGTCATTCTGGCGCAACCTCGCGGATTCTGCGCAGGCGTCGTGCGCGCCATCGAGATTGTCGAGCGCGCGCTCAAGAAATACGGGCCGCCCGTCTACGTCCGCCACGAGATCGTTCACAACAAATTCGTCGTCGACAGCCTCAAGGCCAAGGGCGCGATTTTCGTCGAGGAACTATCCGAGGTGCCGCAAGGCGCCGTGACCATCTTCAGCGCGCACGGCGTTGCCAGGAGCGTGGTGAACGAGGCGGCCGGACGTCAGCTGCCCGTGCTCGATGCGACCTGCCCGCTGGTCACCAAAGTGCACAACCAGGGTAAGCGCTACGTCGCCCAGGGCCGCGTACTCATTCTCGTCGGCCACGCCGGCCATCCGGAGGTTGAGGGCACGCTCGGCCAGATCGACGGTCCAGTGGTCCTGGTGCAGAGCGAGGAGGACGTCGAGGCGCTGAACATTTCCCCCGATACGCCCGTCGCTTATGTCACGCAGACGACGCTGAGCGTCGACGACACCCGCGGCATCATTGCCGCGCTTGAACGCCGCTACCGAAACATCATCGGACCGGAGATCCGAGACATCTGCTACGCCACGCAAAATCGCCAGTCGGCGGTGCGGGAACTGAGCCATCACGTCGATGTGATCCTGGTGGTTGGCGCCAAGAACAGCTCCAATTCCAATCGGCTGCGCGAAATCGGCGCGGAGGCGGGCATTCCGAGCTATCTCATCGCCGACGGCAGCGAGCTGGCGCCGGAATGGGTCAAGGACGCGCAAACAATCGGGATCACCGCCGGCGCCTCCGCGCCCGAGGTGCTTGTCGAAGACGTCATCAACACGTTGCGAACGCTTGGCGAGGTCGAAGTCTCGACTCTCCCTGGCCGCGAGGAGCATATTGAGTTCCGGCTCCCCCGTGAACTGGCGGCGGGCTGAGACGTTCACCAGACAGCCACAGCCTGAGGCGGCAAAACAGGAAGACAGACAGGAAGACAGAAAGAATGCGAGTCCCGTTTTTCAAAGAAATGCGTATCGGCGCCTACATCTTCAAGCAGAAACTCTTGGGGCGCAAACGCTATCCGCTCGTGCTGATGCTGGAGCCGCTGTTTCGTTGCAATCTTGCGTGCGTCGGTTGCGGCAAGATCGACTATCCTGATCCCATCCTCAATCGCCGGCTGTCGGTTAAGGAATGCCTCGACGCCGTCGATGAATGCGGCGCGCCGATGGTGGCCATCCCCGGCGGCGAGCCGTTGATCCACCGCGAGATCGGCGAGATCGTGAAAGGCTTGGTCGCCAAGAAGAAATTCGTCTCGCTCTGCACGAATGCGCTGCTCTTGGAGAAGAAGCTCCATCTGTTCGAGCCTTCGCCCTATCTCTTCTTCTCCGTCCATCTCGATGGGCTGCGCGAGCATCACGACAAATCCGTCTGTCAGGCAGGCGTGTTCGACCGCGCCGTGTCCGCGATCAAGGCCGCCAAGGCCAAGGGCTTCACCGTCAACGTCAACGCCACGATCTTTGACGGTCATCCGGCCGAAGACGTCGCAGCCTTCCTCGATTACGCCAAAGAGCTCGACGTCGGCGTGTCGATCTCTCCCGGCTATGCCTATGAGCGCGCGCCCGACCAGGAGCATTTCCTCAGCCGGCGGAAGACCAAGGAGCTTTTCCGCAAGGTCTTCAGCATGGGCAAGGGCAAAAAGTGGAATTTCATCCACTCGAACCTGTTCCTCGATTTCCTCGCCGGCAACCAGACCTATCACTGCACGCCGTGGGGCATGCCCACCCGCAACATTTTCGGGTGGCAGAAGCCCTGCTACCTGCTGGGCGAAGGCTACGCCAAAACATTCCGTGAATTGATGGAAACCACGGACTGGGACTCCTACGGGACTGGCAAGTACGAGAAGTGCGCGAACTGCATGGCCCATTGCGGTTACGAGCCGACCGCGGCCGAGGCAACGGCCTCGCACCCCTGGCAGGCGCTCAAGGTCGCGATGTTCGGCCCACGCACCGAAGGACCGATGGCGCCGGAAATTCCGCTCGATAGGCAGCGCCCGGCGGAATTCGTGTTCTCGCGCCATGTCGAGCACGAACTCGCGGCCATTCAACAGGCCGAGAAACGGGCTCCGCTGGAGGCGGCGGAGTAAAACAACCCGTTCTGCTCCCGGGCCGAGCCGAGAGCGCGGCGAGGCGAATTCACATCCCCACCACGCCAGAGCGCATCTACGCTCGAGGCGCATGCGCCCAACGCGCTGAGGGGCACGGCGCGTTGCAGATTTCGCTTGCGTGCGTAACGAGAATCTTTCAGAAAAGCGTATTCACCAAATTTGCGCATGGAAACCGAGCTCGTTGCGGGTTGGCGAACGTTTGGTCGCGCGAGCCCGGCTTATGGCGACCGCCACGGGGACGTGCTTGCGCTGCGGATCGCCGGTTTCCCGTATTTCGACTGTTATCTCATTGTTATTTTTCTTGGGGCCCGTCGGCGACGAGAGCCGAAGTCGGCGGCTCTGCACACGACCCCAGGTTGCAGGAGGAGGAGGCTAACGCATTGGAGACACGACGAAAGTCGATTGGGCCTCGACTGCCCAGCTGAGCTGCCGACAAGCGAAGCTCAAGGGTTGGAGCCGGCTGCCATTGTATTCGATTGTTGTTTACAATGCGGATTGTGTCGGATCGCGCTTGCAACTACAGCCCAAAGTTGAGCGCGAAAGGTGACCGGCGGCGAGGCGCACCAGCGCAAGCATATTTGAATCCGTCATTCCGGTTCGCGGATTTCGCCAGCGCTCCGCAATGACGCGTCACATCCCGTACCGCACCGAGCGCGTATTGGCATTTTTGAGGTTGCGGTAGCGCGCGAGCGCCCATAGCGGGAAGAATTTGGAGTAGCCGTGATAACGCAGGTAGAACACGCGCGGGAAGCCCGTGGCCGTGTAGCGCGGCTCGTTCCAGAAGCCGTCGTCGCCCTGCGTGCGTGCCAAATAGTCGATCCCGCGCTTGACCGCAGGATGGTCGACCTCCCCTGCCGCCATGAGGCCGAGCAGCGCCCAAGCCGTTTGCGACGCCGTGCTCGGCGCCCGCTCGTAGCCGCGGTAATCGAGCTTGTAGCTCGCGCCATCCTCGCCCCAGCCGCCGTCGGGATTTTGGATCTTGACGAGCCACGCCACAGCCCTGCGGACTTCGCTTGAGGCACGATCGACGCCGGCGGCATTGAGGGCGCACAGGACCGACCAGGTGCCGTAGATGTAATTCATGCCCCAGCGACCGTACCAGGTTCCCTCTGCCGTCTGCGTGCGGCTCAAATAGTCGAGGGCGGGTGCAAGCGCCGCACTCTTCGGCGCCGTCTCGTCGATCTGCGCCAGCATTGAAACGCAGCGCGCTGTCACGTCCTCCGTCGGAGGGTCGAGCAAAGCGCCGTGGTCGGCGAACGGGATGTTGTTGAGGTAATAGTACTCGTTGTCGGCGTCGAACGCGCCCCAGGCGCCGTTATGGCTCTGCATGCCCAAAATCCATTCCCGTCCCGCAGCAATCGATGCGCGGAAGTCATGCTGCGCGCCCACGCCTTGCGCGCGATCCATCGCCATCACCACCACCGCCGTATCGTCCACGTCGGGATAGTGCGGGTTGGCGTATTGGAACGCCCAGCCGCCGGGAGGGATGTCGGGCCGCCGCGCGATCCAATCGCCTTTGACGTCCAGGACCTGCTTGGGCACCAGCCATTCGAGACCTTTGCGGGCTTGCGCGACGGCGCGGTCGCCGCCGACTTCGAGCAATGCGTGACAAGTGAGCGCGGTGTCCCAAATTGGCGAGACGCAGGGCTGGCAATAGGCCTCACGGTCGTGCACGGCCAGAAGCTTCTCGATCGATTTGCGTGCAATCGCCCGCTGGGGATGGTGTTGCGGATAGCCGAGCGCGTCGAACATCATCACGCTGTTCGCCATCGCCGGGAAAATGGCGCCGAGACCGTCCTGGCCGTTGAGGCGCTCCGTGACCCATGCCACTGCGCGCTCGATCGCGCGTTGTCGCGACTGCTTGGGAAACATCGGCGTGACGAAATGGAGTACGGCATCGACACCGCGGAAAACCCAGAACCACAGCGCCTTCTGTTGCGGCGCCTTCGGCGCGAGGCCGATCGTCCGCGGCGGCTCGAGGAAAAGCTCCTCGATGGCAATCCCTTTGGGGTTGCGCGCTTTCGGCTTGAGCGCCTGCAGCACCAACAGGGGCACGATAACGGTGCGGCTCCAGTACGAAACCTTATCGAGATGAAAGGGAAACCAGTTCGGCAGCAGCATGATCTCGACCGGCATCACCGGAACGGCGCGCCAGGGGATGAAACCGAAAAGCGCCAGCATCATTCGCGTGAACACGTTCGAGCGCGACGCGCCGCCGCGCGCGCGAATGGCCGACCGCGCACGGACCATGTGGGGGGCGTCGACGGAGTCGCCGATCACCTTGAGCGCGAAATAGGCTTTCACGCTCGCGCTCATATCGAAGGCGCCATCATGGAATAACGGCCAACCGCCATGGTCGCCCTGGACGCGGCGCAGGTAGACCGCGATCTTGGCTTCGAGCGCGGCATCGACCGGCTCGGCCAGATAATGCCGCAGCAAGACGTATTCCGCCGGGATGGTCGCGTCCGCCTCGAGTTCGAACACCCAATGTCCGTCGGGCTGCTGCAGCGCGATGAGCGCGCGGGTTGCCGCCGCGATGCCGTGGTCGACAGCGGGCGCCGACGCAGACGATTTCGGCTCGAGGGACACGCGGTTCATGATCTATCCAACCCCGATCGGCCAACGAGATCGGCCGCCCGATTCCCGGAGCGGATTGCCCCTTCGATGGTCGCCGGCAAACCGGTCATGGTCCAATCGCCGGCGAGCCATAGGTTGCTCCACGCCGTGGTCGCAGCCGGCCGTTTGGCATTCTCGCCCGGCGTCGCGGCAAAGGTCGCGCGGCGCTCGCGCACGATCTGCCATGGTGGCAGCGCCTTGGGAAGACCGGCAACAGTCGCGACCTCGTGCCAGAGTTTCTGCGCCAGCATCTCGCGTGGAACGTCGAGCAAGCGGTCGGCCGCGCTGATCGTGATCGACAGCCGATCGGCAAAGGTAAAGAGCCATTCGATGGTTCCGTTCACGACCCCGGTGATGGGCGCAAGCCCAGCCGGAGGATCGAGGCGGAAATGGGCGTTGACGATGGCGCGGAACTCGGAGGGCGTCTTGAGGTCGGGCACGAGGTCGGCCGCCACGATCGGCGGCACTGCGAGGATCACGGCATCCTCGTCCGTCGCCAGCCTGTCGTCGCCGAAGTCGAGCGCGACGACCCTGTCAGCCGCGAAATCGAGTGCGCGCAGCCGGTGCCCGAACGCGACCTTCACGTTGCGCTCGCCGAGAAAGCGCAACGCCGGCTCGATGAAAACCCGGCCGAGCCCGTCGCGGGCGATCAGCGGCCGACAGGCCTGCCCCCCCGCCGCCAATGTTTCGCGGACGATGGCGCCAGCGAGGCCCGCGCTCCCCTCCTTCGGCTCGATGTTGAGCGCCGCCAGCCAGAACGGCCGCGCCAGGCGCTCGTAGAGCGGGCCGGCGCATTTCACGGCCTCGCAGATGGTCTTTTCGTCGGAGGCGTACAGCAGGCGCGCAAATGAAAGGTAATCGCTCGCGGTCGTGCCCGGCACGCGTCGACCGCGATCGAAAATCCACCACGGCAGACGCCCAGGGTTGATACGCAGCGTCCAGCGCTCGCCGCTTGCGAGATCGACGAAGGCGAACTCGGCCGCCGCCGGACCGGCAAGCCTGTCCGCGGAGCCGATCGTCTCGAGATAGGACAGCGCGGCATGATTGCCCGAGAGCAGAAGGTGATTGCCGTTGTCGATCACCATATCGAGCAGCGGGTCATGGTAGGACCGGCAGCGCCCTCCGGCCCCCCCGGCGGCCTCGTGCACGACGACGCTTGCCCCGCGTCCCGCAAGACGCACCGCGGCAGCGAGCCCGGCAAGTCCCGCGCCAACGACGTGGATTGTGCTCGGCATCAGATGACGGCGTGACGCATGATGATCCACAACAGACGCGAGCGCGGCAGGCGGATCGGGCGGCGGGGGTGCGACCACCCGCGGGCGACGAGGCCGTCGAGGATCAGGCGATAGGCTTCGCCCATGATGCGCGGCGCACGCACGCAGCGGCGCGAGCTGCGTGCCATGATCTTGTCCGCTTGCGCGAAATACCCGCGTGCACGTTCGACGACGCGCGCACAGACTTTCCCGAGCGCCGGGCTTGCGAGCACCGCCAGCGGATCGGTCGTGGTGATGCCAGCCTCGCGCAACGCCTCGGCCGGCAGATAGAGACGTCCAAACGCTGCGTCTTCGTCGAGGTCGCGCAAGATATTGGTGAGTTGCAAAGCCCGCCCCAAATGGTGAGCCAGCGCAATGCCGTCTTGTTCTTCCATTCCGAAGACGCGCACCGATAGGCGACCGACAGCGCTCGCGACCCGATTGCAATACGTGTCGAGCGTCGCGTCGTCGGGCGCCCGGATATCCTCGATCACGTCCATTTCCATCCCATCGATGATAGCGTGGAAATCCTCACGGCGGAGTCCAAAATCGCGCGCCGGCGCGAGGAGGCCGCGCGTGCGGGCGACGGCCTTGCCCGCATAGAGCGCATCGATATCGTCGCGCCAGCGCTGGAGCTGCTCGCGCCGTTCACGACGGGGGCCGCGCGAATCCGCGATATCGTCGACCTGACGGCAAAAGGAATAGATTTCGAACATGGCCTCCCGCTGCGCGCGCGGCAATATGCGCATCGCGTTGTAGAACGAGCTACCCGACGCCCGCTCGGCCGCAGCCATGCCTGAAGCTTCTGCCAACGCCAATGCTCACGCATCCTGCGGTTTGCGGCCGGGTGCGAAGACGCGGCCGACTCGGCGGGTCGCGCCCCATAATAGGCCGAGAACGCCGAACCCCGCGACTCCCGCCTTACCGAGATGGACGCGCTCGCTCAGCGGATCGCGTCGGACCAGCAATCGCACCAGGCGCTCCGCAAAGGTCTGGATGATCGCGACCTCCAAAGCGAGCCGCGTGTCCTCGATGCTGGCGGAAAACGATTTGCTGTCGCGCAGGAGAGCGCCGGTGCGCGACGCAAGCTTGTGGATGCATCCGAGCAGGCTCGCGGACGCGTGGCTCGCGCCCAGTTCGTCCACGCTCGCGCCGGTTTCAGCAAAGCCGTCGAGCGGAATGTAGACGCGGTCGAGCTGACGGTAATCCTTTCCGCAATCCTGCAGGTGATTGATGATTTGCAGCGCCGCGCAAAGTGCATCGTTGGCGGGCCAGGTCGCACGGCTCTCGCCGTGGACGTCCAGCACGAAGCGCCCGACCGGCATGGCGGAATACGTGCAATAACCGATCAGGTCGTCCCAGTCGCGATAACGCAGCTTGGTCACGTCCAGTCGGAACGCGGCGAGCAAATCTTGCGCGTGGCGCGACGAGAGCTGGCGTGCCGCGAGCTGTGAGCGCAAAGAGACGCCGACCGGGTCATCGTCGCTTTTGCCAAGCAAGGTCGCTTCGAGCCGATCGATCAGCGCAAGCTTTTCCTGCGGCGCGAGCGCGGAATGATCGGCGATATCGTCGGCGGTACGCACGAATTCGTAGAACGCGAGGATGGGCCCGCGATGGCGCGGGTGAATCAGCCGTGATGCCACCGGAAAATTCTCGTCCCGGTGGCCTTTGCCCGATCGCGCTTCGGCGGGAGTGATCATCGCCGCTCCGACACGTTGGCCTGCATCCGCCCCTTCCAGCTTCCGCCCTGTCCTCGCACATATTGATGGGCCGAATCGAGGGTGAAGAGCATGTACTGCAAGGCAATAACAGGCAGCGCGAAACCCCATAAGGGCGACAACCGGTAGAACCGCAACGTCGGCCGAAAGGCGACGAACATCAGCGCCCAGGTTCCAGCCCCGATCCATCGCGCCGCGCCGCTGCCGAAAATAGCCAGCAGCGGAGGCACGAGATAGGCCAGCGCCATCCCTGCCATCGTTGCCAACAGCACAAGCGGAGAGTAGCGCAGCTGCGCATAGGCCGAACGCGCCACCATGCGGCGGATATCGGCAAGCGCCGGGTAACGACGGACGCTGCGCACGCGCTCGGTCAATCCGAGCCAGATCGGTCCATGGGCTTTGAGCGCTTTCGCCAAGGCGCAGTCGTCGATGAGAGCAGCGCGTACGACTTCGATGCCGCCAGCCTTCCGAAGGGCGTCGGAGCGCACCAGCATGCACCCGCCGGCAGCCGCCGCGACCGCGCTCTGCGGTCGGTTCACGCAGGCGAACGGATAGAGCATCTGGAAGAAGAAAATGAATGCCGGAATGGTGGCGCGCTCGGCGAAGCTTTCACAGTTGAGCTTGACCATGAGCGAGGTCAGCACGAGGTGCCGTCCTTCGGCGTGCGCGACCAGCCGGCTGACGGAATCGGGCGCATGCACGATGTCGGCGTCGGTGAGCAGCAGATAATCGGGCGGCTGCGGCAGCGCCGTTGCGGCATCGATGCCCTGCTTTGCCGCCCAGAGCTTGCCTGTCCATCCCACCGGCAAGCCGCGGCCGGTCACCACGCACAGTCGCTCGTCGGCATTCGCAACCCGGCGCGCCATTTCGGCGGTGCCATCGCTGCTGTCGTCGTCGACCAGGATGACCGTCCACCCGCCGCGATAGTCCTGCGCGAGCAGCGATCCGATGCTGTCGCCGACGCAGTCCGCCTCGTTGCGCGCAGGCACCACGGCGGCGACCCGCGGCCATGCTGGGAGCTCTGCTGCCCCCCAATCGTCGCGCTCGGTGCAGCGCCAAAAGCCTCCGCGGCCGAGCAGCAAATAGAGCCAGACCGCAAGCGCAATCGAAGCGACAGCTATCACGCGAGCAAAGCCTCCGCCTACCCCTGGCATGGCCGCCGAGCCCCAAGGCCCAGCCGACCGGGCCGGTAAAAACAATTCAACATATTCAATGAATTGGGCTAGGAAAAGTTGGACGGGCGGGCCGCTCTTGGTAGATTGTCGGGCGGTGCGCCTTCGGGCCGAATGGATACCGGTCAGCCGTGCGGAAAGTGCGCTAACTTAGCGAGTTAGCGCGCGTTCGGACGCAAGATCGGGGTACGTCTTGCTGTACGCGCTCTGGAGACGGAACGCATGGCCCGCGTCGATCCTGCGAAAAAAAAGCCCGTTGACACCGATACCGTCTTCCAGGACCTGCTCGCTCGGGTTGCCCACGACACGGAAGCGCTGCTCGATCGGCTGCTCGCGTCGGCCCCGGTTGATGGCGAACGGGCGCGGCCGGCGCGGCTCCTTGATGTGATGCGCTATGCGAGCCTCGGCGGCGGCAAGCGCTTGCGACCGTTCCTGGTAGTGGAATCCGCCGCGCTGTTCGATGTACCGCGACAAAATTCGCTGATGGCGGGCGCGGCGCTGGAATGCGTGCATTGCTATTCGCTCGCTCACGACGACCTTCCCGCCATGGACAATGACGACTTGCGACGCGGCCGCCCGACCGCGCACAAGGCATTCGACGAGGCGAGCGCCATTCTTGCAGGCGACGGCCTTCTCACCTTGGCCTTCGACATTCTTTCGCGTCCCGAGACGCATCCTGACGCCGGCGTCCGGCTCGAACTCGTCGCGGCGCTCGCGCGCGCTGCCGGCCTAGGCGGGATGGTGGGCGGGCAAATGCTCGACCTCGCTGCCGAAGGACGGTTCGATGCTTCTGCGCCCAAGCTCGGCGAGCAAGATGTCAAGGTCTTGCAGGCAATGAAAACCGGAGCGCTCCTGCGCTTCGGATGTGTTGCCGGGTCGATCCTGGGCAAGGCCAACCAAAGTCAGCGGAAAGCGCTTGAGCGTTACGGTTCCGCTCTTGGCGAGGCGTTCCAGATCGCCGACGATCTCCTCGACGTCGAAGGCGATCCGGCAACGGTCGGCAAAGCGACCGGCAAGGACGCGGCCGCCCATAAGGCAACACTGGTCAGCGTGCTCGGACCCGCGGCCGCGCGGCGGCGGCTCGAAAACTTGGTCGGCGAGGCGCAGGCCGCGCTGAGCGCCTTCGGCAGCGATGCAGACGTGCTCAAAGCGGCGGCGCGCTTCGTTGCCACCCGCACGGCTTGAAGATTGGGATGATGTCGCGGCCGGGGACCGCCACGACGCATTTGGTACAGCTGGGTGGACTCGAACCACCGACCTCTTGGTCCACAGCCAAGCGCTCTAACCAACTGAGCTACAGCTGCACGCATCGTCGAAAGCGGCCGCAACCTAGGAGCACCGTTCTGCTTTGACAAGGCCCGAAACCCGCTGAGCAAGAGTGGGGATCAGGCTTTGCACGTGAGCGCCCCAGCGCGCTTCATGGGCGGTTGACCGCGACCCAACGAGCCGTGAAAACCCCGCCGCCGGCAGCGGTTCTTTGGTCGCAACGCCGCCGTGCGAAAAAAAGCCCGGGCGGCAAGCCCGGGCCTCGATTGCTGGAGCCGTCTGGCCTGGCGGCGAGCGGCGAAACTCAGGCGACCTTCTTGAAAACCTTGCCGAAGCTTTCCTTGACCGGCTCGGCGGAGTCGGTAGCCACTTTCCGCGCGATCGCGGCTAGCTCCTTGGACTGAGCGGTCAGCGCCTCGAATTGCTTGCGCGTATGGGCGGTCGAAAGCTCGACCATTTCGGAGAGCGACTTGACCGTCATCAGCTGGGTCGCAAAGTCGAATGCCGCGTTGGTGTTCGCGCGCGCCGCCTCGATCACCTTGAGGCCGTAGTCGGAGGCGCCTTTGGTCGCGGCTGCGTAGGTGTCCTCGAGCACGTCCGTCGCCTCTTCGGCGGCTGACTTCATCTTTTCGTAGGTTTCCTTTGCCTGCGAGACGCTCTTCTCAGCCATCTCGCGGAAAGCGGCCGGGATTTCCATCTTGGGTATCTCAAAATTCGGGAGTTCGAATTTCGGCATTTCGAACGCGGCCGGCGGGGCCGCCTTTGATCTGGACTTGGACGTGGTCGTTTCGATGGCCTCGGTCATAGATTGATCCTTCGGAGGGCGATTGATCCGGCATCGCACGGATCCGCGCCCACAGCCGATCCATGCTTTGGTGACAACAGGCCCGTGGCCGTAGTCCTGACATCGGAAACGCCACAGCCGTCTGATGGGGAGGATATACTCCTGCTTTTGGTGCAATGCAACACAAATATTGCGCCGCACAATTAAGTGTCGATCGTACCAGCCTTTTTCCGCTCCGCCGGCCTCGAAGCAAGGCAACCGTCAGCTTTTGGGCGTGGCCGCGTCCTTTGCCGCCTTGCTCGTGCTCTCGCCGAGCTCCCTCGCCTGCTCGGTCAACACCTGCATCTGACGCTTGATATAGTCGGCCGGCAGTCGCAGCACGTCCTGGATGTCTCTCGCCCGCATCAGCTCCTGGGCAAATTCGAAGGCGCTCGTGATGTTTCGCTCGGCGAAAGTCATCGCCTTTTCGGTTACATCCTTGGCACCCTTGCGGGCAGTCTCGGCCTGCCCTTCGAACGCGCTCATGGCTTGTTGCGCCGCGGAAATAAAGCCGTCGAAGGCCTGCCGCGCCTGCTCGACGCTCTTTTCGGCAAACGCCCGCATTTCCGGGGGAACATCGAAACGATCGCTGGCGGCCATAGTCATCTCCTCCTGTGGATCGGGGTCGGGTAGCTACGCCGGCGAGGCGCGCGACCTGCTGCAGTACCAACGTCCCAACCGCCCCCCGGTGCCTGCGCGAACGTAAGGTGTGCGGAACAGGACCATCGACCTTGCGGACCGCACTGTAACAGGAATCAACAGGAATAAAGCCCCGATGCGTATCGTCGACATCCGCGAACGCGCGATCCCGCTCAAGTCGGACATGAGGAATTCGAGCTTCGATTTTTCCGAGATGACGACCTCGGTCGTGGCGGTCATCACCGATGTTGTGCGCGACGGCAAGCCGGTCATCGGTTTCGCCTTCAACTCGACCGGCCGCTATGCCTGCGGTGCGGCGATGCGTGCGCGCTTCATCCCTCGCATCCTCGGCACAGATCCGCGCTCCCTCCTTGACGAGGCACAAGAGAATTTCGATCCGAGAAAAATTCTCGCCGTCATGATGCAACGGGAAAAATCCGGTGGTCACAGCGAGCGCTCAATCGCTATCGGCACGATCGAGGTCGCGGTCTGGGACGCGGTCGCCAAGATCGCTGCGAAACCGCTCCACTGCGTGCTGGCCGAGCGCTACAACGGCGGCAAGTTCGCCACCAAGGTCTTCTGCTACGTCGGCGGCGGCTGGTACGCCCCGGGCCAAACCGTAAAAGATCTGCAGGACGAGATGCGTCGCCATCTCGATGCCGGGTACACGATGGTGAAGATGAAGGTCGGCGGTCTCCCGCTCGCCGAGGACGTGCGCCGGGTGGAGGCCGTCAAAACGATCTTGCCCGCGGACGCGCAACTGGCGGTCGATGCCAACTCCAAGTTCGGGCGCGAGGAGGCGCTCGCATACGCCAAGGCGCTCGCGCCCTTCCAGCTGCGCTGGTTCGAGGAGCCATGCGATCCGCTGGATTTTGCCCTGCTCGCGGAGATTGCCGGCGATTATGATTCGCCTCTCGCGACCGGCGAAAATCTTTTTTCGACGCAGGACGTGGAAAATCTCGTTCGTTTTGGCGGCTTGCGTCCCGATCGCAACGACGTCATCCAGGTCGATCCGCCCCAGGCCTACGGCATCGTGCAATACGCATGCACCGTCGCAATGGTGGAACGCCACGGCTGGCCGCGCAGTGCGTTGTTCCCCCATGGCGGCAATCAGATGTCGCTCGCCATTGCCGGCGGTTTCGGTCTCGGCGGCGCGGAATCCTATCCCGGCGTATTCGGCGCCTTCGGCGGCTTCGCCGATGACGCCAAATTGCAGCGCGGCTATCTCACGCTGTCCGATCGTCCGGGCATCGGCTTCGAGGGCCAAGCGGCGCTCTACTCCATCATGCGCGGGCTTGCGGCGTGACCAACAGCCGTCGCGAGAAAAGAGGCGGCCGCACGCCTTCCGCCTCGCCACACGCCAAATTTCGTGGAATCAGCGGGGACATGAACTGAATTTGGCCGCCGTGGCGCCCTACCCCATGCGCAAGCCAATCGGAATCGGCTATTCTGCAAGCCACGGCCTCACAGTCAGTGCAGGAGGCCGCTGCGGCGACGTGATGGAAGGACGGTCATGATCCGGCTCGGGAGATGCGCGCGGGTGCCTGTTCGATGCATGCTGGCGCTTGCCGCGGTGATCCTGATCCAGACGGCATTTGCATTTGCTGCGGAGCAGGTCGACCTGCTGCTCGTGCTGTCGTCGGACGTGTCGCGCAGCGTCGACCATCCGAAATTCCTGCTGCAGCGCGAAGGCTATGCGGCTGCGATCTCCGATCCGCACGTGATGGATGCGATCAAATCCGGCCCGCAGCAGCGCATCGCGGTTTGTTTTGTCGAATGGTCGGGCTTCGGCGCACAGAAGCTCGTGATCGATTGGACCATCATCGACGGCCCCGACGCGGCACGCAAATTCGGCGATCAGCTCCTGGAATTGCCTCGCTCATTTGCCGACCGTACCTCGATCAGCGGCGGCATCGAGTTCGCGGCCGCTCAGTTGGAGCGTGCGCCATTCGAAGGTGCGCGCCGTACCATCGACGTGTCCGGCGACGGCACCAACAATGCAGGCCGGGATGTGAAACTTGCCCGCGATGAGACGATTGCCAAGGGGATCGTCATCAATGGACTCGTCATTCTGAGCGACCGGCCGGTGCCGTGGAACGCCGAGCACACCAACCCGCCTGGCGGCCTCGAGAAATACTATCAGGACAATGTTATCGGCGGCCCGGGCGCGTTCGTTCTGGTGGCCGAGAACTTCAACTCGTTCGGCCGGGCCATCATCAAGAAACTGATCGCCGAAATTGCCGCGCTCTCACCCGCGCCTCATATCGTCGTGCGCTGAGACCCGTTGCCGCATGTCGGCCCCGGCCGCAGCTCCGGACGAGCGGGATCGCAACGCGCGCTCAACGTATAACCAAGTTCTTTCGAATCGTTCTAAGCGAGGGGCATACTGGAATTCATCTAAGATACTGAAGATGCGAAGCCAATCCATTTGACGCCGGGCCGCTCCGTCCCCTACGTCAAGCGAAGGTCGCGACGGAGGATTGACCATGAAGATCGTTTGCGCGCTCGCCCGTGGTGCTGTGGTCGTGAGTGCAATCGCTGCTGCCGGCTCCGCGTTCGCCCAGTCCGGCGACGTCAATGTCTACACTTACCGCGAGAGCAAGCTCATCCAGCCGTTGTTCGACGCCTTCAGCAGGGACACCGGCGTCAAGGTCAACGTCATCTCCGCAAGCTCCGGCCTCGAACAACGCATCAAGGCCGAGGGCGCCAACAGCCCCGCGGATGTGCTGCTCACCGTCGATATCGGGCGAATCGAGGACGCCGTGCGAGCCGGCATCACCCAACCGATCAAATCCGATGTGCTTGATAAGATCGTGGCGCCCCAATATCGCGATCCCGAGGGACACTGGTACGGCATTTCCATGCGCGCGCGCGTGGTCTATGCCTCGAAGGACCGCGTGAAGGAGACTGCCCTGAACTACGAAGACCTCGCCGATCCGAAATGGAAGGGCAAGATCTGCATCCGCTCCGGCCAGTATATTTACAACAACGCGCTGTTTGCGGCCTTCATCGCCCATCACGGCGAAGCCAAGACCGAAGAATGGCTCAGCGGCCTCAAAGCCAATCTCGCGCAGAAACCATCGGGCGGCGACCGCGAGGTCGCCCGCGACATCGCGGCCGGCAAATGCGACATCGGCGTCGCCAATACCTATTATTGGGCGCTGATGCTCAACAACGAGCCCGACCGCAAAGCCTGGGCGCAGGCGACCAAGGTCATCCTTCCGAGCTTCCAGAACGGAGGCACGCATGTGAACTTGTCTGCCGTCGTCCTGGCCCGCTACACGCCCAACAAAGGCAACGCCATGAAACTGGTCGAGTGGCTGGTCGGTGAGGAGGCGCAGCATATGTATGCGGACTTGAACTACGAATATCCGGTGCGCCCCGGCATCGCCGTCAATTCCACCATCGCGGGGTACGGCAAGCTCAATGCCGATACGATTCCGCTGTCCAAGATCGCCGAGCATAAGAAGGCGGCGGCCAACCTGGTGGACAAGGTCGGATTCGATAACTGACCTGGTGATCGATGCTCAATCCGCGGGCTGGCCATCCATGGATCGATGGCCGGCCCGTTTTTCATTTGCGCTGGCAGGCCCCTGCCTTCGGCGCAATGGCCGTGGCGGCAGGCCTCGCGGCGATCGCGCCACTCGCCAGCCTGATCGTTCTTGCCTTCGGCGAAACTGGCGACCTCTGGACCCACCTTGCACGCTATGTCATTCCGGCGGCGCTCGCGCAGACCGCGCTACTCCTTGCCGGCGTCGCGGTGGTGACGATCATCATTGGCAGCAGCACCGCCTGGCTCGTCACCACCTTCGCCTTTCCCGGACGTGATGCGCTGAGTTGGCTGCTGCCGCTGCCGCTTGCGATCCCGACCTACATCGTGGCTTACGTCTATGTCGACATTCTCGACGCGCTCGGGCCCGTACAATCTGCGCTGCGAGCGATTTTCGGCTGGCACTCCGCCGCCGACTATTGGTTTCCGAACGTCCGCTCGCTCGCCGGCGCAATTCTCCTTTTCGGTTTCGTGCTCTATCCATACGTTTATCTCGCCGCGCGCGCGATGTTTCAGACTCAGGGCCCACTATTCACCGAGCCCGCGCGCATGCTCGGCGCGCGACCATGGGAACTCGCGCGGCGCATCACTGTGCCGTTGGCGCGGCCCGCAATGAGCGTTGGCGTGTCGCTTGCCTTGCTCGAGACGCTCAATGACATCGGCGCGAGCGAATATCTCGGCGTGCAGACCCTGACGCTGTCGATCTTCACAACCTGGCTCAATCGCGGGAGCCTCGCCGGCGCGGCACAGATGGCCTGCCTCATGCTGCTCATCGTCATTGCGCTGATCGCGCTCGAACGCCGGGGCCGCCGCCGCCGCGGTTTTGCGGTGTCGGCCACGGACCTGCGACACCTCTCACCCATCACGCTGACGGGGCCAGCACGATGGATCGCCCTCATCGGCTGCTTCGTTCCGGTCGTGCTCGGTTTCCTGCTGCCGGCGGGGTACCTCCTACACGAGGTGATCGTGCGTGGGTTGCTCGTAGGCTTCGACGCCAGCCTTGCCGGCTACGCCCTGACGACGGTCGCACTCGCCTCCATTGCGACCGCGATCACGCTAGCCCTCGGCTTTTCGGCGGTCGCGGCGCTGCGCTATGTAAAGCACCCGGTCATTGCAACTAGCGTGAATGTCGCTGGCATCGGCTACGCCGTGCCGGGGACGGTGTTGGCCCTTGGGCTGCTGTCGCCGCTCGTTCTAGTGGATGAGGGCATCAACGCCTTGGCGCAGGCCTTTGGCGAAAAAGGCGTTGGTCTGGTGTTGGCGGGTTCGAGCGCTGCTCTCATCATTGCTTATGTCATTCGCTTCCTCGCCATCACAATCGGCTTCGCTCAGGCGGGATTTTCGCGCATTTCGACGGAGCTCGACGACGTCGCGCGCCTGCTGGGCGCGGGACCGGGGACCCTCGCGCGCACGATCCACCTGCCGCTCGCCCAGCCGGCGATCTTCGGGGCGGCGCTGCTGGTCTTCGTTGATTGCCTCAAGGAACTGCCGGCGACGCTGCTCCTGCGTCCCCTCAACGTCGAGACGCTCGCGACCTATATCTACCAATTCGCTAGCCGCGGGAGCTTTGAACAAGGCTCGCTTGCGGCCCTCATCATCGTCGCCGTTGGCATTTTGCCGGTCATCCGCATCACGTACTACGCCGATATCGCAACGAGGCCCAGACTGGACGCCCGGTCATGAGGCCGGCCGTGTCTACGACGGTAAGCCTGGCGCAACGGACATTGCAGCCTTTGCCGCAGCGCGGTAGAAAATTCCGCCCACCCACGGCTGTGTCGCCTGCGGCATTGGCCTTAAGTCAAGCGGGGAGTTCATGCAAAAAGTCTATCCCGATGCCCGGGCAGCGCTTGCCGGCCTGTTGAAGGACGGCATGTTGATCATGGCCGGCGGGTTCGGGCTTTGCGGCATTCCGGAGCAGCTGATCCTGGCCATCCGCGACGCGGGCGTGAAGAACCTAACCGTCGTCTCCAACAACTGCGGCATCGACGGGGTCGGCCTTGGCCTGTTGCTCGACACCAAGCAGATCAAGAAGATGATCTCGTCCTATGTCGGGGAGAACAAGACTTTCGCGCAGCAATATCTCGCGGGCGAGCTGGAGATCGAGTTCAATCCGCAGGGCACGCTGGCCGAGCGTATCCGCGCTGGCGGCGCCGGCATCCCGGCGTTCTTTACCCGCACCGGCGCCGGGACTCAGATTGCGGAGGGCAAGGAGCAGCGCGAGATCGACGGCGAACACTATGTCATGGAGCGCGGGCTTGTTGCCGATCTCTCGATCGTCCATGCTTGGATGGGTGACACCGAGGGCAATCTCGTCTACCGCAAGACCGCGCGCAACTTCAATCCCATGATGGCCACCGCCGGCAAGGTCACCGTGGCCGAAATCGAGCACCTCATGCAGCCCGGCGATATCAATCCCGATCACATCATCACGCCAGGCGTCTACGTCAAGCGCTTGGTGCACGTGCCCAATGCGGTCAAGCACATCGAGCAGCGTACCGTGCGCAAGCGAACCGCCGCGCCGGCGGGGACTGGGGAGGAAGTCTGATGGGGTGGACACGCGACCAGATGGCCGAGCGCGCCGCCAAGGAGCTGCGCGACGGTTTCTACGTGAATCTCGGTATCGGCATCCCCACGCTCGTTTCAAACTATATCCCCGCGGGCATGAGCGTACAGCTGCAAAGCGAGAACGGCATGCTCGGGTTCGGTCCGTTCCCTCACGAAGGCGAGGAAGACCCGGACCTCATCAACGCCGGCAAGCAGACGGTCACCGAGATCCCGACCACCAGCTATTTCTCGTCGGCTGACAGCTTCGCCATGATCCGCG
>WNGP01000630.1_pt1 | contig 27626 bp, 22 predicted proteins | sample 5407671 | NCBI WGS metagenome assembly WNGP01 (sample SAMN13153381, study PRJNA577476) | soil metagenome | isolation source: 40 cm soil or saprolite under Garry oak tree replicate 2 | place: USA:California | collected 2016-06-15
AACGAGTGTTACTAATCCTTAAGAAATTCTGTAGCCCAAACGGGCTACAGACAGCAGAAATTAAGAAATAGCAGCTATTGTCACAAAATAGTACGTAATAGGAGCATCACCTGTCACTTTTCTTTATAAAAAATTTTCAGCGGACACAATAGCCTGCAGGCTGTTGTGTCCGCTGAAATTTTTTATAAAGAAAAGTGACAGATGATGCTCCTATTACGTACTATTTTGTGACAATAGCTGCTATTTCTTAATTTCTGCTGTCTGTAGCCCGTTTGGGCTACAGAATTTCTTAAGGATTAGTAACAATCGTTACAATTACGTGTGGCAGGCTGTTCTATTGTGAGGTTGAGCAAATACAACAGTACGTTGAGGTTTGCAACCACTTCTTCACTCTTTAACAACATGTTTCACTCATCAAAGATGATATGCTCAATATCGCTAACATTGCTGGCTTCTCTTTGCTGAGGAATATGCAATAGAAAAAAGCATTGAGTGTACGAAATGTATTGATGTTGGTTCTCTCCGCCCTTTACTGAGCGTGGATAGGAGCCACTCGATATCTTGCCCGCTCGAGCTATACCCGGAGCAAATTCTGTGTATATAGCGGGTGGAGTTGCGGATGTTTTTCACCGCAACCATGTATGACATTTTATTAGGAAGGCTTTTATTCATGAGTCGGCGAAATAAAGTCCTGGTGATTGGACTGGATTGTGCTCCACCAGAACTGGTTTTCGATCAATGGCGCGATGAATTGCCGAATTTCAAACGGGTCATGGATGATGGTGTATGGGGCCAGCTGGAAAGCTGTATTCCTGCGATTACCGTTCCCGCTTGGAGTTCGATGATGTCGAGCAAAGATCCAGGTACCCTGGGGTTTTATGGTTTTCGCAATCGTGGTGACTACTCCTATGAGAAAAACACACTGGCAAATTCAAATTCAGTGAAAACTGATCGTGTGTGGGATATTCTCTCACGTGCAGGTAAGAAAGTTATTACCGTTGGTGTACCCCAAACCTATCCACCAAAGCCTGTCAACGGCATTCAGGTAGGCTGCTTCCTCTCACCTTCAACGAAGAATCCTGATAAGCCTTACACTTATCCTGCTTCTGTCATGAAGGAGATTGAAGCCACCGTCGGCGATTATTTGGTGGACGTGCCCAATTTTCGTACTGATGATAAAGAGTACCTGTTGCGCCAGATTTATACTATGACCGAGAAGCGATTTAAGCTGGTCAAAAAATGGATTGCAGAAAAGGATTGGGATTTCTTCATGTTCGTCGAGATGGGTACAGACCGTATTCATCACGGTTTATGGAAGTACCATGATCCTACTCACCACAAATATGAGGTCAACCCGGCGCTCAACCGCAGTATTCATGACTATTACCGCTACATTGATAGCGAGATTGGTCAAATCCTGGACCTGGTAGACAACGATACAACGGTGTTCATTGTCTCAGATCATGGGGCCAAGAAGATGGATGGGGGCATCTGTGTCAACGAATGGCTTATTCGCGAAGGATATCTCACGCTGAAGACACAGCCCACTACTTTGACGGCGATCGACAAGTGCGAGATTGACTGGAGCAAGACCAGGGTCTGGGGAGATGGTGGTTACTATGCACGTATCTTCCTTAATGTTGAGGGACGCGAACCACAGGGTATCGTCAAACCCCAGGAGGTTGAGGCTTTACGCGATGAGCTTAAAGCGAAGTTTGAGGCACTGGTAGACCACAACGGCGTCAATATCGGTACAAAGGTTTTCAAACCCAGAGAGATTTATAGAGAAGTAAAAGGTGTGCCACCTGACCTGATTGTCTACTTTGGCGACCTCTTCTGGCGCTCAGTAGGCACGGTGGGTCACGGCTCTATATACACTTTCGATAACGACACCGGCCCTGATGATTGTAACCATGCGCAATTCGGTATCGTCATCAAGCATGACCCCGATAAGCATGAAGGTCCGGGGGGACGTGAACTGACCGGACTACAATTGATGGATATGGCACCAACGATCCTGGAACAACTGGGTGTTCCTGTTCCCACTGATATGCAGGGGAAAGCATTCTAACTGGAGGGGCAGCATGCAATGCCCATTAGAGGGGGCCAAATTTTCGCGCCCACTTATCAATGCACACAAGAGGAGATTTCATAAATGATGAACACTGGCTTTACTATCTGGTTTACAGGCCTTTCCGGTTCTGGCAAAAGCACACTTTCTGAGGTTATTGAACAGCGGATGAAGGCGCTTGGACGCAATGTTGAAGTACTCGATGGCGATATTGTCCGCACACATTTGAGTAAAGGTCTTGGCTTCAGTCGCGAGGACCGCGACACCAACATCAAGCGTATCGGTTTTGTCTGTAATTTGCTAACACGCAACGGTGTGATCTGCATCTCCGCCGCTATTGCTCCCTACCGCGATGCACGCGACTGGGCACGTAAAGAGATTGGCAATTTTATTGAAGTTTATGTCAGATGCCCCATTGATGTCTGCCGCCAGCGTGATGTCAAGGGCCTCTACAAGCTCGTTGATGAAGGAAAGATTAAGAATTTCACCGGCGTAGATGATCCCTACGAAGAGCCACTGCATCCTGAACTTATCGTCGAGACCGACAAAGAGACGGTTGAAGAGAGCGTGGCACGCATTTTCGCGAAGCTGACCCAGCTAGGCTACCTTGAGGCCGAAGATGACCATGAGGATGAGTCGAAAGTTGTTGTGGATCGCCTGGCTGCTCTGGGCTACCTGTAGATCAGACTGCGTAAGGGCGTGAGTAATCGCGCCCACTAGAAATAGGTGTACATACAAATGATAAATCAATTAATTGCTCCTCATGGAGGAGAACTTGTATTGAATATGGCAGGGGAGAACGAGCGTGCAGAGCTGCAGGAACGCGCCAGGAGTCTGCCACAGATACTGGTAGGTTCACGCCAGTTAGCCGACCTGGAAATGCTAGCCATTGGTGCCTATAGCCCTCTAGGTGGCTTTATGAAGCGGGCCGATTACCTGGGTGTGGTCAACGATATGCACCTGGCAAATGGCTTGCCCTGGACGGTACCGATTACTCTCTCGACGACTTCGGAACAGGCTGCTACCTTGAAAGAAGGCTCTCAGGTTGCCCTGCTCAATGAGCATGGTACGCTCCAGGCCGTCATGACGATTGAAGAGAAGTATGGCTACGATAAGCAGCACGAGGCAAGCAAAGTCTATCGCACAACAGAAGAAGCGCATCCGGGCGTGAATGCGATGTACCAGCAGGGTGATATCCTCCTCGGTGGTCCGGTACGCGTGGTTGCCTTGCAAAATCAGGCCTTTGCCCAGTATCGCTACACCCCTGGCCAATCGCGCCAGTTGTTTGTAGAACGTGGTTGGAAACGTGTTGTTGGTTTCCAGACACGCAATCCTGTGCACCGTGCGCATGAATACATTCAGAAGTGTGCCCTGGAAACGGTGGATGGCCTCTACCTGCACCCTCTCGTGGGAGATACCAAGGGCGATGATATTCCCGCTCATGTACGTATGCGTTGTTATGAAGTTTTGCTGGCGAACTACTACCCAACTGATCGTGTTATCCTGGGTGTGCTTCCTGCTGCCATGCGCTACGCTGGTCCACGCGAAGCAATCTTCCATGCCCTGATGCGTAAAAACTATGGTTGTTCGCATTTCATCGTAGGACGCGATCATGCAGGTGTAGGGAATTACTACGGCACCTATGATGCCCACCACATCTTTGCAGAGTTCGACCCGGCCAGGTTAGGCATCACACCTATGTTCTTTGACCACACCTTCTTCTGTCGTTCCTGTGACTCGATGGCGTCCTCGAAGACCTGCCCGCACGGCGATGATCACCATGTAACATTGAGTGGCACAAAGGTGCGCCAGATGTTGCAAGCTGGTGAGATTCCACCTCGTGAATTCTCACGTCCAGAGGTGGCAAAAGTACTAATTGAAGCGATGCGCCAACCTGTAGCGTAATGAGCTGTAGATGTAGAAGGTTACTCTTCTTGATTTCTCGCTGCCTGCGGCGACTCGCCCATGCAAACACTTGCAAACTGCCGTAGGTAGTGAGAAGATAAGAAGAGTAGAAAGAGGAGAGAAGAAAATGTTAATTGCTAGAGCTCCGATGCGCATCAGCTTTGGTGGTGGTGGTACAGACCTTGAGGCATACTATGCCAAATATGGTGGGCTGGTAATCAGTACAGCTATCAATAAGTACTTTTATGCTGTTATCACAACAGATGAGTCTGACGACCTGCAAGTCATCTCGGCTGATTATCGTTCGCTTTTCCGCCATTCACCATACAATGATCTGTTCTGGGATGGGGATCTCGCTCTCCCTAAAGCTATTCTGCATCATTTTGGTATTCGTCGTGGTATCAATCTCTTTGTGGCCAGCGAGGTGCCTCCTGGCACAGGACTGGGCTCATCAAGTGCAGCTGCCGTAACAATGGTGCGGGCTATCTCAACGTTGGTTGAGCAGCCCATGACCAAGCAACAAGTAGCAGAACTTGCCTCGTATATTGAGATAGGCAAAATGGGGATGCCCATCGGTAAACAGGATCAATACGCATCGGCCTTTGGAGGATTGAATAAGATCATCTTTACCAGCGGCGGTGTTACTGTTGAGCCATTGAAAGTAGATTCTGAAGTAAGACGCACATTGGAGCGGCGCTTGATGCTCTTCTTCACGGGCAGTTCGCGTGAATCCACATCTATTCTGAAGCACCAGCGCAAGTCAACTGAAGAGAGGGATGAATCGGTCCTACAGGCGCTGCACAATATCAAGCAAGTAGCCGTAGAGGTGCAGGCGTGCCTGGAGCGTGGAGACCTCGATGAGTTTGGGCGCCTCCTGGATTATTCGTGGCAAGAGAAACGCCGGCTTGCCCCTGGTCTCTCTACAGGCTTTATTGATGAATGTTATACTCTTGCTCTCAAGAATGGAGCCTTGGCGGGTAAGATTACTGGTGCCGGTGGTGGCGGCTTCCTCATGCTCTACTGTCATGAACACGCACAGGATGCTGTGACAAAGGCTTTAGAGAAGCACGGATTAAAGCGTATGAATTTCCGCTTTGACCATCAAGGTGCAAGCGTGGTGTTAAATGTTGCCAGCTTTAGCCAGCACTGGATAGCACCTTATGCCGAGCCGGAACCACAGTTTCAACCTCGCTAGAATATACTAAGGAAGAAGGAAACTAGAAAGTGGAGCCAATAAACAGGTACTTTTCAGAGCTGGAGCAGATGCTGCAAGCCATCTCGCTGTCACATCTGGAAACAGTTCTAGGCTTGCTTGAAGAAGCCTATCGCAATGGGCGCCGCATCTTCATCATGGGCAATGGAGGCAGCGCTGCCACAGCCTCGCATTTTGCTCTTGACCTGGCAAAGAACACCATCATGCCGGGCGCACCACGCCTCAAAGCTATTTCACTGACAGATCACGTACCGTTAATCACTGCCTGGAGCAACGACATCGCCTATGAACACATTTTTTCAGAGCAACTGGCAAATATGATCGAACCGGGAGACGTGGTTATTGGTATTAGCACGAGTGGTAATTCACCCAATGTGATCAATGCTCTGAACCTGGCAAAGCAGTACAGGGCTACTACAGTTGGTTTGCTAGGAGCGAAGGGGGGTAAGATGAAGGATATGGTGGATGCATACATACTTGCCCCTGGCCAGAATATCGAGCAAGAGGAAGACGCTCATATGATCTTAGCGCATGTCATTACACGTCACATGCGTGAAGTGGTGCGTTCATATGCCGCCTCGCTAACAGTGGTTGGTACCAATTAATTTCATTCATAAATAAAAAGAGAGGTGCAGAGACCTCTCTTTTTATTTATGAATGAAATTCTAGCTTTTTTGTTCTCTAAAGAAATCCACCGTCGCCTTAATTCCCTCTTGCAGATCCACTTCCGCTTTCCATCCCAGGATGCGTGCCGCCTTGCCGCAATTGAAATAGGCCAGGTGAATATCACCAGGACGTTTAGGCGCCTTAACAATTTCGGGTGAGTAGCCAATAATCTCTTCCAACGCCCTGTAGATCTCGTTGACCGAGGTGCCTTTGCCCGTACCGATACAGAAGATGTCATTATCTCCTGAATCGAGCGCTATGAGGTTGGCACGAGCCACATCTCCCACATACACATAATCTTTCTGTTGCTCGCCGTCCCAATCGATGCGTACCGCTTCGTGATTAAGGAAGCGCTTGGCAAAGATAGCTATAACTCCTGCCTCTCCATTGGGGTCCTGGCGGGGTCCATAGACATTCCCATAGCGCAGTGCTGTATAGGTAAGGTCATGTGCCTCTTGCCAGTAGCGTAGATAATATTCTGTCACCATTTTAGTGATACCATAAGGGGACTCAGGACGTTGGGGTACATCTTCGTCAATAGGCAAACGGACAGGGGTACCATATGTTGCCCCTGATGAGGCAAAGACGATTTTGCGTGTTCCCACGCGAGTACAGTTGGTCAAGACGTTGAGCAGACCAAGTACATTGACACGTGCATCAAGTTTGGGGTTTTTTGTTGAGACGGACACGCTATGTTGCGCCGCCTGGTGACTTACAATTTCTGGCCGAACCTCATCAAAAACGTGATCCAGGCTGGCTTCATCTGTAATATCTACATGATAGAAACCTGCTTGAGGGTTGAGGTTGGCCTTTTTACCGCCGCCTTCATCCCACAGGTTATCCACAACAGCGACCTCATGTCCCGCTGCTATACATTGATCGACGATGTGAGAACCAATAAAACCCGCTCCACCAGTCACTAATATTCTCATCCGGAGTTGTAGCCTTTCTTTAGCTTGTTATGAAAAATGAGACGAGAGCAACCTGGGCACTCTTACCTTAGGCATTATATATTGTTCGTGTGGCAGCTACAAGGGCCGCCAGGTTTCCTCAAACCAGTTGCTTGAGTGCGGTCTGCAATTCCTGAGGGTGTGTTAGGATAGGGAAGATATCCATGCCTGTCTCCTGGTGCAAGCGTTCGAGGGCCAGGCGATCTTTTGGATTCAGCATGGCCACAGTAAGTATATTGCGCTCACGTCCAAGAGGGTAGCAGCCCAGCTCCTGTGCTAGCTTGGGATCGACAAGTTGCTGGACACGCTCGGGAAGTTTCCGTGGTAATAGTGAGAGGTAAGGAATACCTAATTTTCGGGCCAGGGCTGGTAATTCCTCGTCTCTACCATCTTCTTGCTGATGAGTTCGAGCCTGTTTTGCTACACCCTTACGCATAGTTTTTTCAGAGGTAAAGTTGGAGCGGAGACTGGCATTACTTGCAGCTTCTATGAATTCGTTGATATCTTGATGTGACGCTGGATAAGCACTGTAACCACTTGAAATGCTGCATGGACTTAATATCTCACCATCGGCAGCATTATGAATGCTATGAATGCGCCAGAGCAAGGCATCCCATAAGCGGCTCTGTACAATTTGTCCGCCTTGCAGGTTAGCTGCAAGCAGCAGAAAGTAATATGTATGACTGAGTAGGAACACTACATCTGTTTTGCGTACCAGCAGACGCAGGCTATTCAGTAAGTAGGTAGCAGTGGAATCCGTATACACCAGACGACCATTACTGGTTTTCCCTTCAGTTTCAAAACCTAGTGTAATAGTTACTAAGGCGACTTGATCTACACGAGTTGCGGTAATATGCTCAACCATTGCCACAATGTCATCAGTCGTCTTAATAGTTTTGTACACATAGAGCTCTTGAGTATGTTCCATCATCGAACGAGAAGTTGCCTCGTAGCCCATCCCTGGCTCCTTGAACAAATTTGTACACAGGAGTGTATTACCATCAATATTACCTAAAAGATACATGACTATAGGCTTCAACGTGGTTGTATTCTCGTTGAGACTCTTACATTATGGTTAAGAAAAATGTATCTCACTGGTAGCCATAAAGGCAACCCATCAAAGAAAAATTGTATTGCTTACCGATCCCCAGACAGCGTTGTCCTTGCAGCTGACAGATTACATGTGGAACATGAGAGCAAAGTGCTCTATGAGCGCATGCAATGGTTCAAGTACTGTATCAAACTGCAGGAGTAATTGGTCAGTTTGCTGCATTAAATCGAATAGCAGAGTGGCAACGCCAGCATCATCCACCATCTGACCGGCTGAAATAGCTTTTGGCAAAATTTCACCAAAAATTGTACCGGCGCTGTCTAATAGGATGTTAAAGACCTCATCAAGTTGGGTCAATGATGGTATTGTGGGAAGCACATACGCAAAATGGTCGATAAAATGAGCAAGCTGGCTATAACTCTGCTGCCAGGTACTGAGACACGTTATGAGTGCTGTCAGAGCCTGTTCCCAGTGCTCCTGGTTGAGTGGTTGCTCCCAGTCCTGCTCTTCGCTTTGAACCATTGCTGTCAATCGTGGAAGGGTATTTTCATCCGTAGTGGCAGGACTTCGTCCTGGCACCCCTGCCATGTGGCCCGTCGAGTCGAAAGCTTCGAGGATGCACCTGGTGGCATCGACGAGAAGATTACACAATGGTTCAAGGCGGTTAATGATGTGCTTGATATCTCTGAGTTTGCTCCAGATATTTTGACGGCATGCAAGGTCATCGCTAAGCGCTTGCTCGGTCACTGCTAATATGCTGCTGCCGAGAAGCTCCGGCAAGGCTGTCAGGTACAGATAGTCAATGCGACAAAACAGGTGATGCAAACTAAAGTTCAGCACATCCAGGTCGTCCACATTGGCACGGTTACGGAAATACGCTACCATTTGCCCAAGTATCACGGAAAGTCCAGCCACACTCTGATCGTTCAACTCTATCCCTCCCACTTTTCACCAAATGCCTGATGCATAAACAGGCCCTGCTGTAATTATTGTACTGTTATTTCATAGCAAGGAGTGGGTAATATATTGACACCCATTCTATGAGGCTTGTATACTCAGCGAAAAGTACGAAATGCACAACAACCCAAACATTTCACCTGGTTGCAGAGTCTGCAATGATCGTTTGTTAAGCGACTTGACAGTTAATGCCTTCAAGTACGAAAATACAAATTGAAGACGCTGCTAAATCCATCAAATACGCAGATTCTGATCCTTGAAGTGCGGACCTCCAAATCTTCCTCATTGGATATATTAAGAAGGGTAACTGAGTAGAATGTGGAAAAATACCTTGTATATGGTTCAAAAATTTGTGTAACACCGCGTTATCATTGTAGTACATCCCTGTGGAACTGTGTCTGGGAAACAGGTAAGTTCAACGATACATACAACTGCGTCTACTGCTCACTTCATATAAAGCGGCTTCTCAGCAGGAAAACTGAAGGTAATGAGCAAGAAGAATGTAACTTGATAAGAAACGTAAACGTTCTAAATTAGCAAGAGAATAAATAACAGAAGATCACTATGCAACAATACAACATAAGCACTTCTATACGTAATACATTACAAACAGCGAACGGAGCCTCCAGCGAACCTCAGCCTACAGGAATGCCTGTCGATATGCAGGAAGCGGCCCGCGCTGCCGAACGTGCACGCTTACGGCAAGGCATTATGCATGTTCGTATTCGTCACTTTTACTGTACATTGGAGGAGATGTTCGACCCTTCTCTCCGCGGACAATCTTTCGTGGTAGGGACAGGTACAGGACGTCCTAATGAGCCGGGGCGTGTTATCGATGCTTCGCCTGCCGCCGTGCGCCTGGGGGTAAGTCCTGGTATGCCGCTGCGGCGTGCTCATCGTATAGCGCCACGCACACGCTTCCTACCCGCTTCATATGATCGCTACCAGCCCATACTCCAGGGCCTGCGAGAACGCTATCGTGCCTACTCTCGTATCATCGAGTCTATTCCCATTGCTGATGCTTTTATTGACCTTCGCGGCTGTGAGCTATCCTTTAACTCGCCCGTCTCACTGGCTGAACGACTGTGCGCGGAAGTTGCTGAGATGGGATTGACCGCGCTCATTGGCATTGCCAACGGGAAAGCTATCTCTGAACTTGCGGCCCTTATGAGCCGAAAAGATGGCCGTCAGGGTGTTCTTTATATCCCGCCTGGCCGTGAAGCGTCATTTGTACAGACACTGCCACTCTCTATGCTCTTGCAACTGCGCGCGGCTGGTACAGGTATTCCCAGCGCCTTGCCAGATCTTGGCAACCCGGGCGAGCAGGAAGAAAATGCCACCTCTCATCCTCCAATTGCCAACAGCCAGGGAGCCCGGGCTCTCGGAGAGACGAACTTGCCGAAGGTAGAAGGCAAGAGCGAACAGATCGACTCAGTAGCGGTGGCTGAACTGGTAGCACATTTCAGAGACTTTGGTATTACCTCCTTTGCTCAAGTGGCTACATTGACAGAAGAGGGCCTGCATCGCCGTCTCGGGCGTCTTGGGAGCTGGGTTTATCAAGTAGCCTGTGGTGAAGATACGAGTCTGGTTGTTCCTGATGCCCCGCCTCTAAGCCAGAATGCCCGTGTGCGGTTCCATCATGCGGCAGATGCCGACGAAACCTGTGCCGCTATTCGCAAGCTGGCCAACTACTTAGGCGAACGCTTGCGAGAGCAGAGACTCAAAGGCAAGGTCATTGCTCTCATGCTGTGGCCACACCAGTATGTACGCCGTGAAACGCGCAGGCTTGTACTTAATGAAGAGGGTGAAGAAGTGGCCGTCACTGCCGCTGAGGAGACGATCGGTGGTCAGATGGTACTCACACGCCATACAGATGAAGCTGATGTGATTACCCATCATGCGCTGATGCTCTTTGCCCATTATCACCGTCCCGCTAATCGCTACTTACAAGTACAGTTGCGTATTGGGGATATTATTGCTATTGCCCAGTTCTATTATCCACCCCCTGCTCGCGCCAGAGGTAGGGCGACACGTAAACTATGATCTCTCTTCCATCTATATCCTCCTCGCGAGCCAACATCAGAGTGCCCATAGCAAGAAGACTTGTATGTGTAATAATTATTGTCACATTGCGCTACAATAAACAAGAAGACAGATTTCTTGTAACGAGAAGTACTGTTAAAACGTAATAAAAATGATAAAGTTTTCTTCTTAAATGGCAACCAAAGCCAAAGTAGGGGTGTGATATTCTCATTTTATTTTTTGGCCGTATCGCATGCTTCGGGGAGGTAGACCATGTCCGACATGTTAGCTGAGGGTGGCCCTTTGCAAGTGGACCCGGCATCTGTTGATGAAAGCCTCGATGAAGGTACTCCGACCGATAGCATTACAAGCAATACGACATCTACTGTTGACACAATACCCCCCCAGGAGAGCATGGCATCCAGCACACTGAGCAATAGCGATGCTCAAAATGTCGCAGATGCTCTTGATGAAATACCTGCAGAAAAGCGTACGGTATTGCCCCCTCTGAGCGCTAAAGGCCCGCAGAATGTGGTAGATACTTTGACTACTGCACCTGGCTTTTTTCCCAGACTTATTGCGTCTATTACGCGCCGCCCGAGGTCAAAAAAAGCCTTGATTATTACTCTGCTTCTCCTCTCGTTGCTACTGGCCGGTACATTCATTCCTGCTATTTTGACTTTAAACTACGCTTTGAATGCCTATACTACATATACGACTTTACACGATCGGGCCTATTCTGGTGTCCAGCATCTTCTCAATGTCAAAACAATTTTTACTGGTGTCAGCACTCATCCCACAGGTTTTCTTGATATGAGCAAATTGCATCGCGCCCAAAAAGACTTTGTGGAGGCCCACAATGATTTTCAGCAAGTTCAATATACGCTGGATCATGCCGCTATCATTTCCACTGTCACAGAATATCTGCCACAGTATCGTCCACAGATTACTGCTGCTCATGCCACGAGTAAAATTGGCATAGACGTCACCGATATTGGACAGGAGCTTGTTAAGACTGCTATGACCCTTGCTCCCACCTTTCGGGGTCCGCTCCTAAACGATACGCATGAGCCATTGATTACGCCTGCTATGCTTACTCTCGTACGCAGCACGATCGACTATATATTGCCGCGCTTGAGTGATATTCAAGCACAAAGTGCTACCTTTTCATTCAACTCCCTACCAGTCAGCCAACGCCAACGCGACCAGTTGACCCAACTTATCCAGGCCATGCCACAAGCCGAAGCAGACCTGATGCAGGTACGAGGCCTTCTGGATGCTGCTGGATGGATGCTCGGGGTCGACCATTCTCGAACTTTTCTGGTACAGACGATGGACAGGGCCGAACTTCGCCCGACAGGGGGATTTACCGGGCAATTCGGTGAACTCTCTATTACGGGTGGTCGTGTTGCCCCCTTTGCTCTCAAAGATATTTCATTGGTTGAGTATGCCACTAACAGTCCTACCCTTGGCCTCTTAGCGCCTCCCCAGTATCGTTCCTGGTGGCCTTTTGCCAACTGGGGGCTACGCGACTCAAATCTTTCGGCTGACTTTCCTACTTCCGCCCAGATTGCTATTGATAAGTACAAAAGTGAGGTTGGTCACCCGGTTGATGGAGTGATTATGTTCACTCCTTTCCTGATCGAACATATTTTACAAGTCGTAGGACCCATTCAGGTACCTGGCTACAACGACACGATTACCGCCCAAAACATTGAGGAGCGCCTGCATTACTACCAGCAGGATAATTCAGGCCTGGCTAAGCAAGTTATATTTCAACCGGGTGATAAGACTACCTCGAGCCGTAAACGTTTTACTGCATTATTGGCCCACCTGCTGATGGACCGGGTACGTCACGCCCCGCCAGACGAAATCCTTACCGTTGCTCGCCAGACACTCCATGATTTGAAGACGAAAGATTTGCAGATTTATGTGACGAATCCACAGGTTGAGCAATTGCTTGTAAAGTTTGGAGATGCTGCGCAGGTTGATCGTTCACCTTCCCACGATGGCCTGTACGTGGTTCAGGCTAATGTAAGCGCAAGTAAAGCCTCTCAATACGTACGAACTATTCTACATGACACGGTTACTCTTAATAGCACTGGGGGTGCCACGCATGTGCTCCAGATGCGCCTCGTTTATGATCAGCTTGGGCCAGTCTACGGCTACGATACCTACCATGACTATGTCCGTGTCTATGTACCACCGGCAAGCAAATATCTGTGGGGAGAGGGTTTTGATACGGGCGTACCGCTCTGTGGCGCATATTTAGGGAATTGCCCAAGATACGATGTGTATCCCAGAGATGAACTGCTTTGCCCTGCCGGGCTATTCCAGCCTGGAGCGCAGGCACCTTCGATAGCGGATGAAGATGGTGGGCGCTGGCACCCGCTTGATACAGTAGGACCGCCAACGAATTTTACAAGTGATGAACCGGGTCGTAATATGTTTGGCGGTCTGGTAATCGTACCTAAAAACTGCACTATGACCGTCACGCTCTCGTGGTATGTGCCACCATCAGGGCCCAATAACCCATATGCTTTGCTGGTTCAGCGCCAGGCAGGTACTTTTCCCGAACTGGATCTGACGATTTTGCCAACGCCTGGCAATTGTGGCATACTCGATACACCTGGTTTACACTTTGATGGTGTCCTGGGCGAGGATACTTCCTTTCCCTTGAAGAAAATATCTCCGACCGTAGATACGAGAGCAGGGTGTTATCCGCAGCCAGGAATATAAAGTAACCCTTGCCCCAACCTATTGAGCACAACTATTGACATCAACATATGTATCCTCGTATACTGCTTGTGCCACGAACTAATAGCATTCTCTGTAATGAGCATAAAAGGACATACTCCGGGAAAATTGTGGAAGATTGTAGAGGATAGTAGAAGAGAAAAATTATGGAGCAGCCGACCCAATTAACTATTATACGCACAGACACCGTCTATCGCTTTCGTCTTGATCTTCCCGAAGGCCAGCCCCAGCCTACCCAGGAATATATTACCGAAGTGACTCCTGAGGTACGCGAACGGCTGAGACGTGCTCTGCAAGCGGCGACACAACAAATGCAGGCAGTCGCACTTGCAGACGTTCGACGCCAAACAATGAAACTGAGCGCCGTAAACGATGCATTTCTCAATTTGGGGCGTTTTCTCTTTGATACACTGCTTCCTCCTCCTATACAAGAGGCGCTGCGTCACCTGGATACCCCCCTCATTTTCAACACCAACACACCGGAAATCCCCTGGGAACTGTTATTTGAAGGCAGTGCAAAATCTGGCCGTTTTCTCTCCCAACACTTGAGTATGGGTCGGCAGGTGGCAAGTGGTCGCGATGGACCTCCTCGTCTGACCATGCCAGATCGTTCTACCCGCAAAGTGGGGCGCCGTGAAACGCAGGGCCTCACTGTGCTGTTCCTTGTGAATCCTACCGGTGACCGCCCGGTGGCAGAAGAGGAAGTTGCCACACTTTGCACCACTCTACCCGAATCGGTGTCGCGCATGATCCTCTATCGTCAGCAGGCCAATCAGTTAGAAGTGCGCATGCGTATGAGCGCTGATTTGCCGCAGGTGCTACATTATACGGGACCCTATCCCACCACGACGGCCGGTGAACCTATATTAGTCCTGGGAGGAAGCTCTCGCTTAGATGCCAGTACGCTCGAGCAGATATTTCAGCCCCTACCACGACGACCGCTCGTTTTTCTCAGTTATCATGATGATGAGCGGCAGGTGCGCAATGGTAGCTCAATCTCGAGCCAGCAGGAGCGAGAAGAGTCCATGGAACGATTGGCCGGTAATTTGATGGCTGAGGGTGCAGGCGCCGTTCTCACCATACGTTGGCCCGCCAACACTCACCGCACTCGGGAATTTGCTATCCTGTTCTATCAAGAAGTGGCCGATGGTGTCTCACTGGGCGAAGCCATGCGGCGAGCGCGATCAAGCATGGTCCAGCACCGCCCAGAGGATATGTCATGGATGACCTATGTGCTCTATGGAGATCCAACACAGCGCCTGGTAACAGTTTCAGCCTCAAGTAAAGAGCGGAGTAATGAGCCGCGCTTCGATGCTTTCGATGAAAGTCAGATGATCTCTCCTATCCTTTCCTCTTCTAATTCACTTGAACGCCGCTTTTTGCAGGAAGTACTCGGTCTCGCCTTAGCTGAAGCTCGCCGTATGCACAAAGACTATCTGGGTACTCCCCATCTCTTCATTGCTCTCACCAAGCTAGATGGTGGTTGTACGCAGGATGCACTGCGTACCCTGGGCTTTTCTCCCAAGCAAGTACGCGATGTGATTCGCCTGGCCCTGGGTAATGGGAAAGCTACCAGCGATACGCCGATCTTGCCTACCCGTCGCTGTAAAGAGATTTTACAGACAGCCGAGCGCAACGCCTTAAGCTCTGGCTCAGCAGCCATCGATGAGCGAGCTATAGCACAGGCAGTTCTGAGCGAAGGGGATGGTGTGACGCATGAATTGCTCACCAAACTGGGTATCAATCCAGCGCAACTGATCGAACTTATCCTGGCAAGCAATGCCCGCGCATTACTCGAACTGGTACCTTCGGTAAGCGCGAATCCAGTAGTAGCTCCCGCTGAACTGCCTATAGGTATCAGTCCTGATATTGGGGCTAAGGGCAGCAACTCCGTCCTGGAACGTTTGGGACGGGATCTGACAAAACAAGCCAGTATGAAACAGTTGACGCCCCTCATTGGACGCGATAAAGAAATTCGCCTGTTAATGCAAACGTTGATGCTCAAGGATCGCAATAATCCGATTTTGATTGGCGATTCAGGTGTAGGGAAGACCACCATTGTGGGTGGCCTGGCCCAGCGTATCATCGATGGGAAAGTTCCCCCCGAACTGCGAGGCAAACGCTTGATCGAACTATCGGCCAGCTCCCTGGTAGCCGGCACCAAGTATCGAGGTGAATTTGAAGAACGACTCCTGAAGGTGCTGGAAGAGGCCGAGGGCGCCGGCAATGTGATTCTCTTCATTGATGAGATGCACCTCCTTATCGGTACCGGCCGGGCTGCTGATGGAAGTATCGATGCAGCAGGTATACTCAAGCCCGCACTTGCCGGTGGGCGCGTGCGCTGTATTGGCGCTACCACCCCGCAAGAATACCGTACGATCGAAAAAGACGCAGCCATGGAGCGTCGCCTGCGCCCGGTGATGATTGAAGAACCCTCAACCGAAGAGGCTCTGGCTATCCTCACGGGCATGCGTGACCTGTATGAGCAACACCACAATGTAAGTATTACCAAAGAAGCCTTACACGCCGCGGTACACCTTTCTGTGCAGTACTTGCCGAATTTGCGTCTTCCCGACAAAGCATGCAGCGTCCTGGATGAGGCATGTTCCCAGGCTCGCGTCTTCTCGATGGAGGATGCACCCCTGGAATCAGCAAGGCAAGAAGATGAACCCGGTGAGTTGGATGAAATACCGGTCATTAACGCCTCGATGATCGCTGAAGTGATTTCACATCGCACAGGTATTCCAGTACGGGCACCAGGCCGCGAAGAACGAGATCGCTTGCTGAATCTAGAATCGCGTCTCAAGGCTAGAGTCATTGGCCAGGATGAGGCTATCAGCCGCGTAACCCAGGCTATTCAAGTGGCCCGTGCTGGCTTGAAACCACGCAATCGCCCCGTCGGCATCTTCCTGTTCTTAGGGCCGACAGGCGTTGGTAAGACTGAACTGGCGCGGGCCCTGGCAGCTGAGGTGTTTGGCTCTGACGAATACTTGATTCGTATTGATATGTCAGAGTATATGGAGAAGCATGCCGTCTCCCGTATGGTTGGTGCCCCTCCTGGCTATATCGGGCACGACCAGGAGGGTCAATTAACGGGCAAGCTTCGTCGTCGCCCGCATTGTGTCGTCTTGCTTGATGAGCTCGAGAAGGCCCATCCAGAAGTGTTTGATCTCTTCTTGCAAGTCTTTGATGCCGGCCGTTTGACCGATGCCCAGGGTCATACCGTGGATGCTCAGCACGCTATCTGGATTATGACGTCAAATGTCGGAACCGATATGCTGGGTCGATCAATGCCGAGCGGATTCCGTGCCACCGTCAAGGGAACGGCAGAGGAGATGCAGCGCGACCGTTTGTTAGAGCGCTTGCGCCAGACCTTCCGTCCAGAATTTCTCAATCGTGTTGACGAAGTCGTGATCTTCCATCCCCTGGGACAAGAGCAAGCGCGGGCCATAACACGCTTGCAGATGAATGAACTTGGCGCCCGCCTCCTTGAGCAGGGGCTGACGTTGCACGCTGATGATAGCGCCATTGATCTCCTGTGCAAAGAGGGCTTCAGTCAGACGCAGGGTGCTCGACCCCTACGCCGTGCCATTGAGCGCCTGTTAACCGTACCCCTCAGTCTACGTATTCTGCTGGCTAATATCCCCGTACATGGAGAGGTACATGTCAAGGGCGTGGAAGGGAAACTGGAGATCGATATCAGGGAACCCGTGAATGAGGGGGCGGAAGAGGTGGAGGTGGCGGCTGAGATAGACGCCATTTAAAATTGGCCTGGTGTGGTAGCAATGATCGAAGTCTCTCTGGAGCAAAGCCCAACAGACTATATCTGACACCACTTCTCAACAGCCCATGCTTGGAGCAAAAGCTACCACAAAGCATGTCTGGAGTAGCGCTGAACAGATTATGCCTGATGCTGCGCTCAACAGAGCAAATTGGCACCCCAACGATCATCATCTACCACTAGCTATAGTATACTTATAAGTACTTTAGCCTACCTTTTCTAAGGCTTCAATCTGCTGCTTGGCACCATAATCCGGCGCAACATGCTCTGTCAGGCGCAGCGGTGAGGATTTATTACCAGTAAGTACCGTCTCTATAGAGAAGATTCTGGTTTGTCTTATGTAAGTTTATGAGCTCCATCCTGAAAAGCTTTGCTAAAAATCAGCTGGGTATGTGCCTGGAGGTTGGCGTGGAATACATGACGTGGCTGAAGGGTATATCCATTAGCATTCGAGACATGAATACCAATACGCCAGAAATCCTTCAGGTAAGGGGTAGAAGGTCCCCATACAAGTTGATCTTCCACAAGCTGCTCGGCGATGAAGCCGTAAGTTGCCAGGGCAGGAAAGTTTTTGGGAGTTGGAGAAGGAGTTGTTTTACCGCATTCCCATATCTGGGACAGGACAACTTTATCCTGACCTTCGGGAAGCTGGTTCACTTTCTCCCAGATACCTTCCATTTCCTGTTCATAACTTTGCTGCGGGATAATAGCTTCTTGCTTATCCACTTCAGAAGTCAACGCATAGAGCGTAAACATTTCTCTATGCACGTTGAGAGTTTCAAGGTCAGCCTCGCTATTGAGTGTTTTTAACGAACTCATAATCCTTACCTCCTGAGCCATCTATGATAGATGAGTTTTCAATATTACTATTAATGTAATGAGAACTGGTTAAGAAGAAAAGGGTAAAGCGGTTACAATCAGGTTGCGATATGGTAGTAATTGAGTAACTGTGTAACCTGTTTCTCTTTAACCAATCAGAGCGCCGGATTATGGCTCTCATGAGAGCCCAAAAATGATATAATGTATTGACCATAATCGTAGATTTAAAGAGGACTTACCAGACTATCAAAGTCTGAAAAGTCATCTATTCTAATATAATATACGCTGAGGAGGAAGCTTTTTTTCATGAAAGCTGTTAAAACCCATGTCGGACGCTGTGATACCTGTGGTGAACCTGCCGCATATGCTCAACTATTGCCAGGAGGACGTACCTTTCGCTTTTGTGAGCAACACGCACCCCTGCTGGTAAAAAAGCAGGCAGAAGCTACTGCTGCCAGTGAAAAAGAAAAGAAGTGAAATTACTAAGCCGCCTGTAAAGAAGCGTTTAACATGCAACCAGTAATGATTACAGCAGCTATGGTCGGTGCAGAAGTAACGAAGGCGCAACAGTCCTACTTACCTACAGCGCCGCAGGAAATTATCCAGGCTGCCATAGAATGCTCGGAGGCTGGCGCTGCTATTATTCATATTCATGTGCGCGATGCTGAGGGCAATGCAACACAAGACGCCGATCTTTTCCGCGAAGTAGTAGAGGGTATCCGTGCGCACTGTGATGTGATTACACAGGTATCTACCGGAGGGGCAGTGGGGATGAGTGCGGATGAACGTCTCCAAAGCATCGAGTGCAGGCCTGATATGGCGACACTTACTACGGGAACGGTAAACTTTGGTAAAGGCGTGTTTTTAAACAATCAAGAGTTGGTGGAAACCTTTGCAAGTCGTTTACGGACATATGGTATTGTGCCGGAAATTGAGATTTTTGATGTGGGCATGCTCGATGAAGCCATGCGCTTACGTAGCATGGGGTTGATTAGCGATCCTATACACTTCGATTTCGTCATGGGTGTTCCAGGAGCTATTGGAGCCGACCCCGCTCATCTTATGCACATGCTGCATTGTCTTCCGGCAGGCAGTACGTGGAGCGTCGCAGGCATAGGGCGTCATCAATTGACGCTCGGGGTCATAGCATTAGCTATGGGTGGTCACGTACGGGTAGGCTTCGAAGATAACATTTATTATCGCAAAGGGCAGTTAGCCCGCAGCAATGCTGAACTGGTAGCGCGCATTGCCCGTATAGCCCACGAAATTGATCGCCCCGTTGCCACACCCGCACAGGCAAGAGAAATGTTACAGCTGGATAGATACAGGTAAAAGCGGGCCTGTAAAGGGCAATGCATTTTTATCCACGATACTGGGGATTTTGGTATTGAGGACCTTGTGGATATTGCGGATTCTGTGGGTACTGTTGGTATTGTTGATTTCTCATCTGCCGGAGTTGATTCAGCTCTCTTAAGACGGGCCACTCAGCAAAAGCCAGGACACATAGGACGATCAGATTAGCTATTGGAACAAACATTAACAACCCCATCGCACCACTGTAGCCTGCTTTGGAGAATATCTTCCACCAGACAATGATACTGAAAATGACTATGGCCAAGGTAATCACCAGGTAAACAATGAGAAATGCACCGATGGCGCTTGAAGATCCGGAATCGTAAGGACTGGTCATGCTTTTTCTCCTTTTTGACAACATCGCTTTATCTGACGGCAGGTAATATAGGGGCTACTCTTCCATTATAATACAAATCATAAGTCCAGTAAATAGCGTACCACACACTTAAATTGTAGTGGAGTTCACACTGTTGCTCTCCAATGGAACCTACCCTTCCCTTCAAGTTTAAATACTCGGCTATGAGTTGCGCCAGGTGCAGCACTCTTACGTTCCTTCCAGTGGCATCCACACCGCCGCGCAGGTGCATCAGGCAGCCGGGATTATCCGCGACCAGGATAGCTGCGCCCGTGCTCTCTGCATTGTTCAGTTTGTTGTTTAATAAGCGTTTGGCTACCTCAGGGTGCTCTATCGAGGTGGATCCGCCAAAACCACAGCTAAAAATAATTGGATGAAATGCCACCATCAACTATAAGCCACGCGCCGGTTGTCCAGGACGACTCATCGGAGGCCAGGTAGAGCGCCATATACACAACATCTTTTGCCTCACCAAAGCGGCCTAGCGGGATGCGGTTAAGACGCAGGTTACGAGCCTCTTCACTTGTCCAGAGATAACGCAACAAGGGAGTCTCGATAGGCCCTGGACAGATCGCATTACAGCGTATGCCATTCTTTCCATATTGTACCGCAAAGGATTTGGTTAGGGAAAGCATGCCGCCCTTTGAAGCAGTATAGGCATCCTGAGGCACGGTACAGCCCATGAAGGCGACAAAAGATGCGATATTGATGATAGAACCTTTGCCTTGCTTGACCATGTGTGGGATAGTGTATTTGGAGCAGAGGAAGGCACTTTTGAGGTTGACATCCATCACCTTATCCCAGGTAGCCTCGCTTACATCGGTAACACTGCCATCCTCTTCTGGCATTATGCCTGCATTATTATAGAGAATATCCACGCGGCCAAAGGCGTCGATCGCTGCATTGACCATATGCTTAACTTCGTCTTCGTTGGTGACATTGGACTTGACAAATAAAGCCTTGCCACCAGCCTCACGGATGGCCCTGGCCGTCTCCTCACCCTCTTTGGCAGCAATATCGGTGACGACAATACTGGCGCCTTCACGCGCAAAAACTTCGGCGGCGAGCTTACCCATGCCACCTGCGGAGCCGGTGATTATGGCTACTTTGTATGCTAATCTCATGGGATGTACTCCTTGCGTAGGACCCTGTCTGGGGACAGGTAATGCGCATTGATCCAGCACCTACCTGGCCTTATGCATTTCAAGTTACCAGGTCGAGGTACCAGAATGGCATGCGTTTTCTCAGCCTGGGTTTACTGCGTACTACATTGCCAGGAATGGTATCGCGAATATCATAAGCAAGCTCCCCTGTAAGTGAGCCCGCCACATCACCAGGAGCATAGCTGAGAGGATGGGTGGACGAACGGCGGCCAGTACGCTGCTCGCGTGTATCGATGGTCATCATGGTCAGTGCTGGCTCACCTTCGTCGGCGATAACCTCTGGCCAGGGATAGGTGCTGTAGGAGGGTGAGAAGATACCGCTATTGCCATTGGCCCGTATGTTACGCCATTGGCCACTCCAATTCGCCAGAGCCAGGTACACGTTGTGCTCGGCAGCTCGCACACGCCAGATAAGGTGATGGATTGGATCATATTCTTCAGGAGCAAGAGGATGGCTGTAAGAGATGGTTGTTGGTGCCAGGCCAATGGGATCAGGGAAATTGAGCAGTGCGGGAGCGCACACCAGGTCGGCTCCTTTGCCTGCCAGGACACGGAGTGTCTCTGGGAAGAGCACATCATAGCCCGTTGCCAGGCCAATGCGCCCTGTAGGTGTATCAAATGTTGGTAGGCCCAAATTTCCCGGGCTGGCCCAAAGGCGGTCTTGAGTGGTGAGATGCAGCTTGCGGTAAATGCCATAGATGCCTTCGGGGTCCATGAGCAGAACTGTATTGTAATATGACCCTTCTTCTCGCTCCGCAACACCGAGGACCAGACTTATTTGAAATTCTCTAGCCAGCTCTACCAGGGCAGCGGTTTCAGGCCCGCGCAACTCGATAGCCTCGCTTTGAAAATGGGCACGTATGTCTGCTCCCGGGCTGTCATCAGGCACGGGTCCTGGCAATATGAGCTCGGGGAGCACTAACACATCCGGGCGTGCCGGCGCATGGTCGCTCATGAGCGCGGCAACCATGCCTCGTAAGGTTTGTAACTTGTCCTGCTGCGGCCGGACAGCAAATCCTTGCAGATTGGTCTGGATGATGCCAACGCAGGAAAGCTGGCCAGGCGGCAGTTCCCCGAGGGCATACAGGCCATGGTAGCGTAGTGGTTCCCACAAATAGGTGTTGCTGACGAGTGTCACATACTCGGCGGGCCGGCGATCAGCAAGAAGATTTCCGCTGGGTTCCTCAGCGGGATGTCCCCAACTTTTATTCCGGCATCGGCTGAGATCAACCTCACCGTAGACAATGCCTTCACCATTATCGAGATAGGCCTGGATGGAACCGTCCGGATTGAGAATGCAGCTGCCGCCGCTGAACTGTACGCCGCGCTCAAGTCCATAGCGGTTAGCCGCGATGAAATAGACGCCATTTTCAAATGCGCGTGCCATCCACCAGCTGCTGGGACTTTTTTCATCGAGCCAGTTGGTGGGAAAAAGCAATACATCCGCATGATGCAATGCAAGGATGCGCGCCGTCTCAAAGTATTCGGCGTCCATGCAGAGGAGACCGCCTAAGCGGCCCAGCGGAGTTTCCCAGACAGGCATACCTAGATCACCATCCCGCGCCCAACGGGGTTCTGATATATAGGAGTGAATTTTGCGATATGTGCCAATCACCCCCTCTGGGCCAATCAAGGCCATACTGTTATAGTATACATTGGTAGCCGGGTCAACTTCAGGTAGGCTGATGGCTATGAGGCAGCCATAGCTGGCCGCGAGTTGTTGAAAGCGATCAGTTGTGGGACCAGGAATAGGTTCAACATGAGGAGCAATTTCAGCGCGAGATTCCCAAGAGTAGCCGGTAGTTGCCATTTCTGGGACGACAATCAGGCGCGCTTCATGTTGGGCCGCCTCTTCGACCAGACGCAGCAGGTCGGTCACATTCTTCTCTTTCTCCCCAAGCGTTGATTCGTATTGAATTGCTGCAACCCGGTATCGATTGAAAGAGGGTACAGATGTGCTCATAGATGTTCCTCGATGTTGTTAATAGAAGACAAGACCTTCTCTTACAATTATGCCTGATATGGTCAAAGTAAGCTAGCTACGCTTGAGGATGTTAAAACGATACCACCTAGCCTCAACAATTGTCAAGGGGGGAAAGTAACGTTATTCATCCTTCAGGCATAGCTAAATTACCTACACTGTAGAGACCTGATATGGAATTATGTTCTTACCTTTACTCCAAGTCCTGCGCTGTCCGGCAGTACCAATTTTCCCTTCTCAACCGTCACTCCCACATAGGGATCATCGCTGATAAGCAGATGACCATCGAGGTCGGCATAGTCAACCAGCGGCGTTAAATGAGCTGCGGCGGTAATTGCCAGTGAGCTCTCGATCATGCAGCCGATCATAACTCGCAAATTATGCGCACGCGCTACATGGATCATTTTCAAGGCATGGCGAATGCCTCCGCACTTCATTAGTTTGAGGTTCACACCATCAACACACTCGGCTACTCTGGGAATGTCTTCGACAGTAACGCAACTCTCATCTGCAATAATGGGAATTGGTACGTTATCACGTATAAGCTTTAGCCCGGGGAGATCATGAGCAACGATCGGCTGCTCGACAAACTCAATGTTATATGGTGCCAGCGCGTTTATCGTCTTGATAGCCTCTTTTGGTGTCCAGCCTGTATTGGCATCGACGCGAATAACAGCGTTTGTAACATCACGGATGGCTTTGATAATGTCAAGATCGTGCTTCGTACCAACCTTGATTTTGAGTATAGGGTAATCTTTCGCTATGAGTGCCTTTTTCGCCATTTCTACCGGCGTATCAATACCGATGGTAAAAGAAGTATGTGGCGTGTGTTTCGGATTGAGTCCGAGCAGCTTATAAAGGGGCACACCAAGCACTTTCCCCATGAGATCGTAGAGCGCCATATCTACAGCAGCCTTTGCAGAAGGATTAAGGCGTATAACCTTGTCTAGACGGTGAATAATATCCTCAATAACAAAGGGGTCATCGCCAAGATTGCCTGCGAAGGCGCTGACGCAAGCTAGTACCGTCTGCTGATTTTCGCCATAATACTCGTCAGGTGCAGCTTCACCGTAGCCTGTATACTCGTCATAATTAATTTGCACAATGGCGTTGGGTGAAGTAAGCTGCACTCCTCTCGCAATACGAAAAGGTGTGGTGAGTTTGAGATCCACAGGCTTAGCATTGATGTGAAGCATGTTCTTCTTCCTTCCTCTTCTATTCACTGCTCGATTTCGCTGAGTCGGACCGGTCGATGTTCAGCAAGAGACTTGCGCGCCGCCAGTGCCATGACCACTGGGACGCGCCCATCATGCCCGGTGACGGCGAGAGGCGTGTCGTGGAGCACAGTGTCCACGAAGGCTGCCATCTCAGCGAGAAAACTCTCAGCATAACGCTCGACGAAGAAGTGGAGCGGTAGATCACGCTGGACACTGCGGCCATTACTGAGGATGGCCGTGTTCGGGTAATTGTTTTCGGTACGGATCGCCCCTGCACTGCCCAATAGTTCCACGCGCTGATCGTAGCCGTAAATGGCTTGGCGGCTGTTCTCGATTGTGCCGATTACTCCATTAGTAAATTGCAGTGTGATAACCGCCGTATCCACATCGCCCACAGTGCCGATCGCGGAGTCAACCAGGACGCCAGCCAGGACAAAGACCTCTTCCACTTCACTTCCGACCAGGAAACGGGCCATATCGAAGTCATGGATCGTCATGTCCAGGAAGAGGCCACCGGAGACTCGAATATATTCAATTGGCGGCGGCTTGGGATCGCTGCTGATGAGATGAAGCAGATGTGGGCGACCAATCTCACCTCGTTCCACTGCCTGGCGCACGCGACGATAATTAGCATCAAAGCGCCGGTTGAAGCCGATCTGTAGTTTGACTCCTGCACGTTCCACGGCATCCAACGCCCGGTCAATTGAGGGAAGATCAAGCGCGATCGGTTTCTCGCAAAAAATGTGCTTGCCAGCTAACGCCGCCGCCTCGATGATTTGCGCATGTGTGTCGGTGGACGAACAGATCACTACCGCCTGAATATCCGGTTGTGTCAATACATCCCGGTAATCCTGTGTAGCGAAGGGAATGGCATAGCGCTCCGCACATTGCCTGGCCGCTTCCTCGAACGCATCTGCCACCATTATCAAATCAGCTGCCGGGATGCGTGAGGTAAGATGCTCAGCATGCAAGCTGCCAATGCGTCCGGCGCCAATCAGACCAAGCTTCAACGAATGTGCAGGCATAGCACATCTCCTTCCTCCTTACTGCGATTGCTTTGATTCTGGAGGCTCTCTCACCTGCAGATCTTCCACTTCCGCCTCAAGTACGTGTGCGACCTCGGCTAAATGTTTGCCCGCAACCGCATCGCTACGTGCAAACTCGGCCAGCTCGTGGCTCAGCTCTTTCATCTCTTCGCCTCCTGCCATCATCGCGACGATCTCTTCACGGCTGATTTCGGATTTGGCAAAGGTACCATAGCTACGCCCCCGATTGAGCAGTGTGAAGTGGTCGCCAATCGGATAGGCATGATGGGGGTTGTGCGTAATAAAGATCACCCCCAGGCCACGCGCTCGCGCCTGGGCGATGTAGCGCAGGACCACGCCAGCCTCCTTCACGCCCAGTGCCGCCGTAGGCTCGTCGAGAATCAATACTTTCGCCCCAAAGTACACGGCGCGCGCAATCGCAACAGACTGGCGCTCACCACCGGACAAGGTCCCGACCGGCTGCGCCGTATCGCGCAGCCGGATGCCCATCTTCCCCAACTCCTCACGTGTCGCACGGTCCGCGAACGCCAGATCGAAAACACGAAAGGGCCCCCAGCCCTTCGTCGGTTCCGAGCCGAGAAAGAAGTTGCGCGAGACGCTCAACAGCGGGATCATCGCCAGGTCCTGGTAGACTGTGGCAATACCCGCAGCGAGCGCATCGCGCGGCGAGGTGAAATTGACCTCCTTCCCCTCGACCAGGTAGTGACCTTCGCTCGGCTGGTGGACGCCGGAGAGGATTTTGATCAGTGTTGACTTGCCCGCACCGTTGTCGCCGAGCAGGCACATCACCTCGCCGGCATTCACACGCATAGAAATGTCCTTCAGCGCGATCACGCTGCCGAAATACTTGGAAACTTCCTGCACTTCGAGCAGAGGAATCTGTGCATTCATCGTCGTGCCTCCATTGCAAACCTGCGAACATATCCATTAAGAAGTACGGCCGCCAATAGCATCCCCCCCAGGAACACCTGGTACCAGTTCGCGTCCACACCCGCGAAGATGACGCCTACGCTTACCATGCCGTAGATCAGCGCACCAAAGACGGAGCCAATGGCCGAGCCATAGCCTCCAGTCAGTAGTGTGCCGCCAACGACCACCGCGATGATTGTAATGAACTCGTTGCCCATTCCACGCAGGGCATCCGTGCTGGCAAGATTCAGTGCCTGGATAATGGCTATCAGGCAGGCAGCAAGCGCGGTCGTCATAAACAGGAGGATCTTGACCCGTTTGACCGGTACGCCGACGTTGCGTGCCGCATTGACATCGCCGCCAACACCGAAGATCCAGTTGCCAAATGTGGTGCGTAGGAGTACCCACGTGGCCAGCGCGGCTATTGCCAGCCACCAGAGAATCTCAATCGAAAAGCCGACTCCTCCAATTTGGATATTGCTTGCGAAGATCGTAAGGGCGGAGTTATAGCCGGGTGCTGCATCCAGGCCTCCCACCTGTGTCCTGCCGGTTATTAGAGAGGTGAGGCCTATAGTCAGGCCGCGGAGGATAAAGAGAGAACCCAGCGTGACGATAAACGACGGAAGACCGGTGCGTAGGACAAGGTAGCCGTTGAGGTAGCCGATGCCGAGCGCAAACAGCACAGCCACCACAATCGCCGCCCAGATATTCCAGCCGAACTGGGTGGATAGGATGGCGAGGATCATCCCACTGGCACCGGTTATCGAACCGATCGACAGGTCGAATTCACCACCGATCATTAGAAGTGCGACAGCAACCGCCACGATGCCGATATCTGCTGAGATGCTCAGATAGCTCGAAGTGCCGCGCAGGGATAGAAAGCCGTTGTTGCCGGCAACAATGGCAAAGAATATCCATACGGCAATCGCCCCGGCGATTGAACCCATTTCGGGGCGAACCAGTAGCTCACCAATTGGATTTACGCGCCTGACTCGTTCCTCCACAGGAGGAGGCGCGGCTTGTTGGGTTAGACTCATATTCTCCCTCCAATTTTGAAATGCATTACGCCACGTTTTCGCGCTTGTGTAACGAGGGCAGGGCAAGGACAAGCCATTGCCCCTACTATGCTAAGCGTCACTTGTGGCGAGTCGCAAGGAAGTCCGGTTGGGGTTGGAGCCAACGTTACGTAGTGATCGTTGGCTCCAACTTTAGACTTGAAATGCATTACGCCACGTCTCCGCTACGCGTCGCTTGTGGCTAACGAAAGGAAGCTTGCTAGCGTGTGCCTTGCTGCGACAACTGAATAACTCTCGCAGCGTTCTCTTTCGTCACAAAGCCAGGCCCGGTCATTAACACCGGGTTCGCAATGGTGTTGAGATTCGTCCTGTAGAGCGTCAGCAGAACAATTGG
>WNGP01000659.1_pt1 | contig 27624 bp, 22 predicted proteins | sample 5407671 | NCBI WGS metagenome assembly WNGP01 (sample SAMN13153381, study PRJNA577476) | soil metagenome | isolation source: 40 cm soil or saprolite under Garry oak tree replicate 2 | place: USA:California | collected 2016-06-15
TGGAACTTCCACCCTTGGGCGAGGAGCTGAAGGAACTCTTTGATGAAGTCGACAGGCGCTACAAGAGAAAGCGGAGACCAACAGAGCGGGAGATACTAGCATCAATCCAATCGTACAGGGACGAGAATCGGAGAGACTAAGACCTAGCAGATTCAGCGGCCAGACCCAATGGATATCGTTTTTTCTGTTCAAGAATATTGGCGATCATAGATAGAATCTTCTCCTTGGTCTGTACAGGATCTAAAGTTGTGACCACCAGATCGACACCGATTTTGTCTGCCCATAGTGTGCCTACAAGCGACCTCGCCTCAGACGTCAGATCAGCCCAGGCCTCCCTCGATGCCTTCACGACTTCGCTCTTGACACTGTAGGGGCCTTGTCGAACCTTCTCTGACGCGATTAGTTGCCTGGCGTATTCCAGCGCTTGTGATATTTCGTCATCCCGCAAAAGATGAACCCGAAGACCCGTTACACGAGCCACGATGGGAACCGCGTCAGCAACAGGGATTTCGTTCCCGGGATACTTCTGAAGCTCTCGCTCGGCATCATATAATTCACTGCCCAATTAGCGACACCACCATCCAAGAAACAGTTGCGAATCTTAGGTTGGTGTCCCAGGGAAAAGTACGCAGATCCACCACAGCCTGCAAGGACCGTTGACAAGCCTACAAGCAATGCGGCTACTAGACCAGGCTAATCGAGATAGAACCTTCGGCCAAGCTTTCGCCCCAGATGCAGAGAAGGCGGTTCTGCGTCGCGAGACTAGCACGCATACCTTATTTTTCTCGACTGTCGCCGGCTAACCAGATCCTAACACCGACCCATCAACATTCCCCCTATTACAGACCACAGGTCTCAACTGACATTAACATCGTAATGACCCCCAAGCCGTTTTCAAGGCGTTTCCTAGGCAGAATCAGGTCGTTGACCTCTACTATCTGCAATCATGGGACATAGATTGAAAGATGCAAACGCCTCTTGCTCAGACCTTCTCAAACACACGGTTTGCGTCGCGAGACTCAACTGCAATTGACATTTCTTGATTGGTAACGGGTTTGGTAACCGTGAATGGTACCAGAGAATCCTGCTGGAAGGGTTTAGTTGAAGCGGGGGGTGACGTCCGAGCTGTCCTCAGCCAATTGAGATTACCTGTAGAATCGTAAACACTTATCGAAGTTTGAGACGAAGATAATGATCGGATTGACCAAGGTATTACGACGGTACATGCTCGCATAATCGCGAAGCTTTCTTGGATTCATGGCTAGATACTATGACTATTGTCTTTCGCGCAATAATCTGAGTCCATCGTGGGCTTAAGCCTAATCTTCGCGTAATATCCAAATTCCTTTTGTGTCTCAACTCGTAAACTAGACATCTAGTCTAGGAGCCGCATGCACTCCAGAGTTGGTGCCAATTTGAATAGCAGATCGTAAATGGTCCGACCACTTGCTTCTAATTTGCTATCGTACTATACTTCCATCTTCCAATTTCGCGACGCTGTCTGCCAAGCCTTCTATCCTTACATCGTGACTGGCGATCAGAGCCGCTTTTCCCTCCTTCTTGACTATGTCTCTAAGCGTTTCGATGACCTCTGAGCCAGTCTTCGAATCCAAGTTCGCTGTGGGCTCGTCGGCGATGATGAGCTTCGGATTGTTGACGACCGCCCTAGCTATCGCGACTCTCTGTTTCTCTCCACCGCTCAGATCCTCTTGAAGATGATTGGCTCTGTCATGAAGCCCTACCTTATCAATCGCCTGCCACGCGATTTGTTTTGCCCTGCCTCCCCTGATCCCGTTCATGTTTAGTGCAACCTCAACATTTTCTAATGCCGTGAATCCGCCGAGGAGATTGAACTCTTGAAAAATGAAACCTATCTTCTTCAGCCTAACCTCTGGTAGGCTTCCCTGATTCATCGACGTCACTTGGAGATTGTCGATCGATACTCGTCCCTCGTCCGGTCTGAGGAGCGTTCCGCATATGAGTAGGAGAGTTGTCTTCCCACTCCCACTCGGACCGGCGATCAGAGACAGTTCCCCTTCATGTATGGTAAGTGATACATTCTTCAACGCGTGTACGGCCGCGGATCCTTTTCCGTAGGTCTTCGACAGATTCTCGGCCTTTAGTATCTCGGAAGTATTCGATTCACTTGAATGCAATTGCAGGATCGATCCTTGAGATTCTCCTTGCGGGAAGTAGAGCCGCTCCTGTACCCATCAGAATAGCCGAAGCGAAAATGAGGGCCACAGCGCTGGCGTCATACAGAATTGCAATCGGAAAGTGCACTACGTATTGCAGACCTTTGACGACCACGATGGTGAGTCCGCCTGCAATTCCGAAACCTGAGAGGGCGATCAGAATCGATTGCCAGAGAGCTATCTGCAGCAAGTCTCTGTTCTTGATCCCTAGCGCTTTCAATATTCCATATTCTCTCTGGCGCTCCACAGTGGTCGTGTAGTTGGTCAAGCCTATGACCAGAACTCCTGTCAACCCTCCCATGACCTCCATCGCCTGAATTATCGGAGCAGTACCTGAAAGCACGGCATCCCGAGACACTCCGGCCCATTCCGAGTTCGTGAATACTGATACGCCATTGAGAGCGGCGCGGAGTGCCGAGGCAACAGTGTCGGCGGATGCTCCTTCCGAGACCCTAACTAGGAAATAGTTGACAGACGTTCCATAGCCTACGATCTTCTGAACGTCGTTCAGATTCGAATAGGCGATTGGAGCTAGAAGACCCCCGAGCCCGGAGACCCCGACCACTGAGAGACGGTTTCCATTAACACTGACAACGTCGCCTACGTCAACATTCAACCTCGCGGCCAACGCGGCGTCCACGACTGTCTGATTTGCGCCGGTGATGCTGGAGCCTCTGATGAGTGGAAGAGGACCTCCTAATCCGGAGGTTGCGTCATAACCAAAGAAGAAGATAGATTGGTTCTTGCCATCCTTTGCAGCTGTTGCTCCCACACCGATGAGAGGAGAGACAGTCTTGACACCACTTACCTTCGCGATTGAGTTGCTCATGTTAGCGGGCAAGAATGAAATGGCGAAGAAGAAATTCGGTGCGCCTTTCTGAACCACCCACAGGTCCGCACCTGAGTTGTCGATGAAGGCTGTCGCCTGATGGTAGAAACCAAGATAGATGCCAGTTAGTGTGAAAATCAAAAGCAGAGCGAGCGAGGTGCCGGATAGCGTTATAGCCAGTCGAGTCTTATCGCGGAAGAGTAGTTTCCTGACTAATGAAACCAATAACTTCCGTCTTGACCCACGACGGTTGTGAATATTTACGGTCTCGCTGCTCTGGCCTCGGGGTCACTCGAGATAGGCGAGTCGGGCGTTTCAGGAAGCGCGGGTTCATAGAAGGAAACCGCGGGAAAACAAAACCACTCCGACAGACAGATTCCAGATCAGGGTTCATTTTGAATGATTGTTGTGACGAAATCTTCGAACCAGAATCAAGAGCGGTCAGGTCTTATCTGCGGCGTCCTTCTTGAAACGTGATTCCACTCCAGGAGCGCCGAACCCAGGAACCGGCCAAGGTTTTGCTGGCAGCTCCGAAAAAAGAATGTCCAGTTTATCTGTAATATCGGACAGCTTCTGACCAATTGGACCTGCAAAAGCCTTGACTATAGCCTTAAGATGATCATTCGAGATTCCGATTTCATAGTTAGCGGCTGCGACCTCAACATTCAAATTCAATAGATAACTTACCGCTGTGCCCAACTTTTCAATGGGATAGGACGCGGCGTCCGATACTTTCAGGTCTTTCTCATTTTGGCTTCTGAGCTCTTGCAGACCTAGCAGTAGCTCTTGGACGCGCGCAATTGTGGCGATCCGATCTGCGGGCAAAGATAGTTTGGAAGGATACGCTCGGATAGTGTCCCGATATTTCTTCGCATCTCGGCGTTGTATTTCGATGGCGCCTTTGTAGTTAGAATTGATAGCTACTAATGAGTCGAAGATGCCGGATTGAGAGAGAGAATATGCCTCCTCAATCTCAATTTTTGCTTCAGTCCAATTCTCGTCTCGCAGATGACCAATTGCTTCTCCAACGCTGGCTTGCCATCTCTGAAATTCGTCATAGATGCGGCTCAACATCTCCTTCTTTTCAGCGTCGTCTTCTTCATACATGAATTCTCCCATTCTGTACATGTAATCCACCAGATTTACTTGGGATTCATACATGTCCAAGGCCAAATCTCTCCACAGTATCGGATCGGGATCAGGTACCGTTTTGTCCAAGGCTTGTTCAAGCATCAAACCAATACCCCTGGTTTCAGGGTTCATCGATCCTAACAGTTCCTGCGAAACCTGTTCGAGGTTCTTTGGATCTGGATTTCCCCAAAGGGGTCTTAGCTTGGTGACCGATTCTGGAGATGTGTAGTATGCATGCTCAAGTGCAAGGCCAACTACAACCTTTCTTTCAGAAGCCTGAAGCATGTCGAACTTTTGGGACTAAGCGCCTAATCAATAGGTCACTTGCGATACATATTAACTACAGTTGGTCACGTTAACTACGTGTTTCTTAGAAAGTGCCGTGGACTTTATTCGCTATCATCGGCCTGATGCACTTTCTAACTCAGTACGCACTTCAGCCCTTCAAGGCCATTCTGGATAATGAGAAAACCTACCCCGATGGCGCACGTAGTTTAGAACGTCTCACATCGACGGGACGGTCAGTCCCGTCAAGATGGACTTCGCCGTCGCCACCAGGATGTTAGTGGGGAGGCCGCGAAGTTCTCGAAGACCCTTCACAAGATTAGCCAGCGGTGGTTTGCGGAGTGTATCGGTACTGATCTGAGTCTGAAGAAATCCCGATCCAGCGTCGGTTAGCTTGTATGAGTATTCTACGACCCCGTCCGCAAGGTATCGCCTATTTTCTTCAACAAGTCCAAGCGCCACCAAGTTTTCGACAATGTCCGATAATTCGTCCGAATAAGGACCATAATAGTAGGGCTTGAATCTGAGCGTGAAGGGAACGCCGAATCGCTCGCGCAATAGGTAGACCATTTTCTGCAGTCGTGTTCTGCCGGCAATTTCACCAAGCTCTCTCAGCGTGATCAGAAGTAACAGCAGGTCGGTTAGTTCGCCGACTTCTATGACCATGTCTCTAGCTCTTTCTTGAGATGTTTCTCGATATCGTTTTCGCTAATCTTGTGCGAGAGAGCTGGATGAATGTAAGCTTTGAGGTAGATCTTAGATTCAATGGCTCCTATAACATCTGATTCGTCTTCTAAATACTTCGGTTGATCTTGCAGCCTATCTCCCTTTATGTGAATGCTCTTCGGTTTTCTGCTCTTGACGAGGTCAACTATCAATTGTTCGGCCTTGAGGCCGAGTTCCTTGCACATTGCTTTGCTTAGTTCGATTGATGTGTCGGCAACTTCGGTTTCGTCAAACTTCAATAGGGATTCTATCACTCTACGACCGTATGAGTATCGTTTTTGCGATAAGTCGATATTGAACGCCGGCCTATAGAGATTGTCTGTTCTGATCCATTCGACTGCTTCCTTAGGAAATCCATTCACTCTACCCACGGCGTCCAACACCATGTCGTCGTACAATTTCCTGTACAGTTTCTCTTCGGAGAACATGGCTTTCAGTTTCGTGTCTGTCTTGCAACCAGCCAGGATTGCATGTTCGAGCATTTTTTCTGCAATCCTTGAATCTTCAATGTGATATACCAAGTCATACATGCCTTTCCATATCAGAACGAATATTTCCGCTGTCGTTCTGGCGTGGAGGGTATCCGTTAGCCCAAGAACGCAACTCTGAAGGTTGTCATCGTTTCCGAGAACCAAGTAATCATAGAGGAACTGATCAAGGTCGAAGTGGTACCTCAGACCGACATGGTGGCTGTCACGGAGCAGGTAATCTAGTTTGTCAACGTCAATCGGTCCGTCAATAATTTGATGCAGGAAGGGATGGGCGTGTTGACCCTCCACAATGTCGATAACGGAACTGATCGTTACGCCGTGGCGTTCGAGCTTTCCAAATTCGTTGGCAATGATTTCCGTCCCGATCTCTACATGCGTCTTTCCAAGTAGTTTGCTTGCCGGGTAATCAACGACGTGAGAAAAGGGTCCATGTCCGATATCGTGAAGGAGCCCTGCGGCCATGAGATTGTTCAGATTAGCTTCGAGATTGGCGGCCTTGTTTGGTTGTCCTGCTTTGTTCAACCCGTCAGCAAGCATTGTTGCGAGTTTGCGTGCCAACTGCATTGTACCAAGAGCGTGTGAAAATCTAGTATGGATTGCTCCTGGAAAATCAACATAGGCTTTCAAACCCAGTTGACGAATGAGCATCATTCTACGAATAGACTCTTGATTCGAAACCTCGGAGTACCAGTCAGGCAGCTCTATGGTACCATGAACGGGATCAGGGAATCTAAGCCTGGGAGTCAACGGCTATTTGGAGTGCGCAGTCACGGCGTTAATCTATTCTTCCTCGATCGGGCCGAATAATCTACTTGGACGCTGATCCCAACTGATCTAGGTAACCGACACTATCATCGGAAAGTAATCAATACCCCCACGGAGAAAATATTGGGAGCCTATAATGTATATTCCTGCAGATAGGGACAAGGTCATCCACGAGCTCCGAATAACCACTAGCGCTCAATGTCGTGCAGCAAGAGAACCTATGGTAGACTGAAAGGATGTGCAAATCGCTCCCATCAAGACGTTAGGCGTGGACGTTCTGAGAAGCCGAAGCTGAAAGTGTTCTCCTTTTGAAGTGCTAATTTCAACCATGGTCTCGCCACCATCGATATGATGCTCCGAATCTTGAGTGATCAACCTCATCCCTTCGAATTCGAGCCATCGATTGAATGACCATTTCTTGAATTCGTCCGTTTTCCATAGCCCGGTCAGTTGTTGTCTGAGAGTGTCAACTCGAAAAATCACGCAGGCTGTCCAGAACTTAAGGTCCCACAAGAATCTGCGCAGCAGAACATCCCATGAGACAATCAATTGGTCTTTGATTTGTGATGCCAACTCCAGTGAAGGAAACTGTGTCCGTTTCATATGTTCCGCAACCCAGAATTCGGGAATTAGAAACGCTCTGGCAAAGTCCATGCACCACCACTCTTCGTTAAAGGAATGTCGGCGCTCCAAGGAATTAAGATACGAAACAAAAGGCTTGGGGGGCCGACAACTCGTGTCAAAGAAAAAAGTATGACCAAGCTCATGTCCGAGAGTTGTTCGTAGCCTCGTTGGAAGACTACTATTATTCACATCGAATGTGTCAGGGAGACCCAGTCCTCGCTTGAGCCAAAGGACGAACCCGTCTTCAGTTGGGTTAAGTCTGGCCTCCTCTCGAAGGTCTTCGATGTATCTGAATGCATGCACGCCGCGATGTTGAAGTCCCAGAACCGGGTTAAACGGCGGTTCAGTTTGACCAGTTTCTTTCAGGAGGACTGGTCCCTCAGCAATAAACGCCTGGCGAACTTGATGCCAAAGCTCCTTTTCAGTGGTCCACCCACTTACTTTGTCCCGGTATTTGTCCAAAAGGGTATTGTATCGTCCTGCCAAATGATAGACCAGCACCGAGATTACGGTTTCTGGTTTTTCAGTTCAGTTAGAACAGCTTTAACCTCTGGAAAGCTGAAACCCCCGCGTTCTTTTGCTATAATGGCTTGTCGAACAATTGCAACTACTTTATCCCTATTATCCCACGAGACGCCGCCTCCTGAGAAGTCTTCTTTATGACTTTCTGCGTACGACTCTGCAAGGGTATCAATGTCGGTCCTTTGACCCTCGACCAAAGCCTTGCAAAGCCTTTGAACACGCTCTAGAAATCCAGGTTTGTCGTACAGGTCCCGCTTTATGAAAACGGCGAGCCTCCAGAGCCTTTGGTGCTTTCTCATCAACTCCTCGCTTTCAGGCTTGGCGTCGCCGAGGTCTTTCAATGGCATCAAGTCCTTGGAGCCCTTCGGCCATACGAGAGCCTCAAAGGCCTTCAAGTTCATTTTTGGATCCGGCGAATATACTGCTAGAGATTCGGGGCCGATCCCTAGGGCCTGAGTAAGTGTCTCCTCCAGTGCCCTCTGGTTCTCTCGACAGTTGACACCCTTTGCGTAGTTTTCCTTGGCTTCGTCTACGGTCTCGCCCGGAGCATACTCAACTCTATGTCTCAATTCGTACGCAAGTTTGAACAGGTCTCTTCGAAGGAGCAGGTTTGCAATCGTCGCTGAAACACGATTGCCTTCATTGCCTTTCAAGCTCTGAAGGTGGAGCAACAAAGCGTGGTCACCAAACGACCAAACCTCCTCGCACTTTAGTCCTGCAGAATCCACGGCCTTGATGATCATCGCACTCGCAGCCATCTTTGCATGGTGGAAATAGACACGCTCCGCCAAGGAGTACCGTTTTCGTAAGAATTCGATGGCTTCGAAAATCACGTCTTCTCTCATTTTCTCCGGATTCTTAGGTTTGAAAAGTGCCAGAGCCAGTCGGGGAAAGCCTCTGAATTCTTTGATGCAAAAGAATTGCAAAGGGCGTAACGAAACTCTGTCCTGAAATCCCACTGAGAGAATGTCTCGCTGGACGTAATCAAATAGGTCAGCACACAGTGTGTTTCCGATGATGTCTCTGACGTAACAAAGGTAATGTTTGTCTGGAGGCGGAGCTTCTAGTTCATGATTTTCTGATGTTGAGTCTTCTGTTTGTGGCTTGGAAAGAATCCAGTCCAGATCTGGGATCAGGTTCTTCGACAGGTTCGTTGCCTGCTGTTCAGCACCTTTGGATCTATTTTTAAAAAATTCACGCACCGCTCTATCCACAAATCCATTGGGACCAAGCAACGATTCTCGAAGTTTCTTATTTTTCCATTCGGTCTCGAACAGATGACCTTCCCCTCGAAGGTCTAGGGTATGAGCATACGGCATCTGGGCAAGGTCATGTAGCAAACCACCAACGCGAGCAAGAAGTTGGGCATAGGACCCGATGGGGAGGGTTGCATATCGTCGATGATTTTCGACACAGGCACTCACAATGCGTTGAGTAGCTTCCATCGTACCGAGCGCGTGTTCAAATCGCGTATGATTAGCGTCGGGGTAGACAAACATCGCTGTCCCAAGTTGTAAAACCCAATGAAGCCGCTGGAATTCCATCGTGTCGATAAATTGTGCTTCCAACTCGTTGATCCAAATGTCCTCCCAAACCTTGTTCGTTACGACTTTGTAGCGATCTAGGAGATGAAGCTGGTCGACCGCATCGTCAAGGCTTTCGGTCACGCTCCTTTGCGAAGGCGTTATCGTAGTTTGAGAAGAACTCGACGCTTTGGCCAAATTCTATCCTCTGATGTGTGATGAGAGATGTATAAATGGCTAAGGAGACTTGGGCGTTCCTAGGTTCTCTCGTTATGTTTGCGCCGCAATGACTACAACCTATCGTAAGTCCTCAAGAATTTGCTGGTATAGCTGGTCTCTTTTCTTGTCCGAGTAGCTCTCGTAGAATAATTCAAGGATCCTGCATCCTCTCTTCCGGAGTATCGTTCTTAGTTCTTCGTCCTTCGCCATCTGCGCCGTCCCATGATGGACCCGGCCGTCGACAAACACTAGCAACGGTCTCGCCTCGAGTGGGAAGTAAAAGTCGGCCGTGGTTACTGGAATTTCGACCTGTGTCCGGTAGCGTATTCCGTCGCCTTGGAGTTTGAATGCGAGTTCCTGTTCCATGCGGGAAGGGTTAGCGTGTAGTCGTTCGCGCCAGTCGCTCCGCTGACTCGACATCTGTGGGGTTGAGCTATGGTTTGGCTATTGCTCAGACACGAGAACGAAACTGTCAGTCAGTTCCATACAACTAAACAACCCGTGATCAGAACGCCAAAGGCCTCAGTCACGGGGGATGGCTTGTTGTGGCTTTGGAGAGCCGAAATCGGCCCTTATAAGCGACTGAGGGTCACTGAGGATTGATTTATATTCCCTACTCTTGCCCTGTATGTCCGTCCGCCAGCGTTTCGGGATACTCTTATATTCGGAATGTTAGCAATTCACGAAGTCCCCTAATCTGGATAATTCCAGAAAAAGAGGAGCCGGGGGCTGGATTTGAACCAGCATCGTCAGGTCTGCAATGCCCGTGCCTGGCCAGATTCGGCCACCCCGGCCGGCCTTTCTCTCACCTCTGTAACGTATTTAAGACTAGGGATATTCAATGACGAAAATGCGTCCCTACACTCATGCAGTGAGACCAAAACGTAGCGGCTACGGAGGGCCTGTCCTGATTTCCCGAAACTTTGTAGAAAAGTCTTAAAATCTTTGAGGTGTGTGAAAGTAAACTTGCGAAATGTCATGTCCGAACAAGTACAGAGGGTGCTATCCGGCGGCCGAATTACTATCAACGAAGATGCCCGAGAAAGTTTGAACATCAAGACTGGAGACTATGTTATTCTGAAAATCCAGAAGGGAGTGCTTCAAGTCATTCCGGCAAACGTAAGCCCTCGTGACCGCAATAACAAGAAGTAGCAACTATCCCCTCCTCCTCTCTCTTTCTTTTTCAACAAATTTGCGATAGCTTATCATTTTGATTGTTGGACGTGGGGCCTCGGACGGAGACTACCTCACACAGTGTATGCAGACAACCAAAGGAGCTTTAGGAATGGTTGATTTGCGCGAGGGCGACTAGAGTTGGGTCTGTTCGATGATGTAACATGTTAGAAGACGCTTAACTCCTGCCCAGCAAAAGGACTTCGTTATGAGAACGGGGAAATGCATGGCATGCGGTGGGACTGATATTCGAGTTCTTGATGTCCACCACATCAAACCATTCGCAAAGGGCGGCAGTAACAAGCCGTGGAATTTGTCTGTCTTATGCCCAAACCGTCATAGAAAGGCTCAGAAGGGACTTCTTGCGTCACCTTCTCTCATCCGAAGCCTGCAAGACAGTTGAGAGGGAAAGAGGACGACCCAAAGGTCTTTTTGAATGGTAGAAGTTAGGGCTCGGAAATCATTCTTCACCAAAGAGCCGTACAGCCGAGAAACTAACATACTAGCCTTTCAGTGGATCCTCAAAGAAGCGAAAACGACGGGCAAAGGATTCGTTGCGGTTCATGTACCGCGAAACCTGAGTGATATCCTCTATGGCGCAATTCCAGATGAATTGATTAGGCGACTGAAGAGTAAAGGGATAATCACGTCCTCGGGGATAGAAATTGTGCGAGTCACAAAAAACATTCGACCCTATGATGGCGCTAACTCTCCTATGGTGGTGTATCACCCGAGCATGGGCCTTCTTGAGAAATTGGATAAGATACCAAATGTATCGGCTGTCTTAGCAGTGCCAATGACCGTCGGAGAAATCGAAGAATGGATTAAGACTTGGAATGCTACTGAGCTAAAGCTGGCAACGTCCTCAAGCTGACAATTACTCCCCTTTGAGCGCTTCCTTGAGAGTATCCTCCTCGTCGAGATACCGATGGTCTCAGGTTAGAATCATGACGCCTAACAGGTTTTCAATGCTTAAGGGCAGGCTGGGCTAGTATGCCTAACGAGGAATAGTCTGTTTTGGCTGTGATTTGTGGTTTTAGGTTTGAGGTTCGGCCCGAGGATGAGGTTGTGGAGTTACAGGCGGATCATCATACTGTTCATGTCTGTGTGGATTGTCTTGCGTTGTTGACGGTTCATCGTCGTGTTCATCATATGAAGGTGGAGAAGGTTATTGTCGAGATGTCTGAGCGTGGACCTCCTAATTAGAAGCTCCAGAGGAAGGCTCCCAGCGGCTTTGACAGTAGTTGCTAGTCTCGGCTTTGCCTCTCGGTCTTTCGCCTAACCACTCTGCCCCGACGAAGAGTGCCGAGTATTCTGCTTACAGCGTTCTTGGGTCGGGTGCAGGATTCTCCTTCTCTCTCGGTCATATGACTAGACCTCTAACAATTTCTCGTGCCAGCGGTAGTAGACCGCTTCTTCCCCCGTAGCCGACGTCTCCGACTAGGAGCCAGAAATTGTCGTCCGGACGATCCCCAGGACCGAAGAAGTCGGACTTGATTGTCACTCCGCGCTTGGTGAACAGGCCTACGGTGTCAATCCAGCCTTTCGAGCTTCTTTCAGCGATGTGGGCGAACCGGGAACATATTCCACAATCATTGTCGTAGAGAAGGATCGGCCGAGCAAATGGCAGAGAAGACTCCTCCACCTGGATCTAGGGCTATCAGTAGACTGTAAGCCTTTCCGAACTGAAGAGCTCTTTAGCAGAGAGCCTAGGCTAGTTGTTCACTCAATTGGCGCGCCGCGGCCGCTTTGGCGGCGAGTGCCGCGAACTCCTGGCGTCCGAAGGCTGTGCCTGAGAGTCCCCAACCGCCTTCTGCTGCCTCGGTGAGTATCACCCAGGTGCGAGTGGCTTGGGTCGGGTCGCCGGAAATCCTGGTAATAATCTCGGTGATCTCTTTGACGAGTTGTTTCTGGCCCTCGCGGGTCAACGCTGATGGAGGCGTGATGACCTGTACGCGCACGGTGCGGGCGGAGTCGGTGGCTGCGGTGTGAACCGCGTGCGGATCCATTCGGTGGATGAAAGCGGCGGTGTTGTTCAGATGGAAGGGGCCTGGGGTCGCTACTCCCTCTGCTCGGAGAACGGCCATCGTGAGCTCCTTGCCAAGCCGACCGTCGGTTCCGGCCGGGAAGAGGTCTGCTGGTGCATAAACGTCAATCATAGGCATAGTAGAACAGTCGAAACGAGGGCAAGGTTCGATATATACATCAATCGACGAAAGACTTGTTCCTCGGGTTCATGGAACGATACAAGATTCCGCTTGTTAATGGGTTCGGACGGACAATCGGGTATGGTGATAGATGGTGGACCCATAGGGTGAGGGATGGTCGTGGAGGTGCTATTCTGGGAGAGAAGCATGTAGGGATAACCATCGCGTGTCTAGATGATGACGGAAGAATCCTCGTTCAGCACAGGAGACACAGGATATTCGACAAGGTCTGGAGCCTCTCCGGCGACACTCACCCCAGAAAGTATGACTCTTCGAAGGCGGAGAGCCTCTCTGAAGCCGCGAGAAGGTGTGCCAAGGAGGACCTCGGGGTTGTGATCAAGAACTGGCGAAAGAGACTCACCGTCTCGTATTCTGCCAGAGACCCTCGGGATCCGAGGTATTGTGAGAATGAGCAATTGTACATTCTGGCCGCGAAGCACCACGGCCCAGTGAATATGAACAGAAACAGCGCCTACGAATTGCAGTGGGCCGAGTTCGCAGAGATTTCGAGAGACGCACAAACGGACCTCAGAAAGAGGCCTATTGACCGCAAGTACGCACCTTGGGTCCATGCAGTCTTCTCCCTCCCGCTTGAGAAGATTGAAGAAGCCTTCCTAGTTAATTAGACGGCATCGTCAGACTGGTCACGAGAGCCCGGTATCTTGGTCAAAGTCTTTTTTGGCAAATTGTTCAGCTGCAAGTCTCTTTGTTACGTAACATCCTCCGATCTTGAATTAGCGTGGACACCCCAACGTATAGGTTTACGGGCAAACCTGTTAGCCAAACGACAGGTTTGCACTACTATTATCAGCGATGGTACGACCCTTCGATGGGGCGATTCATCAGCGAGGATCCTGTCGCAGGGTTCCTGACGGACCCGCAGAGCCTCAACGGCTACACTTACGGATCGGACTCGGACTCCCCCACCTGTCGTCTCCCAAAAGACCTTTGAAGAGACATGTCACAATTATTATGATTCTAAGAACTTCGGCAATTCATTTAGGACTTAATCCTTTCTGCAAATATTTTGACTTACCTTAGTGATAAATACTTCAACAGTCGAATTCGCGCCAATGAACCTAGAATCATATTCCGCTGTCAAAGATGGTAGACAATCTGATGCCTCAGAGGTAGAAATGTTTCGGCCTGGACGGCGAACCAGGCTAGTCGTAAGAGGGGGGCTTGGCTTATTCCTAATCCTTCTAACTATTCTCGGTTTTACTGTTGCTTTGCCTTCCCATCTGTTCCAGGCGTCTTCAAGTCCTGGTCAAGGGAATAGTCTCGGACAATCGAGCAACCCCGTCTCAGGGAGCGTGTTGCCTCAGACGGTCGGTGCTGATAATGTTCCTAGTATTCCACTCCCAAGGACTGTTGTATCTACAGTTTACAAGCGAGCTGGAGGAGAGGTGGCTTTGGATCAATCATCCCCGGATAATTTTACTCTAAGGTCTTCGCTGTTTGCTTTGAGGCTTCTTGGCGGTCAGAACGCGTACGATATGCTTGTTGGACCGGATTACAGAGCGTTGCCCTTCAGGCTTTCGTGGATGATCGAAGCGAATTCAACGGGTCTCTGGACACCGATGGTGCTTGTTTCCGACAAGCTTGCCTCGCTCGGGAATAACGCCACCGGTATGTTTGTGGTTAGGACGATGCGGGTCGGGAACGGATCTTTCACAGGGACTGCGAAGATCTTCTACTGGGCCACCTCATCTGGCCAGATACATTGGGATTTCGAATTCGATTCAGGTAGCCTATCTCACTATAGGATGCAATACTACTGGTCAAACTTGACCGATAGCGTGATCAATATTCCAGCAGTTCTTCCGAGGGCGACGTCATATTCAGTCACAACCGGACATGCCAACTATACATTGTCTTGGTCTGACGTGCCGAGCTCCTTCAGTCCTGTCGCCAGTGTTTCTGAGGGCCAGCTAAGACTGGTTTTTGATGTTGGCACTTTAAGAGCTGGAGACCGGGCAACACTGGATCCAAGCTTTATTGTGACAGGGTTATCTGACGCTACGGCCTATTCTTTCCAGAGACATGTGTTCTACGATCCGGTTGGAGGTAATTTCTGGTATTTCTTCCTAGGAGGATCGAACAAGCCGTTTCAATCGGCGCTCAACTACACTTATTCGCCTGATGGTGCTTCGTGGTACTCTTCACAGAAAGTTCCCGGTCTTCTAAATGTCCCCAACGATGAGGGGTCCATTCCCGACGTATTTTTCGCGGGAAATACTGTCATCCTAGCGGCAGGAATGGAAAATTTTACTCAAGTAGGCTATGGCGAAAAAGTACAGGTCAAGTTCTACACTATTCAAGGAACAGTTTCGGGCTCACATATTTCGTGGGGGCAGGTCAATATTCAAGTCTTCACCGTGACCCAAGCCTGCACGACCTTCGCCTGCCAGGTTTCTGGAGTCAGGTTCGCAAATATCGGCCAGAGCTCCGACGGTAGCATCGTGTTCTCATTCAATCTCTTCGTTCGCTATGGGACATGTACTCAAAGCACCCTCTATGCTGAGTACAAATCGTTCACGAAGCTTATTACTAGTGCGGGTCCAGCCTGTTCTAGTTCGCCATTCGCTGACCAGCTTAGGTCTATTGTGCTGCCTTCCAATTCCCAAGGGTCAATCAGGATTGTCTTCCAAAACTCGACTTCCAACGGCTTCGGAGGACTTGTTCTCGAATCGCGGACCATAGATGCGAATGGCAACCTCGGCTCAACTGAAACAGTGGATTCAGGTGGTACTCCGAATTCTGATGAGTTCTCGGCAGTGGCTGACGCATCTTTTGGCGATCATCTGGTTTACAGGAGCAATGCTGACGGGAACGTTGCTTATGCTTATCACGCTCCCGGGGTAACGGGCTGGAGCAACCTTGCCAAGAATATTCTGCCTCCACTTTCAGGAAGCTACGTCACGTATCCGTCAATTACGTTCGACTATTCCATGAATAAGTTGTACGCATTTTCCCTTTCATGTGAGAATCAAGGCTGCGGCGCAGCTTCCATTGTCATGAGAACAAAGACCCTGGTTGGAGGCTGGTTCGACAGTTCGGTGACTTATCCGGTAGACCTGCAGCACACCGGAATTAGTCCGATATTTTTCTCATCGAATTACGCCTCAGCCAGCTCTACATCCTCAAACACGATACAATTGATCTGGACGACCGGTTCTCCCTCAACCTATCAGGCCAATTTTGCTTCTATTCCTCTTGGCTCCGGCTGGTCTCCTTATTCGGTACCTTCGGATCCCTGGGATGGAAACGGAATCGCGCCTTACGGGCAGTATTTCGCTAACCTCGGGGAGTCAGTCTCGTCCAGCACTGGGATGGTTACGATCAGCCAAACCGACATTAGCGTACCTGGAAGAGGGCTGAGTTTCGACATAGCAAGAGTCTACACTGAGCCTTCGGGCTTTTGGAGCGGAGTCTACGGATATGAAAGTTATCCTTGGGCGCCGATGGGCAATGGCTGGCAGCTGAACTTTCCATGGATGGAGAATGTTTCCCAGCCTCAGTACATTCACCTTTGGAATGGTGAAGGCTACAAGATACCCTCAAGCTTCTGGACGACCAGCGGGTCCGGAGTCCAGAATAACCATTTCGAGAATCATCAAGGCGAAGACTTCGTCCTCTCCAACACATTGTACAATGGGGTTCTGCTAGGCAGCGAGTTGATGACCAAGTCAGGCGTGACCTACCAATTTGATGCAAGTCAAAGGCTGACAGAATATTATGATGCTACACCAGCCCACAACACTATCAGCTTCACCTATGACTCTCACAATCGCATTGTGGCCATTACCGATACCGTTGGCAGAGTGTTCAATATCAACTATTACAGCTCTGGAGACCTAGTCTATCAAATCTGGGAGAGGAACTCTAATGGGTTGTCTGCAGTAAACTGGGTGACTCTCGGCTACACCGGTCAATCTCTCACATCTGTCGCAGATGCTCTGGGAAGAACCACTAGCTTCCAGTATCAAGCGGTTTCGGATCCCGTCGCCGTGTCCTGGCTGGTCTCGCGAATAGCGTATCCGACAGGATGGTACACAAACTACACTTACACACCGATGTTTCACGGCTCAGAAGTAACCACTTTTCGGGTGACCAAACAACTCGTCGGTTTCGGCCCGGGATCCGGAACCCCTGTCCGCCAGTACCGATATTCCTACACACCAGGAGCAGGAGGCGACGTAGCTGAATCCGTCGTATCCACGTACAACTCGACGCAGGTCGTCGGGTATACCCTGTATGCGTTCGCCTTTGCGGCAGTCAGTTGGAATGTGACCGACGCGAGCAACAATTTACTAAGGGGATTCGTGCAGCAGTTCGGAGTCCATGGCGAACCAGTAAAGGAAACCTTCATCGTAACCGACCGGGCTGGAGGAAGCGAATCCCCCGGTAGCTACACCGAACTCTACAGCTATGATCTCTGGGGAAACCTCATCTACTCTAGGCGAGTAATCAACCCTTCGACAAACTGGTCTCACGAGACGTTCAACGGCTACTATAACGATGGACTACCGCCGCAGTTCAACCTCTTCCAAGATTCATTCAGCATGAATCAGGAAACTCTTCCAAACAATCAATGGAATATTCGAGGAGGATTATGGACAGTCCAGAATGGAGCACCATGGAACGTCGCGAACGGAGTCTATAACGGAACACCGGTCTCTGGGGAGCAGGCTGATATGATCTCTTCAGCCGACGTTGGAGTGTCCGACCTTAAAGTCACGGCCAAGGTCTACATTGGTAGCCAGTTCAATCAGACCTATGGAGTGACACCGGTCGTCGGACTCTTCGATCATTACAATCAGTCAGCGGCGAAGAGCTACAAGTAGGCCGCGGTCTTGTCCAACACCGGCTCTATAACTCAGCTGGAGCTTCTGGACGAATGGAACGAGACAATCGCTTCCACCCCCCCTGGCTACAACTGCCAGATTGTGACAGGGCCGATCGCTCGAGGGTGGTGGACTCTTTACCTCACTACAATAGGAAATGAGGTGTCAGGCTACGCCGTTGCCCCGGGGGTGCAAGGAAGCTGCGGTGCGACTGGATATTTCCACTCTTCAAGCCCCGCCTCAAAAGGGACTGGTTTCGGCGTTTACGCAGGAGGCTACTCTGCCCTCTTTGCAAATGTTACAGTAACGCCCACTACTAACTACCATTTCACCGGGGGCTACCTTGGTAACTTCTACCCTCAGGGCGCTCCACTATCCCAGGTGCATGGCGCTATCGCAGGTACTGCGGAAGATCAGAACCGCACCTCTGTTCCAATAGAAACCTACTACAACTACACACGGTGGGGAGGCGTTAATCAAGTCAGACAGCGATGCGACTCAGCTTCTGGAGGGTGGACTCTCGTCTCAAACTCCTACGACACATACGGCCATCTCATCAAGCAGACAGACCCGCGTGGAAACTATACGCTGTACGGTTACGCATCGCCGACCTACGCGAACTATTACTATTCCCTGCTGACGACCAAGAATGAGACCCTCCTTCCGGGAAACACGCTTCTCTCAACGAGATTCGATTACAACTTCTCATCGGGCGAAATGACCAGCCAGATCGACCCAATGGGATATCGTACCACTTACACGTACGACAGCCTAAGCCGAGTTACAAAAGTAGCCTACGCAACCGGCGATCATGTGTCCTATACCTACAACGACGCTCAGAACTACGTGGATGTGACCAACGAGAACGGCTGGAAGACCCGTCAAATATACGATGGGCTGGGCCGACTCTCAACGGTAGAACGGTTTCTCAACGGCAAGCCGTACAGTAACCAGACTTCCACGTACAACTGGCTAGACCAGTCATCCTCAAACATCGATGCAATGGGCAACGTCACCTCCTATGGCCACGATGCGCTTGGAAGATTAGTCAATACAACTTACGCGGATGGAACCAGAATCCTGGAGTTCTATAATGACACGGGATCATGGACTCTTACGAGGAATCAGAACGGCGACTATTCCTGCAGAATCTCCGATCGACTCGGCCGATTACTTACTGTGATAGAAGCCGCGGACTCACACTGCCATCCGCGACTACTTTCCGGTTTCCAGTACGTTACCAACTATTACTACAACGAGGTCGGAAACTTGGGAAGGCTTGTCGAGTCCAATGGACAAACGACCATCTACACCTACGACAATTTGAACCGGTTGACTCAAGTCGGCTTCACAGACAAGACCTTCACATCTTACTCCTATGACAACAATGGCAACATTGTCAACAGCATAGACCAGAACAATATCAAAACGGCCTATCTCTACGATTCGCTGAACCGTCCCACGAACATTACCTACTATGGAAGCAGGATGGAGCGGGACAACTACACCTACGACAACAATGGGAACATGATCAAGATGGTAAGCCTGAACGCAACCATCAACCGCGTACTTGATCCAAGAGGCCGTCTAGCCAATGAGTACTACTATGTCAATCCTGTAACATGTACCGGTTGCGGAGGCGGTGGAGGGGGAGGGGGGAGCGTCGCCGAAGGAACGCTGATCACACTGGCGAACGGTACAGCAGTTCCCGTCCAGAGTCTACAAGCTGGCATGCAGCTTCTCTCCTACAACGTGACAAGCGACATCTACACCATTTCGACGATAACTCGGATGGACACGGTCTACACTAGCAACATGCTTGTCATCAAGACGGAGGACCCGCTACCTCTCCGCGTTGACAATGCCACAGCCCAGAAGCTCTGGATGATGAAGAGCGACGGGTCCGTCGGATGGTTCTTCGTGACAGAGCTAAGGGTCGGAGACTATCTCTTCAACGCAATCGAACAGAGATGGACAAGAGTCATCGAGATCGGATACGCTCCAAGCGGCGTTCACAAAATGTACGACATCTACACCACAGCCCCCTTCGACTATATCGCCAACAACTATCTAGACCCGCCCAAGGTCCCCAGCGGACCGTCAACACCCTCCGGAGTCGTTGGTGCAAGTTATGAAATAAGCTACAGCTACATGGGCGAGAATCTTGCAACCATAAGCTATTCGCCGACTTTCGGTATAGGCTATTACTACGATGGTCTTGGAAGGGTCCTTAACGTATCGCAGGGCCTTCCTTCTTATTTCGCGGTTTTCACCTACAATAAGAATGACCAGATCACACAGATAACATACGGAAACGGAGTCACGACCGGATATTCCTATGACAAGTTGGGAAGACCTGCTCAGATAACTGTTGGGAAGACCAAGAATCCTCTGCTATCCCTCGCGTACACGTACAACTCAACCGGGACGGTAGCAAGTGTCATAGGCAGTGGTGTCAACGGGGTCAACATCAACGAACAGTACAAGTATGATGCTCTACAGCGCGTGACAAACACCACAGTCGTCAGCGGCGCTACTACCACCCGTCTTTGGTATCAATACGACACCCTTGGCAACCGGATAATGCAGGGGCTCAACACGACAAGCGTGACCTTGCCCAGCTACAAATGGATCACGACCAAGTACGGCTACAACGCGGCAAACAACGAGCTTCTCAATTACACGATGTCTGGAAACACGATCCGATACGGCTACGACGCGAATGGAAATCTGTTCTCCAAGAACATTACGAGCGCTTCACAGTGGACCTACAAGTGGGATGTTCCGGGTCATCTACTAACCGCTAGCAACACTAGTGCCGTTCAAGGATACTATGCTTACGATGCAGACGGACGACGAGTAGAGTCCAAGGAAGGGTCAACAACAACCTTCTTCGCGTACATGGGAACAGAGACACTTTACGAACAGACGCAAACCGGATTCTTGAACAATTACGTATTCGCCGATGGAATGCTGATAGTGAAGAGCTCCAGTTCGGGAATAACCTATTACCATCCTGATGCCCTGGGAAGTACGAGACTGACAACTGATTCAAGTGGAAAGGTTGTCTTTGCCGATAATTACCAGCCCTTCGGACAGGACAATGGAACACCCTCAGGCAGTGAGACATACAAATTCACGGGCAAACCTGTCAGCCAAACAACAGGTTTGTACTATGAGTACCAGCGCTGGTATGATCCGAGTACGGGGCGATTCATCAGCCAGGACCCGTTGTCGGGCGCGGCTTCGGATCCTCAGAGTCTGAACCCTTACGTCTACGTACAGAACACTCCAACAGTTCTCACAGATCCCACGGGGGCTTGTCCGCAGGGAGGATTCTGGGGCTTCTTCTGCGGAGGCGGCACAGGCTCGGATAGTTCCGACAACACTGACACTACCAGGTTAGGATGTTCTAATGCGGAGGAGTGTAGTATACGTCAGAGAGTATGCCCCCAGAACCCGTACATTTGCGGAGGAGCGAATTGGGACCAGACTGATACTGCCGGCACTCCTCCCAGTACAGAAGGAATCGGCGGGAGCGCAAGCAATCCGCCAACGGTGACCGAAACAGTCTCAGACACCGCAACCCCCAGAATAGCCGGCACAAACCCAATGGCGGAAGCTGGCTCTGGGGTTAGGATGGCGTCACCAAGTGCGAGCAGTGAGGAGTTGGGAGCTACAGGTGCCAGCTACAAATTCGTGAGTACTCCCAACGGAGAGCTAATACGCGTGCCAGCGAATTGGGAATCGCGGGTCGCAAACAATGGTCGAGGATTGGTTTTGCAAGAGCCTGGGGCAAGTGGCAACTCAAACATGATCCGTATTATGGATCCGACGATGAGATATCCTCAAGGCTACGTTGTGTATTACAATGAACTCGGACAGCCGCTGGATATCTATGGTCAGCCAACCGGACCTGACGCAACCCACATTCCCCTTGACTATAAGGGCCCTATTCCTGGATGGCCTTAGGGGAAGGGTGTATTGGAAGACAAGGACGTCGACGTTGATCTCCGGCTGAAGGGCCGAATTGTGCTCCGATGTTGTATTGACGCTGCGTTTAGCCTTGAGTTTCTCGAGAAGGGTTTACGAGCGGTGATTCGAATATCTAGGCGGATGAGCATCGAAGCCGGGGGCATGCGGCTGGATCTTTCAGCGGATATACCGACGGAAGCCGCGCAGGCCTCCATATTGCTAAGAAAAACAGTTGGGCAAGCGATTGGTCGTAAGGATGGATCCTTAGATGTCATTTTTGCGGACGGTAGCAAGCTTGTCGTTCCTATTGATCCTGATTATGAAGCTTGGGAGATAAGTGCTAGCGACGGGTTCTTGGTGGTTAGTCGACCCGGAGGCGGGTTGGCGACGTGGAGTCCCAAACAGGAGCCCCGGGTTGTCTGAAAAGGCGGTGCCATTTATCTAGGCTAGTTTTTCGAGAGTCAACTCGAAAAGAGGTCAACTACTACCATGAGAACGCTCTGGGAAGCACTCGGCTCGTCACAAGGTTGACTGGGAGCGTAGTCTTCTCAGACAACTATCAGCCCTTCGGCTTTGATAACTCTTCAACGGGAAAAGAGGCCTACAAGTTCACGGGTAAGCCATACAGCCAGGCAGCCCAGCTATACTATTACTACCAGCGCTGGTACGACCCGACAACGGGCCGGTTCATCAGCCAGGACCCGCTGCCGGGCATGGCGTCTGGTCCTCAGGGCCTCAACCCGTACGTCTACATGAGGAACCTCCCGACGGTTCTGACTGACCCTACGGGGGCTTGTCCAGACTGAGGGTTCTGGTCGTCCTTCTGCCAGGGAGGGACAAGCCCCGACGATTCAACCAATCCTAGCAGTGGCGACAGTTCTAATCCGGAAACAAAGGCTCTCCGCCAAAGAATCTGTCCCCAGAACCCGTACATTTGCGGAGGAGCGAATTGGGACCAGACTGATACTGCCGGCACCCCTCCCAGTACAGAAGGAATCGGCGGGAGCGCAAGCAATCCGCCAACGGTGACCGAAACAGTCTCAGACACCGCAACCCCCACAATAACCGACACAATCCCAACGACCGCACCAGAAGGCTCAGGAAACATTTACGACGTCGGAGCTGGTGAACGTATTCCTACGCAAGCCGAACCAAGCAGTACAATACGTGCTTTTGGCGAGAACGGCGAATTGCACAACATTGGGATGTATGACCAGGAGGAACACTTGGTCGAACGGATTGACGTGCAGGGGAGGCCCCATTACGGAATCGAGCCCCCGCACGTAGAACCATATCGCTGGACAAAATACCCTAGCGGGTGGGGTTATGAGCCACTTCGAGTTCGAAGCACAAATATCTGGGAGGATCAAATAATCGAGTTCCTAAGTAATCTGTGAGGCGAATAAAAATGGCCGGACCTAACCTTGATGTCATAATCGGGATCAGCGACAAAACCAAGAGCTTGGAACTTTCAAGAAGGATATCGCTCGCTGGTGCCTCGCAAGGTCTCGGAATTATATTTGGCACGCCACTCATTCGTCGCCTATACCCAACGGAAGGTCAGATGCTGGACAATCTTTCCAACGAGGTATCGAACCCTATTGTATTCACTGTAACTTCTAACCCACTTGCAACGGATGCGCAAGAACTCTTTCAACAATTTAATCCTTGGACAGGCGCGAATCCGACGCATGCGGGGTTGTTTTCGTTCCTTGAACTTCTCTGGTCGTTCGGAGGAATCAGTCAGGTGATAGTGGTTATTTGGGAATCAATGATACCGTCATCACAACATATGCCCAGATACGAGATGAATACGGACCAGTTTCGGAAGTGGTTGGTTGAATATAACAGGAAGGAGCTGGCCCCGAAGGGAGACAACGGGGGCCAGGGGATTTTTAACATAAAGGTATAGCACCCCTCAGCGTCTCGCCCCCAGGAAATATGCGTTTTGTCAGGAGCAACAAACCTCATTCTCTTCACTTTGCGACTAATCGTTTCGTCAGCCCCCACCGAGATTTATTTCTGCAGGTTACAGGCAGACCCACGGATTCTATGACAGGTTTGTACTGCCTTCACCAATCTTCGGCGACGACCCTTGCATTGACGATTCTCTAGTCAGGATCGCAGGTGAGCTGGGTATCTGACCCTCAAGGCCTGAACAGAATCTTCCTACAGAACCAGTTCCAGTTCCCTCGCGGAGAAAACGCTTGGCACCGCAACCCCCAGAATAGTCGACACAAACCCAACGGATACAGGTGCAACAACCAGCACCGCGGAACGAGTTGTTGTTATAGGGGAGGATATGGAAGGCAGGGTCAAACCGTTCGCGAGCCAGTACGGCTACGAAACCATGCGACCTTCTAGTGATCTGTCCGCCACGGAGAAGTTGTCGTTAAATCGAGAATGGATTAATTCGCGCATGGATGAAGGATACACGATTGTCGACTTGGGTCCCGCTCCGGGCTACCGTTACTACCCTTACATAACCAGCCCGTATTATGGTATGGAGCAAGTGGAAATAGCAGCACGAAACTATGCGAGATGGTTGCCGATCTGGGGGGTGTTCGATTGATGCCCGAGAGGTGGGTGTCCGAGAATTATCGCGAGTTTGCAGAAGAAATCGCGCCGACGTTGCGAGCAGCTCTTTCTGGAGAGCGGGAGGTCCCTCAGCAGGCGCTTTTCTCCGAGGCCTGGCTGGGCTATGCGCTTTCTTACTACAGAAAGCTTCTCTCGCTCGAAGAGGTCATTGAATCCGCGGATGCTATCAACCATGGCATTCCTAGAGCGGACGAGGTAGCATGGGCATTCTTGCGTCTCAGGGTGAGGGGATGGCTAGTAGTCCAGGGAGACTTATACGGACTAACGGACGAAGGTCGTCTTGTGATCAACACAGTTGTGGCTCAGGGTGGTGTTGGACGGCTGAAGGAGTGGATCTCGACTCATCCGCCGCCAGGCGAAGAGTGACAGGAAGCCTAACACATTCGAGCGGACAGGGGGAGTGCCTGTACCGCTTCATCCTTGAAGCGGTCGCGAGCTTTGCGTTGCCAACAGCGAGACGGCCACGATCTCTACCGTAGGCACGTGATTCCTGCGGGTCGATCACGGTCGGTACCGGAAGCGATCTCCCAACAACCCCTTTTCCGTCGCGAACCTAAGCCAAAGAACCCCTCAAGCGACTTCTCAGGTTCACGGGCAAACCTGTTAGCCAAACGACAGGTTTGTACTACGAATACCATCGCTGGTACGACTCGACGACCGGGCGGTTTGTGTCCCAAGACTCGGAGTCAGGCCGATTGTCGGACCCTCAAAGCCTTAACGGATACATTTACACGGTTGACCGTCCTACCTCTTTGATTGACCCCACCGGACTGGACAGTTGCAGTCTTTGGAACCCGTCCAGTTGGAGAGGCTGCTTCAACAACACCGTCCAGACTGTCAACAATGACGTTGTCCAGCCGACTGAAAATTACGTCAACACACATGTTGTCCAGCCAGTTTTGAACAAAGTCGTGAATCCGATACTGAACAAGGTCATTATTCCAATCGTGAATGAAGCTAAACAACTTCCCGGCCAAATAGTCTCGCTGGGCAACTCCGCATCGAACACGCTACGCAATGTAGGGGTCACGATGTGGAATAGAATAGTGAACGAGGGCAAGACCGCCAACCAAGGTCTCAGCACAGTCTACGATACAATCTCTAAAGCCCACATAACTGACGTGAACAAATTCACTGTAGGGGCACTCAAGTGCGCAGCGGTGGTAGGTCTTGTCGTCGGAGCATTCGTCGCACCTGAGATAGTATTGCCCTCTATAAGTGCAGCCGAAATGGCCGTGGCCGTTTCTGGTGCCGCAGGTGCGGCCTACGTATATTCAGGATTCTCAATGGCTCAGTACGCCAAAGACTGGGTCGATCTCGGACAAACGGTAGTGGATTTCGGTAACGGATGTTTTGACATGGCATCGACAGTGTCTTTCAGTTGAAGCCGAACTTGCGGAAGCGATTTAACCGTCGAAGAATCGCCCAGTGGCCGTAGACCTTCCACAGTTGTACTGTGATCTGGCTTGAGTGAACTGCCATCGTCAATTCCTTCCCTGGATCCAGATGACGAACTCATATGGGCGGGCAGGCCCGCCTATCGGCGCCGAAGAGCCATCATCGGACTAATTCTAAGCATCTTTGTTCTCATCGATTTCGTTGTCTTGAGGTTCTATGGGATTGTTTCCGCCCCTCTTTTCGGGTTCGCGGTCTTTCTACTAATCACGAATCTTTTCTATGTGTCAAAGAATGAAGGTGTTCGTTACTTCATAACGAAACGTTTGATAATTTTAGAACGCTCGCTATTGTTTTTGAGACGAACAAGACGAATCCGCATAGATGATTTGAAGGACACTGAATCAAAGAGCCGAAATAGGTTGCTGCTCCATCGAACTACCGGGGAAACTATAGTTTTCAATTTGCTGGAAACCGACATTGCGAGAGTTGAAGGAATCATTCTGAAGGCAAGAAATGAGCTAAAGGCCCGGAGCTAAGGCCTAAGCTCTATGCAATAATCTTCCGGTTATGAGCACTTGAATCGATTTCCTGGCATCTTATCGGCATCGCGCCGTTACAGTCACTTGGTGGGCCGCCCCAGACTCGCCGCCGTATGTGGACAACTTTTTGGGGCCCAAGAATCTGGCGGCGCATAGATTCCGCAATAATAAAGGTAGGACTGATCCTCGCGTATCGCTCTTTTGGCAGGCGTCTTGATCGCTTCGATGTCAGACAGTCATCGAGAGAGCACTATTAGAAGACCCTATGCCCCGAAGTGCTCACCAGGTGCGATCTGTGAATCAAGGCTGGGACCCAGGAGCACCTGCCCCATCCATGAGTAGGTGACGTGTTGCCTAAATCTCCGCCACATCTCGAGGAGAACGAGTTTCTGATCTGGGAAGGCTAGCCAGATTTCCATCCTCGACGGATTCTGTTCACGCTCGTCGGGATTGCCTTCATATCCATAGCGGTGGTTTTTCTTGATCGTCGAGGAGCGATTCATGGAGAAAATGTACAGTTAATCCCTTCAATTCTTCTGATCGCAAATCTGTTGATCGTGTTCGGCTATCAGGGAACATCGTATTACATGACGAGCCGAAGGATCATGAAGGGGCGAGACCTCCTTCTGTTTGAGAGATGGAGAGAGATTCCTCTTGAAACCGTCACTGGTGTGATAGTAACGCGGCGTTCTAAAAGGGGCTTTCTCAGTTTCCGAACTCCCAAAGGGAGGGCCATGAACTTTTCATTGCTGAGAGAGGATCCTAATTATCTCCGTCAGATCGCAATTGATGCTAAGACAAAACTGAATTCGTCTGGATCATAACCGCTACCCGCAGGAAGGGTACCAGTGCGTGGCTGGCGTGAGGATTCGAAAGCCCTCCGCGATGAGTGGCTCTAATGTGAGAAGCCACAACTATGACCCAGAGTGGCGATCTATTTGATTTCAAAACAGCGGGGTGGGTGTCTGCTATCGGGGTCAAGAAGCAATATGTCCCTAACTACCTTCAGCCTTGACTGGATGCTGTGTTTAGCTCGGATAGGTCGAAGGACAGGTTTAGGGCAAACCTGTCAGCCAAACAACAGGTTTGTAGTGTGACTTCTCCCGTCTCAGCCAGTCTCTTCAAATAACTGGTTTACCATTGTAAATCAATCAGTAGGTGGCTCTGGTGGCTGAGGTGACTGTGGCGACCAAGATAGGATCTGAGGAGTTGAAGCGGATAGATGCAATTGTTCGCCGTCGCGGTCTGCTGAATCGGAGCGACTTTGTGAAGGAGGCGGTATGGTTGTATCTGAGCCTGTCAAGCCTTGAGACTGAGGCTCGGCTTAGGATGCTCCGTCTCATCAACGAGAGCGTTGGGGTCTCAGGGAAGTGGGCTCGCCAACTTATCGAGGAGGCTAGGAAGGAGGAAGACATCTAAGGTGGTGTTTTGAATGCGAAACATTCACCTGTTCGTGACGCTGAGCCTCGACGGCTATTTTGAAGGACTCAACCATGATCTGTCGTGGCACAATGTCGACCATGAATTCAACAAGTTCGCAATAGAACAGTTGAGAGAGACGGGTCTCATCCTGTTCG
>WNGP01000701.1_pt1 | contig 27601 bp, 20 predicted proteins | sample 5407671 | NCBI WGS metagenome assembly WNGP01 (sample SAMN13153381, study PRJNA577476) | soil metagenome | isolation source: 40 cm soil or saprolite under Garry oak tree replicate 2 | place: USA:California | collected 2016-06-15
GAGACCGACTGGACGAACATGAACCCGAGCGATGCGCCGGCCGGCTATCTCAACATGGCAATGGTCTACGACTCCGACGCGGACCGGATGATCGTCTACGGCGGCTTCGACGGAACCGAAGACTCTAGCAACGAGACGTGGGATTACGACTTCGAATCGAATACGTGGACGAACTTGCATCCGGCGGGGCATCCGGATGCCACACACCTCTTGCGCGCTGCGTACGACAGCGGATCCCGGCAGACGATTCTGTTCGGCGGATGGGTGGGCACCTTTTACGATGGAACGTACTCGAACGAGACGTGGGCGTACGATTTCTCGTCGAATACATGGACGAGCCTCACCCCGGCCGAACATCCGTCCGGACGATCGAGACAGGGGATGGCGTACGATGCGCAGTCGGCCCGGACGATCCTGTTCGGCGGCCACACGATCGAAAACCGATACGATAACGAAACATGGGCGTACGACGCGGCCCAGAACCGATGGACCAACATGGCGCCCGCCGTCGCGCCGCCCGGGCGGCGGTCGCCCGGCATGACGTACGATTCGAAGTCGGACCGCATCATCCTGTTCGGCGGCGTTCAAGGACCGGTGCTCGACTCACCCTACAACGACACCTGGGCGTACGACTTCGACACGAACACGTGGACGAACATGACCCCGCCCGAATCGCCGTCCGGAAGATGGGGGATGGGCTTCTCCTACGATTCCGGGGTCGATCGGTGCATCCTGTTCGGAGGGACGAGCGGCGATACGTACACGTGGGCGTACGATTTCACGAACAACACCTGGAGCCTCCTGCGCCCGCTCCACTCTCCGCCCTCCCATGAGTTCCAGGGGATGGCCTACGATTCGCAATCCGCCCGTACGATCATGTTCGGCGGTAACACCAACGACACGTGGGCGCTCGCGACCGCGCCCGGGCTCCCCTCCCCGCCGGACAACATTTGGATCCGGCCGGGAAACGGATCTCTCGAGCTTCACTGGCGGGCCCCTCCAGACGACGGCATGTCGCCGATCACTGGCTACCGCATCTACCGCTCCACGACCCCCGGAGGGGAGGCGCTGTTCGCGGAGGTCGGCACCGTGAACACGTGGACCGACTCGAACGTGACGAACGGCGAGACGTACTACTACCAGCTGAGCGCGATCAACGCGTACGGCGAAGGGCCGCGTTCCGGCGCGGTCTCCGCCGAGCCGGACGGGACGCCTCCGATGACGAGCGCCTCCCTGTCGGGGCGTCTCGGGAACGATGGCTGGTGGCTGTCCACCGTCTCCGTCACCCTCACGGCCTCGGACGACAACAGCGGCGTGGCGTCGACCACGGTCGACTTCTACTCGACCGACAAAGCGGGGAACGTCGAGGGGTGGCACAGCGTCGGATTCCGGATCGACGCGACGGCCCCGCAGACCGCGATCTCCCTCGATCCCCCGAGCGACGGGTACTGGTTCCATTCGGCCGTGACGGTCAATGTCACCGCGACGGACGCGGGGAGCGGCGTCGACTCGATCGAGTATCGCCTCGACGGGGGCACTTGGGCAACGTATGCCGCATCGTTCGATGTCGGCGAGGGCGAGCACACCGTGGATGCCTACGCGATCGACGTGGCGGGATCGAGCGGCCCGGTTGTCTCGAGGTCGTTCGGGGTCGACACGACGCCCCCGATCACGACCGCGCAAATCGCGGGGCCGACGGGAGAGAACGGATGGTACCTCGGCGCCGTTCAGGTGACGCTCGCCGCGACCGACGCGCTCGGGACCCCGACGATCTGGGTTCGCGTGGATGGCGGCAGCTGGACGAGGTACACAAGCCCGCTCCTCTTCGACACCGGCGTGCACACGCTGGACTACTACGCCGTTGATGCCTCGGGCCTTCAAGAGGATGTTCAGACGAAGACGGTTTCCATCGACTCCGCGGCTCCGCAGAGCCAGGCCTCCCTCCAAGGGACCCTCGGGGAATTGGGCTGGTACCGCTCGAATGTCCTTCTCGCGATCCAAGCGACGGACGCAACGAGCGGCGTCGCGTCGATTTCATACCGGATCGATGGCGGCGCGTGGCAGGCATACACCGGGCTCGTGCCGATCGGCGATGGCTCGCACTCGATTCAGTACTACGCGACCGACTCGGCAGGCGTCGCGGAATCGGTCCGAGTCATCCAGGTGCGCATCGACACGACGCCACCGGTCGTCGCGGCTCAGTCCCCTTCGCTTCCCGTCACGACGTCAGCGGTGACCATCTCGTGGACGGGGACCGACGCGGGATCAGGAATCGATCATTACGAGGTCCGCGTCGATGGGGGCGCGTACGAGTCCGTGGGGGGCGGAAATTCGGCGTTGCTCCGGCTGGCGGACGGATCGCACACCATCGAGATTCGGGCGGTCGACCTCGCGGGGAACGAGGCCTCCACGACTTTCACCGTGCAAGTCGACACGAGTCGACCCAACACGTCCGGCCCGTACGGCGCGACGCCCCTCTTCGCGATTGTCCTGGCCGTCATCGCCATCGCCTTTGCTGTCGCCGTCGTCGTCATCCGAAGACGGAGGCGAACCGTCTAGTCGCATCGGGACCAAGGATCTCGGTGTGTCGTCAGCGATGATATAGGACGCTGTAGAATCGGTTCTCCTTCGCGGTCCGCTCTAGGCGGCCGAAGATCGCGAGCTGGTACCCGCACTTCTTGCACTTGTTGTCCTTGTCGAGGTACCAGCCCGTGATGTCGAACCCGTACCGCTTGATCGCGACCGCGCCGCATCCGGGACAGTACGTGTGCTCGAGCCGATGGCCCGAGACGTTCCCGATGTAGACGTACTTCAGGCCTTCCTCCTTCGCGACGGCGCAGTGCTTCTCCAGCGTCTCGACCGGCGTCCAGGGGAACTCCATCATCTTGTAGTCCGGGTGGAACCGCAAGAAGTGGATCGGGGTGTCGGGGCCGAGGTTGTCGTAGACCCATTTCGAGAGCTTCCTCGCCGCGTTGAGGTCGTCGCCGACCTGCGGTACGATGAGGTCCGTGATCTCGATGTGGATCTTCTTCGTGTCGCGCGTGTCGAGCAGCGTCTGGAAGATCGGGTCCGCGTTCGGGATGTTGATGTACTTCCGGACGAAGTTCGTCTCGCCGGATCCCTTGAAGTCCACGGTCACGCAGTCGAGGAACTTCGGCATCTCCGCGACCGTCTCCGGGGTATCGTAGCCGTTCGAGACGAAGATGTTGATCAGGCCCGCCTTACGGGCCATCATGCCGATGTCCCGCGCGAACTCGATGAAGATCGTCGGCTGATTGTACGTATAGGCGAGACCCTGGCAACCCTGTTCCAGCGTCATGCGGACGACGTCTTGCGGCTCGACCTCGATGCCCTCGACCTTGCGTCGCTGGGAGATGTCGGCGTTCTGGCAATTGGCGACGGCCATGAAGTTCGCGGTATAGCTGTGGTCGCCCTCCACTTCGATGTTGTAGACCGGGCCGACGTAGTCGACGCGGGATATCTCCCGGATCGGAATGAGTAGATGACCGTTCCGTCGCACGACACGCGCTTCCGACGCCTGCCATTCGATTTCCTGTGAAGTTACCTCCACCTCGTCAACAAGGAGTCGCATCATATAGTCGTCCGAGCGGTTGACCGTCCGACCCTCGATCTCATAATGCGGGTCATTGTGGGAGCGATAGACTCGTGGCACTTCGCCCAGCGTCAAGAGAATCTGCGCGACTCCATAGGTGAGGACCGGAGAAACGGAAGTACTGCCAAGGACGAAACCACCTTTGCCTTTGGTCACGTAGCCATCCCCATTGAGATACCCCGCGAGAAAGGCCTTCAGAACCCGCCGGTTCGTGGATTGAAGGATGAAATCGGGCACTCGCTTGGTCGCACTTGAGTCGCCGCAACAACGGTGAAAAATCTTCGCGAGGCCGGCCCCAGGAGCGATGACCGCGATCCGGTTCTTCTGTTGAACCCGACGTGGACGAACTCCAAAGACATCTCTCAGGATTTTCTCCACTTCACGAATCCGAGCTTCCTCGCTTGCGCCAAAACTGAACCACACGGATCCGCTGTTCGGCCGTCTCTGCGCCCAAGCGAGCGATCCCTCGGCGCAGTAGTACCCGAACAGACGCGCAACGCGAGGCGTAATATGGAGAAGGGCGGGGACCCCGAGTCCACGCTCTGACGACCGCCGGACTCGGCCATGGACCATCTGTAAGTCGCCACCCCTGCGATACGAGGGCTGATTCTCGCTACGCAGAAGCTTCTCGACATCCAGAGGATCCTCTCGGCTCGACTTCGGCAGAGGCACAGCGAGGAAATCGCCCACCCGGAGTTTTTGCGCCTCCACCTTGGTTACACGGCCACCTCCGATCGACGCAAACACCGAATGATCGGGCGTGCACTCGAATCCGGGTAGGTAGAACGGCCGAATCCGGAGAACTGGACCGGAATACAGATGCTCGAAGGCCCTCCGGATCTGTCGCCAGCGTCCCCGATGGGTCAGGGCGCGTCGCTCGGAAACGGTTCGGGTCTCAGGATCGTTTGTAGGCCGCGCCTCGCGGAAGAGCTGATCAATCTCGACGTGGCCGTCGTCGGTCAATACACGAGTTCCCGGGAGGAAGCAATACCGGCAATTGTGCGCGACGACCTGTCCCGCGACGTAGTTATGGAAGGGAACGCACTCGAAACTGTACACCTCCTCCAAGGGGGCTTCTGACCGGACTGAGCGGACGGTCGCCCACCCATACCGCGTTGCACTACCGGAGAAACCTTGCCACTCCTTCAAGAACCGCGAGGTTGCCTCAGGGTGAATCGAAGCGGAATGATCAGGGATCGGGATTGACTCAGCGGCAGGGGCAATCCGAGTTGCCGTCTCTCGGGAGACGAGGACCGCGTCACCTGGGTTCAGACCCTCCACGGGCCGCCATCCGATAGGCGTTAGGACAGGATGCTCCCGGGTGGCGAAGAAAGGGTCCCGAAGGCCATTCACCGACACACGAAGAGTGGCGGCCTTCCGTTTGCCCGCCGCAGTGACGACGGCCGGCAGCGTGACCCGATCACGGGTGTCCAACGACTTGAGGATGTCTCCCGCGACGACCTCCTCGACTGGTTTCGTGTCTCCGTCCAGGAGCGAAACAGGGGTTCCCGCCGGATGGCAGAGCCAGTTACAGCCCGTCGTCGCGATGCTGAAGATTTTCGATCCCGGCCGCCAGTGCGAGACGGGTTTCTTCTCGATTGGGTCGACGTGACCCGTGATGACGCGACCGTAGACATACAGCCAGAGCTTCCCCTCGTGCACGCCGCGGATCCCGCACAGCCCGACCTGCCCCTCGCCGATCTTGCAGTACCGCGCGCACGCGGTGCACATGATCTTGTTCGTGCCCTCGACCGGCCTCCAGAGCTCGGCGACCTTGCCCGTCGCCTTGCCTGGCGGCTCCCGGACGTCGAGGACTTCCGGTTCCGAAATCATCGCGTATCGGTACACTGACCCTTTCGGGTTAAAACCCTTTGCCGCACGTTACCGAAAGCCGGAGGGACGGAAGTGCTCCCAGCCCTTGTTCAGGAGTGGTTCCACGCCCGATTTCGTGACGAGGACGTTCCCGCCGGAGGAGGCGACCTTGCCGATCACCGTGAGCCGGTTCCGCTCCGGGGGCCTCGTCTGAGCGTACCGCTCGAGGACGGTCTGGATCGCGTCCGCGCGGACCGTGGCGATCAGCTCGTAGTCGCCGCCGTAGTACAGGAGCAGGTCCTTCGCGATGGCGGGCGGCAGGGACGAGAGCCCGCGGTACTTCGGGAGCGAGGCCTCGTCGACCTGGTACGACAGGTGCGTCATCGCCGCCATCTGCGCGAGGCTCGCCCCGAGTCCATCGGAGATGTCCATGCAACTGGTGACCGCGCCGGAGTCGGAGAAGAACATGCCGTCGGAGATCCGCGGATACGGCCGGAGGATCTGGTTGAGGGCCTCCGTCCGCGCCGCCGATGGGTCCTGGAGGAGCCGCATCGCGTGGCCGGCTCGGCCGAGGTCCCCCGTGACGACGATGACGTCCCCCGGCCGTGCGCCCGTCCGCAGGAGGATGCGGTCCTTCCGCACGCGACCGAACGACGTGCCCGCGATCGAAAGGGCGTCCGCCTCTTTCGTGTCGCCCCCGAGGACCGCGATGCCGAACTCCCGGACGCACTCCTCCATCCCCTGCGCCAGCCCCCGCAGGAACTCGACGTCCGTCGAGGCGGGCATCGAGAGCGCCGCGACGAAGCCGAGGGGCCGCGCGCCCGCGGCGGCGATGTCGCTGAGGTTCACGGCGGTCGCATACCAGCCGATCTGGAGCGGCGTCGCGCCGGGCGGGATGTGCGTCTTGGCATTGACGACGTCCGTCGTGACGACGAGGTAGTCGTCGCCCCACTCGACCGCGCCGCAGTCGTGGCCCAGGCCGATCGGCTGTCCGCGGTCGTAGATCCGCGCAAGGACCTCGATCGCGCCGCGCTCGCCGATGTCGGAGAGCTTCGCCACGTCGTCCGCCATGCGGGCGGCGATAAAGAAGGCTATGGGCGCGGGGTATCCCGCGCCCGTCGCTCAGGGTTTGTCGGGCGGCGGAGGCGGCGTCTTCATCCGGCGCCAGAAGTACGTCGCGAAGACGAGCACCGCGACGACGATCACGATCGAGCCGACGATCACGAGGATCGTGTTGCTTTCGGGGCCGAACAGGCCCCCGGCGGGCGAGATGATGAACCATCCCACCATCACGCCATCGCCTGCGTGGCTCGAGCGGTAGTGGAACGTGCCGTTCAGAGCCGCGGTGAAGCTGAACGTGACCGCTTGGAGCGTCGTCGCGTTCGGGAAGTCCGCGCCCGGCTCTTCCGGCTGGTCCCAGGTGCCGCTGTTGTTGTAGTCGAGGTACCAGCTGTGGAGCCGGTTGTCGGTCCGGTTCACGGTGATCGTCACGATATCGCCGACCGTCGCCGTGAGGTTCGGCCCGGGGCTGCTCAACTGCGTGTTGTTGAAGCTCCACCCGTTGCCAATGGCCCCCCCGCTACGGCCGCCGTATAGCGTGTAGCTCACATTCGTCGCCGCCACGGGAGGCGCGGAGGCGGCCGCCAACAGGGCGAAGGCTAGGCTCACAACGAGAACGATCGTCATTCGGGCGTGCGTCATTGGAATCCCATCCCGGGTATCCGCCGAACCTGGTTTTGCTCAAATAAAGGCATCGGTGCGAAAATCAGTCCCCACGCCCAGAAAGGCGCATTGGGCCGCAATTGCGCGTCCCCCGCAGCGGCCCTAGGTCCGCTCCCTCCTCCGCGCGCGGAGCCACGCCTCGCACTTCAGGAGGACCGCCTCGGTGACGGGCCTGCCCCTCGCATCCTCGAGCCGATGGTCCGCCCCCGCGAGGATCTCGAGGTCCAGGTGCGAGAGCCCGGCGACGACCTCCTGCAACGCAGGCAGGTCCGTGCGGTCCGACTCGAACCCGACGAGGATCAGCGTGGGGATCTCGAGCTCGTCGAGGCGCTGCAACGCCATCCGACGCTCCGGCTGCCCTTCGTAGCTGAGGCCGAGGAGGATCACGCCCGCGACCGTCTCGTCCGTCGCGGCGCCGACGGCCGCCCATGCACCGAGCCCGCGGCCGGCCACGAGCACGGCGTCCGTCCCGCCCGTCGCCCGGGCGTACGCGATCGCTTCCCGCAAGTCCGCGATTTCGTCCGCGTGGCCGGCGGACGGCTCCGCGCCGGATCCCACGAACGCGAAATCGAACCGGAGGGTCCAGAGGCCCTCCTCGGAGGCGAGGCGGGCAAGCGCGGCCACGAGGGGCGTGTCCATGCCTTCGTGGCGACCGTGGCACAGGACGAGCGCGCCCCAGGCCTCGCCGGTCGGATCGCGCGTGCGGCCGTGCAAGGTGTCGGTCGTGCCTTCGAATCGGACGTCCGTCTCCGATGCCATGTCCGATGCCCTCCGGCGCATCGTCGCGCAGCGGATAAAATTCTCCCGTCGGGCTCGACCGGAGAGGCCGGACGCGCCTTCGCGCGGCTATCGTCCGCCGCGAGGAAGCTGCGGCTCCATGATCTCGTCGATCATCTCGTCCGTGACGTCGTACGGAGCGGCGAGTTCGTCTTGCGCATCCGATTCCGGCTCGGGCTCGGACCGCGTCTCGCGCTCTCGCGCGGAGCGCCTCCGAAGCAGGGCGACTGCCAAGAAGAGTCCCCCGACCGCCCCAACGACCGCGAGGAGCGCCACGTCGCTGCCCACCGCCCCGATCGTCGCGAGGGCGTCGGCCGTGTTCTCCCAGAGGCAGACGAGGCACGCGCCCGGACCGCGACCGCGGCCGCTCGCGCTCGCGAGCGTGCGCCCGATCGGACTGTCGGAGACCCCGGACCAGTTCGGGACCTCGTCCGACGCTTTCAGCGCGAACCAGTACTTCGTGCCCCGTTGCAGTCCGCTCAACGTGAGCTGTTCCTGCGACCCGGCGGCCTTGGGGAACGGGATGTCCACGTGGACCGCGAGAGGGAAGTTCGCCTCGGTGATCGGGCCCGACGTGCTGTAGCGGAAGTCGTACCACGCCGCGGTGCCGCTCATGCCGTCGTCGCCGGGCGCGGTCCACCGGAGGACGACCGAGGTCCGCGACACGGAAGAAACCACGACGTCCGTGATCGTTGCGGGAGGCGTCGTGTCCCTCGCTTGCGCGGTCACCGGGACGGAGTCCGCCTGCACGCCGGTCAGGCCGCCGTTGTCCGTCACGGTGAGCGTGGCGGTGTACTGGCCGGCAACGCCGTACGCGTGGGCGGCCATCCGACCGTTGCCGGTCCCGCCGTCCCCGAAGTTCCAGACGTACGAGGCGATCGTCCCGTCCGGATCGTACGAGGACGTTCCGTTGAACGTCACGGTCTGGAGTGCCTGCGGCGCGGAGGGGGAGAAGACGGAGGACGCGACGGGCGGGAGGTTCGCGGCCGTGCCGGGGACCGCGGACGGGCTGTTCGACGACGTCGACCAGTTCGGCACCTCGTCCGACGTCTCGAGGGCGAACCAGTACGTCGTGCCTTGCTGCAGCCCGGGGATCGTCGCTTGTTCGGTCGTGCCGGGCGCATGCGGGAAGAACGTAAGCTCGTAGTGGGTGGCGGTCCAGAAGTTCGAGGGCGTGATTGCGCCGGCCGTGGTGTACCGGAAGTCGTACCACGTTGCGTTGCCGATCGTGCCGTCGTCACCCGGTGCCGTCCACTGGAGCGTGACGGAGGATTGGCTCACCGTGGTGACGCGCAAGTCCTTCACGGCCGCGGGCGGGGTCGTGTCGTTCGGCGGCGGCGGAGGAGGCGGAGGTGGCGGGGTGCCTTCGGGCGGATAGTCCGGCAGGGCGCCCAAGTACGGATAGTCCGCGTACGCGCCCTTGCCGTTGTCGACGAAGACCATCGTCGACATCGCGGGCATGCCCGCGGCCCGGGCGTGCTCCGAGTACCAGGGCCAGTATCCGTACCCGAGGGGGCTCGGGCCCGGCCACGCGTTGTAGCCGACCTCGCCTTCGTAGTGCGGCCGGCCGAGCGCCCGCTGCCAGTCGTGCTCCCAGTCGATCAGGTACTGGTCCTCCGCGGTCCCGTACGTGTGATGGTGGGACACGTCGAGGCCGGGGATGTCGTTGAAGAAGAAGTGGTACGTCCACCCGAAGTCCGGGACGCCGGGGAAGAGGTTCCAGCCGCCCAGGCCCATCGTGATCAGGTGGTGCGTGCTGTTCGGTTTGACGTCCGCGATGTACGTGCTCGCCCAGGCCTTGAAGCCGTCGATCCCGCCGACCGACGCCCAGTAGACGTCGTTGTCGACGTCGGGTTCGTTCCACACGTCCCACATCGCGATCTGCGATTCGTTGTCGTACCGGTCCATGATCGCCCGCACGACCTCGACCTGGTGCGCATAGCGGACGTCCGCGGTGTCGAAGAACCGGTTGTCCTTGTTCGTCGCGAAGTGGCCGAGGACCGGCACGAGGTAGACGCCCGAGCGGTTCGCCCAGTAGATCATCCGATCGAAGATGTTCCAGAACGTCGTGGGATCGCTCTTCCAGGCGTTGTACGTCCCCTCGGGATTCCATGAGTGGTCGGCGACCCAGATGCGGAGGAGGTTCACCTTCGGATTCGCGGGCGTCCCGGCGACCTCGTTGTAATGGAGGAAGTACCGGAAGTATTCCCGCCACAGCGAATCGGCGTCCGTCACCCCGGGGATCTGCCCGCCCGAGTCCGGGAAGAGGCCGTTCTTGCCCCACGCGCCCGGATCCGCCGGGCCCCAGAGGCCGGACGCGATCATTGCGTAGATGAACGGATACTGATCATCGACTCCGAAGAGCTGAATCGGCCCGCCGTTGCGCATGAGGTCGGCACCGCTCGCGTAGACGAAGCCAGCGGGTCCGACCGGTTGCGGGACGTACGCGGGCACGGTCACGATCGGCGAGAGCGTCGAACCGATCCGCGTCTGGACCGTCGCGTTATCCGACACGGGGACGCCGAGGAACCAGTATTGCCCGATCCATGTGACGATGCCGCTGACGGCGACCTGGCCGTTCACGAGGACGTCGATCTGCTCGTTCACGCCATCCGTCACGCCGAGCACGCTCGCGTCGGCGCTCCCCGTCCGCACGACGCGGATCGACAGCGTCGTCGCGAGGGGCGAGAGCTTGGCGCCCGATGGCGGAAGCGTCCCGCCCATCGAACTCTGGATCAGGAGGAGGACGACCGCCGAAATCAGCAGGAGGCGGGCCAGGAGGGAACGCGCCGATCGACCCGCGGTCCGGTGGATTCCGCTCGGATGGACGCGCGGTTCCAAGCGTTCATGGGATTCGGTCACAACGTTCGCGGCGGCACCGGCCGCTTCGCGACATCATGCCTCCCTCCCGCGAATCGCAACTGATTGCTGTATCTGGCATTCAGTCCTAGTTATGAGTTTCATAACGTCCCTTCCCGGGTCGCCGGCACGTGCGTGGGAGCGGCGCGGCGCTCTTACGAAGGCCCCGAGGAACGTCGCATGGACGGAAGCGGTTCCCTTTCCGTGGACGCGGTCCCGCAATCTTTTCAAACCCCCTCGCCTTCGTCCCCCTTCGCGCGGTGCTAGTCTAGTCTGGTTAGGACATAGCCTTGCCAAGGCTATAAGGCGGGTTCAAATCCCGCGCACCGCACTGGCCCTACGCACCCGCACCGCCGCTCACGAGATAGGCGATGCCGAACCCCGCGATCGCGGAGGCGATCCCGATGACCGCCATCTGCACGCCGCTGCGCCCGGCCCGTCCGACCGTGGTCCTCGCCTTCCACCAGCCGATCACGAACAACGCCGCGGTGCTGACCCCGAGGGAGAGCGTGATCCCCAGGAGGATGTTCGCACCGATCACGAGGAACGGGATCAGCGGGATGAGCGAGCCGACGATCGCGGCGAATCCGACGAGGACCGCGCTCTTCCGCGCCTGCGTCGGGTCGACCGCGGCGAGGTTGAGTTCGTGGGACATCATCAGCTCGAGCCACGCCTTCGGCTTCGACACGATCCGCTCGAGCATGTCGTCCAGCTCCGGTCCGTGGAAGTCCCATCGTTCCAGGATCTCGCGGACCTCCTGGCGCTCCTGGTCCGGGAGCTCGACCATCTCCCGCTTCTCCCGCTCGACCTCGCTGAGGTAGTGATCCCGCCGCGCGAGGGTCGACGTGTAGGCGACCGCCCCCATCGAGATCGATTCCGCAAAGGTCGCGGCGAGTCCGCCCGCGAGGATGATCGTGAGGGGATTCGCGAGGTTTCGGGAGGCGACCGCGACGCCCAGGATGACGCCGAGCACGTTCACGAGTCCGTCTTGGCTGCCGAGGATGAAATCGGACAGGAGCCCGGGCTGCGCGTGTTTCTCCGCAAGCGCGTCTTCCTCGATCTTCCGCCAGAACGCGAATCGCGTCGACAAGCGCCTCGCCCGCGCGACCCAAAGAGCCGCTTGGATTTGACCGTTGCGCTCTGCAAAGGAAGGAGCGTCGGCTCCCGATGCCCGACCGATTCGACGACCTGCGCGCGAAGGTATTTCTAAGCCACCCGAGATGCGTCGCGCTCGATGGCGGCTCCTGGCGCCTCATCACTCCTGAAAGAGGTCGAATCCGCGGTCGGCGCATCGCGGAACGAGGAGGCGGTCGATGCAGCGCTCAAGGCGCTTGTCGCGAAAGCGCCGCCACTCGAGGTGATTCGGTCCGCCGCGCGCGGGGCCGCGCCGCACTACGACGGCGTGGGACCTCGCGGGCTCGCCGTCCTCGCTTCCGCCGCAAATCTCTTCCCGGTGTTGCAGCCGCGCTTCCATGCGCTGCCGACGCTCCAGGCGGTCGCGTTCGTCGCCGCGGAGAGGCGATCGCCCACGGCGGCGAAGCCGGCCCGCGTCGTGTCGGGCGAGATCACCCACCTCGGCCGGTCGTTCCTCTTCGCGGTCCGCGCAGGAGACCTGCCGGAGGCGGAGTCGATTTTCCTCGGGATGGTCGACGAGCGCTCCGAGCGCAAGATGGCGGGCGACATGCTGTTCCGCTCCGCCGTCGAGGACATGGGCGAATCCGGCCGGAAGTTCTTCCTCGCGGTTAAGTCCTGGCAGTTCGCGCGGTCCCTCGGCTTCCGGGATGCGCGGGCGATCCTGCGGCCCGCAGTGCAGTACCTCGTGAAAGGTCCGCGTGACCGCACCTCGTATGAGACGATCATGGCCGTCCTCGGGAAGGAGTGGGTCGATCTCGATTCCCTCGCGGCCGGTGGCCGACCGCTCGATGAAGCCGGCCGCTCGAAGGTCCGAGGCATTGCGTCCGCCGCCAATCCGTCCGCGTGCGTCGCAGCGACCCTCGCGACGTTGCACGATGGGTACGCGGCCGCATCGATCGCGGAAGGTCTCGCCGTCGAAGCGGCGACGTGCGTCGTCGCCTCGAGCGGTTACGACGTCGGCACCGCGCGTGCGTTGATGTTCGCCCACGCCGCGCGGTTCGTCTTGATGTTCAGCCGGACGCCCGAGCGACTGTATGCGCTCTTCCAGGCGGGCCTCCGTGTCAACTCCCTCGGCGATGCGACGATCACGAATGACGGCGTGAGGATCCTGAAAGAGATCGAGATCGGGCACCCGACCGTGCGGTCTTCGCAGCCGTCGATTGGGATCGCCGCCAAGGCCGATACGACTGGAGAGGGGGATCTGCTGTGCCACCTCGCAGGGGAATTTGATGCGCGCAAGCCCATGGAGGCGGCGTCGCGCACCCAGGCGTACGTGACCCACGGATACTCGGCCTCCCGCCTGCTCGACGTCCTCGCGAACTACGCGAGCCGCGATTCGGCTGTGGCAAACGACGGGATCAACCTCCTCCTCGCGGACGTCTGCGCAACGGAGTTCCTCGCGACGAAGGCGCCGGAGGTCGCGATGGCGCTCGCGAAGATGATCGCCGCCTCGCCGAAAGACCAGGCCGCGTACGCCGCGTGGACGCCGGTCCTGGTGGCGTGATCACTTCTTGTTGAGTTCCTGGCCGATGAGCGCGAAGTGGGCGAGGAGTGCCTCGAGCTGGATGCGCTCGTTGCTGCCCTCGATGAGCCGGAAGTCCGTCTCTCCGATCCGATCGAGCAAGCGGACCTTGTACTCGTCGGGGACGTTCATGTCGAACACGGACCGATGCAGCTGCCGGAGGACGTCCTCGCCCGAGACGCCGTATTCGATCAGCAGCCGGTCGAGCACCTCGCGGGCCCGGAGGAAGTCGCCGGTCAGCGCCTTCTCGATGAGTTGCTTCACCTCTTCCGGCTTGATCGTGCTCGCGACCTTGTAGAGGACGTCCGCATCGATCGTCGAGCCGAGGGCCGCCGCCACCTGGAGGGAGTTCACCGCGCGCCGCATGTCTCCTTCCGCGATGTAGATGAGCGCGTCCATCCCGTCGTCCGTGATCTTGAGCTTCTCCGCCTTCGCGACCCGTCCGAGATACTCCCGGATCGCGTCGGGCCGCAGCGGCCGGAACCGGAACACGGCGGTGCGCGACTGGATCGGCTCGATGAGCCTCGACGAGTAGTTCGCGGACAAGATGAACCGCGAGGTCTTCGAGTACGTCTCCATCGTCCGCCGCAACGCGGCTTGCGCGTCCGCGGTCAGGTTGTCCGCTTCGTCGAGGAAGATGATCTTGAACGACGTGCCGCCGAACGGCGCGATGCGCGCGATCTCCTTGATCTTCGACCGAACGACATCGATGCCACGTTCGTCGCTGCTGTTCAGCTCGTAGTAGTTCTGCTTCCATTCCGGGCCGTACATGTCGCGCGCGAGGGCGATGGCGCACGTCGTCTTGCCGGTGCCCGCGGGGCCCGCGAACAGGAGGTGCGGCAGGTTCGCCGCCTTGGCATAGGATTGAAGTCGTTCGACGATGTCGTCCTGTCCGACGACCTCGCCCAGGGTCTTCGGTCGATACTTCTCGACCCAGATCTCCTTCATCGCTCCCCCGACGCGCCGAATCCGGCCCAGGCGTAATAAGGCTTTGGCGGGGGGTCGCGGAACCTACGTCAGGGAGAGGTCGAGGAAGTGCAGGACCGCGCCGATCGGGTTGATGAGCGTCGTCGTGTCGCCGCCCGCGAAGAGCAATCCAACGCTTCGGTTCCGTTCGTCGACGACGAGGGATCCGCTGTCGCCGCCGCGCGACAGGATGTCGCTCACGATCTGCTGACGGAAGATCGCGGTCTTCCCGCCGTAGTCGACCTCGACGACCGCGTCGAGCGCCGAGATCCGTCCTTCCGTTGTCGAGGTCGTGCGGCCGCTCTTGCGGACCCGCATGCCGATCGACGCGTCGACCGTGCCGGCGACGCGGCCGATGCCGAGGATCTCCGGGGCGACGACGTCCGCCGAAATGGGCTCCGCGATCGCGGCGTCGATCAGGTTCGTCCTCCCGCTCGGGAGCCGCTTGAGGCCGAGGCCCGCGGCCGCGAGCGCCGGGCCGAGCGCCCGTTCCAGTAGCCGACCGAGCGCGCCGAGACGCCGCTCCTTGAATTGAATCGGCACGAAGTCCGTCAGCCGGCCGATCGCGTCCTGCGTGCGGCCTCCGTCCGCGGGGCCGGGTTGCAGGATCAGGTCGCCCGGACGCCCGTCGTTCGCATTCGCGAGGACGTGGTTGTTCGACAGGATCACCGGACGGCCCCGGCGGTGCGCCGTCACCCCGAGCGTCCCCGCCGTGATGAGGTAGTGGCCGATGCTCACGCCCCCCGGCGCCGGTCGGATCTTCCGGGTGCGGTCCACCGCCTTCGGCTCGAGGAGGCGCAGGGCGTGGAAGCGTCCCGTCTCGACGACGTCGGTGTGGACGCCGCCGAGGTCCCGCGGGACGATGTCCCGCCTCCGGAGCTGGTCCTCCGGCCGCTTCCGTTCGACGAAGACCACGACGCATCGCTCCTCCGTCTCGCGGCCCCCGATGACCTTGTTCCCGACCGCCACGCCGACGACGTTCGCCCGCGCGAAGAGCACGGCCTCGTAGCTCGATTTCGCCGCGTCCACGCCGTCCCGCGGCATGCCTCACTCCTTCCGCTCGAACGCGCTGATCTCGAGGAGGCCTTCGCCGAGCTTGCCGCCCGCCGTCGTGCCGGCGACCCGGACGACCATGTTCGAGACGAAGCCGAGGAACACCCCGATGCCGTAGTACGCGAGCAGGTCGCGGGCGTACAGGAAGGAGAGCATGCTCACGCCGAAGACGACCGCGATGAACCCGGCGAACGCGCCCCACTGCACCCGGTACCGCCGGACGGCGAAAAGCAGGAACCATCCGAGGACGACGCCCATGAGCAGGAGCCCGAGCTGGTTGATGTCCGTCTCGTTCCCTCCGGGAAGAGGGACCCTATCCCGGCCGACACAAATAAAGGAACCGCGGCGGTTCTCACGCGACATAACCAGGGACCGGCGGGATGGCCGCCAAAAGGCTCAACTACCCCGTCCCCCGATGCCCGCGGGAGAGGGGAGTGCCGTGTCCGCGCCGACGTTCTGCCCCACGTGCGGGTCCTCGAACGCGCCGTCGAACAACTTCTGCCTCAATTGCGGGACTCGCCTGATTTCGACGGGCACCGCTGCTCTTCCGCCCTCGTATCCGCCCTCCTATCCTCCGGCGTACCCGTCGGGGTATCCGGCGCCGCCTGCCTACCCGATGCCCGTCCCGCCGGCGTACCCGGGCGGGTATCCGCCGTACGCATGGGGTCCCCCGATGCGCGGCAGCCGCGCGGGCGACATCCTCTCGGGCACGTTCGAAGTCTGGTCGAAGGACGTCGCGTCGTACTTCGTCGTATACCTCGTGCTTGCCGCGGTGACGGGCGTGATCGGCGGCGCGCTTTCCCTCGCCCTGATCGGGACCTTCGGGGTCGGCGCGATCATCCCGGGCACGCCCTCCGGCACGATCCCGACCGGCACGAGCGTGCTGAACCTCCTGCTCTACGCGGTGGGAGCGATCGTCGCGTCCGCGATCCTGAGCAGCATCGTCTTAGGGGGCATGACGGAGTTCGCGGTGCGCCGGTTCCGCGGCGAATCGATGACCGTCCAGGACGCTCTGCGCCGGGGCATCCAGCGGTTCCTGAGCATCTTCGGGGCCGGCATCCTCCTGGCGCTGATCGTCCTCGCCTTGATCATCGTGCCGCTCGTCCTCATCCTCGTCGTCGTCCTCGCCGCCGCCGGCAGTGGGGGGACGTTCTCCGGCGCCGGGATCGCGCTGATCTGCGGTCTCGCGGGCGCTCTCGTGCTGGGCGGCATCCTCGCGATCTACGTCTCCGTGGCCCTGAGCCTCTACGCGCCCGCGATCATGATCGAGGGCGTCGGCGCGGTGGACGGGTTGAAGCGGAGCTGGGCGCTCACGAAGGGCCATCGGCTCTCCCTGTTCGGCGCGAGCTTCGTGGTGGGCCTCCTCTCCGCCGTCGTCACGGGCGCCATCACCTTCCCCGCGGGTCTGCCCGGCCTTTGGCTCGTGTCGCTCGTTGCCAGCGCCCTCGCGAGCGCGATCGTGGTCCCGTGGGCCGTCATCCTCGCGGCCGTCGCGTACGACCTCATCCTCCGCCCGTTCCCGTCGATGGGGACGGCACCGCCTGGGATGCCGGTGACCCCGCCCGCCGGGCCCGCGCCGCCGACGCCGCCGACGCAGCCGCCCGGCGCGTGAAGTCTTAAGCCCCGCGCTCCTTTTCGACGACGCGTGACATGCGACCGCTGTGGCACCCCGTCCGTCGAGTGGATCCGGTACAGCGGCGAGCACCTCTGTCGCGGTCACTTCCTCGAATTCGTCGAGCGACGCACGAAGCGTGAGCTGCGATCCCAGGTAGACTTCCGCGGCGGCGAGCGAGTCGCTGTCGGGATGAGCGGCGGGAAGGACTCGAGCGCCACGGCCTTCCTGCTCGCGAAGTTCCTGGGGAATCGTCGCGACATCGAACTGATCGGGATCACGATCGACGAGGGGATCGCCTCGTACCGGCCGGAGGGGATCGAGCGGGCACGGCGGCTCTGCGCGAAGCTCGGGATCGAGCACCGTGTCCTCGCCTACGAGGAGACCGTCGGTCAGGGAATGGATGACGTCGTCGCGCTGGACCCGCAGGCGATCCCGTGCAGCTACTGCGGTCCCTTCCGCCGCCACGCCCTGAACCGAGCGGCCCGGGAGGTCCACGCGGACTACGTGGCCACGGGCCTGAACCTCGACGACACGGCCCAGTCAATCCTGATGAACGTCGCCCGAGGGGACGTCGAGAAGCTCGCTCGACTCGGGCCCCACGAGGTCCGCCAGCCCGGCCTCGTGCCGCGAATCCAGCCTCTGCGCACGATCCCGGAGAAGGAGGTCTACCTGTACGCGATGCTCCAGGGCATCGAGTTCCACGACGCAACCTGTCCGTACGCGGAGCGCGCGCAACGCGGCCGCTTCCGTGACATCGTCCATCGGCTTGAGGAGGAGAGCCCGGGGACTCGCCATGCGATCGTCCGCGGATACGACGAGCTGCGGCCGCTCCTCCACGAGAAGTACCCGCCAGCTGCGCTCAACGCGTGCGCGCGATGCGGCGAGCCGACCGTCCACAGGGTGTGCAAAGCGTGCGAGCTCCGCGAGCGGCTCGCGCAGATCGAGGCCGCGGACATCGCCGAGCCGGTCCCGTAGCGACGTCAGCGACCGATCGTCGCGGCGCGCGACCGACCGACGGACACGATCCGCACGGGGACCTTCAGTTGCGACTCGATGAACGCGACGAACTTGCGGGTCGTCTCGGGGAGCGCGCGCCTCCCTCTCTTCGCGACTTCGATCCAGTCCCCCTCAGAGGACTCCGGCCATCCCTTGAAGTCGCGGTAGACCGGCCCGCATTCTGAGAGGACACGCATGCTGGCGGGGAACTCCTTGACCGTCTCGCCGTCGGAGCGGTACGCGACGCACGCTCGCACGCGGTCGAGGCCGCCGAGGACGTCGAGCTTCGTGAGGGCGAGGGCCGTCAGCCCGTTCACCCGGACCGACATCCGCAACATGACGAGGTCGATCCATCCCACCCGTCGGGGCCGTCGGGTCGTCGTGCCGTATTCGCCGCCGCCGCGTTCGCGGAGGTGCTCGGCGATCGGGCCCTCGAGTTCCGTCGGGAAGGGTCCCGCGCCGACGCGGGACGTGAACGCCTTCGCGACCCCGAGGATGTCCGTGAGGAACTGTGGCCCCACGCCCGCGCCGACCGAGGCGGCGCCCGCCACGCAGTCGCTCGACGTGCCGAACGGGTAGACGCCATGGTCGATGCAGAGGTGCGTGCCCTGCGCGCCCTCGAACAGGATGCGCTTCCTGCGCCGCAACGCCGCGTCGAGCCATGCCGACGTATCGATGACGAACGGCGCGAGGCGCTCCCCGTATGCGGCATGCTCGGCGAAGATCGCCTCCGCGTCGAGCCGCTCGTCGCCGCCGTACGCCTCGATGAGCCGCTGCTTGATCGGCACGATCGTCCGGAGTTTCGCGCGTAGCGTCTCGGGATCGATCAGGTCGCACATCCGGATCCCGAAGCGTCCGACCTTGTCCTCGAAGACGGGCCCGATGCCGCGCAGCGTCGTGCCGGCCCCGAGGTTCCCCTTCAACTTCTCCTCGAGGGCGTCGAGGATCTTGTGGTACGGCATGACGACGTGCGCCCGGTCGCTGATGCGGAGGTTCTTGACGGGATGGCCGCGCTCGCGCGTCTCGTCGATCTCCTTGAGGAGTTGCGCGGGCTCGATGACGACGCCGTTCGCGATCAGGTTCATCGTCCGCTTGCGGAGCACGCCCGACGGCAGGAGGTGGAACGCGTAGAGGTCGTCGCCCACCTGGACCGTGTGACCGGCGTTCGCGCCGCCCTGGAACCGCACGACGACGTCCGCCCGGTCCGCGAGGAAATCGATGATCTTGCCTTTGCCCTCGTCCCCGAATTGGCTGCCGACGGCGACCGTTGCGGGCATGGAATCTCCGCAGGAACAACGACGTCGCCTTAATGGTTCCGCGGTGTCCGCGCGAAACGTCGTCGTGCGTTGCGGCGCGCGATACCATTTTATTCGCACTCACCGTTGTCCGCCCGCAGCCCGTCCAGCCGGGAGGGGGGTTCTGTGCTGTCCGATGCTACTCCAGATAGGATACCGACGTACGTCGTCGGCCTGGACGACCGTCTAAGCGGCGGCATCCCGCGGGGCCACATCGCCCTCGTCGCCGGTCCGCCCGGATCGCTCAAGTCGTCCTTCGTGTACCGCATCCTCTTCTACGAAGCGAAGGAGCGCGCGGCCTCGGGGCTCTACCTGTCGATGGAGCAGAGCCGCGCCTCGCTGATCTCGCAGATGACCTCGCTCGGCATGGATCCCGGCCACGCGAAAGGCGTGCACATCATCGACGTCCGCGGCCTGCGGCGGGAGATCGAGGAGGTCCGCGAGCAGCCGCGGTGGCTCCTCGGCCTGCGCCGTCAGCTGGCCCGCTACAAGGAAGAGATGGGCTGCGACCTGATCTGCCTCGACAGCCTCGACGCGCTGTACGCCCTCGCCCCGTTCGAGAGCCCGCGGAACGAGATTTTCCAGTTCTTCGAGGAGCTGCGCGACCTGAACGCGACGACGTTCCTCGTGTCGGAGATGCCCCGGGACAGCGTGAACTTCGCGCACTTCGGGGTCGAGGAGTTCCTCGCGGACACGATCATCCATCTCCGCATGCGCGAGGTCGACGTCGGCATGAGCACCTCCGTCCGCCGATACATCGGCGTCGTCAAGATGCGCGGGGTCGAGCACGACCTGGACTACTACCCGCTCCTCGTCGAGCGAGGGATCTTCGAGATCGTGTCCGAATGACCGCCCCGACGTCGGACGTCTTCACGCTGACCGGCGGCGCGGTCCTCTCGCTCGCGGCCCTCGCCGTGAGCGGGTTCCTCGGCGCGTACGTCTTCGGACTGAACCCGCGCGGGGCGGCGAACCGGGCGGTCCTCATCGTGATGATCGCCTTCGTCGTCTGGGACCTCGGAGAGGCGGTGCAACGGGCCTTCCCCTCGATGTCTCCCGACGCCCTGTTCCTCTGGGCGCGCGTCGTGTGGACGGCGATCACTCTCGTGCCGGCAGCGTTGTACCACCTCGCGGTCACGTATCCGGTCCGGCCGCGTCGTTTCGGGCGACCGTGGGTCCTACTCGCGGTCTATCTCCCGTTCGTCGCCTGGGCGTATCTCGTCCTCGGGACCAAGCTGATCATCGTCGGCCCGTCCTCGAACTGGTTGGGCCCGAGCGCGCAGGTCGCGCCGACGTACGTGTACTTCGCGCCGCTGTTCTTCGTCTGGATGTTCTCCTCCGTCATGCTCTTCGTCCGATCGTGGTGGCGCGTGCGGAAGACGCCGAGCCGTCGCATGCTCGGCATCGTCCTCTTCGGCCTCATCCTCGGGACCGTCCCGGCGGCGGTGACGGAGCTCTTCTGGCCGATCCTGACGGGGAGCGGCACGCGGCTCGGCCTCGGATCCGTGTACACGATGATGTGGTCGGTCTTCATCGCCTTCGCGGTCGCGCGGTATCAGTATCTCGAGATCGAGACGGTCGTCGAGGCGGAAGCGCCGCGCGCGGCGACGCATCGCCTCGAGCGCGGCCTGAACTACCTCGTCGTCGAGAACGGCCGGTCCGCCGCGATGGGCGCGTTCCGGGAGATCGTCTCGACGACGCCGGGGCTGTGCGTCACCGGCCTCGCGCCCAGCCGGGTCGCATCCCGCTTTGGCCTCGAGCGAACGCCGATCCTCTGGATCACGACGGCCTCGAGCGCGGAGCGCACCGTGCGCCCGAACGGCCTCGACTTCGAGCTCGTCCACACGCTCCTGAAGTTCCTCCGCGAGAACCCGGGCACGGCGGTCGTCTTGGACGACCTCGACTACCTCGCGACCTTCGCCGGCTTCGATGCGGTCGCGCGGTTCCTGAAGCGCGTGGCGAACCAGGCGAGCGCGTCCCGCGGGACCGTGATCGTCGCGGCGGGGGTGGGGACCTTCACCGCGGAGCAGTTCGCGATCCTGCGGGGATCCGTCGACCGCGTGCTGGAGATCATCGAGACCCCCGGGCCGTCGTCCAGCGGCCCCACGGACCACGTCCTCCTGACAATCGCGGCCGAGGACGTCCCCGTCGCGCTGCCCCTCGTCGGGGCGCGGCACGGCCTGCTCTTCACGACGGAGCATCCGACGAAGGCCCGCGTCCGGTACGGCGAGCGATTCGAGATCGTCTGGGTCACGGAGCACGCGGAACCCGGCGTCGTGTGCGTGCGCCCGAAGTCGCTCGACACGGAGGCCCGCCGAACGCTGACGAATTTCGCCTCCGCCCACCCGGGCAGCGACCTCGTCGTGGTCGGGCTCGAGCAGCTCGCCCTCTACGTCGACCTGAAGACGTGGCTCCCGTTCGTCAAGGACTGCCTCGACATCGCGAGCCTCCACGGATGCCGGTTCTTCCTCACCGCGGCTCCGGATGCGATCGGGGTGCGGGACCTCGCGATCCTCGCGCGCCGCTTCGACGCGCCGCTGTCCGCGTCCCTGCTCAGGAACTCTCTTCCTTCAAGGCCGACCACAGCCGCTCCTGAAAGTCGAATTCCGTCTCGAGGACCCGCCTCATGAACAGCACGATCTGGCCGTGAGGGTCCAGGCCGTTCCGGCGGCAGTAGTCGCGGAACTTCTCGAGGACGGTGTGGTCCACGCGGATGTTGAACTGCACCTTATCCCCCTTGCCGGGCATCGATCCTCGAACTCGGGCGGCGTATTTGATGGTTCCTACATTACTTAACAGGTCCTATCATTCGGTATCAATCGTAGCATCTAAATAGGTGATAATCAGTCCTGGGAACAGTGGGAGAGGGTTGGCCCCGTGACCGCTTCTAGCTCGCCGAAGGCGCGCCCCGCGCCCCCCGAGGAACCAGGACTGGAACCCCCTGATTCGATCGAACCCGATACCGTGGAACACCGTCTCCAGGAGGAGCTGTTTCAGAGCCTCGTGGAGTCGGCGGACTACGCGGACGGACATACGCCACTCCCGGCCCGGAGTGGAGGGGCGTTGCAACTGGCCACGCCCGAAGCGATCCGGGACGCGTTCACGGAATCGTGGGACAACCTCTCCCATTCCCTCGGGCTCGGCGTCGAGGCGGAGAAGGCGCTCGAGGGCGTCCAGGAACTCGTCATGTACGACATCCCCGACGGCACGCGGTCGACGCTCTCCGTGCCGATCGCGTACGACGTCGAGGCGGATGCGGGCCTGTACTGTCTCGCCTTGGTCCACACGCTGGAGAGCCTCGGCGCGCGGACGAACGTGGTCCTGACGCATACCGCTTACAACCGCGAACGCGGCGAGGACGAGACACGGCGGTTCCTCGAGGTCCTCGCGAAGGGTATCGATCCGTTCCGCGAGTACGCCCGACGGCACCGGATCGCGATCCACCTCGAAGGCATCCGCGAGGGATACGAGCTCGAGACCGAGTTCCGCCGCGCCTTCCCGATCCCCGAGGTGCCGAAGTTCGACGCGCACTTTCTCATGGACTACGAGGAGGAATGGTTCATCACCCCGGACGGCCGCGCGCTGCTCGACGTCCTGCCGACGATCGACGTGGTCGTGCGGCATACGAAGCTCGGCGTGGCGGGCGGCTGGATCCCGATGAAGATGCGCAAGTCCGCCTACGTGTACTCGCAGAACGGGACGGTCCACAGCAACTGGAACTTCACCGAGTATGCGGCGATGGTCGCGGTCACGTACCTCGCGAAGCTCCTCCACCAGGGGGAGGCGCTCTCGAAGAAGTACGCGTCGATCGACGAGATCAAAGCCCGCTACCGCGAGCGGGAGCTCAAGCTGCGGCAGAAGATCATCCGACTCACGCCGAAACCGCGCAAGCTGTTCGTCCTCGGCTCGCCGATCGGCCTCATCCAGGTGTATACCTAGACGATCGGAGCCTCGACGAAGAACTCGGTGAGCATTTCTTCCGTCCCTTTCGCATCGCTCGGGACGCCCTGCCACTTCGAGAGGACCTGACGGTTCTCCGCCTCGAAATTGAGCAACAAGTCCCGCATCTGACGTCGGAGTTGGTCCGACTCCTCGCCATCGAGGAGGACGGTCAGGTATGCGGACCGTCCCCGCTCCATGACGAGCGTGTAGCTCCCGTGGGAGATGGCGCTCAGGCTCTTGCCGCGCAGGATCGAAGCGGATGTGCGCGTGTAGTTCTGGATGACATCCAGCGTCGCACCGAACAGGTCCTCGTCGACGACCGTCTCACCGGGTCGAACCTTCGAGCCGATCAAGGTCCCGTCCTGAAACGTGATGAAGACCGCCTTGATGGAATAGCGGCGGGCCTGGAACAGACGGATCGCTTCCGAGATCCGTTGCCGGCCAGCGGGGTAGAGCGTGTAGTAGGCGCTCGCGGCCACGAAGATGAGGAGCGTCGACAACGGCGGCGGGATGTCCTGGTTTTGGATGACGCCGAGGAGGCCGTTCGTCCCGAGGCCGAGGACCAACACGAGGGTGAAGGTGACCATGAGGCCGGCGGCGCGTCTCGCGAGCGTCTTGCTGCTCACGCGCACGATGCGGTAGAGCCGATACAGATTCCAGATCCCGAGGACCGCGCCCACCACCGTGTATGCGAGGAGAAGCGCGAACGGGATCGGTGCGAACACGGCGATTGGCACGCCTCCGGCCGAAGGAGGGACCACACGCTCGATCGAAGTCGTCCAGATCATCGTCAGGACCGCGAAGGTCACGAACATTATGGCCCAATAGGCGCGTCTCATCCGATCTACGTAGACGAATGTGAAAAGCAGGAAGAAGTTCACAGCGAGGATGAGCCCCGTGAGGCTGATCAGAGCCGCGGTCTCCTGCGCCTGTAGACTGCTGGGGTCCGAATTGAAGAAGAGCCAGTCGCCGATCGCGTAGAAGCCCCCGAAAAAACAAGCGAATAGGAAGAACGTCTCGGTCCAAGTATGCCACCGGTCCCGGTAGACCTGCAATGCGGCGAGGAGGAGCCACGCCGCCGCAGAGACCAACGGTGCGGTCCTGAGGACCGTGCTAATCCAGTCCGCCATTGCCCGATCCAGACGTTCCTACGTCGCCAGAGATATAAGGAATGTCAAATAAATACCCGTGTTCTTCTCGGTGTCGGGTTGATAACCCGACGGGTGGGGCGTACCTGGCGATGAGACCGTTTGTGCTCTTCGATCTCGGAGGAACCCTGGTCGACCTCCGTGGCATCGTGTCCTCGATGTCGAGGCATCTCCAATTGGACCTGGGGATTTCTGCCTACGAGGCGGACGGGCTTGGCCGGGACTGGGCGCGGCGGACGGCGGAACGACTCCCTGCCGCTCAAGGACGACGGTTCCGCCCCGAGCGCGACCTCGCCGCGGACGCGCTCGCGGAAGTGCTGAAAGGCCGGGCGGTATCCTTCGACGCGGGCCGCTTGGTAGGGGCCGCGTGGGCTGACTTCGCCGACACGTGCACCCTCCACGACGACGTATCCAGGGACTGGATTCGGTCCCTCCGATCTCGCTCCGCCGGCCTCGCCCTCGTGACGGACGGTGATACGGAAGCCGTCACGCTGCTGCTGGGTCGCCTCGGCCTGCGGCCGCTGTTCGATGCCACAATCGTCTCCGAGAAGGTGCGGGCCTACAAGCCGAGCCCGAAGATTTACCGAGCCGCGATGAAGGCGTTAAAGGCCAGTCCCCGCGAAAGCGTATTCGTTTCCGACTCCCCGCTCGACCTAGAAGGCGCCGCGGCACTCGGGTTGTCGACGGCTCTAATCGATCGCGGTCTGTTCTATGATGATGCGTCCGCGTCGACTCAATTCCCGCGGCTATCGCGGCTCACGGACCTGGAGGCGGTCCTTGACCGGCGAGCGGCGGCGGGTCGGTTCGAGAGGCCGTAGTCAAGCGGACGGCTTCTTCGCCTGTTTGAGCTGCTGGCGGTACATCGCGAGGAGTTCCTTCGCCGTCGTCGCGCCTTCGGGCCCTTTGTCGTCTCGCCACCGCCCGGTGAAGCGGGGGAAGCGCACGGCGAGCCCGGCCCCGGGCCGGATCGCGTCTCGTGCACAGGTATGGATCGGACTCACCGTGATCTCCGCGCCGCGCACCTCGAGGACGAGCTCCGGCTCAAACCAGACATCGGGTTCGAGCTTCGAATCGACCCGCGGGGGCTTGCGGTCCTTCCGGGACGTTCTGAGTCTCTCCGGGAGCGCGAAGAGCGTCTCGTCGTCGAATCCGGTCCCGAGTTTGCACGTCGTCGCGAACACGTCCGCCGCCTCGTCGTATGCGGCCATGAGCAACGCGCCGTACGCCCCGGCGCGTTTCCCGCGGCCGGCGAACGCGCCGACGATGACGAGGTCGATGGTGTCGCTCAGCGCCGCGCTGTATTCCTTTTTGAACTTGATCCACTGGAAGCCGCGCGCGCCCGCGTCGTACGTGGATGTGAGCGCTTTTGCCATGAGGCCCTCGCATCCCGCCTGCAGCGCCTCGTCGAAGAATGCTTCCGCCTTCTTGACGTCCTCCGTAATGCGCATGCTCGAGAAGCGAACCCCGTCGTTCGACCGCACGATCGACTCGAGCGCCTTGCGGCGTTCCTCGAAAGGCCGTGGCGTGAGATCCTCGTCGCCCCTCAGGAGGCAGTCGAACGTGAACAGGGTGACCGGGAACTCCTTCGCCATCCGGTCCACCTCCGTCTTCCGTCCCCGACGGCGACTCACTTCCTGGAACGGCAGGAACTCGCCCGTGTTCGGATCGACGGGCACCGCTTCGCCCTCGACGATTGCCTCGCGGTCCTGGATCGCCGACCGGAGCCCCACGACGATCTCGGGGAACTGCCCCGTGATGTTCTCAAGGTGGCGGGAGAAGAGCTCGATGCGCTTCGGCGAGACGTGCGCCTGAACGCGCAGGCCGTCGTACTTGTACTCGAGGGCGCACCGCCCGAGCCGCTTCAGGATCTCGTCGAGCGTCTCGAGCCGCTCCGCGAGCATCGCGCGGATCGGCCGGAACAGCTTCAGGTGGATCGTCTCGAGACCTCCGAGTCCCGCGGATGCCAGGACGCGCGCGACTTCGCCGAGGTCCGACGAGACGTTGTACGCCCGCTCGACCCGGTCTCGGTCGGCCTTCGTGGCGAAGGTCGACGCGAGCGCATCGATGATCGTCATGTCCGCGATCCCGAGCCGCATCTTGCCGACGACCATGCGGATGATGTACTTCGCCTCCCGCGGGGTCGCGTTGCCCAGCAGGTCCGATAGGAGCCGGATCTTCCGGTCCTGGCTGCCCTCGCCTCCCTCCCGGGCGATCGCGTCGAGGAGGGCGTGGACCCTCGCCGTCGTGAGGGGCGTCGATTCGAGCGGCTTCTGCCGCCGGGCGGCGATCGCCTGCTCCGCGACGAGGCCGAGGTCCCCCTTCTCCTTCCACATCCGTTCGACGCGGGCCTCCTCGATTCCCGTCGCGTGCGCCAGGACGCGGATCACCATCTTCTCCGCGAGCCCGAGCTCGATGCCCGTGTAGTCGGGATGGATCCGCCCTTGGGTCAGGTAGACGACCTTGTCGAGGTCCTCCTTCAGCGTGTCGCGCAGCAGGCCGACGAGCAGGTCCGTCATCTCGAGCCGCTTCGTGGTCGCCTCGATCTTCTCGTAGACCTCGACGACCTTCGCGAACTGCATCCGAGGCTCGAAAGCCGGGAATCCCACTTAAGGGTTCTCGGAAGGTCCAAGCCGGGGATTCACCGGAGGCGCTTCAGCGTCGACTCGACGATCGCCTCGCTCTGGCCGAGATACCCTTCCGGGTCGAGCGCGATGTCCAGATCCTTCTTCGTGAGCAGGCGCGCGATGCGCGGTTCCGCCAGGAGCGCGTCCCGCAGAGGGACGCCTTTCGAGCGCGCCTTCAGCGCGGCGTCGCGCACGAGCTTGTGCGCCTCCTGCCGGCCGAGGCCTTTCCCGACGAGGGCGATCAGGACCGCCTCGGCCATCGTCTGGCCGTTCGTCGCCTCGAGGTTCGCCTTCATGCGGTCCGGGTAGACGCGCAACGTGCGGAAGATCTCCGTCGTCCGCGCGAGCATCTCGTCGATCAGGACGCAGGCATGGGGCAGGATGATCCGTTCCGCCGCGCTGTTCGTCAGGTCCCGCTCGTGCCACAGCGGGATGTTCTCCAGCGCCGGCGTCACGAGCGAGCGGACGATCCGGGCGAGGCTGCACACGTTCTCCGAGGCGACCGGGTTCTCCTTCTGCGCCATCG
>WNGP01000807.1_pt1 | contig 27565 bp, 31 predicted proteins | sample 5407671 | NCBI WGS metagenome assembly WNGP01 (sample SAMN13153381, study PRJNA577476) | soil metagenome | isolation source: 40 cm soil or saprolite under Garry oak tree replicate 2 | place: USA:California | collected 2016-06-15
ATCAAGCACCGGCCCCAGCAGGCCCTCGTAGAGGGTGCGCGTCCGGTCGGACGTGCCATCCAGCCCTTCGCGCAGCCAGTCGTCCACGGCCTCCCGCACTGTGTAGGTGCTCGAAGACCTGACTCCGGCATTCAGTTCCTGGTGCAGCGCCTCGAGTTTGGCTCGGACCTCTTGCTTGGTCTTGCCGGAGACTTTCCGCCGGATCCGCTTCCCGTCGGGGCCGTACCCGAGCGAGACCGAACCCATGTACCGGTTCCTCGCGGCGTCCAAGTAGATCCCGTCCTCGCCGTGCCCACGGCGCCGGACTTTCGTCTCGGACATAGCGGGAGCCTAACACTTTGGCTCCCAGTTTGGCTCCCAGCGACACTCGTCTGGGAGCTATACCCCCTCTGACCTGCGCCCCGACCGCGACTCGAACGCGGGACCTACTGCTTAGGAGGCAGTCGCTCTATCCGCTGAGCTATCGGGGCCTGCCAACGCCATAGCCTACCTGGACACACGGACGGCTGCCGCCGTGAGGTACACGGCGGCAGCCGTCGTAACGGCAGGCGGGCTCAGCCGCGCCCCTGCTGCGCGGTGACCAGCACCTGCACGCCGCTGGCGAACTTGGCCAGCTCGGCACTGTCCCAGCCCAGCGACACTGGCGCCTGGATGACCACCCACTGGCCGCCGGCGATCTGGAAGGTGAGGATCTGGGTGTCGCCCTGCACGTCGAACATGCCGGGCCGCCCGTTCACCGGCCGCGGGATGCCCTGGGTGGGCGGGCTGCTGGCGTCCCGGGACTGCAGCATGACCACGAGCTTGCCGACGTAGGAGTCCGGGCTTTTCGACGGGTCATGAGCGGGCGCGATGACCAGCGCGTATGGGTCGCTGCCCTGCACCACCCAGCCCTTGGGCATCTCGCTGACCCGGTACCCGGGCGGCTGCGTGCCCTCCCACGTCACCAGCGCGACCGTATGCGGCTGGCCCGGACTGGCCGGGGCGGTGCTCGCCCGCGCCACGGCCGGAGGCGCCGAGGCGCGGCCCGCAGAGCCCGCAGAGCCGTGCAGGGCCAGGGGCACGAGCGCGCCGCCGAGCACGGCGGCGGTCACGCCCGCTAGGCCGACTAGCCGCCGGCGCCGCCGGCGCAGCATCCGACGGCCCCGGGCCAGGTCCGCGGCAGGGTCGCTGCGCTGACCCGGATCGGGAGCGTGCCCGTCGCTCAGCGCCAGTTCAAGCAGGTCCTTAACGTCGTTCACGGATGTGTCCTTTCCACGGTGGCGTGGCTGAGCAGGTCGCGCAGGCGGGCGGTGGCCTTCGCGGTCTGGCTCTTGACCGTGCCCTCGGAGCAGTTCAACAGTTCGGCGGTCTCCCCGACGCTGAGGTCGAGCCAGTGCCGCAGCACCACGGCGGCGCGCATCCCGGGCGGCAGGGCGGCGAGCGCGGCGCGGACCTCGCCGCCGGCCAGGCCGTCCGGGAAGGCCTCGGGCGGTGCGGCCGCCTCGGGGAGTTCGGGTACGTGACGCTCGCGCCGCCGGCCGGGGCGGCGGACCTCGTCGATGTGGGCGTTGACGACAATTCTCCAGACGTAGGCGGACTCGGTACCGCCTCGCCGCACCTTCGGCCAGGCGACGTAGAGCCGGGCCAGGGCCGTCTGGACTAGGTCTTCGGCGAGATGAGTGTCCCCGGCCGTCAGCAGGCAGGCCGAACGCACCAGCCCGGTGCGCCTGGTCTGGACGAACGCGGAGAACTCCTCGTCGCGCGATGATCGTGGCATGCACACCTCCTCACCCTCAATACGGGTCAGGACACCCGCCAGGTTGCCCGCGGCAACGGGACCAGCCGGGGCTACCGTGGCGTGCTCTGGTCCGGGCGGAAGGCGGCGCCGTGACCGGGCACGATCACCGACGCGAAGGACAGCAGGAGTTCCCGGCTGGCGTGCAGGGCAGCGGCGTCTGAGCCGAGCGGATCGTCGGCGGGCCCGTTCGCACCCCACCACGCGTGCGTGCACACGAACACGTCGCCCGGCGTCGACGCGACCGCCGAGATGTCCTCGGCGGTGTGGCCCGGGGTGCGCAGCAGCCGGACCGATGGCCCGAGTTCGGTCCCGTCGGCGTCGCGGTCGACCCAGCGGTCCCCCACGTACATGGCCCAGTGATCGTGAATCCGCGCCGCCGGGAACAGCGCGGCGTTGACCGTGTGATCGGGGTGGTGATGACTGAACACCACGTCGGTCACGTCCCCGGCCTGCGGGCCGTGCGCGGCCAGCGCGGCGAGCAGGGCCTCGCGGGAGGCCACCATGCCGGGATCGACGACGATCACCGCGTCGCCGTCCAGGATCAGGGTGACCGTCCCGGCCACCCGCTCGTCATCGCCGTCCCGGCCGACGTACCCCTCATGCAGCACGTATACCGACGCGGACCCGCCCGGCACGATCTTCACACCAGTCACGAAGGTGACACTACCGGCCCGCGGTTCCTGACGCATGGTTGTGGCAGCGTACCCACTCTTATGGGCAGGTTGCCACTTCCATGCGAATCGCAAGCCGAACAAATAGTGCATATCGGGCGCTGAGGGCGCCGGGATGATCGCCGGGCGAGATGGAAGGGGCGCGATCGGCCGGGGTGGAGCGCTAAGGGAGTGCGAGGGGGCGGAAGCGCTAAGGGAGGACGAGGAGGGGCGGAAGCGCTAAGGGAGGACGAGGAGGGGCGGAAGCGCTAAGGGAGGGAGAAGGGGCGGGAGGGCGAAAGGGGCGGGGCGCTACGGGAGGGCGAAGGGGAGGGTGATGCCGTCGAGGGCGTGGGCGCACAGGTCGTCTTCGCGGTCGGCGGGGAGTGCCGCGATGACCGTGGCGACCAGGTCGCGCAGGCGCTTGATGTTGGCCGCGAAGACCTCGAAGACTTCGGCCTGGGTGACGCCCTCGCCTTCCTCGAGGCCGGCATCCAGGTCGGTGACCAGCGCCAGCGGGGTGTAGCAGAGGGCCAGCTCGCGGGCCAGGACCGCCTCGGGGTGGCCGGTCATGCCGACTAGCGTCCAGCCCTGGGCGGCGAACCACTGCGACTCGGCGCGGCTGGAGAAACGCGGCCCCTCGATGACGACCAGCGTGCCCGAGCTCGCGGGGACCCAGCCCTGCTCCCGCGCCGTCGCGACGACGACCGAACGTACCGACGGGCAGTACGGGTCGGCGAACGGAACGTGACAGGCGCCCTCGTCGTAGTAGGTCTGGTCTCGCGTCGTGGTCCGGTCCACGAGCTGGTCGGGGATGACCAGCGTGCCCGGGCCATAGGAGGCGGTCAGCGAGCCGACCGCGGTCGGGGCGAGCACCCGCCGGACGCCGACCGAGCGCAGCGCCCACATGTTGGCGCGGTACGGGATCTTGTGCGGCGGGAACCGGTGGTCACGGCCGTGCCGGGGCAGGAACGCCACCCGGCGGCCGGCCACCTCGCCCACCGTCACCGGGTCGCTCGGCGCCCCGAACGGGGTGTCGATCTTGACCTCTTCTGCGTCTTCGAGGAATTCGTAAAAGCCCGAACCGCCGACGACGGCAATACTGGCCAGGGGGGACCCCAGACCCTCCCGCGTGGGCGTCGCCAGATCTGCCATGACCGCTCAGGCGACCTTCTCGCTCGAGGATGACTTGGCCGGGGTGCTGGCCGTCTCGGACTTCTTGGCGGCCGAGCCGTTGCTGCCGCTGGCGGCCGGGTCGCTCGACGCGGCGGAGGACGACTCGCCCGACGGCTTGTCCTTGGCGGCCGCCGGAGCCGTGCCATTCGAGCCCTTCCGGCTGTCCGTGCGGTAGAAGCCCGAACCCTTGAAGACGATCCCCACCGGGGAGAACACCTTCCTGAGCCTGCCACCGCAGGCCGCGCACACGGTCAGCGGCTCGTCGGTGAACTTCTGCAGCGCCTCGACCGGCTCGCCGCAGTCGGTACAGGTGTACTGGTATGTGGGCACGGACCCTCCTTGACGCGGGCCTCAGATTAGCACTCGGGACCTCCGACTGCTAAGCATACTCAACCGCGGCGGCGGTCCCGGGATTCCACAGGCGCAAGGGGTTCCAGGGATGGCTCCCTGGTCGCGGGGGGTCGGGGGTCGTCCCCCTGGCGGCGGAGCGGGGGTGGTGTCCCCGGGCCGAACGGGTGGGCTATCCCGCCCCGACGACGGTTATCCCGGCCTGCGGGCTGGCCGCCGCCCGCACCGGCACGTCATGGCGCTCGGCGGGCACGTGATCGACGAGCTCGTCGTCGTAGACCAGCGCGATCAGCGGGACCAGCGGGCCCACCCGGGCCAGCGCGCGGTCGTAGCTGCCGCCGCCCCGGCCAAGCCGGTTCCCGGCCCGGTCGACCGCCAGCGCGGGTACCAGCACCGCGTCGGCCCTGGCCACCGCCTCGACGCCGCGCGGCGGCTCGCCCGGCTCGCACAGCCCGCGCGGCCCCGGTACCAGCGAGTCCGGCCCCTCGTAGGAGGCCCAGTCCAGGTCCCCGCCGGGCCGCAGCACCGGCAGCAGCACGTAGCTGCCGCGCTTCCACAGCGCGTACACCAGCCCGTGGGTGCCGGGTTCGGCGCCCACCGAGTAGTAGGCCGCGATCGTCCCGGCCATCTGCACCTCGGGCCGCTCGAGCAGCGCGTCCCTGATCGCCCGGCCGGCCTCGGTCCGCTCCCCGGCGGAGAGCCGCGCCCGGGCCGCGAGCAGCCGCGCCCGCAACGCGGCCTTCTCCTCTTTTATCCCGGGCACGTCCCTCACCGTACCGCCACCCTGACGGCCGAACCGGCACGTCGCGGGCACCTGAGGCCAGGATCACCCCGGGAAGTTCGCTAGTGTTCAGGCATGGCTGATACCGCCGCCACCGTGCCCACGCTCACCAAGAACGTGACCAAGGCCGTCATCCCCGCCGCCGGCCTGGGCACCAGGTTCCTGCCCGCGACCAAGGCCACGCCCAAGGAGATGCTGCCGGTGGTCGACAAGCCGGCGATCCAGTACGTCGTGGAGGAGGCCGTCGCGGCCGGCCTGGACGACGTGCTGATGATCACCGGGCGGAGCAAGCGCTCCATCGAGGACCATTTCGACCGGGCCTACGAGCTCGAAGAGGCGCTGGCCGCCAAGGAAGACACCGAGCGACTCGCTCAGGTGCGCGAGTCCAGCGAGCTCGCCACCGTGCACTACGTGCGCCAGGGTGACCCGAAGGGGCTCGGCCACGCCGTCCTGTGTGCCGCCCAGCACGTCGGCGACGAGCCGTTCGCGGTGCTGCTCGGCGACGACATCATCGACAGCCGCGACCCGCTGCTGACCCGGATGATCGGGGTGCGCCAGCGCTACGGCGGCAGCATCGTGGCGCTGATGGAGGTGGACCCGGAGCAGGTCTCGCAGTACGGCTGCGCGGCGATCTCGCCGACCGCCGAGGAGGACGTGGTCACGGTCACCGACCTGGTGGAGAAGCCGGTGCCCGGCTCGGCGCCGAGCAACTGGATCCTGATCGGCCGCTACGTCTGCGACCCCGCCGTGTTCGACGTGCTGCGCGACACCCCGCCCGGGCGCGGCGGCGAGATCCAGCTCACCGACGCGCTCCTGACGCTGGCCAAGCGCGGCCCGGCCGAGGGCGGCGGCGTGCACGGCGTGCTGTTCCACGGCCGCCGCTACGACACCGGCAACAAGCTGGACTACCTGCGCACCCTGGTCCAGTTCGCCTGCGAGCGCTCCGACCTGGCCGAGGAGATCGTGCCCTGGCTGCGTAAATACCTGGACAGCCTCCCGTGAGCGAGCCAAAGGGCCGCGGCGGCGACTGGACTGCCCCCCGCGAGCCAAAGGGCCGCGGCGGCGACTGGACTGAGGAGCGAGGAACGAGCGACGAGGGAAGGAGCCGCCTCGAAAGCGGCCCGGAGGCGAGCGGGAAGGCAGAGCGAGCGAGCGGCGAAGAACTGACCTCGGTCGAGGACCACCTGGCCGAGATCCTCGGCACCATCCGCCCGCTGGCGCCCACCAAGCTCGGCCTGGACGACGTCCACGGCCTGGTGCTGGCCGAGGACGTGTCGGCCAGCACCCCGCTGCCGTCGTTCGACAACTCGGCCATGGACGGGTACGCGGTGCGGGTCGAAGACGTCGCCGCCGCCACCGAGGAGGACCCGGTCACGCTGCCGGTGACGGCCGAGGTCGCGGCGGGCGACACCGGGGCGTATGCGCTCCAGCCGGGCACCAGCATCAAGATCATGACCGGCGCGATGCTGCCGCACGGCACCGAGGCCGTCATCCCGGTGGAATGGACCGACGGCGGCACGGCCAGGGTCGTCATCCGCGGCAAGGCGGACTACGGTCACGCGATACGCCTGACCGGCGGCGACGCGAAGGCCGGCGAGGTCCTGGTCACCGCGGGCACCCGGCTCCGCCCGATGCACATCGCGGTGATCGCGGCGGCCGGGCGCGGGTCCGTCCTGGTCCGGCCCAGGCCCCGGGTGGTGGTGCTCTCCACCGGGAGCGAGCTGGCCGAGCCGGGCGCGCCGGTCGTGCCCGGCCGGATCTGGGACTCCAACAGCTTCATGATCGCCGCGGCGGCCCGGGAGGCAGGCTGCCTCGCCTACCGGCAGGCCATCGTCCGCGACCACCCGGACGAGGTGCTGCCGGCCATCGAGGATCAGCTGATCCGGGCCGACCTGATGATCACCACCGGCGGGGTCAGCATGGGCGGCGAGCACGACGTGGTCAAGGCGGCGCTGCAGCAGCTCGGTACCATCCGGTTCCGGAAGGTCGCGATGCAGCCGGGCATGCCGCAGGGATTCGGCACCATCGCGGTGGCCCCCGCCGTGTCCCAGCAGGAACCGCGGCGGCGCCGCTTCCGGCGCGACCCCTACGACACGGCCGAACCAGCCCAGGCGGCCGCGGACGAGCGGGTGCCGATCTTCACGCTGCCCGGCAACCCGGTCAGCGCCTACGTGTCCTTCCAGGTCTTCGCCCGGCCGGCCATCGGCGCCCTGCAGGGCTACGACGGGCTCGGCCTGGAGTCGGTGCAGGCGGAGCTGACCGGGCCAGTGCGCTCGTCGGCGGGCCGGCGGTCCTTCCTGCGCGCCGTACTGGACCGGTCCCGCGGCCAGGTCACTCCGCTGACCGGCCAGGGCTCGCACCAGGTGGCCACGCTAGGCAAGGCCAACGCGCTGATCATCGCGCCGGAGTGGGTGGTGCGGATGGCCGAGGGCGACACCGCCGAGGTCCTGGTCCTCCCGTGACGGCACGCACGGTAGGAGTGCGGGGATACCCGGCCCGTTCGGAACTGTGCTGGGCCGGGGGACGACCCCCCGGAACCCCCCCGCCGGTAATGTAACCAGCATGAGTGACAGGCTCACGCATGTGGACGGCGCCGGCCACGCGCGGATGGTGGACGTGTCGGGCAAGGCCGTGACGGCGCGGTCGGCCTGCGCGACCGGGCGGGTGCTGCTGTCGGCCGAGGCGGTCGCGGCGCTGCGCGCCGGGGAGGTGCCGAAGGGCGACGCGCTCGCGGTCGCCCGCATCGCCGGGATCGCCGGGGCCAAGCGGACGCCGGACCTGATCCCGCTATGCCACCCGATCGGGCTGCACGGGGTCACCGTGGACCTGGCCGTGACCGACGAGGGCGTGGACATCACCGCCGTCGCCCGCACCGCCGACCGGACCGGGGTGGAGATGGAGGCGCTGACCTCGGTGTCGGTGGCGGCGCTTGCGCTGATCGACATGGTGAAGGCCATCGACCCGGCCGCGGTGATCACCGACGTGCGGGTCGAGTGGAAAGAAGGCGGGAAGACCGGGGCATGGCGGAGGCGAGCCGGAGGCGAGCGGGAGAGGGTGCCGTGATCAGGGCGCTCGCGGTCACCGTGTCGAACCGGGCCGCGGCGGGCGTTTACGCGGACAAGTCGGGACCGGTGCTCGCCGAGTTGCTGAGCTCGGCCGGGTGCACGGTGGACGGTCCGCTGGTCGTCGGTGACGGCGAGCCGGTCGAGGCGGCGCTGCGCGACGCGCTGGCCGCGGGCTACGACGTCGTCGTCACCACCGGCGGGACCGGGCTGACCCCGGCCGACCTGACGCCGGAGATGACCAGGCGCGTGCTGGAGCGGGAGATCCCGGGGATCGCCGAGGCGCTGCGCTCGGCCGGCGCCGCGGCCGGCGTGCCGTCGGCGATCCTGTCCCGTGGCGCGGCCGGGGTCGCGGGTCGTACCCTGATCGTGAACCTGCCCGGCTCCACCGGCGGCGTCCGCGACGGGATGGCCGTGCTGGCGCCCGTGCTCGGGCACGCGGTCTCGCAGATCAACGGAGGCGACCATCCCAGGGCAGACTCTGGTGCGAAACGCTTACCTGAGATCGCGTAGCGTCAGCAGCGATACAGGAGAATGATGGGAACGTGGGACGCATGCGAGGCTGGCCGGTTACCCTCACCGAGCCTCACCTGCTCGACCAGCCGGTGAGCCTGCGGCCGGTGCGGGTCAGCGACGCCCGCATGTGGCGCGAGATCCGGGTCAGGAACGCGTCCTGGCTCCGCCCGTGGGAGCCGACCAACCCGGAGACTCCGCTGTACCGGTCCAGCCTCGGGCCGTACATCGCGATGGTGCGGGCGATGCGCCGGGAGGCCCGGCAGGGCCAGGCCGTCCCGTGGGTCGTGACGTACGGCGGGGAGTTCGTCGGCCAGCTGACGGTCGGGTCGATCACGTGGGGTTCGGCCCGGTCGGGGCAGGTCGGGTACTGGATAGACGAGGCCTACGCCGGGCACGGCATCATCCCCACCACGCTGGCCATGGCCGTGGACCACTGTTTCGGCGTCATCGGGCTGCACCGGCTCGAGGCGTCGATCCGGCCGGAGAACCACGCGTCCCGGCGGGTGGTGGAGAAGCTCGGCTTCCGCGAGGAAGGCATCCGGGTGCGCCAACTGCACATCAACGGGGCCTGGCGGGACCACGTGTGCTACGCGCTGACCGCCGAGGAGGTCCCGCAGGGCCTGATGGCCAGGTGGCGGAGCAACCAGCTGTCGTCCGGATCGAACGCGGGCTGACCTGGGCCGACCGGGGCTGGCCCGCTTTGTCGTGACCAATGTTGCGACACACCGCTCGGGGTGCTCGGTTAAACCGTCTTCAGCTATTACTTTGCGTCACGTGGGCACGTGTCACGGCGTGCCCGCACCCGAGGCCCGTGGAATCCGCCGCCGGGCCGCCCGGCGCCGGCCACGCCGAGGGGAGGATCGTTGAGCAGCGCGATACTGTACGTCGCCATCGTCGCCATCTGGGCGGGCGTGCTCATCCCCCGGTGGCTTCGGCGGGATTCCTCCGCTAGTGCCGCCAGTTCCGGCGGCTCCGCCAGTTCCGGCGGCTCCGGCGGCGAGCGGGCCGGCGGCGACCGCACCACGGCGGAAACGGAACCGGCGGTCACCGAGGAGCCCGCCCCGCGGTCACGGCACCGGCACGACACCGCTGCCGCGGTGCGTTCCGAGGGGCGCCTTGAGGAGCGGTCGGCGGTGCGCCCCGGGGAGCCCGCGGCGGGCGGCGCTGAACTCCCCCGCGACGGCCCGCGCGACCAGGAGCACAAGAAGGTGCTGTCCGCGCGGCGGCGACTGCTCGGCATGCTGCTGGTCCTGGTCACCGGATCCGGGGCGCTCGCGTTCACCCGGCTGGCCGCCTGGTGGGTGGTCGTGCCGCCGGTGATCATGCTGATGGGCTACACGGCCCTGCTCCGTGAGGCCGCAAAGGCCGACGCCGAACGGCGCGAACTGGCTCGCACCCGCGCGGTCGCGGCCGACGCCGCGGCATCGCCTGCCGCGGCATCGCCTGCGGCGTCGGCTGCCGCGGCGTCGGCTCGCGCGGCATCGCCTGCCGCTCCTCCGGCGCCGGCGCCCGACGCGGAGGTCATCGACCTCTCCGCCTCCCTCACCCCGGCCGACGAGGAGCCCTACGACCAGTACGCGGACGCCAAGCTGCGCGCCGTAGGCGACTTAGCTCGCTCGCTGGCGAGCTGAGCCCGGGTGCTCTACTGCCCCGTCTGCACCTTCAGGAGCTGCGGGCCGCGGAACGAGATGTTGGGGTGAAAGGTGAGCTGCTGGCCCGGCGCCAGCCGCAGGCGGGGGTAACGCCGGGCGAGTTCGGCCACCGCGATCTGCGCTTCCAGCTTGCCGAGGTTCGCGCCCAGGCAGTAGTGCAGGCCCTTGCCGAAGGCCAGGTGACGTTCGGCATCCGTTCGGTGCATATCGAACTGACCGGGCCGGTCGAACGCGGCCTCGTCCCGCCCGGCGGCCGCCAGCCAGAGGAAGAGCCTGGCCCCCTCGGGCAGGTCCACCCCGGCCAGGGTGACCGGCCGGGTGGTGACCCGCCGCCAGACCGCCACCGAGGGGTCGTAGCGCAGGCTCTCCTCCACCGCGGCCGGGATCAGCTCCGGGCGCGGGACGATCTCCGCCCAGCGGCCGGGGTCCTCGAGCAGGCGGCGCACCGTGTTGCCGATCAGCCCGGTGGTGGTCTCGTGCCCGGCGAACGACAGCGAGAACAAGATCGACGCGATCTCGTCCAGAGTGAGCCGCCCGGGGGCCTCGCGGTGAATGGCGATCAGGTCGCTGGCCAGGTCGTCGCCGGGCTCGCGGGCCTTGGCGTCCACCAGGTCGCGCATGTACCTGCGGTAGGCGGCCATGGTGGTCGCGATGTCGACCTGGTCCGGCGCCGCGGGCCGCCCGAAACTCAGCGCCGCCCGGTACCCGCACCACTGCTTGACCTGGGCGTAGTCCTCATCAGGCACCCCCATCAGGGAGAACACGATGTTGGCGGGCAGCGGGAACGCCAGCGCGGCGACCAGGTCGAACTCCGCCGCGTCGCCGACGTCGTCGAGCAGCCGGGCGGTGGTGGCCTCGATGGCCGGGATCATGGCGGTGACCCGCTTCATGCTGAACGCCCGGGCGGCCGGCTTGCGGAGCCTGGCGTGTTCGGGCTCGTCCAGGCTGACCATGCTTGGCTGCGGCTTGTGCCCGCCCGCGAGCAGGATCTGCTGCGCCTCGGGGACGATCGGCGCCAGCGGCGCCTGGGCCACCGCCGCGGAGTAGGTAGCCGGGTCCCTGAACACCGCCTCGACGGCATCGTAGCTGGTGACCACGTAGTAGCCGATCGACGGGGCGAAGAAGACGGGTCTCGCCGCCTCGGGCAGTGCGGCCATGACCGTGTAGGGATCGGCGAGGAATTCGGGTGACAGCGGGTCGAACGACTCCTCGACCGGGCAGCCGGGCCCGGTGACGGCCGTGGTCATCGCGTTCTGGCGCATGATGCCCATGATGTCCCCGGGAGCCTCCGCTGTCACCAGGCGATCCGTGGCGCGGACAGGCCCCGGTGTTTGCTAGGCTGGCTCAGGTTCTCGGGGCTGTAGCGCAGTCCGGTAGCGCACCTCGTTCGCATCGAGGGGGTCAGGGGTTCAAATCCCCTCAGCTCCACCGAGATTCCGGACCTCTGTTCGGATATCAAGTGACAAACCAAGTGACTACGCGGTCTCGGCGTCCGTGCCGTGACCGCTTCCGTTGTCTGGATTGTGGTCTAGGTCACCGAAAACGCTGTCCATGACGGTCGCGCCGCCGCGGATGGCGGGCACGATCACGTGCCGGTAGACGGTCTCGGTGACGTGGGTTGACCTGTGGCCCACGGTGTCGCTGATCTCCTGGATCGGGACGCCGTTGCTGCTCATGATCGATACCGCGGTGTGGCGCCCCTCGTGGGCGTGCCAGTGGCCGATGCCCGCGCGCTGGGTCACCTTGCTGAATCGCCAGTTGAGCGCCCAACGGCTGAACATACGCCCGTCTTCGTAGCAGAAGACGAGATCGTTGTCCTGCCACGCGGTGCCGGCGGCCAGCCGTTCGGCTGCCTGGAGCTTCCTATGCTGAGTGAGCGCGTCGATGGCGCGCTTGGGCATTATCAGCGACCGCCTGGACTTCGGGGTCTTGGTGTCGCCGCTGCGGCTCGCCGAGCGCCACACGTGGACCACTCCCCTGTCCAGGTCCACGTGATCCCAGGTGAGCGTGCGCAGCTCGCCCGGGCGCAGGCCGAGCGTGATCGACAGCACGAACAGCGCTTCGAGCCTTCGGTTCGCGTCTGCGCCTTCATCGAGCCCGAGCTGAGCGCGGCACGAGCGGCAGGTCGTCGCGGTGAGGTCCGTGCCCTGATCCGTGACGGGCGCATCCTCGGGTGGCTTGGTGCCGCACGCCAGCTCCCCGTTCTCGGTGACTACGTGCGTGGCGCCGTAGCGGCCCTTGCTCGCTTTTACGACCTTGACGTAGGTGGTTGCCTGGCCGCACGCGGCGCTGAGCACCTTGGCGGCCTGCTCCTCGGTCATGGCCCGCGACGGCCGCCCCGGCCTGCCCTGGGGCAGGTCGACAAGCTCGGCGACGTTCCTGCCGATGAGGTCGTGTTTCTGCGCTCGGCGGATCGACCGCCGTAGCGTGCTCTTGAGATTCTGCATGGACGACTTGCCGAGCATCTTGGCGACGTCCAGGAAGAACCGCTCGGCATCGGTGGCGTTGAAGTCCTTCAGCTTCATCGCGCCGAGCTTCGGGTAGATCCACTTCTCGGCCTGGCCGCGGTACGTGGCCATGGTGCTCGGGTCGAGTTCGAGCGAGTCGAGCCAGTCGGCGACGCACTGCCCGACGGTGTAGGTGGCCGGCGTGCGGATGCCGGCGTTGATCTCCTCATGTAGCTTGTCGAGCTTGTCCTTGACCTCTTGCTTGGTCTTGCCGCGCACGGTGCGCCGAAGCCGCTTGCCGTTGCCGTCGTAGCCGAGCGAGACCGTGCCGACGTAGCACTTGTTGATCTTGTCCCACGAGATGCCGTCATCACCACGTTCACGGCGTCTCTTGGGCTTAGGGGTCTGTGGCGTACCCATAGGCGTGGCTCCTTCCGTTTGGCCCGCTGCTTCCCTCCACATTAACTCAAGAAGTCCCGAGACGTCCCTATGCGGCGTCATCGAGGGATGCGATGAACTCGGCGAGTTGCTGATCGGTAATGCGGCGCAGCTTGCCGATCTTGATGCTGCGCAGCTGGCCGGTCCGCAGGAGGTAGTAGACCTTGTCCCGGCTGATGTGCAGCATCTTCGCTACCTGCTCGACGGTGTATGCCTCCAACGGCTCTCTCACCTCCTTCCGGTCGTGGGTCGTTCCTGGGCGGCTCCTCTCTTTGGTCACTCGGAGTAGTTGTCTATGTCTTTGTCTATGGGTCCGTTTTCCCGCCATTACGTACAGACGCACATGTGGCCGTAGACGTAGACAATCACGATGCGTCATCGATTACGGCTCGCCAGCGTCCGCGGCTGACCTGGATCACCTGGCCCATGTCGGCCAGTTCGCGCAACCGGAGGTAGATCCACGGGCGGCTCATGCCGGTCGCCTGCATCAGCTCGGGCACGGTGATCCCGTCGTCTGGAGCAAGCGACAGGGCTGCCCACAGGATCTCTTCGGGAGCGTCCTCGGCGTCGGCCGGCTCGTCATCGGGCGTGTCGGGTGGTCCCCAGTCGTCCCCGTCGCCGAGCGCTCGCCGCGACGCCTCATCGAGCGCCGGCCGGAAGAAGGCGTAGCGGCTGGCCGTGTCAGCGACGACCTCGTCGGTGACGAGGTAGGCGCGGGCTCGCCGGGGCGTGTCGTGTTCGGCGGCGGAGATCAGGAACTTGCCGGGCGCGTTGAGCGTGTGCGCGTTCCAGCCCGCAGTGAGCATGCCCTGGCCGAGGATCAGATCGACGTCCTTGCGTTCGCGGACGCGGAAGCAGACCCGCACGTCCATCTGGGAGCGCACCGCGCCCTGGCCCATGGCCTTCTGGGTCGGCCGCTGGGTCGCGGCGATGAGGTTAACCGCGACGGCCCGCCCGCGCCGGGCGATGGAGTCGGCGTCTTTGACGGCGCCGGGCGCGTCGTCGACCAGCTCGGCATACTCATCGCAGATGATGATCAGTGCGGGCATGTCCGGTGATGGTTCCCAGACACGCTCTCCTCGTGCCGCAAGCAGTGCGGCGCGGGCCTCAAGAATCGCGACGGCGTCGGCGAGGAGAGCGCGGGCTTCGTCGGGCGTGGTCGCCAGCCGGTCGATACATGCAGCCCACGGGCCTAGCTCCATGCCCTTTTTCATGTCGATGGCCCAGATGACCACGTCGGCGCAGGCCGCCAGGTTGCCCATCAGGACGTTGAGCCCGCCGCTCTTGCCGGCGCCGGTCGCGCCGCCGAACAGGGCGTGCCGGCGCAGGAACAGCACACGGCACGGGACGGCGTCCTCGAACGGGCCGAAGTCGATCGGCTCGTTAATCGACGTCACGGAGGGCCCGGGCCAGGGGATAGCGTCGGCGTGCGGATCGGTGTCCAGCACGCGCAGCTCACACCGGTTGGCCAGGTCATCAGGCGTCGGGTGGACGCGGACGGCGCCCCGGAAGGTGCCCAGGCCCGACTCGATGCCCGGTATCCTCGCGATCACGTCGTGGATGGTCTGGCCGCGGGCCAGGCGGAAGCGGGCCCGCCATCCCCACAAGTCGACCGTGGCGGACATGACCTGCGATCCGGCTAGGCCGACCGCGTGTGCGATCTCTGGCCAGGATTCGAGCATCCGCTCGACGCGGATCTTGGCGCGGCGTCGGCGGCTGGCCCACCAGGGCAACCCGCAGATCAGGGTGAGACCCACGGCGACGGCGGGCATCGGAGGCGTGGCCGAGCCGAGCGCGATAGCCGCGGTGAGCCATCCGCCGGTGATCGCGGTCACGGCGCCGGCATAGACGCGCTCTGCGGCTCGGTCCACGACCGGCCAGGCCTTCTGGAGCCATGCGGGCACGGGAACGGCCAGAATCGTCGTGGTCATCACCTTGGCGACTGCCCACCATGGCCACGATCGGGGATGGGCGTGGTGCAGCATCACGGCCGCGGTTACGATCAGCGCTGCGACGGCGATGGGTGCGAGTTCGGATCGGTACCGCCACACCGTGCGGCCGATGGCGACGGCGGCCGTCTCGGGGAGCTGGTCGCCCTGGCTGAAGACCATCATCGGCTGGAAGCTGTCACGGCGGAGCCTGCGGGCCTGACGGCGGAGCTGGCGTCGCGAGGGATGGCCGGTCATGGCCGCTCCCGGTGCTCGGGTGGAAGCTGGCCCTGCGCGTCGAGTTCGTCGCGCAGGTAGTACAGGGCGTCTTCTTCGCCGTCCGCGTGGGCGCCGAGAGTGGCCCGGGCGGCGGCGATCAGGTTGTGCAGGTCGGTAAGGGTGCGGGCCAGCCGGGCGCGGAGCCGGCGGACCTCGGCGCACAGCAGCGGGATCGTGTCCAGGGCTCTGGCGAATGTGCCCATGGCGGAAGCGGCGCTATCGTGCCGGCTCGCTATCTCCTGAAGATCAGCGTCCGGGTAGTCGTTCGGTTCGGTCGTGATGATCACCTCCCTTTATCCCTGGCCCGTGAGGGCGCGGATGATAGCGGTTACCGTGGTGCGGATCTCCGGGGCGAGGGTGCTGGTGGCCAGGTAGAAGCCGAACAGCACGCAGATCACGCCGTGCCAGGGCTTCAGCCCGGCGTACCTGTGCAGCAGCCACACCGCGACACCGAGCACCAGCACGAGCGAGAGCGAGATAGCCATGGCTCCCTCACCGTCCCTCGTCGCTCGTGGTGACGGCCGCGAAGCGTTCACCGGCTCGGCCGAGCTGGTCGAGGATGCGCACCTTGACGTGGTCCGGGAGCGGCGTGTCCGGCCACGCAACCAGATCGGCCAGCACCGGGACGAGCGGCGCGTACTTGCGGGCCAGCCTTTCGACCTTCGGGCCGGTGGTGTGGATCAGCCCGACGCCGTTGTCGGTGAAGTCCGACACCTTGATGACCCGTGCCCGCGGGCACGTGGCCAGGCTGGCCGTGACATGCGCCCGGTACTGGTCGTCCTTGTCCAGTCCGGGTTCGCAGGCGGGGTTGGTGACGGCCGCGACCAGGTCCGCGACCTGATGGCCGAAGGCGACGGCCAGAGCCGCGAGCGCTCCCGGCTGGCCGTCTGGCGACAGGTCGCCGGCGTGGCCTTCGACCGCGTCGTGCAGCAACGCGGCGCAGATCGTATCGGCGTCCCGCGTCTCGTAGTGACAGATGATCCGCAGCGCCACGCGCAGCAGGTGGTTCACGTACGGCTCACGCTGACGGTGGTCCAGGGCGTGCAGCCGGCCGACGAGTTGCAGGGCCCGCTTCACCTGACGCCGTTCGGCCGTGCTGCCGAGTCGCGCCGTCTCCAGCGCGAACCGTTCGCGTAGTCCTTTCTCGCCGTAGAGCGTGGTGATCGCGTGCAGCGGCATCACCGCGAGCAGCCTTCGCTCGACAGCGTGGCCCGCCTGCCCTTCGGACCGGGACAGCCATGAGGCCAGGTGCCCGCAGTCGCGGCACTCCCAGCCCATGCTGATCGCGTCGGCACTGATGCGGATCTCGTACTCGGTGATGTCCCACGAGCCGCACGACGGGCACGGCTCGTCCATGGTCCAGCCGGGCGGATGGCTCATCGGCCGTCACCTTCCTGCCGGTGGCCGGCGAGATATGGCTCTCGCTGCTCGTCGCCGGCCGTCTCCGGCCTGCGGACGGACACCCCGAGCAGACGCCGCACCAGCGCGGCCATCGGGTTGGGCGCATACGAGCCCAGTTTGGCGTCGCGCGGCTCCTGCCGGATGGCAGCGACCACCACGGCGAGCAGCGCCACCGCGATGACCGCGAACACCGCGGCGATGATGGGAATCAGGATCATCACAGATCAGCCTCCTTCCCGGTCGGGCGGAACATGGATACGGCGAAGGCGAGGACGCGGGCCCGGTCGCGCGCCTGGCGGCCAGAACGGCGGCGGACGGCGCGCCGGCGGGGCCGGGTGTTGTGGCGCCGCCACGTCATGCGGGCGTGGCACTTGCGACACAACCCGCTGGGATGCTCCGTGACCGCGCCGCACGGGCAGAACCGGCGCCGGTCGGTGGCCATCGCCACGGTGATGAGGGGATGGTGCATGTGGGTGAGTCCTTTCACTCGGTGTGTTCTCCGTCCGTATCGGGCGGGGATTAGCAGAATGCGCCGGAGTGTCAGGACGCAGTTACTACGCGACAGGACGACTACTGGATTTCGGGGGACGTCCTCGCTAGGGTGAAGCCGTCCCTGTACGTCCTGCGGGCTTGGGTGGAATGCCGAACGAGAGGCTGCGAGCGCTGCTCTTGGAGCGCGGGGAGACCCCCGCCAAGCTCGCTGAAGCCGTGCAGGTAGACGCCAAGACCGTAGAGCGCTGGATCACCAAGGGCCGGATTCCGTACCGCAAGAACAGGTACGACGTCGCCGCGTTCTTCGGCGTGGACGAGTCCTACATCTGGCCTGACGCGCTAGACCGCGATCAGGTGATGGCCGTCTCCGAGAGCGAGATCGTCGCTGTATACCCGCACCGCACCGAGGTTCCCAGGGACGTGTGGGGACACCTGTTCACGCAAGCCGAAGAGGAGATCGGCGTGCTCGTCTACAGCGGCCTGTTCTTGTCTGAGGACGCCGGCGTGCAGCGGATCTTCAAGGACAAGGCCAGGGCAGGCGTCCGCATCCGCATCTTGATCGGTGACCCGGACAGCAAGGTCGTGGCCGAACGCGGCGAGGACGAGGGCGTCGGCGACGCACAAGCCGCGAAGATCCGCAACGCACTCGCGATGTACCGACCGCTGAGGACGATCGACAGCGTGCAGTTTCGCTTCCACCGCACGGTCCTGTACAACTCCATCTACCGCGCCGACGATCAGCTCTTGGTCAACACCCACATCCAGGGCCTGACCGCCGCGCATGCCCCGGTATGGCATCTGCGCAAACTTCCAGGCGGGGAGATTACAGGTATGTACATCGACAGCTTCGAGCGCGTCTGGGAAACCGCCACGCCCATCGAGGGAACCTAGCCAGGATGCCGCGCAGGATCGACTACTACGACGACCCGAACGCTCCCAAGCCCAACAGCCTGGTTCCCTCGGTCAACGTCGTCGTGACCAACACCGAGGGTGAAGTCTTGCTCATCCGTCGGTCCGACAACAACAACTGGGCCGTCCCAGGGGGCGCCATTGATCTAGGCGAATCCCTGACCCAGGCGGCTGTTAGAGAGACCAAAGAAGAGACGGGCATCGATTGTGAGATCACGGGCCTAGTCGGCATCTACACCGACCCTAAGCACGTCATCCTCTACACCAGCAACAGCGAGACGCGCCAGGAATTCTCTATCGTCCTAACGGCTCGTGCCATTGGCGGACTGCCCACGGACAGTGATGAGAGCAGCGAAGTTCGTTGGGTGCGCCGGGAGGATCTTGAGAGCTACCCGATGGATCGCTCGATGCGCATACGGATTAGCCACTACCTGGCGGATCTCGCCGTACCGTATGTCGGTTAGAAGTCACACTTCTGGGCTGGATCCTACAGTGAAACATAGCTGTAAACTCGGCTGGTCGCCTTTCCCTTGCTCGTCAAGCCTTCTCTTGATCTCTGCAATGATCATATCCAAACGCTTGGTAGCTTCGTCGAGATACTCAATACCTGGCACTTCAACTCCGTGAACTAGCGCATTGCGCGCTCTTCGCAGCAGATCGAATTCGTAAACCATATCTCCGCTTAGCAGATTCATGCCCTCTAGCTGGCGGGCGGTTGGGATAATCGGACGAGCGCCTGGTGGCGAACTTCGTCGCAAAAGAGTCTCTAGTTCCATCCAACGGCTCATAAACATACCGATATGGCGATACGTCTCGTTATTGGGATCTGGTACTTCGCCTGCCCATGGACGTTGCCTACGGATGGAATTGTAGATTTCATAACGATTCGAATCCTCGGCAAGAAGGGCGTCGATTATCTGTTCCGCCAGAGGCCGTTGCTCAACGTTTCCATGCAGGGCGTCTATATATGGTTTTAGCTGACCAGGTGTATCTATCCCAAGCGCACGTATCAAATCGAATAGTTGGTCAACCCTCCCGAGGCCAGATTCGCTGATAGGCTTGTCGATCACCTTTTCAGCCGCACCCAGCAGATGGACGGCCAAATCGTAGTGGTTCGCTATCTTCCTATCATTTTCGGCTACTCTGGCCTGGCCGGCCTTTTGCAGTCTCTCAAGGCCGATATTCCCTGCCAGCACCAGTCCGTTGAGCTGATCAAGAAGTGCATATTCCTCGTCAGAGAGATCTCCCATCAGCGGCTTATAGACAAGGTCGTGCTCTACCTCAGACCACGCATGCATTAGTACCGAGGCAACTTGTATCTCAATCCGCGCAGCTGCGTACCGCTTCTCTCCCTCGTTTAGGTCTTCTTCTTTGAGCTGAACCCTATAGTGTGTAGCAGAATATCCTGAAAATATCTTCTTCCTTGCCTTCGCCTTTGGTTCCCCCGGAAACTCTTTCTTGTCAAGAACTTTGAATAGTCGTGTGATCATTCCGTCAACTTGATCGATCTCCGCAGGAAAGTACAACGCAACGCGAACGCCCGCCAAGTCCGCTATGTCGTCGAAGATATCATCAATTGTCGAGTATGTGGTGCCCGATTCGGCTCTCTGGCGACATTTATCTTCCAATCTTGTTATTGATTTTGCACGCGCCGTGACTATCGACCGGATTCCGGCGGTCTGCAAATTAGCATCAAGCTTCTGCTGCGCAAGTTGCGCGACCTGGCTATAGTAGTCATACTCTTTAGTATATCGTCCTATAAATTGATTTATCAGATCCATCGAAGCTCCCCCTTCTAATCGGCCAAGAATCTTGATTACCTCTTCTTAAGTTATGGAGTTACCGCGGGTGCTGCATCGGATAGCTCGGTCAGGGTCGAGATGGCGTTGCGGTCATAGGATTATCATGTCACATCGTGAACGCCGTAAGGACCTTAATCGCCAGCACCGCGCTCAGGCCGTCAGCCTCACGCGAGTGAGCCACGAGCTGTGAAGATGTCAGAGCCAGTCGGCCGGAACGTCGCGCATTGTCCGGGCCGGTCGCTCCAGCGTCAACGGTGCTTGCATCCCGCTGCGCGGGACGCGCCTTCGGCGCGCGCCGTTGACCCTGGAGCCTACCGGCCCAGCGGCCCGTTAGCACGGGCCAGGCCGAAGGCCCGGCCCGATTGGCGCGCGGCGAGACCTCGGCAGCTATCAGGAGGGCGGAAGGGGACTGGCGCGAGACTCGGAAAAAGCCTTTACGGCAGCATCCGCAATGCGCTGAATTGCGCATACGTATAGCATTTCGTCGTACTCTTCCGCCTCCCATGCTATCGATTTACATGCCGCACGAGCCGCCCAGCTCATCAAGGTCGGGACGCCTGAGCCAATGAGGTAGGTTATCCAGTCGTCACGACGCTGCCGGGTCAGGGAGATATTCGGATCCTTGAAGTCGAAGTGATTTATAACTCCGTATGCTCCAGCATGAATGCGGTCGTTGCCGAGCAGATAAAAGGTACGCAGGAAATCCGCGCCCGCTACTTCCTCTAGGTCAGTAAACTGGATCCTGTAATTGAGGTTGTTCCTTTTTGATTCAGGGAGGGCGGGCCTGGCCCATTCATGCTGTCCTTTAATCTTCGGACCGCGCCTGGCGATTACCTCACTGGCTTCGGTCTCTAGATCGCTGATCTCCCTAGCGAGTTCTTCGAGGACGGCGTCGGATACACTCCAGAAAGGGTCCGCAAGGCATACTTGGTCATTCCTCAATTGTTTAAGATACTCGAAAACCGCACTTTCCTGGTAACGTTCGCTCAACTCGTATGTGCCGTCATTGTGAAGCAACATCATGATAACGAGGTGTTCATATAGAGTTCGCAATCGCGATGCTGCAGCGTCCGGAAAACCCACGTGTAGCAGGTGTGATATTTCGGTGGAAATACGGCATGATTTGCCATACAGGGCAAGCAGATGGAGGCATTTCACATGTGCGCCGGTAACCATATTGGGAAGCGGTCTAGGATTTTTATTTCTTAGAATTTCGCCGTTCATGAAGACCGCCCTAACAAGCCGAGCATTGATAAGATTTGCAACAGCAAGAAACTCATCGAGCAAATTGATAGCGGAACTCCAATGTTTGGACATATCGCGCCGCACCTTACGAGTAGTGCGGAGTCGCGCCTTTCTTACCTTCCGCCCTTGGGCTCTAATTTGTTTCTGGATCCTGACCGGTATGATATCGGCGTTATTGATTATTTCGTTTTCAATTTTTACTGCGTCTACGTAGGCGGGATCCAGACCTTGGACCACATGCTCATTAAATCGTTTAGCGACTTCACCAAGGTAAATCGAATCATCAGCGTTCATTTATCTCATCTCTTTCCATGCTTCATAGGAGGATAGTCGCAGACCTGGCAGAACGATGCTGCTAACCTATATATCTCGTCAGAGCGAAGGCGAGGCGCTGATGGGAGGTGGTAAACATGCCACCGACCCTGGGGGTGCGGTCGGGGACGCATGTCGTTGAGCCGTGCGTCCTCCCTGCCGAGGAGACGGCAGCTATCGGAAGCATGGACGCAAGTGGCGAAGGCCAGTTGTCGCTTAAGCGTCAACGCAGGTTTTCAAACACATCCGGCACCGAGATAAGATCACAAGCGCACTATCTTCGAATATAAAATGCAGAATTCTCGTCTCCAAGCCACTCTTCATAAGATACGCAATGCTCGTCAAGCCAACTAGCTATGTCAACAATCTCTAGTTCAGTAGTCACGATTGCCAAGACAAAAGATTCTGCTTCATCCGCATCGGCCAACAAGTATTTTGTATTAAGTTGAAGAAAACGACCGGCTGAAATATACGCGAGTCTTTTATTGCCATCTATAAATGGATGATTACGAGCAAATGAATCAAGGTAAGCGGCTGCCTTTTGAGTCAACGTTGCAAATATGTCGGACCCGCTGAAGGACATCTGCGGACGGACAACCGCAGACTTTAGCAAATTCGAATCGCGAACCCCGGCGCCACCGCCGTACCTCTTGAGACTCTCCTGGTGAAGCCAGAGGATTTCCGGCATAGTCAGATACCGCACGCTCATAAGCGAGCAAGCCTCCGAAGCAGTTCGTCATTTCGTCGCATGAACTCCGTAGACTCCTTGCGAAATCGTCGGCTGACGCCTGGAATCACGTCATTAATAGGCGCTTCTGGCGTGATAAGCCAAGTCTCATATTCGTTTGAATCGTCCGGAACAAGAGTAATGCGAATAGCATTATTCGCCTGATCTTCATCATGTAGCTCACTAACGTGACCAGAAAGCAAGTGTGTACCAACCACTCCCAGAGGAATGACCTGCCCTGCTATTCGTATACCCTGCTGCTGGGCAAAAATATAAGCCCCAGCTTCATCCCCGGTCTGCTTATAGAGCAAGTCTCGTCCGTTGTCTGTAGGATGAAGCGTCAAAGTCGCCTGCTGCCACGTACCCATGACAGTTTCACCTTGGAGAAGGTGATCAGCCCAGGTGAGCACATTAGCTTCGTCTTGGCTAAACTCCCCTGGTGCAGGAAAAGAAGTCTTGGTCTTTTCTTGGACCCTTGCTAGCGCCTCGACCAGAAAAATATAGGTTTCTATTTCTCTGACATCATCATCTGTTGGCGGATGCGAAACCGCCGCAATTGAGCCATTTCGACTCTTTAGGCGAATACGCTTAGATGCTCGAAGGGTCTTGATAAGGCTCAACATATCCGCCAGAGACTTAGCGGGCACATCCTTCGGCAGGTGCCATGTCAAAGTCGTAAGGGTAGTTCCAGCTTCTGCATGAGGTGACAGGGTCATGCTTAGCAGATGAAAAGCATCCTCACCAACGAGCACCGCCTTGTCGGGGGAAAAAACTCCCGAGGTAAACGTAATTGGGATTGAGACTCGCTTGCTATGCCAATCATCGTTGACAATTTCTATGCTGATATTCTCCGGGGGCAATACTAGATCCACCGGAAACGGTGAGGTTGACGAAAACGTCAGTGACCTCTGAGCAGGCTCAGTCCTCGTAGTGACAGCACTGAGCCGTATGTCTGTCTCCCTATGAAGCGGCGTGAGTTCCTCAAGAACCGCCCCGGATGTCACAGGCATGGCACAACCTCCCAGGTCAGTGTACGCGCGTTGCATGCTCGATGCGGTTAGCGTGAAAGCTGATCCACCGCGTCGAGGATCATCGACGTGGCGCGATGGATTGATCGGCTGACCAGGTGCTCTGAGCCGTAGCGACTGTGTATCTCGGCGAGTCGCCGATCGACGTGCACAGGCTCTCCGTCTGGGCTAGTGGTCATGTCGCAAAAGGTCAGGGCGTTAGCAAGAACCTGCGGCGCGGGCTCGAACTCACGGCATAGCACCTTGGCTAGACCGCGTTCTTCCGCCTCAACCACCGCACAGGAATGATGCGCGACCAATCGGCATAGCATCAGATCAGCGTGCTTGACGTCACGCAGGTAGAGGGCGCCGTCGAGCTGATGCAGGCCGGTACCGGCAAGCTCGGGCAGGTAGCCGACGTCATGGAGCCAGGCTGCTGCTTCCAGAAGTGCGGCATCAGGCCCGAGGGTGGGCGCGATGCTGCGTGCCCTTGCGGCGACGCCCTGGACGTGTGCCCATCGGCGGGGGAGCGGTGCTTCGAGCAGCGTTCGGGCGAGGCCTTCGGCCCAGGCAGGTGATGTTGGCATGAGAACGAGATTAGACATCTGCCACGGGACGTTCACGGACGCCGCGTGCCGTCTGGAGACGTCCGATGCAGTCTGCCATGGTCGGTGACCGCAAGTTACAGTCGTTTCAACGCCGCTCTGACCTTGAGTAGCACGTCCGGGTCTGTCGGAACCCAAGCCGGAGCGCGCCAGTCAAGATGGATGATAATGATGGAAGACAGGCCGTGATGGCAGCGCAGCAAGCGGTTCCACGCCGACCGGAACGGGAGCATGCGTCTGCTTGCTTCTGGCGTCCGCCTGCGGCGTGGTATCCGGCATCCGATGATCCCCCGTCTCGATCTCATGGCGTCGTGCGTGGGCAGACCTGCGCGAGGGCGCTAAGATCCCCGCGGCGCGCTTGCGTGCCACGCCCACCAGGATGTGCCCGCCGATCTGGGGCGATAGTGGTTGTCCGGGCAATCCGGGTACCCACGTCGCGGCGTCGGTCAGGCCTGGAAGGACTAGGTCCAAGCCGTCGAGGAAGCCGGAGATCTGCGCGGGGGAATGGTTATGCAGCGTGCCCGCCCGGTATTCACGGGCCAACCGGCCGCCGGTCTGATCATCCCCGGACCCCACCGAGATCACGAGGTAGCTGCCCGGCGCGACAGCCTCGGCGAACATGGCGACGATTCGGCGAGCGCTGTCGTCATCGAAGAAGTGCAGGACCATCGCCAGGACCACGGCCGTCGGCTCGGCTAGGTTGATGAGGTTCCGCAGGCGTGGGTCAGCGAGGATGACTTCCGGGTCGGCCAGATCTCCGCGGAGCGCGGTCACATCGGTATCTGACAGCAGGGCGCAGGCATGCGAGACCACTACCGGATCAGAGTCAACGTAGATAACCCGGCAATCCGGCCGTGTGGCCTGGGCGATCTCGTGCGTGTTCTGCGCGGTGGGCAGCCCGCAGCCGATGTCAAGAAATTGCCGGATGCCTTTCCCCGCCAGCCAGGCAACCGCCCGGGCCAGGAACAGCCTGTTGTGCCGGGCGAGCTTCGGCAGATGCGGATAGATGGCCACGAGTCGTTCCGCCTCGGCACGGTCGGCAGCGTAGTTGTCCTTGCCGCCGAGCCAGTAGTCGTAGACGCGGGCGATGTTCGGCCGGCTGGTGTCAAACGGGGTCGGCTCAAGCATCGCGCGTAGCTGCGTCGGCGTGTCGGCCTCGGCGATCCGCGGGTTGGCGCCGGAACGCTGGCCGCGGGCAAGGTAGCTGACGCGCTCGCCGACTTACTCACGGCTGATCGCAACTCCTCAAGCTCGGCATGCCGGTCGAAGATGCCGCGTGTTCCGGTCACCGCTGGGCCATCTCAAGCTCGTGCCACAACTCATTGGGATCGTCGGTGATCACCGCGTACAGGCCGTCTGCCGCGGTGGTTCGCCACGCCTCGAACCTGAACCCGCGCCAGTTCCGGCTAATGGTGAACGAGAACGCGGGGAATTCTGACTCCAGACGCGCTAGGTCAGCCCGCATCCACGACGGCGTGACCCCCATCGGCATCAGCACCGACCACCGTGCCAGCGACAGTTTGCCGACATCCGGGCGTTTCGGCTCAGACCCACTGCGGAGTGGGCGATCGTCCCTACCCTCAAGCGCCCACTGAGCGGTGCCATCGTTAGGCCGGTTATCTGAAAGGTCGTCAGAGTCGCGCCGTCCCGTCATCGGTGCTGGTCCTTGTCCTCAAGTTGCGGCGGCTTCTGTCCGCCAACGATGGCCGCGTATACCTCGTGGCCCAATGACCAGCCTGGCGTGGAGCATGGAACTTCTAAACTTCCCCTAGGGACTTCTAGGGACGTCTCTGCTACCGTCGTGGGTGTCCCCGCGGTATATGAGGCAGGAACGTTGAACGAGCCGCTACGCCGAGCGCTGCTCAGAGCGCGATTGCGCGAAGACGACGTCGCCGCACGCCTGGACGTCGACCCCAAGACCGTCCGCCGCTGGCTCAACGGCCGCATCCCCTACGCCAGCAACCGAGCGAAGATCGCCGATCTCGTGGGCGCAAGCGAAGCGGACCTATGGCCCGACGCAGGCGGTCCCCTCACCGCAAGGACCCGGCCGGAAGAGCTTGAATCGGTCTACCCGCACCGCTGGGCGATTCCCCGTCAGGTGTGGATGCGCTTCTTCGAGTCCGCCGAGCACGAGATCGGCATCCTGGCCTACAGCGCCCTGTTCCTCGCCAAGGACTCAGGCATCCTGGGCATCCTCGCTGACAAGGGCTGCGCCAGCGTCACGGTCAGGATCGCCCTCGGCGACCCGGACAGCCCTCACATCGCCGAACGCGGCACCGAAGGAGACATCAGCGACGCCATGTCCGCCAAGGTCCGCAACGCCATCGTGCTCTTCCGCCCACTCGCCGAGGTCGAGAACATCGAGATTCGGCTTCACCAGACCGTCTTGTACAACTCGGTCTACCGAACCGACGATCGGCTCCTCGTCAACCAGCACATCTACGGCATCCCCGCCCCCCATGCGCCCGTCTTTGCGTTCCGAAAGGCCACTGGCGGTGAATTGGTTAGTACTTACCTTGAAGTCTTTGAACAAATCTGGGCGGACGCCGCTGAGTTGCGCTGACTTCGCATCGTGGGACATCTGAGACGACGGTACCGGGATTCGCTGGTCTTAAACGTTTAGTCGGCGCATACCCTTACCACATGGTTCCTTGCCGAGATCCGCGCTCTACCTGCTGGTTCTCCGGAGTGCCCCGTTGATCGTCACAACATAACACGCCCACGCGAGTAGTCCTTGCCATGTGGTTACCCACCTGCTAGAACCTAACTGTAGAAAATTCTTCTACGTTCCGTAGAAACGACGGGGCAAGAAGAAGCCCCCGTTCTGACGCAAACCATGACGGGGGCTACTCCTTCCGAGGTCGGCAGGGGGGTTGGACTAGAGCCTTCCTCCCCTGTCGATCCACCAGAACAGGGCATCCAGCATCGCCCGGATGACCGCCTGCGTGGCCACGCCGACGATCTCTGGCCGAAGCCGGGTACTCTGCTGAGGCGGCTTGCGCCGTCCCTCGTGCTCCTTGGACATGATGTCCTTCCTTTCCCCGGACTCTTGTTAAGAGAGCCGAGCGGCCGGGTTCGATCGACTCCCGGGAATTCGATCGTCCTCAAGCCTGTCGCGGTGAGCACTTGGCAGGTACTCTATCGGCAGCTTGCCCGTAGGGTTCTGTTCTGCGCATCCCGCGTGTCGCGGATGATGCCAGACCTTTACCGTCCCTTGCGGACGGTTGCGGTCACAAACGGACGGTTGCGGTCGCTAGCGGCATAAAGAATCATCGCCTATCAGAAGGTCATGTGATGTAAATCACAATGAGGTAATGCCGAAGTTATCGAAACTGCTCGGCCTGGTTGAAGCTGGCGAGGGTAGCCTGGAGCGCCTGCTTGACTTGGTCGAGCGCTGTGCCGCAGTCGAGCGCGGCGCCGTACTCGGCATCGCCAAGTACGATCGCATCGGCGTCTTCGATCGGCGCTGGGTAGGCCACGCCGTGACGGGTCTCGACGTCCTGGCGTACAGTGTCCGCCCAGACTCCCCAGGGCATGTCGAGCGCATCGACTGCGGCGATCACGGCATCGAGGCGCCTACGCACGTCCCGAGCCTTGCGCACACGCATGGTGCGGCGAGCAGCTACCCTCGCATCCGCGAGGCTCGTTTGATGTCGAACTTCCATATCGGATCTCCCTTCCTGGGAGAGGTCCGGAAGCCAGTGACGAGCCAAGTGACAACGACCCCAGGCGTCGCCAGCCATGTGGCGACAGGCCGCGACGGCACCACGGTCGCTAGCTGCCGTGACGCGACGCCGGGCGACCGCGCCGGACGGAGTCGCCATGCTTCGCATCGAGGGGGTCAGGGGTTCAAATCCCCTCAGCTCCACCGAGGGTTACCGACAGAACTGCCGGTGTCGTACCGACAGAACTGCTTCGGTGACCGTTTTTGAGTGTGGCTGCTGGGTCTGAGATTGGCTGTGGCCGCCGTGCGGGATCTTTGCCGGATGCCTGGCAGCCGGGTTGCGGTGT
>WNGP01000634.1_pt1 | contig 27562 bp, 42 predicted proteins | sample 5407671 | NCBI WGS metagenome assembly WNGP01 (sample SAMN13153381, study PRJNA577476) | soil metagenome | isolation source: 40 cm soil or saprolite under Garry oak tree replicate 2 | place: USA:California | collected 2016-06-15
AGCGCGGAGTCATCAAAACGGGGGAAAGCATCGACATCGTGGGCATGAAGGACGCCACGCGCACGGTGGTGGTGACCGGAGTGTAAATGTTCTAGAAGACGCTGGATCAAGGCATGGCCGGAGACAACGTGGGCTGCCTCTTACGGGGAGTGGAGCGCAGCGAGATCGAGCGCGGGCAGGTGTTAGCCAAGCCGGGCTCGATCAAGCCGCACAAAGTCTTCCAGGCGCAGGTGTACGTCTTATCCAAGGAAGAGGGCGGGCGGCATACGCCGTTCTTCAACGGGTACCGGCCGCAGTTCTATGTGCGCACCACGGATGTGACGGGAGCGATCCGCTTGCCGGAGGGAGTGGAGATGGTCATGCCCGGAGACAACATCGAGATGACGGTGGAGTTGATCCAGCCGGTGGCGATGGAAGAGGGCGTGCATTTTGCCATTCGTGAGGGAGGACGGACCGTGGGGGCAGGCGTCTGCGTCCAGGTCCAAAGCTAGGTTCATGTTGGGTAGAGGGCGCAATGCATTGGACACTTTGTACGGCGCCCCTACACATAGGAGATAGAAATGGCCACAGGAGCGAAACAGCGCATCCGCATCCGCCTGAAAGCATACGATCACCGTATACTTGATCAGTCGGCAATGCAAATTGTTGATACAGCACAGCAGACAGGTGCACGTGTCTCGGGCCCAGTGCCTCTGCCTACGGAGATCGATAAGTTTACGGTGATACGCTCACCTTTTATCGATAAAGACTCACGTGAGCAATTTGAGATACGTACACATAAACGCCTGATAGATATTATTGATCCGACGAACAAAACTGTTGAAGCATTGACACGATTGAATCTGCCCGCAGGCGTAGATATCGAAATCAAGCTGTAAAAGAGGATTAGGATATGCTAAATGCATTATTGGGCAGGAAGGTCGGCATGACCCAGGTGTTTGGGGCTAATGGTACAGTCATTCCGGTCACCGTGATAGAGGCTGGTCCTTGCGTGGTGACCCAGATCAAGACTGTTCCCCATGACGGTTACGAAGCTGTCCAGATTGGTTTTGAGCAAACAAAAGTAAAAAATAGAACTCGCCCTGAGCTGGGGCATCTTGGACATAGCCTGCCCTTGTTAAAGGCGCAGCGCAAGCGTTTGCAAACTTACCAGCAAGAGCAACGAGGAAAATCCAAGACAGAAAGCGCGGTTGCCACGGACGAAGCAGAAGCTACGGACGGAGCCACGAGCGAAGCACCGGCAGAGAAAAAAGACAAACAGATTCAGAAGTTACTCAGGGTACAGGAGAAGCGCCAGCGTCGTCCAGGACCAGAGTTAGGTCCTTTCAAGGTACTGCGTGAAGTGGAACTGCAAAGGGGTGTAGCTGCTGAGAACCTGGAACTTGGCAAGGAATTTGATACAAGTCTGTTTAGCGTTGGCGAGTCCGTTGATATCGTTGGTACCTCCAAGGGTAAAGGCTTCCAGGGCGGAGTCAAGCGCCACGGGTTCAGTGGTGGACCCAAGACGCATGGTCAATCGGACCGTACTCGCGCTCCTGGTTCGATTGGTTCTGGTACGACGCCTGGTCGTGTACTAAAAGGAACGCGCATGGCCGGTCATATGGGCAATGCACATGTGACGGCAAAGAAATTGCAAGTGATTCAGTCTGATCCTGAGCGCAATCTGCTGCTGGTAAAAGGTTCGGTGCCTGGTGCCAATGGCGGCTTGCTCATGATTAAGAAGCATGTGATGAGGTAGGTAACCGAAATGCCCTCGACTACAGTGTATAACATGGCCGGAGAGGCCGTAGAGAAGCTCGAACTGAGCGAGCAGGTGTTCGGAGTCATCCCCAATATGGCGGTTCTCCACCAGGTTGTCACTGCACAACTGGTGAATCGCCGTCAAGGCAATGCTTCGACCAAGACTCGTGCTGAAGTATCGGGTGGTGGTAAGAAACCATACCGGCAGAAGGGAACGGGACGCGCCCGCCAGGGAAGTACTCGCGCACCACAGTTCCGTCATGGCGGAACCGTATTTGGCCCCAGGCCGCATCCCTATCACCACGATGTGCCACGAAAGATGCGCCGGCTGGCAATTCTCTCCGCACTATCGGATAAGGTTGCGAATGAGAAGCTGATCGTGTTGAACGAATTAACATTGGAGGGTCCCCGCACCAAAGATATGGTGACGTTCCTGGACAAATTGCCCCTGGATGGCAAGCGGGTTCTGATGATGTTGCCACAGCGGAATGAGAACGTGGTGCTTTCACTGCGTAACATTCCTTTTGCCAAGGTGCAGCATGTATCTTCGATTAACGTTGTGGAACTGCTCAAACATGATTGTCTGATTATGCCTGTGAAAACTGTGCGCTGGATTGAGCTAGTGTTCGGTGAAGGCCTGAGCGCCGAAGAAGCGAGCGCCAGGATCACAGACGAAGAGCTGGACAGTGGTGTTCCGGCAGAGACGCCAGATGACGAAGAGCCGGAGGATAGCGCTTCGGAGTCAGAGACGCCGGATAACGAAGAGCCGGAGGATAGCGCTTCGAAGTCAGAGATTACGGATGACGAAGAGCCGGAGGATAGCGCTTCGGAGTCAGCCGGAGCTGATAGCGAAGAAGCCTAGGCGAGGAGGATAAAACTGTGGAGATCACAGAAATACTACGTCACGGTATAACAACTGAAAAAAGCGTGAAGCTGCAAGAGCTGAACAAATATACCTTCAAAGTGGCGTTAGAGGCAAATAAAATTGATATACGCCGTGCCGTTGAAGAGCTATTCAACGTCAAGGTTGCATCGGTGAATACCATGCGTATGCCAGGTAAGCCAAAAATGTTCCGGCGTAAAGGTGTTGCTCCCCGGCCTCAACCGGCCCGTGAGTGGAAGAAGGCGATTGTCACCCTGCGTCCGGGGTATACAATCGACGCATTGAAGGCGTAGTCATTTCATGTCTGAGGACAGGTAATGGCTTTCAAGCTGAAGGGGTTGAAGAATGCCAATTAGACAATATCGACCAACTTCTCCCGGGCGTCGTGGTATGTCGGTTTCGACTTTCGAGGAGATCACAAAGACAAAGCCAGAGAAATCTCTGACCGTCAAGTTAAATAAGCATGCTGGACGAAATAACCAGGGTAAGATCACCGTACGTCATCGCGGCGGTGGTGCCAAGCGTGCCTATCGTATCATTGACTTTAAGCGCAATAAACTGGGCGTTCCGGCCAAGGTAGCGGCTATTGAATACGATCCAAACCGTTCGGCACGCATTGCTTTGCTGCATTACCTGGACGGCGAGAAACGTTACATCATTGCCCCCCAGGGACTCAAGGTGGGTGACCGGGTGTCGGCAGGGCCAGAGGCTGATATCAGGCCGGGCAATGCACTGCCTCTAAAGAACATTCCTACGGGTACCACCATTCATTGTATTGAGTTGGAACGAGGACGTGGCGCCCAGATGGTGCGTGGAGCAGGTACAGGCGCACAATTGATGGCGAAAGAGGGCGACTATGCACTGCTGCGTCTGCCTTCTGGTGAGCAGCGCCGCGTCAATATCCTGTGTATGGCCACCATTGGCCAGGTGGGCAACATCGATCATGAGAACCAGAGTCTCGGTAAAGCCGGGCGTTCCAGGCACCTGGGTCGTCGTCCTGCCGTTCGTGGCTCTGCAATGAACCCGCGCGACCATCCACATGGTGGTGGTGAGGGTCGTGCGCCGATTGGCGGACAGCCGCAGACCCCCTGGGGCAAGCCTGCGCTGGGTTATAAGACACGAAAAAATAAAAGAACTGACCAGTTCATCGTCAGGCGTCGCAATGCTGGCAGGAGGAGGAAGTAAATGTCGCGCTCAAGAAAAAAAGGGCCGTACATTCATGAGTCGCTCAGGAAGAAAGTGCTGAGTATGAAGCGCAGCGGCGACCGCCGAGTGATCAAGACGTGGTCGCGGGCTTCGATGATTTTCCCTGAAATGGTGTCTATGACCATAGGGGTCCATAATGGGAAGACGCATGTGCCTATTTACATCACGGAGAACATGGTAGGCCATAAGTTAGGAGAGTTCGCCCCCACACGGCATTTCCGTGGCCATGCGGGTGGCAGGAGTGAGAAGACCACTTCGGTCCGCTAAGGGGTACTACATTGCATTCAGATGAGAGGTGGTGCAGCGCAGATGCGCGGGAAGCGCTAGACGCGTTAGCGATGTTTCTGAATGAGTAGAGAGGTACAAGATGCAAGTCAGGGCTATTGCAAAAAATATTGGCATTCCGCCGCGCAAAATGCGCCTGGTTACCAACGCGGTGAAGGGGAAGTCAGTGAATGAGGCGCTGGCCATTCTTCAGTTCCTGCCAAATGCAGGTGCGCAACCGGTCAGCACAGTGGTAGCGTCGGCGGCGGCGAACGCAGAGAATAACTACAATCTCGATCCAGACGATCTGTATATTCTAAATATTGTGGCGGATGACTCATTCCGGATCAAGCGTGTGAAAGCTCGTTCACGTGGCCAGGCAGCTCGCATACTGCGACGTTTCTGCCATGTCACGGTAATTGTTTCGGATGATCCGGCGGATGCTGTCCGCTAAGAACAAGGGGCGTGATAGATCGGGGCGCGATAAATCTGGCCCCTACGAAGGAGGACACTTTTGGGACATAAAGTGCATCCCATAGGTTTCAGACTCGGCATCATCAAAGGATGGCAGTCCCGCTGGTATGCTGAGCGTGATTACAAAGATATGTTTGCCGAAGATGACTTGATTCGGAGAACCATCAACAAAGAGCTTGCCAACGCATCGGTCTCAAGGATTGAGATTGAACGGGCCGCGGCTAACCAGGTCTCGGTCACTATTCATACAGCCAAACCTGGTATTGTCATTGGGAAGAGCGGCGAAAAGGTTGATAGGCTGCGTGCCGTGCTGGAAGTGAAAACCAAAAAGCGCGTACGCCTGAATATTCTGGAGATTCGCCAACCTGAAATGGATGCCTACCTGGTTGCACGCAGCGTTGCTGAGCAGTTGGAGAAGCGTGTCTCGTTCCGCCGTGCTATGAAGCAGGCGGTACAGAAGTCGATGCGTGCAAACGCCAAAGGTATCAGGATCATTGTTGGTGGACGGCTGGGTGGAGCAGAAATTGCTCGCTCAGAGAAAGAGGTTGAAGGGAAGATCCCTTTGCATACCTTGCGGGCCGATATTGACTATGGAATGGCGCAGGCGCGTACAACCTTCGGCATGATCGGCATCAAGGTGTGGATTTATAAGGGCGATATACTTCCCAGCAAACGTCGCGAGGCAGGCGAGGCAGCGCAGGAGATTGGTGCGCAGCCACCGTTTGGCCCGCGCGACCGTGAGGGTGGTGATCGCCGTGGTGGTGACCGGCGCCGTGGCGGTGAAGGTAGACAGCGCGGAGACCGAGGAGAGCGTCCACAAGGAGAGCGACCAGCAGGTGGAGACCGTGGCCCCCGTCAAGCCGGGGAGAGGTCACAGCGTCCACAAGGGCAGCGCCCGCCACGCCAACAAGGTGAACGGACAGAGCGGCCCCCCCGTGCGCAAGGAGACCGTCCGCCACGCCAACAGGGTGAGCGAACTGCACGAGCTGAGCAGGCTCCAAAGGTTCCAGAGGCTTTAGACACTCAGGAGGCTCCAGCACCTCAAGCAACTGCTGAGGAGACGCAAGCCATTCAGCCAACGCCAGAACTCACAGCCCCTGCAGAGCCCACCGGGCAAGCAGAGAGGGAAGCGCCACCTGTGGCACCAGAGTTGCCGCCAACAACGGAGACTCAGAGCGAGTAGAGGAGATTCGAAGCCATGTTATTGGCACCGTCACGTACAAAATACCGCAGACAGCATCGCGGTCGCATGAAAGGTGCTGCCCAGCGGGGCAACGCACTTGCCTTTGGGCAGTATGGTTTGCAGGCCCTGGAACCCTGCTGGATGGAGGCTCGCCAGATCGAAGCCGCACGTATTGCACTCACCCGCTTTATGAAGCGTGGTGGTAAAGTGTGGATCCGTGTTTTTCCAGACAAGCCGATTACGGCCAAACCTGCCGAAACCCGTATGGGTAGTGGTAAGGGCGCTGTCGATCACTGGGTAGCGGTCGTTAAGCCTGGGCGTATTATCTTCGAAATTGGCGGCGTATCTGAAGAGGTCGCCAAAGAAGCCGTGCGCCTGGCAAGCCATAAACTGCCTGTTGCGACCCGCTTTATTACACGAGGGGAGGCGGAAAGTGTCGAAGCTTAATGAACGCCGTAAGCAAATTGCTGAATATGGTGCTGGCGAGGCGCTGCGAGAACTTAAGGAACTACGCCTGAAGTTGTTTAACCTTCGCTTGCAGCGGCAACGCGGTGAAGTAAAGAACAACCGCATATTTGCGCAGACGCGCAAGGATGTTGCACGCTTACTGCATCGCCTGACCCAGTTGGAGGGTGAAGAATGACACAACAAAGTCTCACGCCGAGCACGGCCAAGAATAAAAGCCGTCGCCAACAAAAAGTTGGGCGCGTGGCTAGCAACAAAATGGATAAAACGATAGTTGTTGTCGTAGAGACATTAAAGAAACATCGTATCTATAAACGAACATATAAGCAGACAAAGCGATTTCACGTGCATGATGAAGAGAATGTTTGTCAGGTTGGCGACATTGTCCGCATTGAGGAGAGCCGGCCGCTTAGCAAGCTCAAACGCTGGCGTCTGGTAGAGATCGTAAAGCCCAGTAGTGGTATTGTACCGGTGGAGGAAGTGCTGGCTGAGGCGGATCCTGATCTGTCAGCTGGACCGTCTGACGAAACGGTTGAACCCGGTGAAGTCGACCAAAGCGGTGAAACCAGCGAAGCAGAAGAATAAGGAGATGTTGAGATGATACAGCCACAAACGCGCTTGAAGGTCGCCGATAATACTGGTGCCAAAGAGATTATGTGTATTCGTGTAATGAGCGGTTCTGCCAAACGTTATGCGCAAGTAGGGGATATTATAAAGGCCACTGTGAAGCAGGCTGCACCCAATGGACAAATCAAAAAGGGAGAAGTCGTCAATGCTGTGGTAGTGCGCGTGGCCAAGGAATATGGGCGGCGCGATGGATCGCATATCCGTTTTGACGAGAATGCTGCCGTGATCATTGCCGCGGGTAATAATCCACGAGGCACACGTATCTTTGGCCCGGTTGCCCGCGAACTGCGCGAACGAAACTTCATGAAGATCATTTCGCTAGCGCCTGAGGTGCTTTAACGAGGAATAAATAAAAGATGGCAACAAAACAAAAAGAGAAGAAGCCTCTCCACCTTGCCAAGATGAATATCAAGAAGGGAGACACCGTCTTGATCATTACAGGTAAGGACAGGGGGAAGCAAGGGACAGTATCGCGGGCCATGCCACAGATTAACAAGGTCATCATTGAAGGCCTGAATATTGTCAAGAAGCATGTGCGCCCACAAGGTCAGACCCGTCAAGGAGGCGTGATTGACAAGGCCATGCCAATCGACGTCTCGAACACAATGCTGATTTGTACCGAGTGTGGAGAGCCTACACGAGTTGGGCATGATCGACGACCAGTGGGGGTCGATCAAAAATTGCGCCCGGTGCGTATATGCAAGAAGTGTCACAAGGTCATTGAAGACCGGATGAGGAGTAGTTAAACATTATGGCATCGAGGCTGAAAGAAAAGTATCAACAAGAGGTTGTGACAGCCCTGCAAAAGGAGTTTAACTACGTCAATCCAATGCAGGTGCCAAAGGTCCATAAAGTGGTCATCAATATTGGAATGGGTGAAGTCATCCAGAATGTCAAGGCAATGGATGCTGCAGTGACAGACCTGAGTACTATAACCGGGCAACGCCCAGTGATTACGCGGGCCAAACGTTCAGTGGCCGCATTCAAGCTGCGTGAAGGTATGCAGATTGGCTGCATGGTCACCCTGCGCGGAGACCACATGTACCAGTTTCTCGACAAGCTCATGAATGTAGCCCTTCCCCGCTTGCGTGACTTCCAGGGGGTCTCTCCTGAAGCGTTCGATGGGCGTGGCAACTATACTCTAGGGTTGCGAGAACAGTTGGTCTTCCCTGAGATCGACTACGATAAGGTTGATAAAGTGCGCGGCATGGAAGTCAGTATAGTGACGACAGCTCGCACCGACGAAGAAGGGCGACAGCTGCTCAAATTAATGGGTATGCCCTTTAAGAGATAAGCCTGGAGGGCGAAATGGCAAAAATCTCAATGATTGTGAAGTCACAGCGCAAGCCCCGCTTTAAGGTTCGGCAGCATAACCGCTGTAAGATCTGTGGGAGGCCTCGTGGTTACATCCGCAAGTTCGGTCTGTGCCGTATTTGTTTCCGCGAACGGGCGTTACGTGGCGAGCTACCCGGCGTGACCAAGTCGAGCTGGTAGTCGCGAAGATGTGATATCAAAGGGCGAAGGGACGGAAACGTAAAGCAGTTGCGGGAACTGGCGTTTTCAGTCCTTCGGAATTATGGAGGATGTTCCATGAACATGACTGATCCTATTGCGGATATGCTCACGCGCATCCGTAATGCGGTCTCAGCACGGCATGCTCGCGTACTGATTCCGGCCTCGAAAATGAAGCTGGCCATTGCGCGAGTGCTCAAAGAAGAAGGCTACATTAAGGATATCGAAATCCTGAAGGATAACCCACAAGGCACAATCCGTATTACGTTGCGCTATGTGGATAAGAAACCGGTGTTGACGCAATTGAAGCGTGTCAGCAAGCCAGGACTTCGTGTCTATTCAAAGAAGGCGAGCATCCCGCGAGTCCGTGGAGGACTGGGAGTAGCCATTCTTTCGACACCGAGAGGGCTGATGACAGGACATCGCGCCTATCAACAGGGCCTGGGTGGCGAAGTCATCTGCTACGTTTGGTAGAAAGGCAGGTTTTGCATGTCTCGTATTGGACGCGCTCCAATTCTCGTGCCGCCAAAGGTGCAGGTGAACTGGAGCGATAGCAATGTCGTGACGGTCAAAGGACCCAAGGGGCAGCTATCGTCTCAGGTCGCGCCTGAACTGTCTCTAAAGCTTGAGGACGGAAATCTGACAGTCGCTCGTCCCTCCGATAGCAAAGAGCACAAGGCGAAGCATGGTCTTTATCGTACGCTCATCAACAACATGGTTGTTGGAGTGACGAATGGGTATACAAAACAACTGGAAATTCATGGCGTCGGTTACCGCGCTGCCAAGATGGGCGAAAGTCTGGTGTTCCAGGTTGGTTACTCCCATCCGGTCGAAGTTCAGCCGCCGCCGGGCATTTCATTGACCGTTGATGGTGTTGATCCAGCCACCAAGGCCACCAGGGTGAGTGTGTCGGGCATTGACAAGCAACTGGTTGGTGAGGTTGCGGCCAGCATCCGGCGTATACGCAAGCCAGAGCCATATAAGGGCAAAGGTATTCGCTACACGGGTGAGGCTATTCGTCGTAAGGCCGGTAAAGCTGGTAAAGTCGGCGGCAAGAAGAAGTAGGGTTTGCATTATGATTAAACAATTCAATGCGAATAAGGCGCGGCTACGGCGGCACGGGCGAATGCGCAACCGTTTAGCGGGCTCACAAGTGCGCCCGAGGTTGAACGTTTTCCGCAGTGGGCGTCATATCTACGCGCAGATTATTGATGATACAAGTGGGCGAACGCTGGCAGCAGCTTCGTCGATAGATGAGAGCCTGCGTAACTTCAATCCAACTCCGGCTGCTCCCATAGGGGAATCAAAGACGGAGACAACGGAAGTAGCTCCAGTGGAGATGGCTGCTGAAGTAGCCCCAACAAAGAGTAAGGGTGCCAGGGTCGAGAAAACCGCTCAGAAGGCGCAGGGCAAAGGTGGGCCGCCACAAAAAGGTACACCTGCCGCAAGAGGTGGAAAACCGGTTGCTCAGGTCAAGACTCTGCTGCCCGCTGCTCAAAGAGGTGAGGCAAAGACACAAGTTGAGCAACTTGCGGCGATTGCGAACAATCGGAAAGTAGCGATAGCTCGTGAAGTGGGTAAACTTGTTGCCCAGCGGGCGAAAGAAAAGGGCGTCAGTAAAGTTGTCTTTGATCGTGGAGGCTATGCCTATCATGGACGTGTAGCTGCAGTCGCAGAGGGCGCTCGTGAAGTAGGCCTGGATTTCTAAAGCGAAGATGAAAGGGTGCGATAAAGCGGGCCCTTAGAGGAAGTAAGATGGCAAAAATAGATGCTTCAAAACTGAATCTGGAAGAGACGGTGGTGCAAGTCAGCCGTGTCTCGAAGGTGGTCAAGGGTGGCCGGCGCTTTAGCATTCGGGCACTCGTGGTGGTTGGTGATCACAATGGCTATGTCGGTTATGGCCTTGGCAAGGCGAGCGAGTATACAGAAGCCATTCGTAAAGGCGTAGAAGATGCCAAGAAGCACCTGATCCAGGTGCCACTCTCCGGGACAACCATTCCTTACATGGTGAATACGCGCTTTGGCGCCTCCCAGGTTGTGCTCAAGCCTGCGGCGCCGGGTACCGGTGTAATTGCAGGTGGGGCAGTACGAGCGGTCATGGAGTCTGCCGGTGTGCGTGATATCTTGACAAAGACGCTGGGCAGCACAAATAAGGCGAATACAGTTCAGGCTTGCTTGAAGGCGCTCCGTGAATTGCGTTCTGCCGAAGAGGAAGCATCCCGGCGTGGCAAGACAGTTGCTGAAATCGTTGGCAAGAAGCGTGCTGAACAGATAGCCATTGCTAATGCGAATGCGGCTGAGCAGGCTGCCGCTGCACGCGCTGCTCATGAAGAGGAATCCCGTGAGAGCAGGGCTATAGGGGGTCGTCGTGGCCCTGGCGAGCGAGGTGACCGCCGCGGCGGTGGTGGTGGTGGTGGTGAACGAGGTGACCGTCGTGGTGGCAGCGGCAACCGCCGTAGATAGCTGCCGAAAGGAACAACAATGGCAAAAGTACGTGTTAAATATATTAAGAGTGCGATTGGCTACCCGAAGGATCAAAAAGCAACCATCCGGGCGCTTGGCTTCCGCAAACTGCAGCAGACGGTTGAACATGAAGATCAGCCTGCTGTACGTGGAATGATTCGCAAGGTGATACACCTGGTGCAGGTAGAGGAGATTGTCAGTGAAACTCTCTGATTTGCGGCCAGCTCCTGGTTCGCACAAGGTCGAAAGGCGCGTTGGTCGTGGACACGGCTCTGGCCGTGGCAAGACAGCGGGGCGAGGTACAAAAGGACAGAAGGCTCGTACAGGTGGCCAGATCCATCGTGCCTTTAATGGTGGTCAAACACGCCTGTCGAAGCGTTTACCGTTTGTACGTGGCCTGGGCAATAGCAATGCGCCTTTCCGCAAAGAATATGCTATCATTAATGTAGGTGATCTAGAAATGTTTGATGCCGGTACTCAGGTGGCGCCTGAGCAACTGGTTGAACGGCACCTGATGTCACCCACTGAGGGCCGGGGGCTGGTGAAAGTGCTTGGTGATGGTGAGGTAGACCGTGCTTTAACGGTACGTGCCCATAAGTTTTCTGCCAGCGCTCGCGTTAAGATTGAGGCGGCAGGCGGTACCGTTGAGATCATTCCAACGAAAGTTTACGAAAAGACTAAGAGACGTAAAGACGAAAAAACGAAGACACCTGTCAATCAGGGCACCGGGGAGTAAGCCTCCCGGTGTCCTTCCTGGTTGAGTATGTGCCTTCGTAAAAGGAGGCTCTCATGTGGGAACGACTGCGGAGTATCTGGACAATTCCCGATCTGCGCAATAAGATTCTCTTCACATTAGGGATGTTACTGATTTTCCGCATCCTCGCCCATATTACTGTGCCCTTGACTGCTGCGGAACAACAAAACTTGCTGAAGCTCTTCGCGACTAGCGGGGGCAACAACCTCGGACAATTGCTCGGCTTGCTGGATGTTTTTTCCGGTGGGTCTTTGCAGACATTCTCTATTGTCGCTTTTGGTGTATATCCATATATCACCGCGACAATTGTCATGCAGCTCTTGCAGCCAATCATTCCGGCGTTGCAAAACCTGTCGCAACAGGGTGAGGCAGGCCGACTGCGCTTCAGCCAGATCACGCGTATTATCGCGGTTCCTTTGGCCTTCTTGCAGGCTCTTGGACAGACGGCAATCTATGTGAAAGCAGGTGTGCTTGATGCCAATAGTTTTGGCCTCTTTGGTCCAAACTGGCTGGAGACACTGGCTATCCTGATGTCCTTGACCACTGGTACGATGATACTGGTGTGGATCGGTGAGTTGATCACTGAAAACGGTATAGGCAATGGTATCTCGTTGATCATTTTTGCTGGTATAGTAAGCCGTATTCCTCAGTTGATCTCGCAGGGATATCTCGCTGCTACTTCTACCACGGGCAGTGTTATCAGTATCGCGGTCTTCGGGGTCATTGGTTTGCTGACAATCATCGGCATTGTCTACATTTACCTGGGGCAGCGTCGTGTACCGGTGCAGTACCCAACCAAGCGCATGGTGGGAAGGGGCATGCTTGTCGGTTCAGCCCAGACGACATACATTCCCATGCAGGTGAATAGTGCAGGTATGATACCGATCATCTTTGCACAGTCTATGCTGATTTTCCCGGCAGTACTTTCACAGTACCTGGTGACGAGTAATGTGAGCTGGCTGGCGAGTGTGGCCCAATGGGTTGGCACATACCTTGCCAATTCAACGCTGTGGTACTACTGGGCGATCTTCTTTGTCCTGGTGTTCGCTTTTACCTACTTCTATGCCTATGTAGTGTGGCAACAGCAGAACATTCCTGAGAACTTGCAGAAGCAAGGGGCATTTATTCCTGGTTACCGACCTGGTGAGCCAACCAGCAAGTACCTGACGACGATACTCAATCGTATCACGCTGGCCGGAGCGTTGTTCCTTGGCATAGTGGCGGTTTTGCCGTTCTTCGCCAAAGTGGGAGGAAACCAGTTGCTGAGTGCCGCAGCTCTTTTGATTGTGGTTGGCGTCGTGCTGGACACAATCAGACAGCTTGAAGCTCAGATGGTGATGCGTAACTATTCTGGTTTTCTAACATAGAGGACTAACGCAGTTCATAGGGTTGGTGGTAGCCTGGCGACCGCAAGGGATCGCCACTACATTTCACCCACCAAATGAACTGTAACAGAGTACCAGGTAAACTTGTATTCATTGCGCTCTCTACATCGCTCTGAATCCGGTTGGGCGCAATGAGGCGCTCAAAGCTTCCATGCGGAGGAATTATAAACGTGAATATTATCCTGATCGGTGCACAGGGATCGGGGAAGGGGACGCAGGCGGAAAAACTCACACGGGCTCTTGGTATTCGTCACATTGCTAGTGGTGACCTGTTTCGCGACGCTATTGCTGCAAAGACAGAACTAGGACTGAAGGTCAAAGCCTACCTGGATCGAGGGGAACTTGTTCCTGACGATCTTACCGTAGCAATGGTGCTCAGCCGCATTCAGGAACCGGATTGTGCCCAGGGTGTTTTACTGGATGGATTTCCGCGTAACATTGCCCAGGCGCAGGCACTGGATAAAGGATTAGAGGCGGTAGGAAAGCATATCGACCTCGCGATTTACCTGGAGGTTCCAAGGGAGGAACTGCTCAAAAGGCTTTCGGGCAGGTATATCTGCCGGGTCAACCAGCACGTTTATAACATTTATAGCAACCCGCCGAAAGTGCCCGGCGTGTGTGACCTGGATGGAAGCGAACTTTACCAACGCTCCGACGATAGGGGAGAAGCAGTACAGAAACGACTGGAGATCTTTTTCAAAGAGACCATTCTCTTGCTTGACTACTATGGTCAACAGCATAAGCTGATAGAGGTGAACGCCAACCAGAGTATCGACCAGGTGCAAGCGGATATCCTAATCGCAATCGAGGCGTACCTGGACAAGCAAAGTAAGGGCGGAATCTAGTCATGGCACCTATCATAAAGTCGCAGGCAGAACGAGAAAAGATACGCGAGACTGGCCATATCGTTGCACAGGTGCTGGCGGAACTGCGGGCCGCTGTACGTCCAGGGATCACAACCATTGAACTGGATCGTCTAGCAGTAGAAGCGCTGAAGCAACGGGGGGCAGAATCAAGCTCTTTGGGCTATCACGGTTACCCAAAATCGGTTTGTACGTCTGTAAACGATGAAGTGGTACATGGTATTCCGGGCGAGCAGGTACTGCAAGAGGGCGATATCGTCAGTATCGACTTTGCCGCAGTCTATAACGGTTGGCATGCCGACTCGGCTATTACCGTAGCGGTAGGAACGGTTTCGCCCGAAGTGCAGCGTCTACTGAAGGTAACAGAGGACGCACTCTATCGAGGTATTGCAGTTGCTCGTGCCGGCAATCGTCTAAACGATATCAGCCGCGCGGTACAGGAGTACGTCGAGGCGGAAGGATTTTCGGTGGTACGCCAGTATGGTGGGCATGGTGTAGGTCGTAGTATGCACGAGGATCCTCAAGTGCTCAACTATATTGAGCCGGGCCGTCCAAATACGCTGTTGAAGCCAGGCATGGTTATTGCTATTGAGCCTATGGTCAATATGGGGGCCAAAGAGACTCGTGTTCTAAATGATGATTGGACGGTTGTGACAGCGGATGACAGCTACTCTGCTCATTTTGAGCATACGGTGGCTATCACCGAGGGAAATGCTGATATTTTAACAGTGTAAACCGGGATGTCCTGGAATTCTGGTGATTACCCATAAGTCGGCACGAGATCCTTCGCTGCGCTCAGGATGACAAATCTTCAGCCAGCTGGAATTCTCTAGACAAGCGTTAAAATTTGTGCTATAATTCGTAGTTGGCTGCAGCAGTGTCAACTGCTGCCATTTTATACTTTTTGCAATCATTATCAAATGCAGCAACGAATTGAGAAGATAGAGGAAGAGTGTGAGTCCCGCCGCTAGAGAAAGGAAACTATGCCAAAAAAGGACGAGATCGAGGTAGAGGGTAAGGTTCTTGAGGCCCTCCCAAATGCCATGTTCAAGGTTGAAATTGATGAGCAACATCAGGTTCTGGCTGTCCTCTCAGGGCGCATCCGAATGAATTTTGTGCGTATTGTGCCGGGTGATAAGGTGAAGGTGGTGTTGTCGCCTTATGATTTGACACGAGGTCGCATTACATGGCGTGTGAGGTCGTGAGGTAAAGTTTCCTCATTTGTTCCTTTTCTTCTAAATCGGTGTCCTTTAATCGGCAATTTTAACGGCATTTTTCTTGTTACTTTTTGCATTTATCGTAACTGTTCAGGGATCCAATTCAAGCCGCTTGCGGCGGAGAGGGAGGGAAGGGAGCATGGGGACACCCCATACCCCGGCAGGAGGACTGCGTCCCCCTGCACCCCTGCTGAAGAGTTAGCATTTATCATTTTATGAGGAGGGCAAGCTATGAAAGTACGTGCCTCGGTGAAACCGCGTTGTGACAGCTGCAAGGTAATCCGCCGCAATCGTGTTGTGATGGTTATCTGTAGCAAAGATCCAAAGCATAAACAGAAACAGGGCTAGGCAAATGTGGGGGTACCCTTGGGGACAAGGGCTGCTCCTACATAAATGGAGGGTAAGATGGCTAGAATCGCCGGCGTTGACATTCCACGAGAGAAGCGAGTGGAGATTTCGCTGACGTATATCTACGGGATCGGCCTCACTACGAGCCGTAAGATCCTGGAGCGAACACGCATAAACCCGGATATCCGGGTTAAAAACCTGACTGAAGAAGAGGTCAACCGCTTGCGCGAGGTGATCGACCGCGAACACAAAGTCGAGGGAGATCTACGCCGCGAAGTGGATTTGAACATCAAACGGCTGATCGAAATCGGCTGTTATCGTGGTATGCGCCATCGCCGCAACCTTCCGGTTCGCGGTCAGCGCACACGCACCAATGCGCGAACACGTCGTGGACCAAAGAGAACTGTGGCAGGCAAGAAAAAAGCCACAGCTAAGAAGTAACGCCCGGGAGGTATGGCAGCAGTATGGCAGCAGGAGACAAGAAGAAAGCAACGGGCAAGCCAAGGCGGCGTGAACGCAAGTCCATTCCGCGTGGGCAGGCCCATATTCAAGCAACATTTAATAATACAATTGTGACTTTGACCGACCCCAATGGTAACGTTATCTCATGGGGTAGTGCTGGTGGACAGGGTTTTAAAGGTTCTCGCAAGAGCACTCCTTATGCCGCTCAGGTCACTGCGGAGTCGGCAGCACGTAAGGCGATGGAGCATGGCTTACGACAGATAGAAGTCTACGTCAAGGGTCCTGGCTCTGGTCGTGAGGCAGCAATTCGCTCATTACAAAATGCTGGCCTTTCTGTCACTTCGATTATCGATGTAACACCTATTCCGCACAATGGATGCCGACCACCCAAGCGGCGGCGTGTATAGTTTACAAGGTGCATAAGGAGGATACAACTAGATGGCACGTTATACCGGCCCCGTCTGCAAGCTATGCAGGCGAGAGGGGGTAAAACTGTTTCTTAAAGGCGACAAGTGCATGACGAAATGCACGCTTGAACGCCGCAATACTCGCCCAGGACAACACGGCGGTGGGCGCCCGCGCAAAGAATCGGGTTATGCCAAGCAGTTGCGTGAAAAGCAGAAGGTGCGACGCACCTATGGCATACTGGAGCGCCAGTTCCGTAGGACCTTTGATGCCGCTGCTCGTCGCCCTGGCAAAACTAATGAAAACCTTTTGCAAATCCTGGAGATGCGCCTGGATAACCTGGTGTATCGCCTGGGCTTTGCTGATTCGCGAGCACAGGCTCGTCAACTTGTGTGTCATGGGCATTTTGCTGTAAATGGCCGCAAGACCGACATTCCTTCGTTTATTGCGAAACCAAACGATGTGATCTCTGTACGCGAGCGCAGCAAAGGCCTTGAGTACTTCAAGACTCGCGCTTTATTGCTTGCACAGAAAGGTGTACCTGCCTGGCTAAGTTTGAATACTGATGAAATGACAGGCCGTGTCCTGACATTGCCGTCACGAACAGATCTTGAACTGCCCTTTGATGAGCAGATGGTAGTTGAATATTACCAGCGCTAATACCACGTTGGCCGGTGGAAAGGCAGGTTGGAACCTTGCAAGATAGTATTACTCTGCCTCGCATTAAAAATACAAAAACACTAGGTAATTATGCGAGCTATGATATTGAACCTTTAGAGGCTGGGTATGGAATGACACTGGGCAATGCGCTGCGGCGTGTGCTGCTGTCATCGCTGCCGGGCGCAGCGGTAACCTCTATTCGGATTGAGGGTGTGCAGCACGAGTTCCAGGACATTCCCAATGTTACGGAAGATGTCACAGATATCGTATTGAACGTGAAGAATCTGCGCTTGCGTTCTTTCTCAGATCATCCAGTCTCAATGCACCTGGAGGTCAGTGGAGAGCGAGAAGTCACGGCGGTCGATATTATGGCTCCCAGCACTGTAGAGCTTGTCAATCCCGAACTTCATATTGCAACACTCGATAGTGAAAATGCTCGCCTCGAAATGGAGCTGGTCGTTGAGACCGGTAGAGGCTATGTACCTGCCGACTCAAAAGAAGACCAGCCCATCGGGGTGATCCCTGTCGATGCCATTTACACGCCTGTGCAAAAGGTGAATTACACGGTGGAGCATACACGTGTAGGGCAGATGACGAACTTTGATAAGATTGTTCTTGAAGTCACGACGGATGGAACGATCACGCCGGATGAAGCTTTGCGCCAGAGTGCGGATATCCTGGTGCAGCACTTCTCTCAGCTTGCCAACTATCGCGCTGTATCGATAGAGCCAGAGAAGGCTCCGCTAAGCAGCTTACCGATACCGCAAAAGATTTACGATACACCTATCGAAGAGCTTGATCTTTCGGTGCGTGCCTATAACTGCCTCAAACGCAGCAATATCACCAAGGTGGGTCAGGTGCTTTCGATGAATGAGGAAGACCTCCTCGGTGTGCGTAATTTTGGGGAGAAGAGCTTGCAGGAGTTGCGTGAGCGCTTGCTTGCGCGTAATTTCCTGCCGAACCCGCGCACCAGCACCGTCGGAGCCGACATGGACGGCGATCACGAAATGGAGGACTAAGGTGAGGCACCGAATTGCCGGTAATCGCATGAGTATGCCTGAACCACGCCGCCGTTCAGCGCGGCGTAACCTGATGGCAGGGCTCATTCGTTACGATAGAATCCAGACTACGGAGGCGCGGGCCCGCGCTATCCGTAGTGAAGTTGAAAAGCTGATTGATACGGCCGTGAAGGGCCGCCAGGAGGCCCAGAGCTACCTCCTGTCAGTCGTTACTGATGAGGACAAGGCTGCACAGGTGCTGGCTTTTGCGCGTCGAGGTCGTTTCTCGCTGGATAAGAAAGTGGGCTCAAACGAGGAGCGCGCAGAGGAGGATAAGCCCCCCTTGACCGATAAGGGGCGCAGGTTCCTGGAGAATAAGCTCAAGGCACGCCGCGAAGAACTGCTGCGCATCATTGGCAACGAGGATGAAGCCGAGGAGGCGCTGCAGGCAGCCTACCAGGCTATGGTCATAGAGCTACGGGCGCGGCGTCACATTCTCAGCGCGCTGCCAGACGAACTCGTCGTCAAGAAGATGTTCGAGGAATTGGCCCCGCGCTATGTTGGTCGCCCAGGCGGCTATACTCGTATTACAAAGCTGGGCAAACGTAAGGGTGACGCCGCCGACATAGCCCAAATCGCCCTGGTGTAGATGAATATTGCGGGTGGTCTTGAGTATGATGGTACCGATTACCACGGCTTTCAGCGCCAGCCTGAGAGACATGGACAGACCATCCAGGGAGTATTAGAAACGGCAATCGCCAGCATCTCTGGTGAAAGGTCGGTGGTAAACGGAGCAGGTCGCACAGACGCAGGAGTTCACGCGAGTGGGCAAGTCATCCACTTTCGAACCAACTCTCAACTGGCGCCCAACGTATGGATACGCGCTCTCAATGCTGTCTTACCCGGGACCATAGCGGTACGCTGGGCTCAAGAGGTTCCTGACCGCTTTCATGCCCGTTTCAGCGCCCTGAGCCGTTCCTATCGTTATACAATCTGGAACGATAGCGCACCGGCACCGCTGCTCGCACGCTATAGCTATTATCGCTCACAGGCGTTAGATGTGAACCTGATGCAGGAAGCGTGCCAGTTATTATTGGGGCGCAAGGATTTTGGAGCCTTTGGACGTAGTCCCGAAGAGACGAATCCGAGGAAAGCGGGGCCTCATTCCTGTGTGCGTACGATGTTAGAGGCCCGCTGCATCCGGGATACACAAGCACTTATCTATTGTGATTTTACTGCGGACGCCTTTCTTACAGGGATGGTGCGCAGAATCGTCGGTACACTGCTGCTGGTAGGGCAGAAAAGCATGAGTCTTGCTGAATTTGCTACTATTGTGCAACGTGCGGATAAGACGCATGTTGGCTCAGTGGTCCCGGCACACGGGCTGTGCCTGGTGCGAGTGACTTATCCTGAGGAATTTGAAGTTGGCAGAGGGCATTCGGAAAGAATGCCAGGTGGCTACCCGATTTCGTTTGGAGTTATGAACAATGAAGAAGACATACAGCGCCAAAGCCGCTGAACTGGACCCGAAATGGTATATTATCGATGCTGAGGGCCAGGTCCTGGGCCGGCTGGCATCGCAAATTGCGCAGATTTTGCGTGGGAAGCATAAACCAACCTTTACACCGCATCTCCAGAGTGGAGATTTTGTGGTAGTAATCAATGCGGAAAAGATCGCTGTAACCGGCAAGCGCCTGGAACAGAAAGTCTATTATCGCCATAGCCAGTACCCGGGTGGTTTGAAGAAAACGACCTTACGTCAGACGTTGGAAGGCAAGTACCCGGAGCGAGCTTTAGTTCACGCGGTACGCGGCATGGTTATGCATAATCGCCTGGGTGCAGACATTATGTCCCACTTGAAGGTTTACGCTGGCCCAACACATCCGCACGAGGCCCAGAAGCCCATTCCCTGGACAGGCCCGCAGGCATTGCTGAAGCAGCCCACCGAGGCTGCCAAGGCTGAGTAAAGAAGAGGAGAACCGACATTGGCCGATACCATCAAAGGTGAGTATTATTATGGTATGGGGCGGCGCAAGACGGCTGTAGCCCGCGTACGTCTCTACCCAAATGGCGATGGCAGCATAACTGTCAATGGCAAAGATGCTCAAGCCTATTTTGGGCCGCGTGAAGCCATGGTGGCCACGATGAATGCCCCGCTGCGTTTGTTTGATGTCGATAACACCTATAACATGACGGTACGTGTGCTCGGTGGTGGGATCACCGGCCAGGCAGGCGCTATCCGCCATGCTGTGGCGCGCGCGCTTTTGCGGGTCAATCCTGATTGGAAGCCTGCCCTGCGTAAGGCAGGCTATCTTACGCGTGATCCGCGCATGAAGGAACGCAAGAAGTACGGTTTGAAGCGTGCGCGTAAGGCTCCTCAGTACACGAAACGCTAATCGTCACAAGCAAATAGCGAACATATACGTGCTGGATAAATCCACTGCGTGCTGGATAAATCCGCACTCTACAAAATCGAGCGAGACCGAGTGCCGGCGATGCCGGTGTGTGGTCTCGCTCGATTTTTTTGATCGTTTTTTGGCTAAAAAACTGAGGAGGCATTCCATGAGCATCGATAGCGTGCATGAAGATTTTCCACGCCTTGAGACAAAACGCCTTGTTCTACGAGAGATCATGCCAGGAGATACAGAAGCAATCTTACGTATTTTAGGCGATGAAGAAGTGATGCGCTACTATGACCTGCCGGTATTTATCCGTATTGAGGAAGCTCAGCAAATCATTGGGCGAGTTCGTTCTCGTTTTGAGCTTGGAGAAGGTATCCGTTGGGGCATCAGCATCAAAGGAGAGGATGTTGTCATAGGAACCTGCGGGTACACCTGGCATATGCGCCACCTGTTTGGAGAAATTGGCTATGATCTCGCGCGAGCTTATTGGAGACAGGGGATCATGATGGAGGCGCTGGAAGCCCTCCTGCACTTTGGCTTTGAACAGAGACAACTCCATCGCGTTGAAGCCAAGGTTCGCCTGGGCAACCAGGCTTCTATGGGAGTCCTGCAAAAGCTCGGTTTTCAAGAAGAGGGTATCCTCAGAGAACGCATCTACGTGAATGATCAATTTTATGACGTGAAGATGTACTCACTCTTGAGAAGAGAGTACATAAGTCGGTAACATAAAAATACATTGGCTAAAAAAGGAACTGGCCTAATCCTCGATATTGCTGTACCACAGGAGGATGCCCTGAAGGTAGCACAGGTTGAAGCTGTTCGGAAAATCCTGGAAAACCTTGGTGGGGCTTCCACTAAAGCCGACAAGGCCCTCATGAAAGAAGTCCAGCTTCTCATAAAAGGGCTTATCCCTATAGAGGATGAGGGCGAGTGATGCTGTATGTTTTTAGTCTTTTGTCCATAAGCTATAGACGGCGAAGAGCCAGAAGACTGAGGCGACGATTATTGCCCCTACTCCACCTATGCCCAGTATCAGGAGCAGTGGTGCAGTAAAAGTGCTGATGAAGAGGAGAATTTGTCCGACGCCTGCGAGAAGAGCAAGATAGGACAGTTGCATTTTTCTTGAGGTGGGTACGAGGTGCAAGCAAGTTTAGATCATTCCTGTTTGCTGCCTTCAAGGCTTTTATCCCGACCTCACAAGGGATGGACTTGTAAAATGAACGCGCTCCTATTACACTATGAGCAGTGACCACAAACATGCAAATGGAAAAAGGTCACAAATATGTCACAGGGTGGACGAGTACCCTCAGTTATAGAGTATTTGCAGAGGAGAGAGCGATGACACAAACAGATCTATCGAAAAGGACGCCGGAAGAAGTCTTTAATCACCATGCACAGGCCCTGGGTGCCGAAGATCTTAATGCTATTCTGATGGATTACGCCAACACGGCCACTTTAATCAGCCCGTCGGGTGTTCTGCGTGGCAAGGAGGCGATTCGCCCGTTCTTTGCCGATCTTCTCCGGGCTCTTCCCAAGGCGAAGTGGGGGGTCACTACCATCTACGCGGACAATGTGCTCTTTCTTGAGTGGACTGCTGACTCTGAGCCAGCAAGCGTTTCCGACGGCGTAGATACCTTCATATTTGAGAATGGCTTGATCACTCTTCAGACCGTGCGCAATACCATTGTTCCAAAGGCGTAATGGGAGAGGAGGCGAATGATGACGCAAGCCGAATTCCCCACAGAAGGGGTAGCACTCACCCACTTGCTGGTGATCAGCGACCTTGAGCGGTCGCGTCATTTTTATCGAGATGTGTTGGGAGCCACGGTCTACCGTGAGTATGGTGGCACGTCTTGCGTGCTCAATTTTCAGGGGAGCTGGCTGCTACTGGTGACCGGCGGGGGACCCACCAGGGACAAGCCCACAGTCACTTTTGCACCGCCTACGGATCCTGATATCGTCAGTCATGAGCTGACGATTCGGGTGCCGGACTGCCGCGCTGCCTATGAGACGCTCAAGGCACGTGGGGCAGTCTTCTTGACGCCGCCGGTTGACTGGGGTGGAGAGATCCGCTGCTTCTTCCGGGATCCGGATGGCCACCTTCTGGAGATCAGCCAGGCCACGTAGACCTTCCCGTGTTTTTCACCTCGGATAGTGGAGGAAAGTATGTATGTCCAAACGTAGTACGTCGCAGAATGTCCCCAAAGAAATGCAGGCGCGGTTCGACGAAATCAGTGAGCTCACCGATGCTTTCAGCCAGGCTTACTTGAATGATGAATACGAAGAGGCTTGCCGGCAGTTGACGGCGACTCTCTGCCGGAAACGTCCTTCGCCGCTTAGCCAGGGCAAGGCTGCCACGTGGGCGTGCGCCATTATTCACGCGCTGGGCACGGTGAACTTTCTCTTCGACTCCTCGCAAAAGCCCTATGTGCCGACGAGCCAGATCTGGAGTTACTTCGGTCTCAGTTCCAGTACGATGCAGGCGAAATCCAAGCAGATCCGCGACCTGCTGGACATGTATCAGTTTGCTCCTAAGTGGACGCTTCCTTCAATGGTTGACCAGAACCCCTTGATCTGGATGCTTGAGGTCAATGGGCTGATCATAGATGTACGGCACGCGCCCCGGGCGATCCAGGAGGAAGCGTTGCGCAAGGGGTTGATACCGTATATCCCTGAAGCGTGAGCTGCTGCATGGCGTCATTACTGGATTAGCATAAGGCCAAACTGGCCTTCCGTCGGCTCTGCTCAACAGAACCAGGGTTCGCTCAGCCTTGGCGTGGCGCGCCTCTCGGGAAGGGCTGTGGCAGTCTCCACCGGCACCCTTCGCCCGCTTGCCTCGGCAAGAGCGAGGCCCTTGATCCGGTAGAAGGTGAGCCGCGAGTCTTCCTGATTTGCCTCTGCCTCTCGGACCAGGTGGTTGACGCTGGTGTAGAGCTCATCCATGCGAGGATCAGGATGTCGCCATTCATATGTGAAGAGTTCTTCGTTGAAGGACGTCAGGTAGCAGTCGGTATACTCCTTGCCTAACAGGGAAGAGCCTGGCGGGAAGAGCAGCCGGATCGCGTACTGGATGGGAGCGATATTGTCGATCCAGCCGAGCTCCTCGACGACCTCCATAACGTGGAGGTAATCGTCAACGCCAGTCCAGGGTGTGAAGGCCACCAGGGTGGGCCTGATGACGATCCCGACCTCGCCGGCGATCTGCCTGGCGTGGCGTACATCGGCCTCGGTATGGCCCTTCTCCAGCTTTTCGAGGATGGAATCGCTGAGCGCTTCGACAGCCGAGGTGATGAAGACGCATCCCAACCCAGCCACCTCGCGGATCGCGTCCTCGTGTTGCACGATATGTTCGATTTTGGTTGTGAAGTTGAAGGTGAGGTCGGGGAACTCCTCGTGCATCCGGCGCACAATGCGCAGGGAGTGCTTGACACCGTTGAGGAAGTCGGGATCGCCGAAGTCAATGTGGCGGGCTCCCATCTTTACCAGTTGGGCGATGTCCTGTAGCACGACCTCCTCCTGAACTATCCGCACCCGTCCTTCGTAGACGGCGGGAATGGGGCAGTGGAGGCATCTGTGAGCGCAGCCCCGGCTCGCCTCGACGTAGCCGGTCAGCTTCCGAACATCCCCCCACTCCAGGTAACTGTAGCGTTCGAGTGGTGGAAGGAGCTGGCGAGCGGGCAGCAGAAATTGCTGGCGCCCAAGGAAGGGAAGCGTGTCGACATTGGAGATGGACTGCACGCCCTCGATCGAACCGTTGCCAGAGCCATGGGCAAGCCGATGAACGAGAGCAACCAGCGGTCCCTCGAACTCCCCGCCTATGATGCTGTCCGCACCTTGATCGAGGAGGTAGTTGGCGTTGAGCGACGCGTAGAGCCCGAAGTAACAGAGATGAACGTCAGGCTTAATGGCCTTGATCTGCTGGCCGAGACGAACTCCGAGTCGGATGGCAGTGTGCATCGGGATGGAGATCCCGACCACATCGGCCCATTCGACAGTGCCTCGGTCAAGGTGCTGCACCGCGAGGTCACGACACTGCACCTCAAAGCCCGAAGTGAGCAGGTGCGCCGCAGGCTGGGCGAGCGCCAATGGCTGATGACCTAACTCGTAGGTCGAACACAGTAACACATTCACTGCCATGAAGCCTCCTCTACAGCAAATCAAGGGTTAACATCCAGCAGCCAGGCAATTAGTGGGAGATTTCGGCTACCAGTCCTACATGTTTATTTAATGACGTTCTTGAGTAAGCGCCCAAGTCTTTTAATTCCCTCCTCGATCATCTGTGGACTGGCATTAGAAAAGTTCAACCTGAAGGTATTATGGCCTGTATTACCAACGTGGAAATCAATACCGGGCACAAAGGCAACCTTGTAAGTCAATGCTTCTTTTAGCAGATCTTCCGCATCGAGGTACTGCGGCATATAAACCATTAAGAATAAACCTCCTGCAGGACGAGTCCACGTGACCTCTTCAGGGAAGTATTTCTCCATCGCCGCGAGCATAAGGTCACGTCGTTCGCGATAGACAGTTCTTAAGGTAGCAATGTGACTATCCAGAAAGCCATCGCGCACTACCTCATTGATTATATACTGCACAAAGGTACTTGTGTGCAAGTCGGTACTCTGCTTTGCTTCCACCAGCTTATCTATAACAGGCATTGGAGCTGCGATCCACCCAACACGGAGGCCCGGACTTAGCTCTTTGGAGAATGTACTGGTGTAAATGACTCGCCCATCGAGTGCTCTGATACCCAGGCTTTGTGCATCCAGCTCCAGCAGCGACGGCTCGATCTCACCCGTGTAGCGTAGTTCGCCATAAGGATTGTCCTCCACAAGGGGTACAGGATGTTGGTCTAGCATTTGGATGAGCTCTAGCCGCCTCTTCCTGCCGAGTGTGGTCCCCTGTGGATTTTGATAATTTGGCACGACGTACATCAACCTGGGATTTTGATGTAACAGATCTGGTATAGCATCAACGCGCATACCATCGCAGTCTGATGTTACAGGCAGATACGTCAGATCGTAGGGCTTACAAGTCTGAAGCATACCGAGGTAGGTTGGGTTTTCAAGGATAACGCGATCATGTTCGTTCAGGAATACGCGAGCGATAAGGTCGAGTGCCTGCTGTGACCCTGTGACTATCAGAATGTTATCGGGCTTGACGGTTAGCATATCGCTCGAGAGCCGCTGAGCCAGAAAGCTCCTTAGTGCCGGCATGCCTTCAGTTGTGCTATATTGCAAGGCTTCTGGGCCGTATTTAGAAAGTACAGTATTCGCAGCTTCCCGAATGCGATCGATCGGGAAAAGCTCTGGCGCTGGCAACCCACCTGCGAAGGAGATAACTTCTGGCTGTGTGGTGAACTTGAGTAGCTCGCGTATAGGCGAGCGTTTCAACAGCGCCGTCCGTTCGGCGAAGAAAGAGTTCCATTGCATAATCAACTCCTGTTTCTAGTTTCCGTCCTCGTTTTATAAACGAACAAGAAGCTAGAAAGGGACAAGGAGCGAGATTGCTCCTAAAAGATTTTTTTACCGAGAGCTGAAAGAACCAGTTCAACCGCCAATGAGGCCGTGGCGTTTTCGCGGTCGAGAATAGGATTCACCTCTACGACATCCATTGAAACTAAGTTACCCATACCGGCGATCATTTCCATGGCGAGATGGGCTTCACGATAGGTCAGACCACCACGGACGGGAGTGCCAACGCCGGGAGCCTCTTTTGGGTCCAGGGCATCCATATCAAGGCTGAGGTGGATGCCATTCTTGTGCAGTCCCGCGATAGTTAACGCGTCGCGCATGACTGCGGAAATGCTGCGTTGATCAATATCAGACATGGTGAAGACGTGAATGGCGTTGGCATGCAGGCGCTCTCGTTCCGACGGATCGATGTCGCGTGCACCAACAATAACGATGGTTTCAGCATGAATTTTCGGAGACCATCCGCAGACGTTAGCCAGATCCCTATGACCTATGCCTGCTAACGCGGCCAGTATCATCCCGTGGACATTGCCGGATGGCGTTGTCTCTTCGGTATTGAAATCGGTGTGGGCGTCAATCCAGATCACGCCTATATTTTTGTGTACCCGGGCAACGCCACTAATCGAGCCAAGGGCAATGCTATGATCCCCTCCCACGATGAGCGGGAATTCGTTTTCTTGAAGTGAGTTTGTGACAATGTTGGCCAGTTTGTCACAAACCTGCACGATTGGTTCGAGATACTTTACCCTGGGGTTACCTAAGGGGAGGCTTTCGGGTTGGGGGACAACCAGGTTGCCTATGTCATGAACGCTATGGCCTAGCTTACGCAAGTGATCGTTGAGACCTGCATAACGAATTGCGCTTGCACCAATGTCAACACCCCGTCGATCAGCCCCCAGGTCCATAGGTACGCCAATCACACGAATGCGCATAAATTTTCCTCCTGCTCGCCATTGAACAGTTCTCTATCTCTCCTAATTATAGTCATTAGCGTAGCTGTTTGTCTATCTCTAAAAGAGGCAATATGAGAGTAGAGGGAAGCCAAAATCAAATAGAACCAATTGGCTTGCCTCTTTCGTTAAAGAAGTTATACAATAATCGGCATGCAAGCTTTTCCTCCATGGAACTTCTGAAAGCGAGGGGTACATGAATTGTTGGTAGGTAATCAGCCAGGATGGGCCGATAAATCGGCGGTGGGCGCGATAAATCGGCCCTTACCCTTGTTTGGCTACAGCTATTTCGTACATCCGAAAGTGAGGCGACGCGTGCATTATCATACGCGGTATTTACCGGCTCCCTTTCTATTTCTGTGTGTCCTGCTTCTGGCGCTTGCCGCGTGTGGTGGTGGAGGGAGTACAAATTCAACCAGTACAAATACCCTGGCAGCGAAGCAGGTATTACGTTTTCCCAACGTTGGCCTTCAGGATAGCGCTTCGCTCGACCCGGCGCAGGGTCCAGATGCGAATACCGCTCAGATCGTTAGCATGATCTATAACGGCCTGGTCAAGTCCGATGTAAACTTAAACGTGGTACCTGATCAGGCCAGTTCCTGGGATATCTCCTCTGATAACAAGGTCTACACTTTTCACCTGAGGCCAGGTCTTACTTTCTCAGATGGAACATCCATTACCGCTCAGACCTATGTGTATACCTGGACGCGCGCCTTGCTGCCCGAGGTGAAATCAGGTATTGCTTCGTTCTTTGAAGCAAATATTGTTGGCGCGAATGATGTAAACTCTGGTAAGACGAAGACCCTGGCCGGGGTAAAGGCTCTTGACAG
>WNGP01003429.1_pt1 | contig 27499 bp, 22 predicted proteins | sample 5407671 | NCBI WGS metagenome assembly WNGP01 (sample SAMN13153381, study PRJNA577476) | soil metagenome | isolation source: 40 cm soil or saprolite under Garry oak tree replicate 2 | place: USA:California | collected 2016-06-15
CGCGGGTGACTTTTCCTTTGTAGATGCTGCCGACGAGCGCGAATTCTTTTTCCCGCTCGATGTAGATTTCGACTAACTGGCCTTCTTCGAGAATCGCGACCCGCCGTTCGTGGGAGGCCGCGGAGATAACCAATTCTTTCGACATGAAAACTCCTTATGCGTGATCCCGGCGTGGCCGGAATCACCCTTCTGTGCAGCCCCGGCTTGGCCGGGACCGACAGGACGCATCGCCGCGAGCTTCTGCCCGTCGGAGTTCCCAAAAATCGGCGCCGCTCCCGGCAATGCCGGGACGCACGCTGGCCACACTTGTAGGGAAGTGGCTTGGCGTTCGAAGTCAGAGGGGTTGGCCGCACTGCGGCCACCGTCAGAAAAGACGTTCCTCAGTCTGTCGAGGCTGGTCCGTCGCCGGAAACGAGCCGGGCGATCGGCGGACGATGCTGTCCTCACTCTAAAATCCTTCTTGCTTGTTACCCGGCCGAGCCGGGATCAGCAATTCCCAATGCAAATTCTATTCCGGTGCGCTCCGAAGAAGCGGAAACGTCACACGGGACTGGCGGCTTGGTCAGTTGACGAAGCGGCGAAGCCGGACATTCATCACCAGGCCAATCGCCAGGAAAACAAACAACGTGGCGGAACCCCCGTAACTCATCAACGGCAACGGGATGCCGGTTACCGGCATAGCGCCGATGACCATTGCCACGTTTACCAGTACATGGAACCCAAGCGCCGCTGCGACGCCCATGACCAGAAACATCCCCGCGCGATCTTTCGCGCGTTGAGCATTCTGCACTAAACGCAACAGCAGCGCCATATACAGCCCGAGGGCCAGAAGCACGCCCTTGAATCCCTGTTCTTCAGCCCACGCCGACATGATGAAATCCGAATAGCGGACGGGGATGTAGCCCAGTTGGTTCTGACTGCCATTACGGAACCCTTTGCCCCAGAAACCGCCGGAACCCACGGCAATCTTCGATTGCAAGAGTTGATAGCCGGCGCCCTTGGCGTCCTCTTCAGGGTGCAGGAAAGAAGTGATTCTTTCCCGCTGATACGGCTTGAGGATGCGTCTGCTGACGGGAGGATAGAAAACAGCGCCCACCAGCATAATCCCCACCAACGAAAATGCCGCCGCGTGTTGCCACTGCAAGCCCGCCAGAAATGCGCCTACCACCAGCATGGGCATCAGCACGAGCGCCGTTCCCAAATCGGGCTGCTTGAGTATCAACACCAGCGGAACACCTACCAACAATCCTGCCTTGATCAGATCACGCAGATCAAGCTGATCGGAGCGCACTTCCGCAAAGAAGCGTGCCAGTACAATGATTATAATCAATTTAACCAATTCTGACACCTGAACAAGCTCCCCCAGAGCCGGGATGGGGATCCAGCGCTTGGCGCCGAAATGGGTGCGTCCGAACAGCAGAACCGCGACGAGGGCTGCGAGGCCAATGAGATAAAGGATCGGAGCTTGGTCGAGAATCAGATGATAGTCCAGGCGAGAAAGCGCGAACATCAAGACGAAGCCGATAACCAGCCAGCGCACTTGCTTCATGTGCATGCCCTGAAGCGAGCTGCCGTGCGTGGTGGAATAGACTTCGACCACGCCCAGCGCGCAAATCGTGGCGAGAATGGCCAGAAGCCACCAGTCGTAATCGCGCGTTCCTGGTGCGTCTTTCATGAGAGCAGTCGCAAGCCCAAAGTTGAAAGTGGCCAGAGGAGAGAAAGTCCGGCAGTACCGCGGGCGCGGACCCGAGAGCTTTGCCTTTTTTGAAATAAGATCATGAAATCCTTCAGCGCTGCGGCTCCGCGCTGGCGCGTGCCCGCATTACAGCGGCGCTGTTCTCCGGCTTCAGGGCCGCTCGTGGAGCAAGCGCGGCGGCAGCAGCCGAGCCCTTCCCAGTCGCATCGCTCTTGGTTTCCGCGGTGTACTGGCCCTGTGTCTTCTTGTTCTTCTTGTCGTAATAGGCTTTGATGACGTCTTTGACTACGGGCCCGGCTGCTTCGCCGCCATGTTTTCCGCTTTCCTGCACCAGCACGGCGACGGCAATTTCCGGGTTGCGACGCGGCGCGTAGCCGACAAACCAGGCATTATCTTCGAATTTCTTCTGTTTTCCCATCCGCTCGCGGGTTGCATAACCGATTACTTGCGCAGTTCCTGATTTTCCGCTTACTTCGATTCCCGGCAACCTGACGTTTCTCGCCGTGCCCCCGTCTTCGTTTACGACGCCGTACATCGCATCGGTTATTTTTTCCACGGTCGGCTCGGAAAGCGCGAAGCGCTCTTCACCAACGTTGGGAGCGTCCTTCAACAGGTGTGGTTGTTTGAAAACGCCGCCCATCGCGATTCCACTGATCATCCGAGCGAGCTGCAGGGGGGTGGTGATGACGGCGCCCTGACCGATGGCCACCGAAATCGTTTCACCGGCATACCATTTGCGATGATAGACGCGTTCGGCCCATTCCGCGGAAGGCATCAACCCGGGTTCCTCCGCTGGGAGATCGATTCCGGTCTTGTGTCCGAGGCCGAATTTGCCGGCGTAGTAGGAGAGGCGGTCAATGCCCAAGCGCATTCCCACGTTGTAGAAGAAGATGTCGCAAGACTCGAGGATCGCTTTGTGCAAGCCCGCCACACCGTGAGAGCCCTTCCCGTAGATGTAACACTTGAACTGCCGGCCGTAAAAAGAGGCGTATCCCGGGCAGAACGTCGTGAAATTTTCAGGAGGAACTTTGTCCTCTAACATGGCCGTAGCTGTGACGATCTTAAAAACAGACCCCGGCGCAAGCTGCGCCTGGATCGCGCGGTTGAGCAATGGGTGTTGCGGATCTTCGTTGAGGTTCTTCCAGTCCTCCCCCGAGATGCGTACCGCGAACTCGTTGGGGTCCAGCGCGGGATGACTCACCATCGCCAATACTTCTCCGGTGCGCGGGTCCAGTGCAACTGCCGCACCAGGGCGCGGCCCCAAAGATTGCTCCGCGATCTGCTGCAGGTCGTAATCGATGGTTAGCTGAATCTGTTTGCCGGGAATGGCTTCCTGAGTGGCCAGGCGCTCCACTTCTTTGCCTACGCTGTTTACGACCACGCGCCGCATGCCGTCAGTGCCCTGAAGCAGGTCGTTGTACTGGTGCTCCAGGCCGGTCTTTCCGGCGAAGTCGCCGGGGCGGAGCTTGCCGTTACTTGCTTCGATCTGCTGTTCGCTGACTTCACCGACGTAGCCGGCAGCATGAGCGAGGAAGCCGCCCGGCAAGTATCGCCTGCGGGAGACGGGAATCATTTCCAGGACCGGAATGTCCGAGCGATGCGATTCGATGAAGTCAATATCCGCCCGCGAGGCGTCGGGTTTGATAATAATCGGCTGGAATTTCGGCAGATTCTTTGTATTCGCGAGTTGGTCCCGCAAATCATCCAGAGGGATTCCCAGACCGTCCGCAATGCCCGGGAGATACTTTTCCACGAGAGCTGGCTCGTCGCGAAGGAGGAGCACGCTGAACGCCGGCCGGTTGTCCACCAGCACGCGGCCGTCGCGGTCCAGCATGCGGCCCCGGGGCGCAATGACGGGAATGTAGCGCACTCGGTTGCGCTCCGCCATCGAGCTGTACTTGTCGGCGTCGATGACTTGGAGCTTCCAGAAACCGAGCAGCAACACGCCGATCATTCCCACGATGATGTAGGCGGCCACGGCCAGCCGCCCTTGCGGCAATCGATTGTCGTTGCGAAACCAGTAGGACACGAAAACCCCGCGCGAGTATTTCCATCTCAGGGCTGCATGCCCGGTCCGGCCCTTTTCTATTAAACTGGCCGGACTCAACTCGCGTCACGAAAAAATCCACAGCGCGGGTTTCGAGTTGACCCCGACTCCATCGGAGTCACGCCAGAAAATGTCCGTCGAAAATTTCCTCGACCTGGGAAACGAAAAAATCTCCGGGAGCTCCCGAATCACCGCCGAACTGAAGCTGCGTGAAGCAGCAACAGTCTTTTTAAAAGTATCACCTGCCTGAGCGGGCCGCAAGCCGTCCTGGAGGACAGGTTGCGGGCTGATTACCGGGAACGAGCAGCGATTCATGACAGAATGAAGGGGCACAAGAAAAAGGCTGATTATTCGTTTCTTGACGGAAAATCATGAAAAAATGAGCTGCTTGGGCAGGGCTCGAACGATTTATAATATCTGCCGGAGAGTCAACGACATGCAATCAGTATCCTCGGATAAGAACCAAGGAAAAATGATGCGCCCGGCCTTCTACGCGGTTGTGGTGCTGGTGGGGGCAGTCGTCGTGACGATGGGCGTATCCCGTCTGAAATCGGCATCGCCGATGGTCGATCGTTCCGCTATTCAGATTGTTACTGTGCGCCGCGGGCCGGTGACCAGGAAAGTCCAAGGTTTAGGGGTCTTGGTCCCGGAAGAAGTCCGCTGGCTGGCTGCGGCGACCGAAGGCCACGTCGAACAAGTGATGCTGCGAGCCGGTGCGCGGGTAAAACCGAACACCGTGATTCTGCAATTGAGCAATCCGGACCTCGATCACCAACTGGTGGATGGGGAGTTGGCGACGAAAAAGTCGGAGGCCGAACTTGCCAACTTGCGGGTTCAACTGGAATCACAACTACTGAATGAAAAGGCGCTTGAGGCGCAACTGCAATCCGAAGCCACGGAGTCGCGGCTGCAGGCGGAACGCGATGAAGCGTTGCTGAAGATGCAGCTGGGAACGGCCATGAACGCAAAGATCTCACGGGCCAGGGCGGAGTCGATGACGACTCGGTTGCAACTCGAAAAAGAGAAACTGACCATTGCAGACGAAGCGGGCCGGGCGCAGCTCGCCGCAAAGCAGGCGGAAGTGGCTCAGGTGCGGGCACTCTATGCGCTGAAAATGCAGCAGAAGGAGGCCTTGCAAGTTCACGCCGGAATCGCAGGAGTGCTGGAAGAAGTAACCGTCGATGCGGGACAGCAAGTGGCTCCGGGAACAAATCTGGCGAAAATAAGGAGTTCGGCGCGGCTGATGGCGCGCCTTCACGTTCCCGAATGGCAGTCGCGGGACCTTCAACTAAATCAGAAAGCGCAGATTGAACTGCAGGACCGGCCCTATTCCGGACACGTCGCGCGGATTGATCCCAGCGTGCAAAACGGAGCGGTGGACGTTGATGTGAAGGTGGACGGAGCACAGCCGGCCGGGGTGCGAACGGATCTTACCGTGGATGGAACGATTGAAGTGGAACGCGTGGCGGATGCGGTGTATCTCGGTAGAGTGCCGTCGGCGAAGCCCAATACGCGCGTGCCGCTCTTCAAGTTGGTGGACGATGGAAAGGAAGCGCAGCGCGTCATGGTAGAGCTGGGAAACACTTCGATCGACAGCGTGGAAATCGTCGCTGGGCTGCAGCCCGGCGATCGGGTGATCGTCTCGGATATGTCGACGTGGAGCAAATACGACCGCGTGTTGGTGAAGTAAAAGACGCGGCGTTCCCCATCATCATTTACTTCGGCTCATCATAGAGAGGTAGCGACGATCGTGCGCGCGTGCCTTGCTCTGCTGCGTGGGGGCAAGCTATTGTAGAAAACTATTTCTTGGTCATGGACCCACACCTGCAGAAACCACTTCGCCTGGCGCTGATCGGCATGTCCGGGGCCGGGAAGACGTTTTGGACAAAGAAATTAGCGGCAAGCCGGTTTCCCGCGGTTTCCTGCGACGATCGCATCGAGCTAAAGCTCGCACCGCGCCTTGCCGCCGGCGGATACACGGGCATCAACGGCGTCGCGGCGTGGATGGGCTGGCCGGATTCCCTTACGTACACCGAACGGGAGTCAGAGTACTTGGCCGAGGAGATTCATACGTTGGATGAAATCTTGACGGAGCTCGAGAAGCAGCCGGAAAAATCCCTGGTGCTCGATACCACCGGAAGCGTCATCTATACCGGAAATAATCTGCTGATGCGTTTGCGGCGCCAAATGACGATCGTGCATCTGGCGGCTTCCGCGACAGAACAGCAACTCCTGATCGAAAGATATTTAAACGATCCAAAGCCGGTGCTGTGGCGCGGCGCGTTTCAACCAAGGCAGGGAGAAGCACCCGGGGAAACAGTGGCGCGTTGTTATCCTGCTCTGATTGCCGCGCGGCGCCAGAGTTATGAAGCGCTCGCGCATTGCACGCTCGAAGTCGCTGCGTTGCGCGAGGGATCGCTGGATGCCCCAACGTTCCTGAAAATGATTCAGAGCAAAACGGGAAGCCGGCGATGAGCGAAATTCATTGAGATACCGAAGCACCTCGCGCAAGGCCGCGCTCACCTCGCTGCGTGGAGCGGTCCTGCGCGGTCTTGCGCCGGACGGCGGACTGTACATGCCGGTGGAGATTGCGCGGCATTCGCCGGAGGAACTGGAAGAGTTTCGCCGGCTGCCGTTCACGGAAGTTTGTTTCCGCGTGGCGCGGCCGTTTGCCTCTCCGGATGTGCCGGAAGAAGTGCTGTGGCAAGTCGTGAGCGAAGCGATCAACTTTCCCGTGAATCTGGTTTCGCTTTCGCCCGGGCTGCACATCCTGGAGCTGTTTCACGGGCCGACCCTGGCGTTTAAGGATTTCGGCGCGCGCTTCATGGCGCGGTTGATGGGTTATTTTGTGCGCGGCGAAACGCGGCCGCTGACGGTGCTGGTGGCGACATCCGGAGATACCGGCAGCGCCGTGGCGCATGGTTTCCGGCGTGTGCCGGGAATTCGCATCGTGATTCTCTATCCTGCGAAGCGCATCAGCGAAGCCCAGGAGAAGCAATTCACTACGCTCGGCGAAAACATCACCGCGCTGGAAGTGGCGGGCACGTTCGACGATTGCCAGCGCCTGGTGAAGCAGGCCTTCTCCGACGAGGAGCTGAACAAGCGCACGTGGCTGACTTCCGCGAATTCCATCAATATCGGCCGGCTCCTGCCGCAGATGTTTTATCACGTGGCGGCTTACCGGCAGTTGCCGGTAGCCTCGGTGCCGCTGATCGTTTCCGTGCCCAGCGGAAACTTCGGCAATCTTACGGCGGGGATTTTCGCCAAGCGTATCGGCTTGCCGGTAGCGAAATATGTGGCCTCAACAAACGCCAACGATGTCGTGCCGGAATATCTGCGGACGGGGGAGTTTCATCCCCGCGCGGCGCAGGCGACCTATTCGAATGCCATGGACGTAGGCAATCCAAATAATTTTCCGCGGTTACTCGATCTGTGCCGCAACCGCCTCGAATACGTGCAAAAGGAAATCTGGGGCCATGGCGCAACCGACGAAGAAACGCTCGCCGCGATGAAGATGCTCCACGATCGCTTTGGCTACATCGCCGACCCGCACACCGCCGTTGGCGTGCTCGGCTGGGAAGCTTACAAGCGCGAGCATCCGGGGCCGGCACAGGGCCTGGTACTGGCCACCGCTCATCCCGCGAAATTTGCTGATGTGGTGAAGAAGGCTATCGGCACGGCGCCCCCGCTGCCCGATCGCCTCGCCGCATACTTGAAACGTGAAAAGCTTTCGCTGCTCATTTCGAGTTCCTACGACGAATTCAAACAATTTCTTCTCGCCCAATAGACAACGAAGAACTCAATCAACGATCTGGTTGCTACTAGCGTGTGATGAATCGCTAGTTCCTGCGGAGGCGGTCGAGCAGAAGGAAGAGGAACACCGCGACGAACGCGTTGACGAGGGCGGCGACGAAGAGGCGCGTGTTAAACCACGGCTCCGGCTGCGCCAGCAGAATGCGCCGCGTAAGAACTAACAGGCCTTGATGCGCCACGAAGAAGGCGGCGGTGAGGGCGAACCGCGCCGCGGGATGCTCCGTATCCAGCCGCGCCCCGATGGAGGAAGCGAGATACCCGATGATGGTTTTGGCGATGCCGTAAAGTCCCAAGGGAACTGTCGGACCGCCGAGACTGTCCTGCAGAAGACCGATGACCATGCCCAGGAGAAGACCGGTCGAAGGATTGCGCCGGCTGAGACCGAAATAAATTGTCACGAGCAATGGCAAATCCAGGATCGCCGCCTTCGAAAAATGAACCGGAAAGGCTGCCTGGATCACCAGAGCCAGCAGCGTGGCGATGATGATGGCGCCCGCTCGAAACTTGTGAACTTCGATGTGCGATTCGCCGCGGATATCGAACGCGTCGTTCATCGTCTTGCCGCCGGAGGCGGATTCGCTGCGCCGGGCGCGTGCGGCTGCGCATCCCCAGTATTTTCTTCATTTTTCATCTCGAGAGGTCGAAGCGACAGAAGAACCAACACTTCCTCAAGGCGCTCGAGATTTGCAGCCGGTTTGATGCGAATCTGCTTGAACGGATTGCCGGACTTGATCTCCGCGACCGTACCGACCGGGAGATCGCGCGGGAAGATGCGGTCCATGCCGCTGGTGATGACGCGTTCCCCGAGATTGACCGTGTCGTCGTTCGGTACGTATTTCATGACCAGCAGAGGCTCACCCTGGCCCCCAACGGGGCTCTGGGTGCGGGAATCGGCCAACATCGCGCCAACGCCGCTCTCCTTGTCCGTCAGCAGAAGCACCTGCGAGGCATTCGGATAGGATTCGACGACTTTGCCGACCACGCCATCTGGAGTGATAACTCCCATGTTTTTCCGGATGCCGTCGCGCTCGCCGCGGTCCAGTTGAATCGTTTGGCTGGCGGCTCCCGCACTCGCGCCAATCACCCGCGCGGCGATCATGGGGACCCCCGCGTGCGATTGGCGGAAATTCAGCAATGCGGCCAGGCGGTCAGCTTCCGCGGCTTTGCCCTGAAGCTGCGTGATTTGCAGTTTCAGTGCGTCGTTCTCATGGCGAATCTGCTCGTTTTCCTTGGTAGTGTTTTGCAGCGCAAAGTAGTGGCGCCAGGTGTCGCGAACCCACCCGAAGCCGTAGGAACCGGCGCGTTCGAACGGCGAAGCCGCGCCGACGGTCCAGACGCGAATCAACCGTCCCTTCGACTCGCGCTTGATCTGCACGGCCAGCAGCAGCACCTGCAGTACGATGATTCCGGCGAGCAGGACCAGCGATTTGTGGCGAGAAGGAATGGCGACCATTGGGCAATCTTCTCTTGGTATTTGCTGGAGCGCCCAGTGACTGGGTGACTGGTAGCTCGTCTTGCCGGTTCTCCACTTGCCAGTGTTCAGTTGCAATGCGGCGTCGGACAACGTTGCCTCGCCTGAGCCTCGCAAGACTGACAGCCCCAGCGCAAAACCTCGAAAACTGTTCTCCTAATCGATGCAAACCTGGCGCAGCAGCTTGAAGTCGCTCAGCATTTTTCCCGTACCGAGTACCACCGAGGCCAGAGGATCATCCGCAATCGATACCGGCAAGCCGGTCTCCTCGCGAATCCGCTTGTCCAAATTCTTCAGCAAAGCGCCGCCGCCCGTCAGGACGATGCCGCGGTCGCTGATGTCGGCGGAAAGCTCCGGAGGCGTGCGCTCCAGCGCGACGCGCACGGCGTTCACAATGGTCGCGACGCATTCGCTCAGCGATTCGCGAATTTCGCTGTCGTCGATGGTGACCGTCCGGGGCACGCCTTCAATGAGGTTGCGGCCCTTCACTTCCATCGTAAGCGGCTTTTCCAGCGGGTACGCGGAGCCAATCTCCATCTTGATCTGCTCGGCCGTGCGTTCGCCGACCAGGAGGTTGTACTTGCGCTTCAGATACTGCATGACCGCTTCGTCCATCTCGTTGCCCGCCACGCGCACGGACCGCGAATAGACAATGCCGCTCATGGAGATGACTGCGATGTCCGTGGTGCCGCCGCCGATGTCCACCACCATATTGCCGGAGGGCTCTTCAATCGGCAGCCCGGCGCCAATCGCCGCGGCCATGGCCTGCTCGACGAGAAACACTTCGCTGGCGCGCGCGCGATAGGCAGAGTCCTGCACGGCGCGTTTTTCCACCGGCGTGATTTCGCTCGGCACGCCGATGACGATTCGCGGATGCACCAGCACGCGACGGTTGTGCGCCTTCTGAATGAAATAGGTAAGCATCTTTTCCGTAACCTTGAAATCGGCGATGACGCCGTCTTTCATCGGCTTGATGGCCACGACGTTTCCCGGCGTGCGTCCGAGCATCTCTTTTGCTTCGCGGCCCACGGCCACAACTTCTCCGGTGGCCTTGTTGATGGCCACAATCGAGGGCTCATTCACGACGATGCCTTTGCCGTGCGCAAACACCAGTGTGTTCGCGGTGCCCAGATCGATGGCGAGGTCGGAAGAAAACAGACTGAACACCGACCTCATGTTGTAACCGTTCTTATTCATCCCTACATCCCCCTGCGGAGAAAGACTCTCCGCTGTCCGGCCGGCAATAGCGCTGGCCTCACCGCGGCCAGCCCCACCAGCTATTGTCTCCGGACACCACGACCAGCGCAAAGGCGCTTGGGTCTTTCCTCAGAGCTCTTACTTCGGAACCACGATGGATACCTGTTTCATGTTCGTCCCGCCCCGGCGATTCGATCCGATAATCGAAATCGTGTGCTGGCCCGGAGCAAGCTGCTCGGTAAAGTGCCGGAAATTGCCATCCGGCGCGATGTTCGGCACGGATTGGCCATTCACAATCAGAGCCGCACCGGGTTCTGTCTTGCCCACGATCTCCGCCGAGTGTCCCACCACCTGCGTGCTGATGATCTCCAGGACCATATCCTGCGACTGGCCTCGGGCCACCAGGGTGAATTTGAAAATGGCACTGACTTCACTGGTCTGTTTCTTTCCATCTGTCGCCGTGACGTTCCAGAAGTAGTCGCCGGGATCGAGCCCGGTGATCTCCACGGCCGTTCCGCTGACCTTTGGTTCCTTCACGGTCTTCGTAAACATCGCGGTGGTGCTGATTCGCAGCGTATAGGATACGGCATCCTGAACGGGCTTCCATTCGAATCGGACCGGCGAGGTCTTTGGGTTTTCCACGATGATCGGCGCGAGGTTCAGCGGTTCGAGGAGATCGGGAGGCGCCAGCACGTTTGATTTCTGAATCGCCCCTCCGCTCGGAATTGTCACCTTCTCGAACGCCGCGAGGTCGATCTTTTCTGCGCCACGCTGTACCTGCGCACTGCCGCTCGAAACCACGATCTCACTCGACTTATTGTCGGGGTCCGCCTTCACCGCACCGCGGCTGTTCGAGCCTAGTTGGGCCTTGGTGTCTTCGACCCGAACTTGCGCTTTAGACTCTGCCAATGTCCAGGTGGGCGTTGCCCAATCCACGGTACCGGTCGTGATGCCGATGCCCGAGCTGCTCGGCCTGTTGCTCTCGGTGGAGTTTTCTTCCACGACGACCAGCGAATCAGGCTTCATCGTATACGTCGTACCATCAGCAAACGTGATACGTGCGTCTCCATCCGGCCCTGTCTTTATTTGATCGCCTTTGTCGAGTGAGGTGCGGAAGTCCGCGTCGGCCCATTTGACTGAATCGACCTTTTTGACTTCAACTTTGCCGTCAAGGTTGACGAATTTTGCCTTTTTCTGGTCGGTCCCTGCAAGTTCCGGGTCACTATTGCTCACCGCGTTGTTCACGGCGTTAGTGAATTTCTTGTAGACGAAGGAGTACCAATCGGGCTTGGCCAGATAGAATCCCCCGAATAGAATCGCCACGCCCAAACAGCTGTAGCCCACCACCGTCTTGTAGGTGACCGCCCTCCAATATACCTCGACACGCGCGACCTTTTGCTGGCCTTGCTCGTGCCTGGGGTCGATGGGTGCTTGCGTCGTCATGGGTGCAACGGCTCTTGAAAGCTCCAATTTTCCAATCTAACACAGTGGTTTGCGCGCGCCTAAATTGCGGAGCGGCGCGTATTCAAATTGCAAATAGCACAGCCGCACCTGCCCCCAGTGCCCGGCGCCTGTCCATTGGTGCAGCTCTCTGGAGCGAACTTGTTAGCGCTCTTCATTTCCCGATGAAAAAGTGCTGCTTGTCTACGCCCGCCGGTACCCCAACGTCGAAAAAGCCCACCATCATTTCGTCGTAGGCCTGCTCGCCCCAGCGCACCGCTGCATCCGCATCCGGATTGTGCGGATTCGCCTTCGAATTGTCGTACCACGCGACGGCTTGAAGTTCCGTTCCCGCTGTTAGGAACCGCCGCTCTGCCAGCCGATAGTTCATCTGCCAGTCAGCCACAGCAGAAGCGATGCCGGCACGCCGCCAAAAATAAGGAATGCAGGAAGTTCTTGGTGGGTGCGAATCGGCATGCAGTCACCATGCGCGCCCCCGTCTCCGGTGGCCCGCTCTTGCCACTCTTCTATTTTATCTATGGCTTGCATCGCTGGAGCGGCGCGAAGGGATGCCTAAAGACCGATTCTCAGGAATCCTCGTGACCTGGAGCGGCAAAGACGATTGGAATTGTATTTGAGGCGCGTGCCAATATCTCCTATAATCTTAAGTTTGTCTACTGACGCGGGAGATTCATCGGATGGCTGGAGCAAAAGATACAAGCAAACTTGGGTATCGCATTCTTCTCGGGGCCGTCGTCCTGGTCCTGGGGGGTAGCATGCTGCTTTACCTCGTTCCGCAGTCGCCGGTCAGCGGCGAGGTCTCCACCGACACCGTCGCCAAGATCGGGGATGAGTCGGTCAGCGTGCAAGACGTGCGCCAGCAGCTCAGTCAGCTCGAGCAGCGGAATCCCAACATGAAGCCCATCGAGGCCCTCTACGCCCAGCAGATCCTGAAGCAGCTCGTTTTCGAAAAAGAGATCGAATACGAAGCCAAGCGCCTCGGAATTGCCGTGTCCGATCAGGAGCGCGCCGACCGCATTCGCCAGTTCGTTCCGACGGCATTCAATGGCGGCACGTTTGTCGGCATGGACCGCTATTCGGCCGAAGTCCAGACGCGCTTCCAACTGACCGTGCCGGTGTTCGAAGAGCTGATCCGCCAGGGCTTGCTGGAAGAAAAATTCCGCAAGCTCGTGACCGACGGGATCAGTGTGGGCCCCGCCGAACTTCAGGATGGATTCCGCTATAAGAATGAAAAGGTCAAGCTGGACTACGCGTTGATCAAGCCGGAAGACCTGGAAGGCAAGATTTCGCCTGATGAGGCGGAAATCCGCGCCGCCTACGAAAAGAACAAGTCAAAATACCAGGTGCCCGAACGGCGTGTGGCGCGCTACGCGCTTGCGGACGTAAATCAGATCCGCCAAAACGTTCAAATTTCCGACGACGTACTCAAGCAGCAATATCAGACCAACATTCGGCAGTATCAAATGCCTAATCGCGTTCACGTCGAGCACATTCTCTTCATGACCGTCGGAAAGCCGGACGCCGAAGTCGAGGAGATCAAGAAAAAGGCCGAGGACGTTCTAAAACAGGTCAAAAAGGGCGGCAAGTTCGAAGACCTGGCGAAGAAGTACTCAGTCTCAACCCGGGCCAAGTCTCCGATCTCGTCAAGACGCAGTACGGCTTCCATATCATCAAGGTCTTGGAAAAGGAAACGGCTCACACCAGGCCGTTCGAGGAAGTGAAGGATTCACTGCGCCCACGCCTCTTGCTCGATCAGGCTGAGAAGCAAGCCAGCGACACGGCAGACCAGCTGTCCGCCGCAATCCGCCAGTCCAACAAAATCTCCCTGGACGATCTGGCGAAACAATATCACCTAACGGTGGGCGAAACGCGGCCCATCAGTGCGACCGACCCCCTTTTGGAGCTTGCCAATTCGCAGGAAGCCAAGCATGCGATCTTCCTTTTGCACATAGGCGAGCTGAACCCGCCGGTTCGAACCGATCGCGGCTACGTCGTGCTATCCGTGAAGTCCATCCAATCTGCACACCAGGGTTCGCTCGAGGAGGTCCGCGACCGGGTCATTGCCGATCTCAAGCGCGAAAAGTCCACGGAAATGGCAAAGAACAAAGCGGAAGAATTGATCAAGCGCGTCAAGGCGGGTGAGAAATTCGATGCCGCCGCCCGATCCCTCGGCTTGGAGCCGAAAACGAGTGATCCCATCGCGCGCGATGGGTCCATCCCCGGCGCGGCGAGTGGCAAGCAGGTCGGCGCAGCCTTCAACCTGAAAGCTGGCGATGTGGCTGCTCCCTTCAGCCTGGGACAGAACTGGCTGGTCTATCGCGTGGCCGAGAAAACAGAAGCTAACCCTGCCGATTTCGACAAACAAAAGAAGCAGTTGACCGAAGAGCTGCTCCAATCCAAGCGGAGCCTGGCCTTTGACGCCTTCCGGACAGCCTTGGATTCCCGCTTGAAACAGGAAGGCAAACTGAAGCTCATGCCCGATAAATTGAAGGCCTTCGGCACTTTTGGCTAGTCTAAGTAACACAAAACAAAAGACTTATAGAATTCATACAGTGCGCTTGTCTTTCTTCGCGCGTCCCGATACCCTATTGGTGTCTTCCTTGAAACCGAATTCCACCCGAAACGCTTTTGTTTGGCGGATCATAGGTTCCGGGGCCAGCGCCCAGAATTCGGAGCAGAAGCAATCATGGGCGCCCAGCGCCAGGACTCCGCAGATCGGTGATACCAACATGCCAGCCCGCACTTCCGCCGTTCGTAACGACTACCGCTGCAGCATCGACCGAAACCAGTCGGGGAAATACTGTGTCCGCATCCAAGTCCACTACCCCCGGCATGCGTGGACGCTGAGCGTCTTTTTCCTGGCTTCCTCCTTCGACCGCGCCATGAAAAAACTCGAAGAGGCTCTGGATTTCCTCCAGCGCCAGGAAGAGAAGCTGTGGTTTTGGGGTGTGGATCGCGCCGAAGACATGGGTTTTTCGGCTGAGTTTCTGAGAGAAGCGGGGTTGCGGCTGGACCGCCGCACGGAATTCCCCGGAAAAGCTACCAACGTATCGCTGACTCCGGAGCGCGAAGTGCCTGCATTTGTCCTGGGACCGATGCGCCGGGGCCTGGCCGAATCCGTCGAAGTGTCTCGAAGCGCGGGCGCCGGCGGCGGATCCTAAGTCTCTTATTTTGAACCGCTTCTCTGCCCCAACACTCTTGCCCGATAGGTTTCAATCCCCAGCTTTGCTCGCCGCCGCTGGCACGGCTTCGCGGATCAGCAGGGGCAACCGCGGGAAAGAGAAGCTTCCCGCCACGTCGTCAATCACGTTTACCTGGCACAGGTATAGCCCCGGCTTCAAAGCCTGCAGCGGCAAATCCATCTGGAAAATGACCGCCTTGCGTTCCGGAGCCGTCACTTCGTTCGCCACCACCGGTTTTGATTCGTAAATCTTTGTAGCGCCCTGAAGGAACTCGATGCTCGTGAAAACTCGGATGGCCGCCGGCGCATCCTTGGCCGTCTCATTCTGGCTAGCGGCCGCCGCGGCCGCCGGATTCTTTCCCTTTGCCGCATCGTACACTTCGTACTGCAAGTACAGATGCTGGCCGGGAGTGAAAACATGCGTAATGTTCGGAACCAGCTCCACCTGGTCCCGGACGAGTGGATTCGCTCCATTTTTCTTGTTCGTGACCGGAGCGCGCAGGCTGCTCAGCACCACCGAGCTCATTTTCAGCGGCATCTTGCGAAGGTCGGGGATTTGCACGTCCGTCTCGAAAGAACCCATCCGGCCTGTCTGATTCTCGCGGATGACAAACTTCAGGTGGTAGCTGCCCGGAGCGAGTACGAAGCCCGTGTTGTACTGCACGTTCTTGCGGCGCACCTGCTCGGTGCTCTCCACGGCCAGCTTCACGGTGTCGCGCAATTGCCCAACACGCAACTTCCCGCCCCCCAGAGCTTCCCCGATGATGTCGATGGTCGCGTTATCCTTGTCTTTCTCCGTCACGAACGGTATCTGCGAGCCCGGAATCACCAGCGAAACCGCAAGATAATAGTGGGCGTCGTCCTGCCGGAAGTACGCCGCTCCGGCGTACAGTGGCACGTCGACCCGCGGCAGTTGGGCGTCCAGCTCTTCCTCGAGCTGCTGCTCGCGGTCGGCGCGGTTCAAGTGTTCGAAATCCCGTCCCGCGTAATAACCCGCGCGAAAATCGAGCTTCAGGTCCGAGCGGTTGACCTGCACTTTCAATCGGCGGAATTTTCCGTCCTTCCGCGGATTGTTGCTCGTGAAGCCGAGAACGTAGTACGCCGAACTGTCTTTCTGAACCTGCGAGAAGACCCCGCTAAAATCATTTGAATCGAAAAACGCCTTGCCGCCCGTGTCCGATGAAAGTGTCGCCAGTGTTTCCTGCGAAGCGGCGTTCCCGCTGAGATCGTTCAGCACGGAGGCGCCCGAATAAGCCGATTGTCCGTGCAAGCTGGCCGATTGCGCTTCCCCACCCGGCGGAAATGCCTGCAGGCCGCGGATATCCAGCGAATAGATCGATACGTTGGCTTTCACTGCCGCCGCGGTTGTGGCGCGCAGGGCCGATTGGTTGTCCACCCCCGATTGGCTGATCCCATTGCTGAAATAGATGAGGCTCTTTTTCTGCGGGAGTCTGCCAAGCGCCTGCATGAGGGACTGTAGCGCCAGCAGCTTGCGGTCGGCGCTGAAGGTGTTGAAATCCGTATCGTCCGCCGAGAAGGCTCCGCTTGTTTCCGCGGCGCCCTCCGCACTTCCCGAGCTGCCGTTTTCGAAGCCCTGGCCCTGTCCGGAATTGTACGCGGTCAGCGCCGCCAGCAATTTGGTTTTATCGTCCGTGAAATCCAGGTCCACTCGCATGTTCGTGGCCAGCGACACCAGCGCCATCAAATCGGCGGGCTGCATCTTTGTGTCGACGAATTTCTTCGCGGCTTCGACGGATCGCTCGATCTGTTCCGGATCCATCGCCGAAACATCAAGAAAGAGCAAAATCAATCGCCGGTCGCGCGCGTCCAGCGACGGCACCGCTTTCTTGGCGGAGCGCAGCAGCGTGCCCGGCCCGGCTGCACCCGAGACGATTGCTTCCGCGGCGCCGGCGGTTGCCAGCTGGTCTACATTCTCGAAATCGAAAGTGGAAATCTCCTGCTTCTTCCCATCCTCAAAGACCGTAAAGTCTCCCTTTTTCAAATCGCGAACGAGGTTCCCCTTCTTGTCGTGTGCCACCACATTCACCAGTACGAGTTCACTCGTGACCTGGATGCGCGATTCGTTCGCTCCGGCTTGTCCCGTCTGCTGGGCAAGCACCGGCGCCGCCTGCAAGAGCAACCCCCCTGCTGCGAAGAACGAAAGTGTCTTTCCCGAAATCCCCATATTCATCTTCCTTCAGAACCGGAAGCGCGCCTGCATTGTCACGCGCCGCATGCCGCCCGTCCCTGTGACCTCCCCGAATGTAAATGAATTCACCACCGTATTGATCGAAGTAAAATGCGCGGTATTGAAAACGTTATTCGCGGAGATGCGCAGCTCGAGCGCGCGAGATTCTTTGATGGTGATCGTTTTGTTGAGCGACATGTTCAAAGAAACTTGTCCGGGCCCCTCAATAATATTTCTTCCGGCGTCGCCAAAGCTGGAGCCATTCGGATTCGTACAAGTGGCGCCCGGTGTGCAAAACGCCGCCGTATTGAACCATTTGAGCGTGGTTGGGTCGCTTACAGAAATCGCTTGCCCCGCGACGATGTTTGCGCGAAGCGACCCGCTCACACCTCGGCTGATGTCCAGCCCTCCCCCCAGCACGCGGGGCGTGAAGTACAGCCCGGAGCCTACGGTGAAATCACCGCTCCACTGCCATCCGCCCAGAATGTGGCTCCATGCACCCTTGGGAACCAACCGCCGGTTCTCGCCGAAGGGCAGATCGTAAATCCAGTTGCCGGTGAATTTGTGCCGCTGATCGAAGCTGGAAAGCCCGCGGTCCGCTGAGATGTCAAACGGATCTTGCGCCACAACGCTCCCCCCGCCGCCGATGGATGACGCGTCATCAATGGACTTCAGAAACACATACTGCCCGCTGAGCCCCAGCCCTTTCGCCATGCGCTTGCGCACGCGCACCGAGGCCGCATGCAGGATCGAGTTTCCCTCCGAAGACTCATAAACAAATGGCTGGCCGCCAGAGACCATCAGCGCGCGCTCCGTATCCAGCCGCGTTCCCTTGGCGCCGTTATAGCCCGCGTTCATCACCACGCCACCGGGAAATTCGCGCTGTATATCGAGATTCCAGATGTGCACGTAGCCGAGGCGATAGCTGGGGTTGACGGCGAAGTTGTTGGTCACCGTGTTCCCCGAGGGGGGCGGGAATCCGTTTGTGAGCTTGAGCGGGCTCGCGTTAATGAGGCCTTTGACATCCGTGGTATTCGTCTCGGTGTTCGCGAACGGCGGCTGAAACGCGAAGTTCTGAATCATCGTGCCGTATTGAGCCAGGTTGTAGTTGATTCCGTAGCCCGTCCTGACGACCGTTTGCTTCTGCGGTTTCCAGGCAACCCCGATGCGCGGCGCGAAATTGTTGCGGTCCGGCCGTACGAGCGACGCGGGAAATATTCCGTTGAAGGGCCCGGCGTGGCCAGGCAGCACGGCGGCAGCCGATCTAAAGCCAGGGGCCACGTCCAGATTAGCGATGCGATCGCTCGCCTCGGTGTAAGGTCCGTTGTATTCGTAGCGCAGTCCCAGATTGAACGACAGATTGGAACGGAATCTCCAATCGTCTTGCGCGAAGAAATCAAACGCATTGGCGCGGAAGTTGTAGGAATTTGCGCCAGACTGGAGGGAGGTTTGCTGCGGGAAACCCAGCAGGAAGTCGGCAAAATCGTACCCCGTGTCGGTTACCGGTTGCGCGCTCCCGGCCGGGTATTGTGACGTCGCGAACCCGGTAAACACAAAACTGCCTTCCGCATTTCTTGCCGAGCGGAAACTCTGCAAAATGCGGCGGTAGTCTCCGCCGAATCGCCAGTTATGTTTTCCGCGATTCCACGAAACCGTCTCCGAGATGGAGTAAGTCTGGTCCAGTTCGCGCCGCGCTGTCGGATCGTTCAGCCCTCCAAACGACGTGAAGCTGATTCCCGGCAAGCCCCAGTCGAACGGGTCGTTCGAAATCCCTATAATTCCCGCGCCCCCGGTTCCCGCCACGTCCGTCGCGTTCGTAAACAGGTTCGCTGTCAGAACGTGATTGTGATTGTAGTTCAGGCGAAACATGTTGCTCACGCGCCCTTTGCTGTACACCCAACCCGCGCTGGCGTTCAGCCCTTGCGTTCCCGTGCTTCCGGCGAGCGAAGGGAATGGATTCACCAGGTTGTTCGAACTGCGCGACCAGTTCAGCCCAAAATTGATGTTGTTCTGCGCTCGCCGTCTGCCTCCACCGCCTCCACCTCCGCCACCCCCTACGGTGAACGGACCGAGTCCCGGACCACTGCTTGCGCCGAAGTTGTGGATCAGCCTCAGCATCACGGTATCGGAATTGCTCTCCGCGGACGTCACGTAGTGAAAGTTCTGGCCGGAAGCCGTCGTCGCAATGTTCGGCATGGGGATGTACTGGAGCAGCGCGGTTGCCGCGGGGCTGATCGACGAAGGATCGATGGCGTTCGAAGCGCCGTTGAATTGATATTGCTGCCCGGTCTTAGGGTTGAATAGTTGAACGGGCTTGCCGTCATTATACTTCGCCGCCGAAAAATTGCCGCCGCGCTCGCCCAGCGTTGGCACCGTAGAAAACGCATCGTACGGCGAGTTCCCGCGCGATCCGTTCCACCCGCCGAAAAAGAACCATTTGTTTCCCCCGTTAAAGATCTTGGGGATATTCAGGGGCCCGCCGATGTTGACACCGAAACGAGCCTGGTTGTAATCGGCTTTTGGCGATTCAATTCCGGTCAGCGAATAGGATCGAGCATCCAATCCTGCGTTATTGTCGGAGAAATACAGCAGGCCATGCGGCTGATTGATGTTGAAGCCTTTCGGCATCCTCCCGAGGAAGAGCATCCCGCCGGGGGGCCCACCGATGCCGCCACCCCCGCCACCCCCAAAACCACCACCGCCTTCGCGTTGCGCGCGGTCGCGAAACTCCTGCATCCGTTGTTGCAGATCTTCTTCGCTCCCCCCGCCAAAGTCCTGCGTCCGCCCTTGTGCGCCACTGATGCTCACCGACTCTGTTGGTCCCTCCGCTCCGGCTCCGTTCATGGGAAGGCTTGAAAGTTCGCCGTTGCCTGGGCCTCCGCCGAGCCCGCCAGCTCCGCCGAAGCCGGAGTTTCCTCCGGCCAGCGAAGCAAGCGCGCTGTCCATCGCCAGGCTTTGAAATCCCCGGCCTGCCGCCGCCATTGCCGCATTGATGTTGTTCGACTGTTCCTGCTGGCGAGAAGCCAGAATCAGTTCGGCGTCCACTTTCGCGGATGGATTCTCAGGATTTAGCACGACTTCTCGTGTGAAAGCCGCGAATCCCATGAACTCGGCGCGTACCACATATCTCCCGCGCGTCATGCCTGACAATCCAAATTTTCCTTCGGAGTTCGTCGCCGCCGCGTACCTTTTCCCCGTCAACGTGTTGGCTGCCGTAACGGTCACTCCTGGCAATGGAGTCTTGCCGCTGCGTGCCGAACCATTGATTTCATAAGCTGGAGCCGCGGCGAGAGTCGTCGCGGACTGCGCCGTCGGCTCAGGCGGCGCGGCATCCTGCGCCCGCAATCCAGGCGCAAAAAGTATTCTGAAGGAATGCAGTATGAAAATGACGCGGGCAATCGACTTCAAATCGTGGGCTCCCTGAGTGAACTACGGCTGTGGCGGATTGCTTTTTGGTGCGGTTGCGGGCTTACTTCCAGCTTGCGCATTCCCGGCAGAACCCATTCCGCTCATCTTTCGTATTTCCTCCATCTGCTTCCATTGCTCGGGAGAAAGAACCATCACGTTCTTCGGCACAAACGCATTATTCTGCACAGCTCCGCGCACCACCACGTGGTCGCCGGGCTGGATGTCCCCCATCGTGATGCTTTCACGCCCTCTGCGGAGTGACGTTTCCTCGTTCAGCTCCAGCGTCTGGGTTACGTTGTCCGGTCGCAGCACCGTAAGTTTTGGTGCGTCCACCGACTTCACTTCGCCCATTACAAAGTCCTTTCCCATCTCGCCGAATCCAGCGCCACCGCCAAAACCTCTGCCGCCCTCCGGTCTGCCCCCTGAGCGTCCACCGATCATCTGCGCCGTCACGCTGTGATCCGCATTCTCCTCCCCGCGCACGAACACGACGTCGCCGACCTTGAAATCTTCCAGTTTCACGCTCTGCCGGTCCTTGCGGTATTCCGTTTTGTCTGTGATCTTCACGGCCACCGTCGTGCCGTCTGGCTTGGCCAGCTCCAACGATCCTTTGTTGACCGCGGTAATCTTCCCCAGCAGCCCCTGCCCTTGGCCATCATTTGGTCCACGCCTCTGGCCCGCTGCCGGTGGGGCCCCCTGTTCCTGAGCCGGTGCGGCAGGCGCTTGGCCAGTTGCAGCTACGAGCAAGAACAACAAACTCAATCGAAAGAATTGTTTCCCGTGCATCGTCATGACGATCCCCATAACAAACCCTCTTATCCCTAAAGACGTAAGCCGAAACTCCAAAGTAACGCCGCCCTGCTTTTCTGGCCAGCAGAATTCCTCTGCTTTACAGTTTCCTCGAATGTGACACTAAAGTTCCCGTCCGAAGTCGCCGCAAACACAGGCCCTTGCGCACAGCTCAATCGGGCCCAATTTTCTTCTTTCCGTGACTTCCCAGACACTCTCCGACATCCTGCGCCCATTCCACCGAGGAAGACTCGCACCGCGCACCTGAAAGTCATCTGCCGCCCGTCCAAGGTACTGGATTCGAATGTGGCTGGCGGCTGGATCGCCGCCGCAGACGGAGGGATAAACGCAAAATGAAAAGCGCGAAGAGTCTGTACTTCGCTTTGCTCGCTGTCTCGCTGCTCGTCGCCGGTAACGTAACCGTTCGTGCGCGAACGACGCCACAGACCGGTGATCAGGCCAAGGGTGACTCGAGCACGACCGCAAAATCAGGGAGGAAAAATACCGATAGCGCGGCCACGCCAAAGAAAAACAGTTCAAAGAGCTCCACCGCATCAACCGCGGCAGCTGCTCCCGTCAGCAAACCCTGCGCCACCCCATCTGCCGCACTGGGCGGTACAGCGCCGGCTTCCAAGCCAGCCTCGGCTCAGCAACAGACCCGCCGGTAAACAGCGCTGGCCTGCTCTGGGTCAACACGGACTCTGGCGTGTATCACCAGCCCGGCACACGCTGGTATGGAAAAACCAAACAAGGGAAGTACAAGACCGAAGCCGACGCCCAAAAGGCCAGCTATCGCGCGGCGGCAGCGGCTGCGCCGAAAAAGAAATCGAACTAGTGGACTTATGCGTGTGCGAGTTCGCGGCTGCAGGTTTTGATTTTCTCGCTCTTACTTTTCTCGCAGGATGACTTCGCCGTGGCCCACGAGCTGATCGTTCAACCACAGACGGTACTTGTACGTGGCCGCTTTGCTACCGGGGCGAGGCGGGCCGCTGAGCAGCCGCATGCCGGCCGGCGCCTGAAAAACGTTCGATGAAAACGGACACCGGTTGACATCGAATTCTACACGCAAATTGCCCGCGTCGGAGATCCAGGATACTTGGTCGCCTTCATCGATCACGACAACCTGCGGGATGAGTCCAACGAGTACAGGGCGTTCAGCCATTTTTCCGTGTGGCCGCGAGGCAATTCCGGGGCCGATGCTCCTAAGTTGATGAGTGCACAGGGACGATAGCATATTCGCTGGAAAGAATTCTTGTGAGCTTGCGCACAGCGCCGGCGAAGCCCATGTTCCAGGAAACTGATGTGAGATAGCTCCCAACGAACCCGTACCTTAGGGCATCTAAGCTAATGGGAACCTGTACCTCGCTGCGCTTGACCGCTCCTCAGCGCAACCGTACACTGAAATTGTTGATTCGTGGCGCGAAGTTCCTGCTGGATCTCTTGCGCTCGCGGAAAGATGCAATCATAAGCGTCTCAATCTGGACGCGGAGGATTTTGCCGGATGGCTTCACCTTTTCGATATTTGTCTATACCGCTCCCGAACGGCTCGCGGATTTCCCTGCTTCTTTCTTTGCCCTTTGCACTCGTTCACATCGCCGCGCTGCTGATTTTTTTCTTTCCCTTCCGCTGGTATTACCTGGTCACCTGCCTGGTGCTGCTGGTCGTGCGCATGTTCTTTGTCACCGCGGGCTATCACCGTTATTTTTCGCACCGCTCGTTCAAGACCAGCCGCGTGTTCCAGTTTGTGATCGCGTTCATGGCCATGACCTCTTCGCAGAAGGGCGTGCTGTGGTGGGCGGCGCATCATCGCCACCATCACCGGCATTCAGACCAGGAACTGGATTTGCATTCGCCTACGCTTTTCGGGTTTTTCTGGTCGCACGTTGGCTGGATTATCTCGGACAAGTACAATGACACGCGCACCGAATACATCGCAGACTTTGCCAAGTATCCCGAGCTGCGTTGGCTGAACAAGTATCATCTGGTGCCGCCTGTCGTTCTGGCGGTGGTGCTGTGGCTTATTGGCGGATGGCCGTTGTTTATCTGGGGCTTCTGCGTGAGCACGATGCTTCTCTGGCACGATACGTTCACCATCAATTCGCTCTCGCACCTTTTCGGCTCGCGGCGCTATGAAACCAGTGACACCAGCAAGAATAACTGGCTGCTCGCGTTGCTCACGCTCGGCGAAGGCTGGCACAACAACCATCATCACTTTATGGCCTCGGCGCGCCAGGGCTTCTTCTGGTGGGAGATCGACATCACTTACTACACGCTGAAAGTCCTCTCCTGGTTCGGCATCGTCTGGGACCTGCGCAAAGTCCCCACTCATCTGTTGACCCAAGACCGGCTCGCGGCCTAAAACGAGAGCTACGGAAATACCTGGGACAGACAAGAATGTCTGTCCCACTTTTTTTTCCTCGCTCGATCTGGGAGCGGCCACATTCGTGAGCCCATTTTTTGTGCTTTTTCTTCCGCAGCGGTGGTGGCGCAATCCACCCATTACTCGGTGAAGCTGGAACCGGATTTCGAGCGCCAACTCTTGCGGGGCGACGAGACCATCGAATTTCAAGCCGACGCGGGTGAAATCGAGTGGCAGAAGCAAGCAGGCTTGCGCGTTGCCATCGCGAACATTGCCAACGGAGAGGTGACGGTGGCCGAACAGGCGGTGCGCGTCCGCTTGCGTTCGGGCGGCCGGCACAGTTTGAAGCTCAAATACACGGCGGCTGCGGGGCGAGGAATCCAATGGTTCGCGGGCGCGGCCCCTCACCGAGAGGACTCACAGGATTCGGGATTCGCCACCGCCTTTTATTGCGAGGCATGGATGGTTTGTGACAACAGCCCAGGGCAGCGCGCGACGCTCCGGCTGGAGATCGTAATTCCGTTCAAAGAAGGCGGCAACCTGGGTTTCCGGGCGGTTGGGCCGGGGAGGCGGGGCCGTGAGTGGCGCGGCCGCGATGGTGACCACTTTGTTTTTGAGCAGGACGATCCGGTGCAAACGTATTTGTTCAGCTTTGGAGTTGCGCGGCTTGCGGTTGCGATCGATGGCATGTTTTCGATTTACGCGCAGAGAATGGACGCAAATAAGGCGGCTTTCGCGAAAACGGCGGATGCCTATGGCTTTCTGCGAGCCGCAGCTTCGGTCGATCCGCTGAACGCACACTACACGCAAGCGTTCTTGCCGGGACGCGGCATGGGACAAGAGGCCGCGGGCATGGCGCTCATGTCGCAGGACGACCTTACCAATCTTGCGGCCAAAGATGACGTGCAGTTGATGGCCCATGAGTTGGCCCATCAATGGTGGGGCGTGACGCTGGGGATCCGCTCGTGGTCGGATTTCTGGCTGAACGAAGGGTTTGCGGAGTTCATGTCCGATGCCTATATCGAAAAGCACCAAGGGCGCCCGGCGTACGACAAACAAATCGCGGAATTGCAGGACCGGATGAGGAAATTGCGCGAAGAAGGGAAGGACCGCCCGCTCCATTGGGAAAAGTGGAAGGACGCGCATGAGGCGCTGGGGCAAATTCCGTATGTGAAAGGAGCGTTGTTCTTGGACCGACTAAGGACGGAGCTGGGCGACAAGATTTTCTGGAGGGGAATCGGTTTGTACACCTCCGGCAGCGCGCGCCGGCTTGTGGACTCCATGGATTTCGAGCGGGCCATGGAAATGGCGAGCGGCCGCGATCTGAAAGCGCTATTCGATGAAGCCGTCTATCGCTGAAATTGGGCTGAGTAAAAATGATGTTGTCGGTTTCAATCGCCCATTCTGCAGGGCCTGGTTTTGGTTAACACCTGCGGAGCCTTTGGCGTCTTGGCTGGACGTAGACGGAACACCGAACGCCGACGGCGTCAGGAAGGCCAGCCAGGTCAGGAAAACAATTGTGCTCATCCCTCTACGCACTGCTCGCTTGCTGCTTTGCCATCTCCTCTCATACGTTGGGCAGGGAATCGCACCCTGTCTATTCGAGTCTCACGGCCCATGAATGGGGCACCTTTACCTCCATCGCCGGGAGGGTCGGTCAGGCCGTCGAATGGTCACCGCTCACAGGGTCCACGGATTTGCCTGCCTTCGTGGAGCACTTTGCAATCCCGGCTTCAAGCGCGGCTTGCGCAGCACCGTGCGCATGGAAACACCGGTCATCTATCTCTATGACTCGCGGGAAGAAACCGTCTCTGTCAAAGTGGCTCTCTCCAAGGGCGTCATCACGGAGTGGTATCCTCGCGCCAGCCGCGTCGAGCCCGCCGCCAACATATTTGATGGCACTCTCTACCAGCTACACCCCGACGGAAGCATTGCGTGGGACTCTGTGACCCTCTCGCCAATTCTGAGGGAGGAATTCACGCGCGAAAATCCGGACAATCACTATTACGCTGCCCGTATGACTTCTTCGACGCCACTTCGCGTGAAGACGCCCGCAGGCGAGCAACGGGAGAAGTTTCTTTTCTATCGCGGCGTGTCTACCTTTTCCGTGCCATTTCGGCAAAGCTGACTACCGCGGGTAAATTGCTGGTCGAAAACCGAGGCAAGGAAGAGATTCCCCCAATACCATTCTTTTCTCAGGGTCTCTGCCAGGACGAAGCGCACGCTATGGTCGAAGCCTGGCGAGATTCCTGGTTTGAGGAAGGCAGCCGGTTGCTGCATATCGTGCCCGCAGCGTTTGTGGACGGCGTGCTGCCACTCTCGATCAACCCTGTTCCTGCGCGAACCGTGCGCGTCTTTGTCGGGCGGCTCGAAATCGTTACACCCGCGACGGAAAAGGCGGTGCAGAGAGCGTTCGTCACGAACGACAGCGCAACACTGAAAATGTTCGGCCGATTCCTGGAGCCCATCCTGGAAACCATGATCCAGAAAGAATCAAATCCGGCCAGAGTCCAGCAGTTCTACCAGGTTCTGAATTCTTATTACAGTTCGGAAGTTGCGCAGAGTGTGCGCAGAGACTGAATTCTCGAAGCACCATGTCCGCGCGGCATGCAGCGGCCCCAATCCATGACGCAGCGGCTAATAGACTTTAGCGCCTCGCGTCAGCAGCTGCAGCTACTTGTCGATTAGGCTTAACTGACTGATGACGCACAGCCACGGGCCGTCCTTCTTGATTCAGAAGGTGTCCGTTTACATCAGGCCGAGGTTGCGGGCGTGTTTGGCGCAGAGGAAGAGATTCAGGTAGGGATTCTGGCCGAAATTCCAGTCCGTCCATCGATGCGCCCAGTCCGGCCTTCTGAAATCGCAGGCGTAATCGCCCAGGACTTCCACGGAGCGCAACTTGCTCATTTGATTTCGCGCATAAAAAATGAACTCCGCGCGGCATTCCGTCCCGGGGAAAACTTCTTCGGAGGCCGACTTCTTTTTTTGTCCCTGCCCTTTCATTTTAGGGCCGGTCTTGGGAGGAAATAGAGCAAGGTAAGGGGCAGAGAGAAGAACACCGCGCCGACTAGGACACCGTCAGAGGCTGCCGCGCTCCGCCGTGCCATGGAGTCGCAGAGAACGAAAATTCCGAGTGCAACCAACGCCACCGTAAGAAGAATCGCGAACCCGCTGAAAACACTCATGTTGGGAACTTCCCTCTCTTGCGGCATAGGCGACGAACCTTCCTGCTTCTCCGCGCGAAATGTCCAGGACATGTCAAGCAACTAACTTGGCGACGCGGCAAGATTGCGGTGCGCCTCCTTTCCTGATTCAAAGGTATTTAGTCCCGGCCGGACATACGGTTTCTTCATGATTTCGCCGCAGGAACACCGCAGGTTGGAGCCGCCTTGCACACGGCTGGATGCACTCACGAAGATTTCGCTCCTGCATTTCGGATTCTGACAACGCCACCGCTCACCCCTTCGAATATCCACAGTGATCCGTCCTCCTTTGCGAATATTGTCTGGCACCGTTGCGTAATGGCTTCTCTGCTTCTGGAACGATGACCTAGGGGCCGAATTGCGGGGCCGGCGTTGGATGCGCGAAGCGTTTACATCCGTGGCTATTGGCATCCATAGATTAACTATTCGTTCGGGACGAGCGCCAGACTCCCAGAAATTGCAGTGCGCTTGGGATCACAACCACTGAGACGCTACCGGCGCAAATCAAATGGAGATTGCGGGTTTACCGAAGAGGGGCCGCAACGTTCCCGGAAACGGTTCCAAGTGTTTAAACATTTACTAAAGGTTTAATTCGCCGAAGATCTCCGCACGGAGTGCAAGGCGGCAATTCCACGATATTCGGGCTAAAACGGCCCAACCGTAAATCCTAGCGGGCGTTACCAGGA
>WNGP01000844.1_pt1 | contig 27494 bp, 23 predicted proteins | sample 5407671 | NCBI WGS metagenome assembly WNGP01 (sample SAMN13153381, study PRJNA577476) | soil metagenome | isolation source: 40 cm soil or saprolite under Garry oak tree replicate 2 | place: USA:California | collected 2016-06-15
GCCGACTTTCAACGCTTCATCACCGAGACGGCCTGGGGCTCTCTCTGGGCTCGACCGGACCTGGACCGGAGGACAAGAAGTCTGGTCACGATTGCCATTCTGGCGGCGCTTGGCCGCGAAGAACTTGCTCTACATTTGCACGCCAGCCGCAATACCGGCGTCGATCCGCACGACATCGCGGAGGTCCTCCTCCACGTGGCCGTGTACGCAGGCGTTCCAGCGGCCAATGCTGCGTTCTCTATGGCAAAGAAAGAGTTCGATCAGCCAGCAGGTGGCTCAGAAGAGGCCAGCTCACCCGCGACAAGTCAGGAGGAGGATGTATGAAGAACACCACCATCGGCGAAATCATCCGAGGCGATCGGGAGGTCTTCCCGCCCTACCTGTATGAGGCTTATCAATCCACGCGGCGCCGTGCTCCGTTGCTTCCGCTCATCGATGTGCCACTGACCCTCTCGGAGCTGACGGGGCCGGGACCCGCCACCAGTGCTGTCACACCGGAAGACGCGGACCTGACGCGCAATGCGGGGACCGGCGGCGAGGCGATCGGCCAGCGCATCATTGTGACCGGCCGCGTGCTCGACGACCGTGGCGAACCGCTGCCGAACACCCTCCTGGAGATCTGGCAGGCTAATGCCTCCGGCCGCTACCTCCACAAACGTGATCAATGGCCGGGACCGCTCGATCCGCACTTTCTGGGCATGGGCCGCTGCTTGACAAATGGAGACGGTGTCTACCGGTTCCTGACGATTCGCCCTGGTGCATATCCCTGGAAGAACCACCCGAACGCCTGGCGTCCGGCGCACATCCATTTCTCGGTGTTTGGCCCGTCCATGCTGTCGCGCCTGGTGACGCAGATGTATTTCCCCGACGACCCCCTTCACTCGCTCGATCCCATCATGCAATCCTTGCCGACAGAGCAGGCGCGTACACATCTGATTGCTTTTTACGACCATGACCTGACCGAGCCGGAGTGGGCGCTCGGCTATCGCTGGGACATTGTTGTGCGTGGACCGCACGCCACACCATTCGAGACACTGGAGTCAGGACAGTCAGGAGAGGCAAGATCATGAGTACATTTCTCCTTACCGGTTCACAGACCGTGGGTCCATTCTTCTCACCTGCTCTCTTACGCGAGGGTGCCCGCCGCAACGTGCTGAACCGGCCTGAGACTGCGGGCGAGCGCATTCGCATCGAGGGGCGCGTCCTTGATGGCGACGGAGTACCAGTACCTGATGCAATGGTCGAGATATGGCAGGCGAATGCGCACGGCCGCTACAACCATCCCGCAGATCAGGGGCCAGCAGAGCTGGACTCGTCCTTCCTGGGGTTTGGCCGCTCAGGCACGGAAGAGGACGGAAGCTACTGGTTCGAGACGGTCAGGCCAGGACCTGTGCCATTCGATGCAGAGCGGCAGCGACTACAGGCTCCGCATATCTGTGTCACCATGTTTGCTCGCGGTTTGCTCAATCACCTCGTGACGCGCCTGTACTTCGAAGACGAGCCTACCAACGCTGGAGATCCGGTACTGCAACGTGTCCCCGATCATCGGCGGGCGACGCTGCTGGCCAGGCGTGAGCCCGGTAGCTCGAGGGTCGTTTACCGCTTTGATATCGTCCTGCAAGGCGCGGGCGAGACCGCGTTTTTCAACCTGTGATGGAGCAAGGCCGTATGTCGGAGCAGATTGACCTCTTGTTCAGCACGCCGCTGATGTCCGCCGCTTTCTCCCCTGAGGCACATGTGCAGGGTATGCTGGCGTTTGAGGCTGCCCTCACCCGTGCAGAGTCGCGCGCCGGTATCATCCCGCAGGAAGCTGCAGCCATCATCGAGGCCCATTGCAGGGTGGAACTGTTTGATGTCGCGGCCTTGTATCGTGAAGCTGCGATGGCTGGCACACCCGCGATTCCCCTCGTACGTATGCTGACGGCACAGGTCGAGGGTGACGCGCAGAAGTTCGTCCACTGGGGAGCCACAAGTCAGGATGCGATTGATACCGCCATGATGCTTCAGATGCGGGATGGACTTGACCTCCTCGTTGACGGTCTGCATGAGGTGTGCGAGGCGTGCGCGACTCTCGCCGGGCAACACAGACACACATTGATGTCCGGGCGAACTCTTCTCCAGCAAGCGTTGCCGATCACCTTCGGGCTCAAGGCGGCGCGGTGGCTGGCCTTTGCGGTGCGCCAGGTACACGCGCTGCGAGAGCGCCGGGAGCGAACGCTGGCCGTTCAACTGGGGGGCGCCGCCGGGACGCTTGCCTCCCTGGGTGACATGGGTCTCCAGGTGGTAGAACTCCTTTCGGAAGAACTGGGGCTGCCGGCCCCCGATCTACCCTGGCACACCGAGCGCGACCGCGTCGCCGAGATCGCCGCGACACTCGGCGTAGTGGCCGGTGCGATGGCAAAGATCGCTGATGACGTGGCGCTCCTCTCACAAACCGAGGTTGACGAGGTGTCGGAGGGTGCCGCGCCAGGAAAGGGAGGGTCATCCGCCATGCCACAGAAGCACAATCCGGTCGACGCGACCGGAGCAATTGCGTCGGCGCGCCTGGCGGTCGGGGTGGTACCGGTGATCCTATCTGCGATGGCACAGGAGCACGAACGCGCCGTCGGGGGATGGCAGGCGGAATGGGCTGCCATCCCCGGCCTTTTCCGCTTCACTGCGAGTGCAGTCGAGCGGGTTCGGGGCATGATTGGTGGCCTTCAGATTGAACCCGCACATATGAGAGCGAACCTCGCTCTGACCGGCGGGTTGATCATGGCTGAGTCATTGACGATGGCACTCGCCCCACACGTGGGAAGGCCCGAAGCTCATCGTATCGTCCAGGCGGCCTGCGATGATGCTATCAGGTCAGGCATGGACCTCCGCCAGGCGGCCCTGGCGGATGCACAGGTGCGCGCCCACCTCTCCCCGGAAGAGATCGACCGTGCCCTCGACCCTGGCGGATATTTAGGCAGTACGGACACATTCATCGACCGTGCCCTCGCATCCTACCGCGAGGTCGAGTCGTCGCGAGGTGGAGTCTGAAAGTTTAAGTCTCCACTGCTTTTTATGCACGAGCTGACACGGCGATACAACGGAAACAAGTGAAACAAGTGAAACAAATGAAACAAATGAAACAAAACTCATGGGAAATGCACTAGAAACAAACGACTTGTGAGGAGGTTCTTAATGGACATGCGCACACGCGTTGGAATCATTGGGGCTGGACCGGCTGGTTTAATGCTGTCACTCCTCTTATCCATGGAAGGGATTGATTCTCTCGTTCTCGAAAGCCGGAGCAGAGAAGAGATTGAATCGACGATTCGCGCTGGCGTTCTTGAGCAGGGCACGGTCGACCTGATGACGGACATAGGGCTTGATGAACGTATGCAGCAGGAAGGAGCTGTTCATCATGGCATCGAGCTCCGCTTTGATGGAGAGGCTCATCGCATAAACTTATATGAACTGACCAACGGGCGCGCCATCACGATTTACCCTCAGCATGAAGTCATTAAGGACTTTGTCGCAGCGCGCCTCAAGCAGGGTGGAGACATTCTTTTCAACGTCACGGACGTCCAGTTGTCTGATGTAGCTTCTTCTCAGCCGCACATCCACTTTGTCTATGAGCAAGAGCAGATGGAGCTGCAGTGCGATTTCATCGCGGGATGCGATGGCTTTCATGGCGTTTCTCGGTCGTCTATTCCAGCGGAGAAACAAAATGTTTTTACACGATCATATCCCTTTGGCTGGCTCGGCATCTTGATGCAGGCTCCTCCCTCGACCCATGAATTGATTTATACCTATCACGAACGCGGCTTCGCCCTGGTCAGCACTCGCTCGCCAGAGTTGCAACGCATGTATATTCAGTGCGATCCGCAAGATGAGATTGCCAACTGGTCAGATACGATGATACTGGAAGAGCTGCAGGCACGCTTAGCGACCACAGACAATTGGAAGTTGCTCGTGGGGCCAATCATCCAGAAAAGCATCCTGGCCATGCGCAGCTTCGTTATCGAACCGATGCAGTATGGCAGGTTGTTTCTCGCAGGTGATGCTGCCCATATCGTTCCACCAACCGGGGCGAAAGGTCTGAATCTAGCAATAGCTGATGTCCGTCATCTCGCGCGCGCAATCACACTGTTCTACCAACAGAACCAGACGCATCTGTTAGAGGCATACTCAACGACGTGTTTGAGGCGCGTCTGGCGAACAGAGCATTTTTCCTGGTGGATGACTTCCATGCTGCATCGCTTCCCTGATGACGACACGTTCCAACAGCGCATGCAGCGCGCTCAGCTTGACTATACGGTCAGTTCACGCGCAGCAGCCACCAGTCTTGCAGAAAATTACGCCGGCTTGCCATTTCATTGGTAGTCATCAATCACTTTCAACCAGACCTTGACAGGTACACTGTACCGGTTTACGCTTGATTACATAAGAGGGAGAGAGATGAGAAGGAGTTCTCGAAAGAAGTCCAGGTCTAGAAAAGGAGAGGCATGACTGCTATGTCTACTTCCATGTCAACCGATCATCCCCATTTGCAACCGGAGCTGTTCCGTCCAGCGCTTCAGTATCCTTCCCATCCCTATGCTGAGATGCTGACGCGCACGGCTGAGCGTTACCCCGAGCAAGAGGCTATTCTCTTCAAGGACCTTAACCTGACGTACCGGGAGCTGGATGCGCTGGCGAACGCCTTTGCCAATGCCTTGCTCGACCTCGGAATAGGTAAGGGACAAAGGGTATGCCTGTTTATGGCAAACCGACCAGAATATCTGATCAGCTGGTTCGCCATCACGCGCATTGGTGCCGTTGCCAGTCCAATGAACCCCTCGTATAGGGAGCGCGAAGTGGCCTATCAGCTAAGCAATAGCGAAGCAGTAGCACTTGTGGTTCAGCAGGAGTTATTGCCGCTGGTGCAGTCGGTACGCGCTGAAACTCCGGCGTTGGAACATGTAGTGGTGGTCGGTTCCAACCCACACGCTCCCCAGACCTTCCCGCCGTCCTTCAGCTATCTGGTGCGCACCTATCCACCAACGCCTCGAGGCCTCGAGGCGGGATGGGAAGACCTGATCGCGCTCCCCTACAGCAGTGGCACGACGGGGCTGCCCAAGGGTGTCATGCTCAGCCATAAGAACCTTGTGTGTAACGCCTACCAGTCGGTTGCTACTGCCCGCATTACGTTTCAGGACCGCCTGCTAGTCTTCATTCCGCTCTACCACATCTACGGCGTTATGTTGATGGGGCTGGCCGCCATGACCGGCGCTACCATTGTGCTGATGGAGCGATTCGATGCCGACAAGTGTTTGCAACTGATTCAAGAGCAGCGCATCACTATCCTGTACTCCGTCCCGCAGGTGCTGGCCGTGCTCAATGATTGGCCGCGGTTACACGATTACGACCTGCACACGGTTCGTTTTACCCAGTGTGGCGCGGCCCCGGTCCCGCCCGCGCTGGCGCGCCGCTTCGAGCAACTAACCCATATCCCGGTGATGACCTCCTATGGACTGACCGAAGCCTCGCCGGGAACGCACTCCAACCCGGTCTACGATCCGCAGCTCATGAAAGTCGAGACGATTGGCTTACCCATTCACGATACCAGGCAGAAAATCGTCGATATTGAGACCGGCCAGATTGAACTGGGCGTGGGCGGGGAGGGCGAACTGATCGTCCAGGGCCCACAGGTCATGCAGGGCTACTGGAAGGCACCAGAAGCGACCGCCGAAGCGCTGCGGGATGGGTGGCTCTATACAGGAGACATTGGCTGGCGCGACGAAGAAGGTTATGTGACAATCACCGACCGTAAAAAGGAGTTGATCAAGTATAAAGGATTCAGTGTAGCCCCTGCCCAATTAGAAGCGCTGTTGCTCGAGCATGTTGCCGTTGCCGATGTAGCGATCATTGCCAAGCCGAATGAGGAAGCAGGCGAGGTACCAAAAGCTTTTGTGGTTCTCAGGTCGGGCTACGAGAACCTGTCCGAGGATGAACTGTTGGTGTGGGTCAATGGACAGATTGCTGGCTACAAGCAGGTGCGGGAAATCGAATTCATCAATGCCATTCCTAGAAACCCCTCTGGAAAAATCTTGCGCCGCGTACTCAAGGAGCAAGAATGGCGAAAGATGGGTTTGTAAGCGCTTCCGGTCGTCAGGCATGTGGTAGGTACTGAAATTGCCTTGATGTCGTTTGCTTGCATATCGTCAAATATAAAGATAAAGGAGCCAACTTACAATGACCACAACAGACAGCAGCATTGACCCCACCATCTTTAAAGCCTACGACGTTCGCGGGGTCTACCGAGTAGACCTGACCGAAGACGCCGTCTATCGCATTGGGCGTGCCGCTGCTATATACCTGAATGTCCCGGTGATTGCAGTGTGCCGCGACATGCGTATCTCCTCCCCCCAGTTGACCGCAGCCGCCATCCAGGGCATTACCGACCAGGGCGTCAACGTGGTCGATTGCGGTCTAACCACCACCGACGAACTATACTTCATTGTGGGTTATTACAATTTCCCGGCAGGCATCATGATTACAGCCTCGCACAATCCCAAAGAATACAACGGCATGAAGTTTTGCCGTGCCCAGGCCTATCCGATCAGCCTGGATACCGGCCTTGCCGAAATACGCGATCTGGCGATACGAGGAGATTTTCCCGAGCCCGAGCGCAAGGGTTCGGTCACGCATCTCGATGCAACCGATGATTACATCAAGCACGCCCTTTCCTACATCGACGTCAGCAAGATTCGCCCGCTCAAGGTAGTGGTCGATGCCAGTAATGGCATGGCCGGGATGGTGATGCCGCGTGTCTTTCAATACCTGCCCGCGCATCTCGTCCCGCTCTACTTTGAACTGGATGGCACCTTTCCCAACCACTCGCCCAGTCCCATCGAGCCGGAGAACCTGGTGGCGCTGCAAAAGAAAGTATTGGAGGTCGGAGCCGATTTCGGTGCGGCTTTCGATGGCGATGCCGACCGCATGTTTCCCGTCGATGAGCATGGCCAAATCGTGGATGGATCTATGGTCATGCTACTCGTGTCAAACAGCATCCTGCGCAAGTATCCAGGCTCAACTATCCTGTACAACCTGATCCTCTCCAAGAGCGTGCCAGCGCTGATTGAAAGGGACGGGGGCAAGGCCATCCGGACGCGCGTAGGCCATTCCTATATCAAAGCAGAGATGCGCAAGGACAATGCCATCTTCGGCGGCGAACATTCCGGGCATTTCTACTTCCGCGACAACTGGTTCGCCGATTCGGGCTTGATCGCCTTCCTGCTCATCCTGGAACTAGTCTCGGTGGAAAACAAGCCACTCTCAGAACTGATCAAGCCGCTGGATACGGGGATACGCAGTGGGGAGATCAACACCCGTGTCAACGATGTCCAGGGCAAGCTGAAAGCCATTGAGGAGCATTTCGGTAAAGAGGCACGCTCGGTCGATCACCTCGATGGTGTCACGATTGACTATGGTGACTGGTGGTTCAATGTACGCCCCTCCAACACGGAGCCCCTGCTGCGCCTGAACGTCGAGGCAAAGACACGCCCCCTGATGGAACAAAAGCGTGATGAGTTGACAGAGTTCATTCGTAGCTAACTCGTAACTGTTTAAGGAGGAAGCGCAGGGGAGCTAACGTCACCCCGCCGGGATAGAAATTATGACTATACCGCAGCAAGAAAATCCGCCGGAACAAGTATCGACGGGCGAACAGGATACATCATCCATATTTAGCGACTTCGATCTGTACCTGTTTGGCCAGGGTAAACATCGTCGTATCTATGAAAAAATGGGAGCGCACCCCTGCATCGTGGACGGTGTGGCGGGCGTCAATTTCGCACTCTGGGCACCCAATGCGCGGACAGTCTCAGTCATCGGCGATTTCAACGGCTGGCAGCATGGTGCGCATCCGATGCATCTACGTCATATCGACCTGGGCGTCTGGGAGCGCTTTATCCCAGGCATACAGGTCGGAGCGCTCTACAAGTATGCCGTCTATTCGCGTTACAACAACTACGTTGCTGAAAAATCTGATCCTTACGGCTTTGCCGCTGAACTGCGTCCGAAGACGGCCAGTATCGTCGCCGATATCCACCAGCACCAGTGGCAAGATGAGGCATGGATGCAGGAGCGCACTCAGCGTCAACAGTTATCTTCACCCATCTCAATCTACGAAGTGCACCTGGGGTCATGGCGACGTGTCATAGAAGAATCTGGCGAAAATCGCATCATGACTTATCGCGAACTGGCGCACGCGCTGGCTCCATATGTCAAAGAACTGGGTTTTACGCATATCGAACTATTGCCAATTACCGAATATCCCTATGACGGCTCTTGGGGCTACCAGGTCACGGGCTACTTTGCGCCTACGAGTCGCTATGGCTCGCCGGAAGACTTCCAGTACTTCGTAGATTTTCTCCATCAGCAAGGCATCGGCGTCTTGCTCGATTGGGTGCCCGCGCACTTTCCCAAAGACGAGTATGCCCTGGGCTACTTTGATGGCACCCACCTCTATGAATATGCCGATCCCCGCAAAGGCGAGCATAAAGAGTGGGGCACCTACGTCTTTGATTATGGACGTCCCGAGGTACGCAATTTCCTGATCGCCAGTGCTCTGTTCTGGCTGCGCGAATATCATATCGACGGCCTGCGCGTCGATGCCGTCGCCTCCATACTCTACCTCGACTATTCGCGCAAAGCGGGGGAGTGGGTGCCCAACCGCTATGGCGGCAGAGAGCACCTGGAAGCGATCGACTTTTTGCGTCAATTTAACGAAGCGGTCTACGCTGAACAGCCGGGCACGCTCACCATTGCCGAGGAATCGACGGCCTGGCCAATGGTGACCCGTCCCACTTATACAGGCGGCCTGGGCTTCAGCATGAAGTGGAATATGGGTTGGATGCATGACATACTGGATTATATGAGCCTGGACCCGGTCTACCGGCGCTATCATCATAATAATATTACCTTTTCGCTGATGTATGCCTACAACGAAAACTTTGTGCTCCCGCTCTCGCACGATGAGGTAGTGCACGGCAAGGGCTCCCTGCTCAGCAAGATGTCTGGGGATGTCTGGCAAAAGTTCGCCAACTTGCGCGCTTTATACGGCTTTATGTGGGGCCATCCTGGCAAAAAGCTGCTCTTCATGGGGGGCGAATTTGGGCAATGGCGGGAGTGGAATTTCGCGCAGAGCCTGGACTGGCACTTACTCCAGCCGCCCAGCGATGCCCGTCACGCTCGTTTGCGCGATTATCTAAGCGACCTGAACCAGCTTTATCAGGAAGAACCTGCGTTGAGCCTGCTGGATTATGACCCGGCAGGGTTCTCCTGGATTGATGTGCATGACTCGGATAATAGCGTTGCGTCCTTTATGTGCAAGAGCAAGAAAAAGCACGAGACACTCGTGTTTGTGTGCAATTTCACCCCGGTGCCGCGCTACGGCTACCGGGTGGGCGTACCATACGCGGGGGAGTACTATGAAGTCATCAATAGCGATGCCACGCGCTATGGCGGGAGCGGTATAGAGAACAAGCAACACATGCCGAGTGCACCCATCTACTGGCAAAACTGTCCGCATTCACTCCTTTTAACCTTACCTCCGCTTGCAACTGTCATCCTGAAGCTGCGGACTATGACAGAATCGGACATGGATACCTATCTTTCTACTTAAGTAACTCTACAGAAGCGGCGCAGGGGACGCTAGTCTTGAAAGACAGGAGACGCACGGACATGGATACAAAGAACCTGGTGGCAATTGACGTACATACCCATGCTGAGGTATCGAGCCGGGTACCCGATGATCCGCTATGGCAAGCGATGCAAGAGGCATCGGCGCGCTACTTCAAGGATGAGGGCTCACGACCAACCATTCCTGAGATCGCGGCCTACTATCGTGAGCGAAAGATGGCTTGCGTCATTTTCCCTGTAGACATGGAATCTTCCACAGGCTTGGTTCGGGTTCCGAACGAGGAAGTGGCCGAAGCCGCGGCTGAGAACCCTGACGTGTTGATTCCTTTCGCCAGCATCGATCCTGCAAAAGGGAGAATGGGAGCGCGCGAAGCGCGCCGTCTCATCGAACAGTTCGGAGTGCGAGGCTTCAAATTTCATCCCTCTATGCAGGCATTTTATCCGAATGACCGCAGCGCCTATGTCCTCTACGAGGTGATCGCAGAGGCCCATCTACCGGCTGTGTTCCATACCGGGCATTCTGGCATTGGGACCGGAATGCGCGGTGGAGGTGGCGTGCGGCTCAAGTACTCGAATCCCATCTACCTGGATGACGTCGCGGTCGATTTTCCCGATATGCCGATTATCATGGCCCACCCCTCTTTTCCCTGGCAAGACGAGGCGCTCTCGGTATGCCTCCACAAGCCGCAGGTCTACATCGACCTCTCCGGCTGGTCGCCCAGGTACTTCCCGCCGCAGCTGATACAGTACGCGAATACGCTCCTGAAGCACAAGGTCTTGTTTGGCAGCGACTATCCTTTGATTGCGCCTGATCGCTGGCTAACGGATTTTGAGCAGATTGCGATTCGGCCAGAGGTGCGACCCCTGATTCTCAAGGAGAACGCCATCAAGCTCCTCGGTCTCGATGCCTCAGGCCAAGCATAAATGGACTCTGTGGAGCCGAGCGCATTTATGGTGAATTATTGAAACCCAGATAAGGCTGTGAACGGCAATGCTGGTTATATGACTCACCGAGGAGAGGCTCATCACTTCTCCTCGGTTATCCCCTGGTGAACTCCGTCAGTGCGACGCGTATGGCATCAGGGGATCCACACACCACCTGGGCTCGCCATAGGCCCGAGTGCTGCGGAACATGCCGTCCTGTTCACGCGGGCGCCTTTGTCGGCCCCGTTCGCACCCCCCGCGGGAGCGGTTCGCGCCCTGGAGGCTGGCGGGGCCGCGGTCCCGTCTTTATGGGTGGGATGGGCCGGGTGATCGCCTCATCCACAGCCAGGAGTACCTCCCCGCCATGATGGTACACCTTCAGCGGCGAGCCGTCGAGCAAGCGGTACGTCGCTTCTGTCGCTGTCACCTCGACACGCAGGCGGCGGCCACGGAACTTGAGGTGGAAGGCGAGCCGTCCCAGCGCCTCTGGCAGCCGTGGCGAGAAGCGGAGCGCGCTGTGGTGCAAGCGCATACCACCGAACCCTGCCACCACCGCCATCCAGGCTCCCGCCAGTGAGGCGATGTGGAGTCCGTCCCGCACGTTGTGCTGCAGGTCGTGCAGGTCTATGAGCGCAGCTTCGCCCAGGTAGTCGTAGGAGAGTTGGAGCTGGCCCACCTCGGCTGCGATGACGGCCTGTGTGTTTGCTGACAGTGAGGAGTCGCGCACGGTAAGCGGCTCGTAGTACGCGAAGTTGCGCGCCTTCAATTCTTGAGTGAACGCGTCGCCGCGCAGGTGCATCGCGAGGACGAGGTCGGCCTGCTTGACGACCTGCTTGCGATAGAGGTCAAAGTACGTGAAGTGCAGGAGCAGGGGGTACTCATCCGGCGAGGTGTGGGCGAAGTCCCACACCTCGTGTTCGGTAAAGGTCTCGTCCTGTGGGGTCACTCCCAGGCGTTCGTCGTAGGGGATGAACATCTTCTCGGCTGCCTCGCGCCAGCTGGCTGCCTCGTCGGCCTCCACACCAAGTGCGCGTGCCTTCTCGGGATAGAGCTTCACCCCCTGTGCCGCCCAGCGCAGGTTGCGCTGGGCCATGAGGTTAGTGTAGACGTTGTTGTCAGCGAGGGCGCTGTACTCGTCTGGCCCAGTGACTCCGTCGATGCGGAATTTGTCGGTGGCGGCGTCGAGGAACCCGAGTGAATACCACAGCCGCGCCGTCTCGACGAGCAACTCGAGGCCCACATCCTCCTCGAACGCGCTGTCGCCGGTCGCCGCGATATAGCTGGCCACAGCATATGCGATGTCCGCGTTGATATGGAATGCGGCAGTGCCGGCGGGCCAGTATCCCGAAGATTCTGCACCCCGGATGGTCCGCCATGGGAAGGCGGCACCGCGTAGCCTGAGCTGGCTCGCACGCTCCTTTGCTTGAGGGAGAATCATGTGGCGCCAGCGCAGTGCGTCGGCGGCGGCACGTGGGAGGGTTAACATGAGCACCGGTAGGACGAAGGTCTCCATGTCCCAGAAGGTGTGACCGTCGTAGCCCGGGCCCGTCAGCCCTTTCGCCGGGATTGGGCGGCCCTCCGCACGGGCTCCCGCCTGCAGGACGTGGAAGAGCGCGAAGCGCACCGCCTGCTGGATCTCCAGATCACCCTCCAGCTCGACGTCTCCACTCGCCCAGAAGTCGTCCAGGTAGGCCCGCTGCTCGGCGAGCAAGCCATCCCAGCCGGTCAACCGCGCGGCAGAAAGCGCAGCCATAATCTGGTCTTGGATCGCAGGCCGCGAACGCAGGCTCGACCAGCCGTAGGCGATGAGTTTGACGATGCGCAGCTTTTCACCCGGCTTCAGCCGCGTGGTGACGGACACACGGGCGATATCGGGGGAACTTACAGACTCGACGACCATCTCGGGTGGCCCCTCGATGCGGTGGTCCATCGCCACCCCGATGCGCAGGCCGCTGATCCGCGTGTGATGGATCAGGAGCCCGAGAGTGCCCTGTGCCTGGTGCACTTCGCTCTCGAGCGCGGACGCGAGCGCGGCGCCCACCCGGGGGTCCTTGCCCTGGTCCGGCAGGTCCTCGTTGGCGACCAACTCCGACTGCATAACGACCCGCACTGGAGCGTCAATGGGCTCGACCTCGTAGCTGATCGCCACGATGGCCCGCTGGGTGAACGACACCATGCGCACGGACGATACCTGGATCGTGCGCCCCGCAGGGGAGGTCCAGCGGACGCTGCGGCGCAACACACCGTTGCGGAGGTCGAGCTCCCGCTCGTGATTGTGGAGCTCGCCGTAGCGAACGTCAAAGGGTTCGTCGTCAACGAGGAGGCGGATGAGTTTGCAGTTAGTAACATTGATGGCGGTCTGCCCGGACTCGGGGTAGGCATATCCTCCCTCTGCATAAGGCAGGGGGCGCAGTTCGTAGAAGGAGTTCAGGTAGGTGCCAGGGAGGCCGTGCGGCTCTCCCTCATCGAGGTTGGCCCGCAGTCCGATGTGTCCGTTGGAGAGGGCGAAAATGGACTCGGTCTGCGCCAGGGTGTCGAGGTGGAATTCCCTCTCGCGGACGCTCCACTCCTCGACCGGGAAGGCAGGATGTTCGATCATCGTCGACCTCCCAGTTCGGTTATGCCGGGGACGACGATGTTAGCGGCCTGACGTTGCAGCGCCTCGACTAGGCCGATGCAGAAAAGTGCCGTGATATGCGGCAAATGACAGGTGCGCGGTTCGGGCATGAGTTCCTCCTTGGTGAGCGTTTGAGACGCAGTTCCAACACTCTGACTATACCATATTTTTGTGTGGAGGACCATCAAGCCGCATGAAAAGGCTATCTGAACAGTACCATTTTAGTCATCTTACCTTCTTCACTGCCTCCTCGTTGCCTCGCGCCAGAGCAGTGAAAACGCCGAGTGCGGCGAAAATGGCACAGGCGAGCAGGGCGGCGTGGAAGCTATTCACAAACGTATGTTGCAGTCCACTGATGCTCGTTGGGGGAAGGCTGTGTGCTTGCGGTGATGACAGGAGCGTACCCGCTGTAGCGCCTCCCAGAGCCGCAAAGACCGTACCTGTAAGAGCCACACTCATGCTTTGCCCAACGACACGCCCTGTAGCCAGCAACCCGGACGCTTCCCCTTGAGCATTACGTGGGGCCGCCCCCATCATTGTACGTGTATTTGGCGACATGAAAAGACCCTGACCAATGCCGATAACGGCGAGACGCCAGATGATATCCCAGGTAGAACTTTGCGTATTGATCTGACTCACCAGGAATAATCCGAGGCATGCTATGGCTAGCCCTACAGGAGCCAGCCAGCGCGACCCCAAGCGATCTGCAAGCGAGCCGCTCAAAGGCGCAATAATGGCAAGCATCAGTGGGATTGGAGTCATCAACAAGCCGGTCTGGATGGTAGAGAAACCGCGCAATTCCTCGAAGTAGAATGGCAACAGAAAACCCGGTGCAAATAACGCCATCATACACAGAATGAAGCTTATATTTGCGAACGCGAAGACCCGGTTCGATACTAATTTCAGATTTAAGATGGGATGCTCAATATGAGCTTCGACATACACCCCTACACTCAGCATCACTATACTGATCCCGAGAGCCGCGAGCGTGCCAGCAGAAAGCCATCCCCACTCCTGACCAAAAGAGAGGCCCAGCGTTAGCGCGGCTAGCCCGATAGCTAGCAATGCCGCTCCAAGCGGATCGAAACGCTCATGCTGCCCTCGCTGCGGGCGTTGCTCTCTATAAAAGTAAAACGCTGCGAGGAGGACGAGCAGGCAGATTGGCACATTGACATAAAAGATCCAGCGCCATGTCAGATACTGCGTAATGACCCCTCCGATAGTAGGTCCGGCAGCCACACCAAGCGATACCACCACAGCGTTTAAGCCCAGTGCTAATCCTCGCTCATTGCTGGGAAATGTACTGGTAATCATCGCAATATTGACGGCAAAGATGAGCGCGCCCCCGATACCCTGGAAAAGGCGTGCAAGGATGAGGAACAGCAAAGAAGGGGCGAGGCCTGAAAGCGCAGATCCGAGGATAAAAACGACGAGCCCCGTCAAAAAAATCGGCTTCCGACCGATCATATCGGCAAGACGTCCAAAAGTGAGGAGAACCGAGGCTATCACAACGAGGTACCCTATAATGATCCACTCGGTGGCTCCACTTACCCCCACGTGGAAATTGTGTGCAATACTCGGTAGGCCGATATTGACAATCGAGCCATCCAGCGTGGTCATAAAGGTCGCCGCACTTGCCAGGGCAAGTACAATCCACTTGTTCATCTGGCCCTGGAGTTCGCCAGTATGGACGGAAAGGGGATTGGCTGTGCGATGAACTGCGCGAACAGGAACTGTAATAGCGCGTGCTGCTCCATTCACACTGGCTGTTTCAAATTTCCCATACGTGTAATTCCTTTGCTCTTGCTCTTTATTCATTCTATCCTCTTTAATGGTTCCATTATCTAATGTTTTGTTCTTTATCAATTCCAAATTTATATGTTTCAGTTCCTTCAAGACCTATCCCTTGTCTATAGTATATTGCCCCTGAACTTGCATGTCCAATATATAATTACTAAGAGATTAATAGATACAACCTATGAGGGGAGTGATGAAAGGATGGAACTGCGCCATTTACGGTACTTTGTCACTGTTGCGGAGGAACTGCACTTTGGAAGGGCGGCAACGCGGCTTTCCATCGTGCAACCATCTCTGAGCCAGCAGATTCGACAACTCGAGGACGAGTTGGGCTTTCCCCTCTTCTATCGAACGAAGCGCTCCGTGGAGCTGACAGATGCAGGAAAGGTGTTTCTGATAGAGGCACAGCATGTGCTCGCTCAGGTCCGGGAGGCGAAACGTACAGCTCAACGGGCATACCGTGGAGAGGTGGGGCGGCTGGTGGTCGGCTACATTAGTTCGAGTACCTACGACCTGCTTCCCATGATGCTGCGCGTTTATCGCGAGCGTTTTCCTGATGTCGAGGTCGCCTTAAGAGAACTGACGACTCAAGAACAGTTACGAGCATTGGAAAGGGAATACATTCAGATTGGGCTTCTACGCCTGCCTATTAGCGCTCCAATGGTGAATGTCGAGGTAGTTCGCCGGGAACCAATCGTGTGTGTGCTCCCAGAGAAGCATCCACTCGCGATGAGTGAACGGATCGCTGTGTCTCTGTTGGCAGAAGAGCCGTTTGTGCTCCAATCGAGCCAACGAGGAGGGGGCTACTATACTCAGTTGATGAAGCTGTGCCTCGCCTCTGGATTCAGTCCCAATGTGATCCAGGAAGTAACAGAGATGCACACGATCGTCAGCCTGGTCGCTGCTGGGATGGGAGTCTCCCTGGTCCCTTTATCGGCCCGAAACATTCGCAGTCAAGGGGTAGCGTATCGCGAGCTGGAGGGAACGGCTACACTGACTGAGATGGCAGTAGCGTGGCCACGCGCTTCACGCTCAGCGATTGTGCAAAACTTTCTGATGGTGGCAAGGGAAACCGCCACAAACTCGACTTGATGAGTTGTACTGGCTACGCTGAAACGGAGGTCACGCTTGCATGAGAAGAAGCGCAGACAATGCGCCAACCAACGTTGAAGCAGGGTGACCTTGACGAACACTTACGATTACCATATAACTAAGAAAGAGCTTTGAAATGGTAAGCAAGAAGGAGTCAAACATGACGGAACCGTCCATTCCAGCCGAGACCCGCATCGGACACGTCCACCTCAAGGTCGCCGACCTGGACCGAGCTATCGGCTTCTATCGCGACTACCTGGGCTTCGACCTGCTCTTCAACTTCGAGAGCGCAGCCTTCCTCTCCGCCGGCGGCTACCACCACCACATCGGCCTCAACACCTGGGAGAGCAAGGACGGGCCGTCCCCCGCCCCGGGCACGACGGGCCTGTACCACTTTGCTATCAACTATCCCACGCGCAAAGACCTTGCTACCGCGCTCAAACGCCTGCTCGATCATGGCTGGTCAATCGACGGGGCCTCCGATCATGGTACCCACGAGGCCATCTACCTGCACGATCCGGATTTCAATGGGATCGAGTTGGCCTGGGACCGGCACCCCAGCCAGTGGCCGCGCAGGGAGGGGTCGGTTGTGTTCAGCCGGCAGCCGCTCGACTTCGCGAGTCTGCTAGCCGAACTCGAGGAGCCGGACCGGGCGGGATACCTGGCGGTTTTGTCGGCATACAAGTAGGGAAGGAAAGCAACATCCTCACCTCTGTCGTCCACCTCCATCCCATCGACGACCTCTAGCACCACAACGGATTCTGCTGCAAAACATGTCTCCAGGCCTGTCTTGTTGATACAACCGCCAACCTCATGAGGATGTTGCGCGTCCATTGCCATCGGAAGATAGCTGCTCGCCTTGATGCTCATGTGTATGGGGGTGTTCGTGTCCCCGTGCTAGCGGCATTTTCTTTCTATGATCGATGATGATATGCGTAATCTCATCGAGTCTTTCCGGGGACCACGCAGCAAGGTGATCCCAGGCGCTCGTTTGCCAGTCATCGACCGTCCTGCTAGCTATAATCCAGGGTGGCAGGTTCAGTAGTAGGTGATCTGCCAGAGCATTGATAAACGGCTCGTACATCCGTCGTATCTCGGAGAGGCGCTGTTCGGCATCCGCTCCAAGCTGCAGCCGGAGCCCCACCTCAGAGAGAGCAGCGCGCATCTGCGCAAAATCAGCCGGTGAAAGACGATTTCGCTTGGGATTCAATGGAGGTATCCCGTAGACCTGGGCCAGGTCTACGGCTGCATGACGCGCTATCGCGAAGGTGAAGCGGACAGTTGGTGCTGTAATTCCCTCAAAGCCCACAATGAATAATGAGCTTGTATCCAGGATAGTGGTAAGTGCCGCCAGCCAGGATTGGCGTTCGTGCTGCGAGCGGTAGTAGGTCAGGACGGGATAGGAGAGGTGGCTCTCCAGCAACTCCGCGCACCATCGTTCCCATTCACACAGATAGCGGACCAGTTCCTCGACCTGCTGGTTCCGGTAATGCCTGCGCAACAATTCTGTAGCGCTTGGTGGGGAACCGGCACGCGCATCGAGGAGAGAGATTTCGACCTCTCTGCGCGAAAAAGCCTGGTAGATAATCGGGACGTAGCCAATAATGAGAGCGAGAAACAGAAAGCCTATGCCGGCCTCTGCCACAGCAAGGAATCGTCCCAGCCAGAACAAAGGTATGACATCGCCGAAGCCGAGGGTGACGAAAGTCGTCCCGCTCATATAGAGATAGGTCCCAAATGTCGCATGCTTCTCGGGTGCCTGCAGGGCTGAAGTAAGCCCCCACTGGAGCAGTGCGAAGGCGAGGACGAGGACTGCCGCCCAGAATACCAGCAAGAGAAGGAGTGAAAGCGGGCCAAAGTAACTCAGATAGAGGTCGCGCCGGTTCCCCGAGCGCATCTTCCGTGCGACTGACGACCACAGGACCCACGTCGTCATATAGAATAAACGCGACAGTCTGAAGCGGCGTGTAACCCTGCGTGGCAGGACGACCGTCTCGAAGCCGTCTTGCAGGATGGTAAAGATGAAAAGAACGCTGACGATGATGGTAAGAATGTTCATGGATGCTTTCTCCCTCTACGCCCTCGATACATAAAGAGGTCTGGTGTAATTTAACCTTCGCGCGGCAGGCTCCATACCGAATAACACAAGCTCACCTCAAATCATTCCTAAAATATCGGCTATGTCTCAACTATCAAATGTGGCACACTGTTAAAAGTCAATAGTTTCGTGCTCAAAAGGGAATGGCGTACCAGGGGTAGACAAGCATGCCGTTTGGAAAGGACCTCAAAAATCCATTGACAGAGATAGACAAATAAATTAAAATAGGAGCATGAAGAAGAAAGAGTTTCTGGAAGCCTGGGAGGTAGCCCGTGCGCTGGGCGTATCGGTCAAAACCATCCAACGATGGGATAAGGCAGGTCTTCTGCCAGTCATCCGTACAGCGACCAATCAGCGTCGTATTTCCGTTGATACCGTTCACCAATTGCTCAAAGCGCCGGGAACATCTCTGCGCTGCGCCATCTATGCACGAGTTGGAAGTCGCAAACAGGAACACGAAGGGCATTTGACTCGCCAGGTAGAACGCTTGCAGCAAGTGGCAAGTGAACGAGGCTATCAGGTGGTGGCACTCATCCAGGAGCAGGCATCCAGTCTCAATGAGAAGCGCCGTGGCATGAAGAGCCTCTTTCACCTCATTGATCACCAAGAGATTGATGTGGTCCTCATCGACTCTCCTGATCGTCTGGTTCGCTTTGGCTTTGGCTATCTCGAAGAGACCTTTCGCTGGAAACAGGTCCGCCTGGAAGTGGGAGAACCACCCAAGGCGCAGACCCCACCCGAAGAACTGGTTCAGGATTTGCTCAGCATTGTCACCGTCTTTTCGGGCAGGTTGGATGGAAGCCGAGCGAAAAAAGTTCGGTCCTGTGTGTCGAATGCGCTCAAGGACTGTTTGAAAGCAGAAGAAGCTGATGGGACAGACCGCCAGAACGACCAAACTCCTGCTTGATCTCTCAGCACGAGAGCAGGGGGGAGCGAATGCAGGAAAACGAAGCCATCTCGAAGAAACGGTCGTCATCCTCAATGCCGCTCGCCGCTTCTATCTGGATTTTTTTCTGGCTCATCCTGACAAGCTGATGGAGCGGGTCAAGGTGATTGCCAAGAAGACTGGAGAGGTGAGCGAGGGAGTGATTTCTGCTGATAAATTGCTCACCTGGGCCGAATTCCAAACGGTCGAAACCCGTGACCATCCGACGCCTCTGCTGGAATGGAACTTTAGTCGAGCGTTTCCCGATCTTCCCAATCGGTATCGACGCTCGGTCATCAAGGATGTGATCGGCAAAGCACGAGGCTATCTCACGACCTTGACCAACTGGCAAGCCAGTAGCAAAAAGAAAGGGCAGCCAGGACGCCCAACGGCTCACAATCACCCCACCCTTTACGAGGGAACCTACACCCTGGAACTGGGTGAGTTGGACCTGAGAAAGAGTTTTGTCCGGCTGAAGGTCTATACCGGCTTCCAATGGGTGTGGGCCCACTACCCCACTCGCTACAACCGCTATTTTGAACGCAGACGAGCAGAGCCGGGATGGGAAACAGAAAGCCCCAAACTGATCCTCAGCAAGAAGTCTGCTGCCATTCATTTCTTGCAAACCAAGACCATCAAAGCGAAGAAGATTGTGGAAAGCAAGCGTGATCCTGACCTGGTCACCGTGGCGGTCGATCTGAACGTGAAGCAACTTGCCGTGTTGAGCGTGCGCCAGCATGGGGTGATCAAAGAAACGCGGTTTGTCTCGGATCAGGGTCTGGATCAACACAGATATCACCATCTCAAACGAGTGGCGAAGAAGCAATGGCAATCAGGCAAAGCGGTGAAGGGCGAGCAGAGCAATCAGCACCTCTGGGCACATCTGCGACGACAGCATGTGGATTGCGCGCACAAAACGGCACGAGCGATTGTCGAGGTGTGCGAGAAGTATCCTGGGTGTGTGCTCGTCTTTGAACGCTTACGCAAGATCAAACCCTCAGGGGGAAGCAAATCGAGGAGGCTCAATCGCAAACAAGCCAACCAATTGAAAGGCAAAATCAATCAACTCGCGAAAGAAAAAGCCTATGCCCGAGGAGTAGTGAGCGTGGAAGTCAATCCACATGGTACCTCGCAGTATTGTTCGCGTTGTGGCTGCAAAGGCGTGAGGTTCACGTATCAAGCAGGGCAACGGGTCATGAGCAAAGGGGGCAAGCTCTTTTTCTGCCCCTCTTGCTCCTACGAGTGCCATGCTGACTTCAATGCTTCCGCGAATGTGCATCATAGCTTCTTCCGTGAGTATCATTGGCAGCCGCGAGCACCAAAGAGCGGCTGAACGCCCTGTCCGGCTACAGGTCGGATGGGAGAAGGCTGGGGAGGGCACTCCCTGTGAACCAGCCCAGGCCCGTATGCAAGTGAGCATACACGTCAAAGTGGTGGGGCTCCTGTTGGTCCAACGGGGGCACGTTCCAACCCGAATGCTCTCTCGGACATCACCTCAAGCCATAACACACCGGAATTTGGCAGGAACGCTGGTGTGCCGGACGGCTTCAGGGCGGCAGAAACAGCTTTTGTCCACCTTTGTCTAGCAAAGGTGGCAACTGTTGACACCACGCAGTGAAGATGAAGGATGTATCACGAGAAGTGGACGTTATCGAGAGATTGGTGCAGTGGGCGACCAGTCGGCCGCTTGTGCGTGCGATGTTGCTTGAGAGCTCACGTGCAAGTGATCGTACGCCGATTGACATCCTGTCGGACTATGATGTGCTTCTCGTTGTCTCCGATATAAGATCGTTTTCACAGCATGAAACCTGGCTGCAAGATTTCGGCAAGGTGCTCGTGCTCTTTCGAGACAAAGGCCAGATGTGTGGTCTGACGAGCTACAATCGCCTGGTTCTCTACGAAGATGGGACCAAGATCGACTACATCGTCTGGTCGGTGGCACTCCTGCAAAGAGTCCTGGACGAACCCCGGCTGCCGGATGTGCTGGATCATGGATATCATGTGCTTGTCGACAAAGATCGCCTGACTTCTGGACTCAAACCTCCCACCTACACCGCCCATATTCCCAAAAGGCCTACTGAAAAAGAGTACCAGTCCCTCGTAGAGGAGTTCTGGTGGGAAACGATCTATGTGGCCAAGAATCTGCGACGGGACGAACTGATTCAGGCGAAATACAATCTCGATTTCGTCATGAAATTTCAACTGCTGAGGAGATTGCTCGAATGGAGGATAGAAATTGACCACAACTGGTCATGGAAGCCCGGCGTAGGCGGAAGAGGATTGAAGAAGCTTCTCGATATCAGGACATGGGGCGAGTTCGCAAGCACATACGTTGGCGAGGAAATCGACGAGAACTGGGATGCGCTTTTCAAGACGACCGCCCTTTTGAAAAGAATAGCGATTGAAGTGGGTGACGCTCTTGGATATAGCTATCCGAATGATCTGGACGAGCGCGTGACAAGCTACTTGCAAAGGATCAGGAACATAGAGCTATGACGAGATCATTACACCTCACAATGCCTTTGCCATTGCTGAGCAAGGATTTTATCGCAAAAGAAGTTCCCGTATTTCTTCTTAAACTTCGGATTCATACTCCTTCAACAAATCGAGCAGCCACTGCTCGTCATGAATGGGTACCCCGGCTTTCTGAGCTTTGGCTAGCTTGGAGCCGGCGTCCTCTCCAACGATCAGGTGGTTGAGCGACTTGCTGACGCCCGAAGCGATCTTCCCGCCCAGTTTGACGATCGCCTCTTCGGCCGCAGGGCGCGTCATTGTATTCAGACGCCCGGTAAGCAGGAAGCTCTGCCCCGACAATGGCCCTGTCGTTTCCCCCTGCTGCTCAGCCTGCATATTTACGCCAGCCTGACGCAGGCGCTCAATCAACGCGCGATTCTTCTCTGCCTGCAGCCAGTTGTAGACGCTTTGTCCAATGATGGGGCCTATGCCAGGAACCCCAACAATTTCTGCCTCGCCAGCAACCAGCAGATTGTCGATGTTGCCAAAAGCACTGGCAATGATTTGTGCAGTCTTTTCGCCCATGTAACGGATATTGAGCCCGATGAGCAGGCGCCAGAAGTTGCGGTGTTTGCTGGCCTCGATGGCAGCTATCATCTTATCTGCACTCCTGTCCTTCACGCCCTCCAAAGTCAGCAATTGCTCGCGGGTCAGGGTATAGAAGTCTGCAACGCTCTTGACAAATCCTGTGCTGACCAGTTGTTCACACATCTTCTCACCAATAGTGTCGATATCCATCGCACCACGCGAGACAAAGTGAATGATGCTTTCGAGATTGCGCGCCGGGCATTCCTCGTTTGGACAATAGGCCATGGCCTGGTCTGGAATGCGTAAGATAGGGGTATCGCACAGCGGGCAGCGTTCAGGCAGGTGGTAAACCTCCTCTTGACCGGTGCGGCGTTCTTCCACAGGCTTGACTACCTGCGGAATAACCTCACCTGCGCGCTGTACGAGCACCCAATCACCAATGCGCAGGTCTTTGCGCTGGACGTCTCCTTCGTTATGCAGCGCTGCGCGCGATACCGTTACCCCGCGAATGTTGACGGGCTCAAGCGCTGCCCAGGGATTGACTGAACCCGTGCGTCCGATGTTGACGCGAATATCGAGGAGTTTTGTAGCGACCTGAGTCGGGGGGTATTTAAAGGCTATGGACCAGCGTGGATCTCGGGCGACTGTCCCTAACTCCTGTTGCTGGGCCAGGTCATTGATTTTAATAACCACTCCATCAATCTCGTAAGGAAGATTGAAGCGCTCCTTCTCCCACTTCTGGCAATAATCCATTACCTCGTCGAGGGACTTTGCCAGTTGAATATATGGGTTGACAGGAAATCCCCAATCACGTATCAACTGCAAGGCTTGCGACTGCGAATAGAAATCCATCCCTTGCATATAGCCAATCTGATACCCAAAGAAATCGAGATGGCGGGTGGCTGTAATGCGAGCATCCTTTTGACGCAGGGAGCCGGCCGCGGCATTGCGCGGATTGGCGAAGAGCTTATCATCTTTCATCTGCTCATTCAACTGCTCAAAACTTTTGGTGGACATGTAAATTTCGCCGCGTACCTCGACTTTCTCGGGTATCTGTTCTCCGCGCAGCTTTTGTGGGATTGTGCGTAAGGTTCGTATATTCGGCGTCCAGTCTTCACCGATCAGGCCATCGCCGCGTGTGGCTCCAACGCTCAATCTGCCCTGCTCATATGTCAGTGCCATGGCCAGCCCGTCGATCTTCAGTTCGCAGACGTATTCAAAGGTGGCGTTAGGTAAAATGTTGAGCGCGCGTTTGTGCCAGGCTTGCAATTCTGCTTCGTTGCGTGCATTGGCCAGGCTTAGCATTGGAACGGGATGCCGGTGTTGTGCTACGTCCTGTACAGGGCCAGCCCCAACGCGTTGGGTCGGAGAATCGGGCGTTTGCAGTTCGGGGTGTTCTTCCTCGAGACGTAGCAGCTCTATCATCAACTGGTCATACTCTGCATCGGTAAGAGTTGGGTTGTCTTTGACATAATATTGGTAGTTCGCTTCCTCGATGCTGTGGCGCAGTGAAGCGACGTGGGCTTCAAGCTCTTCAGCCTCGCTGTGGCCAGTATCCTCGAGGGAGGGAGATGCACTATCGTCTGGTTGTGAATAATTTTTGGGCGTTGTTTGTTGTTCGTCCATTAACAAGGGCTCCTAAAAATGTTATAGACGCTGGTCTATTGTATATTCCTTTTGTCATCACTGGAGTGGAAATATATGAAGATGGTTTCAAACAAGGTGAGCAAATGATGCTACTGCTTTAAAATGGTTGGTAGTGAAAGACGGTCGGGTTGGCCTCGAATAAGCCGTTGATATGGCTTCGCCACTGTGGAAAGAGTGGACCGCCCCTGAAATCTTTGGTATGGGCTTCAAGCGATGTCCAAATGTTGATAAGTATATACTGCCCGGGTTTCTCGATGCAGCGTTCAACTTGTGAAGAGATACATTCTGGATGCTGGCGAATGACATCCAGTCCGTGTACAATAGCATGCCCCAACTCGTCCTCTTTGCCTGCAAGTGCCGTAAAAATGGCGATTTCGGTTACCATGAAAGACGTTCCTCCATTTTTACTTTATAGTACCACGTGCGGCGGGACAAGTACATGCAGGTTCTTCATCTAAACAGCCTGGGAATCGCCCCAATCCTGCTGAAACGTTTGTTGAAGTGTTTGCAGGACACCTTGATCAGAAATGATGATGCCCAGCTCGCGATTCTGATCTCACCATGATTTTTGCATGCATGTACAGTCGTGGATCTTCTCTTACCTGGATGCCTCCCTGTTTAATGGTATTGATACCGTTTCCTAGATCTACACCTCTCCTGAACAATCCGCGAACCGCGCTTATCCACACAGCCGTAAGAGGAGCGGGGTGGCGTAGGAAGAGCGAAGCGTCGCAGATTTTTTCCATCCATTGATGTAGACCTTTCCTGCCTCACGCAGGCGGGTGATCTGGATTTGCGGCGGAAACAGCAGCACCGCGCCCGTCGGCATATAGCGGACGGGCTTGACCGACCTCTCATCGGTCACGGAGTACGCTTTGGCTTTGCCAGTCGCTTGTATGTGGCTCAGGAACGCCATGCCGAGCCGCGCGATGTTGATGGCCGCGCAGTAGTCTCGGTCGCCATTGAAAGAACAGTGGGTGCAGACCAGCCAACGTCCCCACTTCACGGGCTTGCTTCGGTGCTGCATGCGAGGGGAGCGGTACGTCTGGGCAGGCTTCCCACAGCGGGGGCAGGTATGCGACGTGCCTTGTGGACGCTCGGAGCGGAATCGCAGACCTAAGAGATGGCTTTTGTATCGCAGGATGTGCCAGATCTCTGCACGGATCGTCGTGTTGTTGCGCCAATTGCGCCACTTGCCGCGCGCGCCTTTGCCTCGTCCGGTGGATTTGAGCGTTTTGAGGGATTCGCCGCAGATGAGGGAACATCCCCAGACGGCGGCGAAGAGCAGCAGCACATTCGCCGCCAGGTGGGCCAATTCGCGGTTGCGCGCCTCATACAGCCGCCAGCACCGGCTGATCTCTCGCTCGTAGACGGCGCGTTTGGGATCGTCCTCGGCCAGCTTCTGGCGGGCGGCTTTGAGTTCGTCAATCTGGCGACGTGTGCGCGCTTGATGCCCATCGATGCCTCCCGTATCAAGAAACAGTGGACGGGAGAGTTGCAGCGGGTGCTCCGGCTCGGTCGCGTTCGTCCCCAGCACCACGGCGCTGATCAAGCCTTTCACCCCCCAATCGAAGCCCAGCACCCGTTCGACAGACCTCCACTCGGCCAGAGGCGTTTTCGGCACCTGCACAATGAGATCGAGGACAGCGATGTGACTCCCATCAGCCTTGAGCAGCTCACGCAAGGTGGGAGCCAGAGAAACGCCTTCCTTCAGGCGAGTGATGACACACGCTGGGAGCATGAGGTGCACCTGCTCTTTGCACCACTGCCACCTGCCTTGTTCATCGGGGAAGCGGAAGCGCAGAGAGGCGGTTCCGGCAGCCACATCGAAGGAGAGACGGTAGGTCTGCCCTTTTGAGGAACCATCGTCGCCAGCGTAGGTCAGCATCCCCACCGTGAGCAAGGGAGCGGGCTGCATCTGCTCGTAGGAGAGGGGAAACGCTCCCTGTTCGAGAAAGTAGTTGCAGGCTTGCTCAACCACATTTTGCATCGAGACGAATGCGGTGTCATCATCCTCAAGCGTCTGTTGCAGTGTCTCGATCGCCTCTTTGATCGTCTTGCGGTTCTTCCGGGCCGGGCCTTTCTCCGTCTTGGGGCAAATGAAGCCATCAGCAAGAATGGGCCGGATCAGTTCAAACACCTGCTTGCGCTTGGCTTGTGCGCGTAAGATGCGACCGGCGGTTTCACTTTCACAGCGAAATTGCCGATCACCATGAGGGTCCGGGGAGGGTGTCATGGTCACCACCTGTTTCCAGGCAGGACCATCCCGCCCTCCCAGAAACTCATCAAGCCGCGGCCACAAGGCCACGAGTAGTGCGTTCACGACAGCACGGCTCGCGTCCAGCAGGCGGAGCGCATCCGCTTGCGCCTCGTCTGGAAGCCTCATATCATAGCTGAGGGGCTGCTGATCACGGCCTGTATGCATGTTCGCTCCTATGAAGAACATTTGTCCTTATTGCCGAAAGTATAACATAGTTCAGGGTTTTGGGCAACTATCATGTACCCTGACCGTTGCTATCGGCAGAAGAGCCACGGGGAGCGGGGAGGATCACCTGTACCTGGACGCCGTGTTGTACCGCCGTGGATAGAGCCTGTTCGACAGCCGAGTCGTTCATTTCTTCTCCCTCGACGAGCAGGGTGCGGTGTGCGCTATTGATGAGCGTGTTGAAAGCATTGCGCGCGTTGATAGGACTGACGACGAGGTTGGGATCATTGAACTGGGCTGTTGCGCGATCCCAGGTCTGCCTGGAAAATGGAAACGACTGCCTGTACGTCTGGTGGGTCGGAATCTACGATATCATATTCACGATTGCTGAACCCGCTGTTGCCGCTGTAACTACCGAGGGCAGCGCGAGAAAAATTCGAAGTCATGATGTAGGCGGTAGAGTTATCGATGATCATGCCCTTCTCATGGGTGAGCGTGAAAGCTGGATTGCTCTCCTGTACTTTGGCTCCCGCGGCTCTCAACTGATCCATGGCACGCGCTGGTGAACCACCGCCAAAGGGATGTGGTTCTAGCATGACACGCACATCTATCCCTCTGTTGGCCGCTTCTTCCAGGGCGCGAATCACGTTGCGGTCAGATAATATGTACATTTCTAACCAGACAGACTTCTGCGCGCCGTTGATGACATCGGTAACAGGATGTTCACCGGCATCTGGCTCGACGAAAACATGGACACCCTGGACTCCAGGACCAGTTGTGCAGTTGCCCTGGCATGATGAATTGCTCGATTGTGGGAGGTTGATGGAGCACCCTGCCAGCAGGATAGAGAGCGTGGCAATGATGAGATACTTGCAGGAAGGAAAGCGTCTGTTGTGTTGAAAAGATGTAGGGCGCATAGTAGCTATTCCTCGATAAAATCGTATACAAATGTTGATTGATAGAATGAGGGTACGAGGGCAATTAGCAGTTTACATGAAGGATGAAGTCTGCTATACTGGCGGCACGAACGGACATTTGTTCTACAAGGAGCGTCGGATGCGTAGAAACGACCAGAGGCAACCCCTCAGTTATGACCTCCGTTTGCCCGACGAGGCGCAGGTGGATGCCTTGCGTTTGTTGGATGCCAGTCGTGCGGTGGTCAATCTGGCTTTGGAACAACTCTGGCCTTGCCTCGACGACTTCATGACCGAGCATGGGGGACCGGCCTGGAAGCAGGTGGGGGAACTCATTGGCTCCCCACAGCCCCACGGCG
>WNGP01000082.1_pt1 | contig 27444 bp, 26 predicted proteins | sample 5407671 | NCBI WGS metagenome assembly WNGP01 (sample SAMN13153381, study PRJNA577476) | soil metagenome | isolation source: 40 cm soil or saprolite under Garry oak tree replicate 2 | place: USA:California | collected 2016-06-15
GCCTGCACAAGCTCACCGAAGACGTCACGCGCTCGATCCGCTTGCGGTACTACGCGACCGGTCCGGCGCTCGGCTTGCTCCTCGACGCACTCGCAGGACCGGCGTGGAAGACGCGCCTGATCGATGAGAATCTCACAGTCCAGGACGCACTGGCCGATGCATCCGGCTATCGCAGCCAGGAGCTCGCGCTCCGCCGTCAGGCGGAATCGACATTCGTGATCGCGAAGCTCCGCGCGGCGGCCGATTCCGGCGTCGGCCGCCTGCGCGCGGCTCGGCGAGCGCGAATCGATAGCGTCCTCAACGCGCCGGGGGTCCAGCTCGTCGTGACGGTCGAAGGCCGCTACCTCGGTCTGTGCGGGATCGATCCGCAGAATCTGCTGCAGGTCGAGCCCGGCGTCGTGCTGCACACGCGCTGGCTGCAGGCGTGCGTGGGCGACGTGTTGCAGGCGACATTCAACACCCCGGTGGTCCAGGACCGCAATGCGCAGGTGCTGCGCGCGGTGATCGGCGCCGATTCGACCGTACACGTCACGACCGGAGCGCAAGGTGATGTGCAAGTCGAGTCTCCGCTCGTCTCGTTGCGCGCGACAAAAGCCGAGGTGTCTCGCGAGGGGCGTGTGCTCACCGTGAAGATCAAATCGTGAGCTCGGTTTACGATCACATTCCGGCTTTCAGCTGCTTGAGATGTACGGCGACTTTGGCCGCGGGCCCGTGGTGGATGGTTGGCCGGAGCTCGTCGTCGTGGCTACGGCCGAATCTCCGTCAGCGTGATGGCGTCCGCGCGCGCGTTGACCTCGTGCTGGCGCAGCGTGTGCCCGCTCGCGGTCGCCATGATCGTGACGTTGGCTGCGGCGACGTTGGCGATGTAGGCGATGCCGTCGGTGGCGGTTGCCGTTGCGGACGAGCTGGGGACACCGGCCACGTTATACAGCACGGTCGCCCCTGGTGTACTGGTGACCGTCGCCCCTGTGATCGCGGCTCCGGTGCAGTCCTTCACCACGACTCCGACGAATGCCTTGCCTGCCTGGGGCGTGATACCGGCGGCCGCCGCCAGCAACGAGAACTCCGTGGGCGTGACCATCAAGATGTTATTGACGGTGTCGCCCCTGAGGGGCTGCGCGGGATAGGCGTAGGTCGTCATGTACGTGCTTTGCGTGACGCGCAGGTAACCGTCAACGGGGGTCCCTCCGGTCGAGATCGTCAGAGTATAGAAGCCGGGGGTGTTGGTCGTGTCAGCGGCCAATGTCGTCGTATCGCCCGTGCGGAACGCGAACACGGGCGCGCTCGAAACCGGGCCGTGCGTCACGATATCGGCGGCTTGGCCGGTCATCACGATTGTCGCAGGCGCCGTCGTCGGGAGAGCTTGGCCAAGGCAGGCAAAGCGAGCGTCAGGGCCACTCGAGTCGCCGCCGCACGCGGCGAGTCCGGCGGCCATGAGAGCGAGCAGGGGCATAGCGCGATGCATGGTGTCCAGCCTGTTCGAGTGTGAGCAGAATCTACCCCGAAAACACATAATTGTGAGCGTGAACGAGTCCTCCACACGCGTCGAAGCCTTCAGCGACGGTGTCTTCGCGATCGCAATCACGCTGCTCATCCTCGAGATCCGCGTACCGCATGGCGACGGCGGCCTGTGGGCGGGCCTCCTGGCGCTGTGGCCCTCCTACATCGCGTTCGTGCTGAGCTTCGTCGTCATCCTGATCATGTGGGTCAATCATCACGAGCTGCTGCGCATGGCGCGGAGCGTCAACTATCCGTTTCTCTTCGCGAACGGGTTGTTATTGCTGACCGTGAGCTTCGTGCCGTTTCCCACGGCGGTGCTGGCGCAGAACCTCGCGACGGCGGAGGCGAAACCCGCGGCGGCGTTCTATTGCGGGACCATGGTGCTGAACGCCCTGTGCTGGAACGTCTTGTTCCGCGCGATTGTGAACGGTGGCTTACTGCGCAAAGAGGTGACCGCCGAGACGGTCGCCAACATACAGCGGACCTATTACGTAGGTCTTCTCGTCTACGCCGCGGCGACCGCGCTCGCGTTCGTGAAGCCGGCGCTCGGCCTCGCCCTCAACGGTGCCTTATGCGTGGTCTGGATCAGACTCGGCTATCGATCGGAGTCGTCGGGCTCGGCGCGGCCCTTCTAGGCGCGGCCTGTAAGCGATCCGGGGATTCGCCCGAGTTCGCCGCGATGCAGACGCGCGGCGATACACGAATTTCTGGCGTTCCAGCGTCGAGAACACCATGCCTCGAGTCATGAGATGTGAGACGTGAGGGAGACTCCTGTCGGAACCCCTGCCGGCGCTGCATTGTTCGAGTCGCAACCCCTCCTTCAAGGATCGCCGATGCCCACCCCCGTTCTCTTCATTCATGGTCTCTGGTTGCACGCCGATTCCTGGAAGCCCTGGATCGAGCTGTTCCGCGCCGCCGGCTACGATCCCATCGCGCCGGGCTGGCCCGGCGAGCCGGCCACGGTTGCTGAATCGAACGCGCACCCCGAGCGCCTCGCCAACGTGGGCATCGACGACGTCGTCGCGCATTACGCCGCGATCATCCGCAAGCTTCCGGCGAAGCCCATCGTCATCGGACACTCGTTCGGCGGCCTCGTCGCGCAGAAGCTGCTGGGGATGGGGCTCGCGTCCGCCGCGATCGCGCTCGACCCCGCACAGATCCGCGGCGTGCTGCCGCTGCCGTTCGCGCAGCTCAAGAGCGCGTTGCCGGTCCTCGGCAACCCCTTCAACTACAAGAAGGCGGTGTCGCAGACGCCCAAGCAGTTCTTCTTCGGCTTCGGCAACGCCGTCTCGGAGCAGGAATCCAACGCGCTGCACGCGAAATACCACATCCCGGCGCCCGGGAGGCCGCTGTTCGAGGCGGCATTTGCGAACTTCCTGCCGAATACCCCCGCGAAGGTCAACACGAAGGCGACGCGCGGCCCATTGCTGATCACTGGTGGCGGGAAGGATCACACCGTTCCCGAAGTGGTGTCGCGCTCCGCCTACAAGCTCTATCGCAAGAACCCGAGCGTGACCGAGTACAAGGTCTTCGCGGACCGTGGCCATTCGCTCACGGTGGACAGCGGCTGGAAGGAAGTGGCCAACGCTTCGGTGTCGTGGCTCAAGAGCAAGGGGATGTGAGCCGCGTCAGGAATTCGTAGGGGAATGACAAGGTGCCGTAGCGAGGCGTGGGATCGTTGCGTATTTCTGACGCCATGAACCTACACCCCGTGGTTTTTTGCCTTGCCTCCCTGACCGTCCCTGCCGCCCTGTCGTCGCAGGCGCCCGGCCACTTTCCGCCGGACTCGCTCATCAACGTCAAAGTCATTCCGAAAAACACGCCCGTCATGAACGTCGTCGGGATCATGCGCAACTTCGCCGGCGCCCTCGGTGTGCGCTGCCAGTTCTGTCACGTCGGGCAGGAAGGCCAGCCGCTCGGGCAGTTTGACTTCGCCAAGGACGAGAAGCGCACGAAGCTGACGGCGCGGCAGATGATGCGCATGGTCGAGGAGATCAACCGCCGGCTCGACACGCTGCCCGAGCATGAGAAGATGACAAGCCACGTCGAGGTAACCTGCAACACGTGTCACCGCGGCGTCAGCCGGCCGATGTCGCTCGAGCAGCTGATTCAGGAGACGGCCCAGACGGCGGGCGTGGATTCCGCGACGCGCGCCTATCGTGCATTGCGCGACCGCTACTACGGCCGCGCGGCGTACGACTTCGGCGAGCCGACGCTGAACATCTCAGCGTTCCGGTTGGCGCGGGCGGGCAAGTACACCGAGGCGTTCGCGATTCTCCGGCTCAACGAGGAGCAGTTCCCGACGTCGTCGAACCTCTCGACGTTCCGGGGCAACATCAATCTCATGAAAGGCGACACGGCCGCCGCCATTGCGGCGTTCCGTGAGGCCGTGAAGCGCGATTCCACGAACGGTGAGGCGCAGGGCAGGCTGCGGCAGCTTATTCGACCGTAGCTTTATTGATCTTGTCGAGCTTGGGAAACTGACGGGCGAGATACTTCTCGCCCTCGATGTGGATGCGCATCTGATCGGGCCCGCGCCCCTGTGGCGCGCCCTCGCCATAGACGCCGTAGAGCTTATCCACCACGTCCATCCCTTCGACCACCTCGCCGAACGGGGCGAAGCCGCTCGCGTCGAGTCGATCGTTGGCGCCGTAATTGATGAAAACCTGTGTGGTCCGCGTCCCCGGTCCCGCGGTTGCGAACGTTACCATGCCGCGCTGGTTGGAGCGCCGCACCGGGTCGTCGGGAATCCGCCGCTCGCGCCACGCGGCGGTCACCGCGGTGTCGCCGTGCAGGCCGAACTGCGCCATGAAGCCGGGAATCACCCGGAAAAACCGGACGCCGTTGTAATAGCCGGAGCGCACCAGGTTGTAGAAGCGATCGGCGCCGTGCGGCGCCCAGGCGCGATGCACCGCGATGACGACGTCGCCCTTCGTGGTCGAGAACCTGGCGCGGAAGCTGTCGGGCGCCTGCAGGGCGAATCCCGGATCGGACGGGTTGTGGAAGTCAGGGACGCCGCCGGCCGCCGAGGCGGGCTTGTCCGCGGGCTTGGAACATGCCCCCATGCCCACCAGTGTGAGGGCGATCACGGAACCGTATGAGATGTAACGCATAACGCAATGCTAGCGTCTCGAAAATCCGTTCGCTATAGTGTGCCCCCGACTTCCCCACAGGTGGGGGCTTCCGATGGACAGCTGGATTTCCCAACGCATTCGCGCGGTCTCGTTCCGCCGTGTCGTCGTCTGGACGCTCGCCCTCGTCGGCGGCGTGCTGCTCGCCACGAGCGATCGTCGCTACATCCTGAACTTCCTGGCCGGCCCCTATAAGCTCGAACGGGCTGACCTCGATTCGATCCGCGATGTCACCGCCACGCCGCGCTACTACGCGCGCGTCGCCGGCGACAGAGTGCTCGACACCGGACTCCGCCAGTACACGGTACACACCCAGAGCGGGGTCGAGACCCGTCGTGAGGAATCGGCGGCTTATCACGCCCTGGTCATCGGCAATCACTATCTCGTCGTCCGCACGGCCGGCCCCGAATCGCGCCACGCCGAGGGGAAGCTCGTCCCCTGGCCCGACGATCTCGAGAACGAGCTGTTCGACAGCAAGGATATGCGGTCGTTGCGCAGCAGCTTCTATCCCTTCTATCTGGATACCGATTCCTTCCGCCGGCCGGGCTTCGTGGTCATCGGCGTGGCGATCGTGTTTCTGCTCCTCTTCGTCTGGCAGGCGCTGCCGGCATGGCGCGCGTGGCGCGAGCCCGACCGTCATCCGCTCGCCCAACGCATCGCGAAGTGGGGCGATCCGATCGGGGTCGCCGTCGAGGCCGAACACGACTTCAATAATTCACTGCTCCGGGGCAAGGCCGGCTGGCGCTTCGGCAACACGTTCCTCGTGCGATCCAGCTTTTTCAGCTTCAACATCCTACGGCTACAGGATGTGCTCTGGGCGTACAAGAAGATCACGAAACACAGCGTGAACTTCATTCCCACCGGCAAGACCTACGAGGCGATCGTCAACTGTTATGGCGGCACCGCGACGATTCGCGGCAGCGAGAAGAAGGTGGGGGAGATGCTGAATTTCGTGCAGCAGCGCGCGCCGTGGGCGATTTACGGCTTCAGTGACCAGCTGGCGGCTACCTTCAACAAGCATCGTCAGGATTTCGCGCGTGGCGTGGAGCAGCGCAAACAGGAGTGGGCCCAGAAGTCGGCGCAGAAGCCGTAGTATGGGAAGCGCCTAAGGCGAGCCGGCTGACCCCGTTGTGATCTAGCCCCCACGCTCGGCGCTGTGGGAGGTTATCTTAGTCTCGCATGGCTGACAGCGACCTCCCCCCCCCCGCCTCCCCCCCGAATCGTCCGTCGCGCGGGTCGGGCGCGCTCACGGTGCACCTCGCCGATGAGCTGGACGTCTATTTCAATGAAGTCGCCCACGGCCGTCCCGTCGGCTTCGTCGCCTCGCCCAAGTGGAAGCCCCGCACCGACGTCTATGAGACCGACGACGAGCTAATCGTCCACATGGACATCGCCGGCATGCAGGCCGACGACTTCAGCGTGGAGTTGAACGAGGGGATCCTCAGGATCTCCGGCGAGCGTACCACGCGGCAGCCCGCCGGAGGCAAGCGTCACTACCATTCTATGGAAGTGCAGATCGGTCCGTTTGAGCGCCGCTTCCGGTTGCCGGTGGTGGTCGATCCCGCGTCGATCCGCGCCACGTACGAGCACGGCTTCCTCGAGATCCGGCTGGCTAAGCAACCGCCCCGTTCGTCGGGCGCGCAATCGGTGCGGGTGACGTGATGGAACGCCTGCCGGTCCTTCCCCTGGGCCAGCTCGTCGTCTATCCCCACGTTGTCCTGCCGCTGGCTCTCACAGATCCCAAAGCCGTTCAATTGATCGACGAGATCATCCAGGGCGAGAAGCGCCTGCTGCTCGGCGTCGTGAAGTCCATGGGCGGGGTCGAGCCGCTCGAGGGCGCCGTCATGAACACGCTGCCGCACCAGCTCTACGACGTCGGCACGCTCGGCACGATCGTGCGGATGCTGAAGCTGGGCGACGGCTCGGTGCGCGTCATGGTGCAGGGGCTCGAGCGCGCCCGGTTGAAGGACGTCGCGCAGGGCGAGAAGTGGCTGATGGCCGGCTGCGAGTCGCTGATCGAGAACCTGCTCGAAGACGCGCGCACCGAGGCGCTGAAGCGCACCGTCATCGCGCAGTTCTCGCGCGTGATCGACATCGCGCCCTACCTCGGCGCCGAGCTGCACGAAGTGCTTGCGGGCATCACCGAGGCGGGCAAGCTGGCGGACTTCATCGCCGCCAATCTGGATCTCGCGCTCCCGGCGAAAGCGGAGCTGCTCGCGATCGATGACGTGACGCGCCGGCTGGAGCGGCTCGGCGAGTTTCTGATGCAGGAGCTGCAGGTGCTCGAGGTCGGCACGCAGATCCAGGAAAAAGTGAAGACGCGGCTCGATCAAAATCAGCGCGAATACGTGCTGCGCGAGCAGCTGCAAGTGATCCGCCAGGAGCTGGGCGAAGGCGAGGGCGACGACGAGCTCGAAGAGCTCGCGCAGCGTCTCGATGAAGCGCAGCTGTCAGCGGAGGCCAAGAAGGTGGCCGACCGCGAGCTGAAGCGGCTGCGCCAGATGTCGCCGCAGTCCGCCGAGTACCAGGTTGCGCGCACGTACCTCGACGTGTTCGCGGCGCTGCCGTGGAGCCGCGTCACCCAGGACCGGCTCGAGCTCAAGGCGGCGCGCGAGATCCTCGATCGCGACCACTACGATCTCAAGACGATCAAAGAGCGCATCCTCGAGTACCTCGCGGTGCGGACGCTCAATCCCGACGCGAAGGGCTCGATCCTCTGCTTCGTCGGACCGCCGGGCGTCGGCAAGACGTCGCTCGGCCAGAGCATCGCCGAGGCGCTGGGACGCAAGTTCACGCGCGTCTCGCTCGGCGGCGTGCGCGACGAAGCGGAAGTGCGCGGCCATCGCCGCACCTACGTCGGCGCGATCCCCGGCCGCATCATCCACGCGCTGCAGCGCTGCGAGACGCGGACCCCGGTGCTGATGCTGGACGAGGTGGACAAGATGGGCGCCGACGTCCGCGGCGATCCCACCGCCGCGCTGCTCGAGGTCCTCGATCCGGCGCAGAACTCGACGTTCGTCGATCATTACCTCGAGGTGCCGTTCGACCTGTCCGGCGTGATGTTCATCGCTACGGCGAACAGCACGGTGCCGATCCCCGATCCGCTGCTCGACCGCATGGAGCAGTTGACGCTCGTCGGCTACACGCCGTCGGAGAAGCTGCAGATCGCCAAGCGCTACCTGCTGCCGCGCCAGCTCAAGGAGACGGGGTTAGGCAAAGGCAAAGAGGCTGAGCGCGCGCACATCGCGGACGCCGCGCTCGACCGGCTGATCGCCGAATACACCAGGGAAGCGGGCGTCCGCCAGCTCGAGCGCGAGATCCAGGGCGTCCTGAGGAAAGCCGCGCTGGAGGTGGTCGAGGGGAAGTCGACGACCGTACGGATCTCCTCGAAGAATCTCGAGAAGTACGCGGGACAGCCCAAGGTGCAGAGCGAAGTCGCCGGCCGGGCGCCGGAGATCGGCGTCGCCACCGGGCTCGCGTGGACGCCGGTCGGCGGCGACATCATGTTCATCGAAGCGATCCGCATGCCCGGCAAGGGTCAGATCACGCTGACCGGCCAGCTCGGCGACGTGATGAAGGAATCGGCGCAGGCCGCCTGGAGCCTGCTGCGCGCCCGCGCCGGCGCGCTCGGTATTCCGCTCGACGCGTTCACGCAGTCGGACGTGCACCTGCACGTGCCGGCCGGTGGGGTGCCCAAGGACGGTCCCTCGGCCGGCATCACGATCGCCGCGGCGCTCGCATCGCTGCTCTGCCGCCGCCCGGCGCGGCACGAAGTCGCGATGACGGGCGAGCTGACGCTGCGTGGACGGGTGCTCCCCATCGGCGGGCTCAAGGAGAAGTTGACGGCCGCGGCGCGAGCGGGCGTGAAGTCCGTGCTGGTTCCCGAACGGAACAAGAACGACCTCATTGACTTGCCAGAAGAGGTGCAGAAGTTGCTGGATATCAAGCTCGTGGAAACGATCGACGATGTGCTCGAATTGGCGCTGCTCGACGCGCCGGAGGAGCGCGAACAACGCCGCTCCGGTGGTATTCGTGTCGTGACGTCCCCGTCGACACCCGCGCCGCCATCACCTCCCGGGCAGGCTCGGCGATGAGCGACGTCGCCACCCTCGAAGCCGTACTCGCCGAGCTCCGGCGCCGCGACGGCAAGTACAACGAGCGCGCCTACGTCTTCGTGCTTGCGGCGCTGGAATTCGCGCAAACGCGGCTGCCGGCGCGGCGCCATCTGAGCGGCATCGAGCTGGCGTGGGCGTGCCGCGATTTCGCCTTGGCGCAGTTCGGGATGCTTGCCGCGTCGGTGCTGACGCACTGGGGCGTGCACACCACCGAGGACTTTGGCCAGATCGTCTTTATGCTGATCGACGTCGGATTGCTGGCACGCCAGCCGAGCGATCGGATCGAGGACTTCGAGCGCGTTTATGATTTCGCCGAGGTCTTCAAGGCCGGGGCCGGCTATCGTTGGCCGGGAGTCTCGTTTTCGGGGTGAGCGTCCGACCGCCCGCCGTCAGCGGGCGATTCTACCCGTCCGATCCCACCGAGCTGCGGGCGACCGTTGCAACATTACTCGCCGACGCGCGCCAGGCCGTCGGGCCGTCAGGCCGTCCGGCCGTCGGTCTTATTGCACCGCACGCCGGCTACATCTACTCCGGCCCGACGGCAGCCCGCGCGTTCGTTCGGACGGTCATCCCCGCGCTCGTCATCATTGTTGCGCCCAATCACACCGGCGTTTGCGAGGCCAAGAGCGGCGTGTCACTGTGGGAGGCGGGCGCGTTTCGAACGCCGCTCGGGGAGGTGCCGATCGCGGCGGACGTCGCGGAAGGGCTTCGCAAGATTTCTGGCGGCGTCGTCGAGGTCGATCACGCAGCGCATCGGAGCGAGCACGCGGTCGAAGTGGAGCTGCCTTTCCTGCAGCTGCTCCGGTCCGAGGTCCGGATCGTGCCCCTGGTGATCGCCTGGGATGCCTGGGATCCCGCCCGGCTGCTCGGCGACTTCCTCGCACGGCTCGTGAAAGCGGCGGGCGAGCCGGCGCTGCTGCTCGCCTCCAGTGACCTCAATCACTATGAGGCGGCGCGGGTCTCGGAGGAAAAAGACGCGCGCGCGCTCGAGGCGGTGCGCGCGCTCGACGGTGCGGAGCTTTTGGCGCGCTGCAAGCGCGAGCACATCTCAATGTGCGGCCGCGCGCCCGCGGCGATCGTTCTCGAGGCCGCGCGGGCGCTGGGCGCCACGCGAGCCGACGTGGTAGACTATCGCCACTCTGGTTGGGTCTCGGGTGACAACGCGCGCGTTGTGGGATACGCGGGGGTGGTGATTCCGTGAATCCGATTCCGGTGCTCTCGGCGAGCGAAGCGGCGGCGTGGGATTCGGCGGCGCGGACGCAGTATCGCGTGCCCAGTCGCGTGCTGATGGAGACCGCGGGTCGCGCCGTCGCGCAGGTGCTGGTCGACGCGCTGCCGGACGCGCTGACGGGTGGCGTGCTGATCGCCGCGGGGGCGGGGAATAACGGGGGCGACGGGTGGGTGCTCGCCCGCGCGTTGCACGCGGCCGGCATTCCGGTCTGGGTATCCGCGCTCGATCCCAAGACGGATGACGCGATCGACAATCGCGCGCTGGCCCGGCTCGACGGCGTGCGCGAGCTCGGTCGCGACGAAGCTTGGCCACAGGCCGCCGTTGCCGTCGACGCGTTGCTCGGCACCGGGGCCGCCGGTCCCGCGAAAGGCGACGTGCTGGCCCTGGCGCAGCGCGTGGCGGAGTACGGCGCGCCCATCGTAGCGGTCGATGGACCAACGGGCCTCGATCTGACGAGCGGGGAGGCGCACGGACCGATCCGTGCGCACATCACCGTGACGTTCGGCGGCGTGCGGCGCGGGCATCTGCTGCAGCGTGAGTGGTGCGGGAAAGTCGTCGTCGTGGACATCGGCTTCCTGCCGGCCGAGTCGTCGTGGCCGCTGCTCGTCACCGACCTGTGGGCCGCCGAGCGGCTGCCGCGGCTCGCGCCGCAGATGCACAAGGGCGATCGGGGCCGCGTCTGCGTGATCGGCGGCGCGAACGGGATGAGTGGCGCCGCGCTCCACGCGGCGCGTGCCGCCTTGGCCGCCGGAGCTGGGCTGGTCAAGCTCGTCGCGGCGCGCGAGACGATCTCGGCCGCGCAGGCGAGCCTCCCCGACTTGCTTACAGTAGAGTCGGCTCTCAGCGACAAACTGGAGCCTGGAGTCGTCGAGGCTATCGGCTGGGCGGACGCGTTGGTCCTCGGCCCGGGATTAGGTCGCGTGGATGTCCGTGCGCAATTTGTTGCCGAGGTGCTGTCGCAACGCGCACTTCCGGCCGTCGTCGATGCCGACGCGCTCCATTACGTCTCCACCAACCTCCACCAGCGCTCCCTGGTGTGCACACCACATCTCGGTGAGTTCCGTGCCCTCGTAGGGGATGTGCTTGCCGACGAGGCGGCGAACGATCGCTGGTCGGCGGCGGCGCGCGCGGCGGCGAAACTCAAGTGCACCATCCTCCTGAAAGGCGTGCCCACCGTCATCGCGGACTTGCGCGGTCCCGAGCACGTCGTCGCCAGTGGCAATCCCGGTCTCGCCACGGGCGGTAGCGGCGATCTCCTCGCGGGATTCATCGGCGCGTTTCTCGCGCGCAGTACCGCGCCGGCCGAGGCCGCGGCGCTCGGTGCGCACGCGCTGGGTCGCGCCGCGGAGCAGGGCGCGCGGCAGTGGACGGCGCGAAGCTTGCGACCCGCCGACGTGCTGGCCGCGCTGCCGGATGTGTGGCGCGCCTGGAAGAATGTGAAGAGAGCTAAGCCTCCAGTTCTCGTGGAACTCGAAGCCCCCGACTTGTTGTAATACAGACCATGAATCTCGGCCCTGGAAACGAATTCGATCGCATCCGCGGGATCCTCGCGCGGATCGCGGAGATCTCGGGCGAAGACGGCTCCGAACTCGGCGACGACTGCGCCTTGCTCCCGCTCGGCTCGATGACGCTCGCGCTCAGCATCGACAATGCGCTCGAGAACGTGCACTTCCGGACCGACTGGCTCGACTTCAAGGAGATCGGCTTCCGTGCGGCCGGGGCCGCGCTGTCGGACCTGGCGGCGGAAGGTGCGACGCCCCTGGGGCTCATGGTATCGTTGGGCGCGCCGCCGCATACAAAGACCGACACCGATCCCGCGGCGGACATCATGGCCGGCGTTGCCACGATGGCGCACAATCTCAACGCGCGGGTCTTGGGCGGCGATTTGACGCGCTCGGACAAGTACGTCATTGATGTATGCGTGATCGGGACTACGGAGCGGCCCGTGCGCCGTTCGGGTGCGCGCGAAGGCGACTCGCTCTGGGTCACCGGGTACCTGGGAGGGGCGGCGCTCGCACTCCAACAGTTCCGTGAGGGGAAACGCATGGCGACGACGCTGCGCAACCGGTACGCGTGTCCCGAACCGCGGATCGAGGCGGGACGCTGGCTCGCGGGACACGGGGCCAGCGCGATGATCGACATCTCCGACGGCCTGGTCGCCGACGCGCAGCATCTCGCCGCCGCTTCCGAGGTCGGCATCGAAATCAACCTCGAGCAGATCCCGTGCTGGGAGGGCGTCGAGGCGACGGCGGCGGCCGCGAGTGGAGAGGAATTCGAGCTGCTGTGCACGATGCCGCCGACCTTCGGCGATGCGAGTGTGTCGGCGTTTCGCGCGCAGACCGGCCTGCAGTTGAGCCGCATCGGTACCTGCCTGCGCGGCGCCGGGGGGCGGCGCGGCGGTGTGCGGCTGCTCGATCGCAGCCAGCCGGTCCCGCTTCCCGCGGGATACGATCACTTCGCGTGAGTGTTCGCACTCTCTGGTACTACATCGTTCTCGCCGTCTCAACCGTCTATCATGCTGTCGGCGCTATCATCGCGGGACTGTTCCGCGTCCAAAACCGGCGCGGCGGGATCTACGATTGGGCCAACATCGACTGGGCCCGTGACATCCTTCGCGCCGCCGGCACCCCCGTCGCCGCCGAAGGACTCGAGCACATCCCGCAGGGCCAGCCCGTGATGTACGCCTCGAATCACTCGTCGATGTTCGATATCTGGGCCCTGCTCGCCACGCTGCCGGGATCGGTGCGCTTCGTTGCCAAGCAGGAGCTGTTCAAGATTCCGGTGCTGGCCGGCGCCATGCATGCCGCTGGACACATTCCCATCGACCGCGCCGCGCGCAAGAAGGCGTTCGAGGCGTACGACGCGGCGGCCCGCACGATCCGGCGCGGCATCTCTTCAATTGTTGTCTTCCCGGAGGGGACGCGCAGCCGCAGCGGCGAGCTGCTGCCGTTCAAGAACGCCCCCTTCGGTCTCGCGATCGCGGCCCAGGTGCCCATCGTCCCCGTCTACGTGCATCACACGTTCGAAATCCTTCCCAAAGGTTCCTGGCGACTGCGACCCAGACCCATCCGCCTGCTCGTCGGGACTCCCATTTCAACGGCTGGCCTGCAGCCCGAGGATCGCGAGCGCCTGCGGGACCAAGTGCGGGCTGCGATGGTTGCTCTCCAGTCGAAGGCACGGTAGGGTTCGGACCCCATGAGCACTGTGATCTCGGTACATGCGCGGGAGATTCTCGACAGCCGCGGCAATCCCACGGTCGAAACGGACGTCACGCTGGCGAGCGGAGCGAGCGGCACCGCGGCCGTGCCCAGCGGCGCGTCTACGGGCGAGCACGAAGCCGTGGAGCTGCGCGACGGTGACGGCAAACGCTTCGGCGGCAAGGGAGTGCTCGAAGCCGTCAAGAACGTGAACGAGGTGATCGGCCCGCGGCTCGAGGGGATGTCCGGCGAAGATCAGATCGCCATCGATTACGCGATGCTCGATCTCGACGGCACGCCGAACAAAGGCCACCTGGGCGCGAATGCGATTCTGTCGGTGTCCCTGGCGGTGGCGCGAGCGGCGGCACAGGACGCGGGCCTCCCATTGTATCGCTACCTCGGTGGACCCGTCGCGCACGTGCTGCCGATTCCGATGATGAACATCCTGAACGGTGGCGCCCACGCCGCGAATACCGTGGACTCCCAGGAATTCATGGTGGTTCCGATCGGCGCGGAGACGTTCCCCGAGGCGCTGCGGATGGGCGTGGAAACGTTCCATGCGCTGAAGAAGGTGCTCGCCAAGCGGGGGCTCTCGACGGCGGTGGGCGACGAGGGCGGCTTTGCGCCCGACCTGTCGAACGACGAAGCGGCGCTCGAGGCGATCATGGCGGCGATCGAGGCGGCGGGGTTCGAGGCAGGGAAGGATATCGCCATCGCGCTCGATGTCGCCGCGTCCGAGCTGTACGAGGACGGCAGCTACACGTTCAAGAAGAGCAAGGGCGGCAAGAAGAGCGCCGAGGAGATGATCGCGCTGTACAAGGGATGGATCGATCGCTATCCGATCGTGTCCATCGAGGATGGTCTCGCAGAGGACGACTGGACGGGGTGGGCAAAGCTCACGGAAAGTTTGCACGAGCGGGTGCAGCTTGTCGGAGACGATCTGTTCTGCACCAACGTCGAGCGGCTGGCGCGCGGCATCGAAGAGAACGTCGCAAACGCTATCTTGATCAAGGTGAACCAGATCGGCACACTCACGGAGACGCTGCAGTGCATCGAGCTGGCACGCGGCAACGGCTACGGCGCGGTCATCTCACATCGGTCGGGTGAGACAGAGGATACGTTTATCGCGGATCTTGCGGTGGCGACGGGGGTCGGGCAGATCAAGACGGGCAGCGCCTCGCGCAGCGAGCGGGTGGCGAAGTACAATCAGCTGCTCCGCATCACCGAGGAGCTCGGCGACGTGGCGCACTACCCCGGCCGCCATCTGTACGGCCTGTGACGCGCAGCCGCATTGCCGGCATCGCCGGCGGCGTGGGCTTGCTCGCGCTCGCGGTGTGGGGCGGCGAGTACGGCACTGCGGATTGGATTACGATCCGGCGCCAGCTCGCGGATGAGCGCGCCAAGGTGGCGGAGCTGCGGATCGAGCTCGATTCGCTGGCCAGGCTGGCGCACGATCTCGAGACGAATCCGGCGGTGCAGGAGCGCGTGGCGCGCGAGCAGTTCGGGATGATTCGAGACGGCGAGGTACTCTACCGCGTCGTGCCCAAATAACGGAGGCACCATGAGACTGCTTCGTCGGTTCGTACCCCTCGCCGCGATTGGCATTGGTGGGGCCCTCGCCTGTGGTGGGGACTCCACGGGACCGAAGGCCGCCTCGGTCACTGGCCTCTTCGGCGACAACGATTCGGTGCTGACGGGAGGAACGCTGTCAGTCGGTTTCACCATACTCAACACCCAGGGCTTCCCGCTGAAAGGCGCCAAGGTGTCATGGACCGTAGCGCCCGTATCGGCAGCGACGGTCGATCAGCCGTCACAGACGTCGGACAGCGTCGGCAACGTCGCCGCCGTCGTGCGGGTGGGCGGCTCCGTGGGCGCGTTCACCGTCACGGCCAGCGTCGGCGGTTTAGCGCCCATTGATTTTCACCTGAAGGCGCTCGATCCCTGCAGTTATGCCGTCGTCTACACTCTTGGTGACACGGTGTCCGCCGCGCTCTCCAACACCGACTGCCGGGTCTTCGTTGGCACCCGGTTCTATTTCTACGATTACTATAAGCTGACCCTGCCCGCCGGTCAGCAGAGTATTCGCATCAACGAGTTTTCCACGCGGATCGATCCGTACGTGGAGTTCTACGAGGCGACAGGGGCGCTGGTGGGTTGGGATGATGATATCCAGCCGGGGATCATTCAGACGTCGCAATTCGACGTGATTCTCGGATCGGGGGGATCGTACATCATCGGCGCGACCTCATACGACCCCGACACGACGGGCGCCTATACCCTGATCGCGAAAACCCGCCCCACGACGCTGACCGGGTGCCAGGATGCCTGGATGACGCCGGGCGCCTCGATCACCGACACGATTCGGACCACCGATTGCGCCGATACCAGCAAGAACTATTCGGACATCATCTACATGTTCATGCAGGCATCGGAGGTCATCAGGGTTGCCGAGCGCTCGACGGTCGTGAATCCGTTGCTGAAGCTGTACTGGGCCAACTTCGCGGCGCAGCGATTCGATTCTGTGGCGGCGAATGACGACAGCGCGAGCGGCAATCCCAACGCGTACATCTCGTATACGGTGCCCGCGGACGGCTGGTATCTCCTCAACATCGGCACGGCCGCGCCCAATGATACCGGCGAGTATACGCTCGCGTTCTCGGCCTCCACGGGTCCGAGCGCGCCGCGGAGTCCAGGGGTGAGTCGCGTGCTGCGCGCGCTACCGAGAGGGACATTCCGAGGATGGAAGAAGCATAGCTGAGCCGCTGGTCCTTCTTACTCTCGCGACCCTCGCGAGCGCACAGGGAAGACCGTGTGATCCGCCCACGCCGCTCGGGCCGAGTCACGATCTCTATTGCATCGAGCTCGTTCCCGCTCCGGGCGTAACAGGCGTCTCGGGGCGGGTCGAGCTCGCCATTCCCGCAGGGCCATTTACCGTCGGCGTCACGGCCGATGGTCATACACGATTCATCCCCGTCGTTTCAGTCACGGGCCTTTCCGCCGGCACCTACGTCGCCTGGGCAGTCACGCCGCAAATGGATGCCGTGATCAAGCTTGGCGTCGTGAAAAACGGGACGACGGCGCTGCGGGCCATCGAGCTCGACAAGTTCATCATCCTCATTTCGGTCGAGCGCAACACGCGGGCCCGCGAGCCACATGGCCGCTTTATTCTACGTGGCCAATCGCCGAGCACGCGGCCCATGCCTCCCGATGTGCTCGAATTCTCCGTCGGGGCAATGGGGACTGCGGGCACCGAGCACCATCACGACGATGTGATCATGCCGCCCGTGCCGCCGGGTCTCACGATGCTACCGTCCGAGATGGCGCTGCGACCTGATGTGACTCCCTTTCTTCCCGCGACGGATGCGCCGCTTCCCAACGCAGATTCGAACGAGGTGCTTCGTCTCAAGGACGGCGACATCATCGATCTCGATGCCGAGCTCGTCCGCCGCACGATCAATGGGCAGACATTCACGATGTACAGCTACAACGGCCAGTATCCGGGACCACTGATCGAAGTCTCGCGTGGATCCGAGATCATGGTGCGGTTCACGAATCACCTTGCAGACTCGACCAGCATTCATTGGCATGGCATACGGCTCGAGAACGCGTTCGACGGAGTCGAAGGCGTAAGCGACGCGTTCACGTACAAGGTTCGGTTCCCAGATGCGGGGATTTACTGGTACCATCCGCACATTCGCGAAGACATCCAACAAGCGCTCGGCCTGTACGGCAACATTCTCGTGCGCCAGCCCGGTGCGAGGATCCCCGCGAATCGAGAGCAGATCCTGATGCTGCAGGATCTTCTGGTCGGCGATGCCGGCCTCATTCCGTGGGGACAGGAATCACCCACCCACGCGCTGATGGGGCGTTTTGGAAACGTGTTACTCGTGAACGGGGAACCAAACTATCGACTGTCGGTGCGTCGCGGTGAAGTGGTGCGCTATTACCTCACGAACGCCTCGAGCACCCGCACGCTGAATGTGTCGTTCCCGGGAGCGCGCATGAAAGTCGTGGCGGCCGACGCCGGACCGTTCGAGCACGAGGCGTGGGTGGAGAGCGTCGTAATCGCACCGGCTGAGCGCTACGTCGTGCATGTGCGATTCGATAAGCCGGGGCAGGTCGCACTGGTTAACAAAGTCATCGCCCTCGACCACCTCTTCGGCCGGTTCTTCCCGCTCGTCGATACGCTCGGCGTTGTCACAGTCTCACGCGATCCTGTCCGAAACGACCTCCGGGCGAGTTTCGACGCGCTGCGACGCGACACCGGCACGGTCGCCGCGTTCGAGCCGTACCGCCGCTTTCTCGACAAGGCGCCCGATCAGACGCTGGTGCTCACGCTCCAGACCCATGGATTGCCGTACCTCACCCAGCGCTTGATGCAGGTCGACTCGATCTACTTTGCGCCGGTCGAGTGGGGGGGCACCATGCCGATGATGAACTGGGCGTCTACGGGCCAGCAGGTGCGCTGGGTGCTAAAAGATCCGGCGACCGGGCGCGAGAATCTGGATATCGCGTGGCACTTCCAACGTGGGAAACCTGTGAAGATCCGACTGGTCAACGAGCGCCGCGCGTTTCACGGCATGCAACATCCGATTCACCTGCACGGCCAGCGCTTTCTCGTGCTTGCGGTGAACGGCGTGCCCAACACCGATCTGGCGTGGAAGGACACCGTGCTGGTGCCGGCCGGTGGGGTGGTGGATATTCTGCTCGATACCGCGAACCCCGGCGACTGGATGCTGCATTGTCACATCGCCGAACACCTCTCGACCGGAATGATGATGCATTTCACTGTGAATTAGCGAGGCGCCTATGCACGTGATTCCCTTGTTACTAGCGCTCATTGCACAACGCCCCGATTCGTTCGCCGCCAGTGTGCGTGAGTACATCGCGGTCGATACCTCGCTGGTTGCGTTGACGCATGTGCTGCTCGTCGATGGAACGGGCGCAGCGCCGAAGACCGATCAGACGGTCGTGATTCGCGCGGGGAGAATCGCGGCAGTCGGTCCCGCCGCGTCCGTACAGATTCCGGCGGGCGCGCGCGTCATGGATATGAACGGCTCCAGTGTGATCCCCGGCATCGTCGGGATGCACGACCACTTGTTCTATACGGCGGCCGGCGGCCGGGCCGTGCAGATGGGTTACACGGGATCGCACCTCTACCTTGGCTCGGGCGTCACGACGATCCGCACGACGGGTAGTCGATCGCCGTACGCCGAGATCAATCTGAAGGACTGGATCGATCACGGCCTAGCGCCGGGACCGCGTATCCATCTGACGGCGCCGTACATCACCGGTGAGCGGGGCGGCGGCGCGATGGCGATCCTGAATTCGCCGGAGGCGGCGCGCCGCTTCGTGGACTACTGGGCGGCCGAGGGCGCGACCTGGATCAAAGCGTATACCGACATTCGGCGCGCGGAGCTGGGCGCCGCCATTCAGGAAGCGCACAAACGCGGCATCAAGGTCACGGGCCACCTGTGCTCGGTGAGTTTCCAGGAAGCCGTCGCGCTGGGCATCGACAATCTCGAGCACGGCATGCTCACCGCGTCCGATTTCACGAGCGGCAAACAGGCCGACGTCTGTCCCGCCAATCTCATGACGCAGATCAGCGCATCGGATCCGAAGGGTGATGCCGGCCAGGCGACGATTCGGTCGCTGGTGCAGCATCACGTGTCCATGACGTCGACGCTCGCTGTGTACGAGCCCTTCGTGGCCAATCGTCCGACCAAGGACGAGCGCACGTTGCAGGCGATGGATCCCGAGGTGCGTGACAACTACATGAAGATGCGCCAGCAGATCGACTCGGGCGGCACTGGCTGGGTATCGCTCCCGGCGTTCAAGAACGCGATGGCGTTCGAGCGGTCGTTCGTGGACGCGGGCGGATTGCTGGCGGCTGGCGTCGACCCGACGGGCATCGGCGGCGCGCTAGCCGGCTACGGCGACCAGCGCAACTACGAGCTGTTTATCGAAGCGGGGTTCACGCCCGCGCAGGCGATCCAGATCATGACGCTGAATGGCGCCAAGATCCTCGGCGTACAGCAGACCCTGGGGACCGTCGAGACGGGTAAGCTGGCCGACCTCGTCGTGCTGCATGGCGATCTGACGGCCGATCCGTCGGTGATTCGCAGTCCCACGATTGTTTTTAAGGACGGCGTCGGCTACGATTCTGCCAAGTTGATCGCTTCAGTTCAGGGCAGAGTCGGCGTCAACTAGCGACGCATTGTGGCAGGGTAGCTCAGCCTGGTGAGAGCACGGCACTCATAATGCCGGGGTCGTGGGTTCGAATCCCACCCCTGCTATTGAAAAACATCGACGCCCCACCGCCAGGCTCCGTGGCGGTGGGGCGTCAGCATTTCGATCCGGTTCTCGCCGCCTCAATGCCGAGCCGGCGCGGCCACTGGGGCCGCCGGGGGAAGGTCCGAGTTGAAGATGTCGGCGATGATGAGCCAGCGCCCATCTTTACCACCCCGCCGCACTTCCAGAAACTTGCCGTGATCCGTCGCGCCGGCGAGGTAGACCACCTGGTAGGTGCCACGCACGTAGGCGAGATCGCCGCGCCCGTTGATGTCTATCGCCGAAGCGGTGAAATGGCTCATCGGCGGCACGGTTTTCATCCAGGCTAGAATTGCGGCGCGGCCTTGCACCATCCCCTGGTTGGGCGGCATGAACGTGGCATTCTCGGCATACATCGCCGCAGCCGTCGAGTCACGGTGCTGGACGACGTATACGGTAAAGCTGTCCAACGACGCCCGGATCGTCGTCTTGTCGGTGTCCAGGAAGGCCTGGGGGCCTGATGAGCCACAGGCGAATGCGGCCAATCCCAGCATCCCGATGAGCATTGCGCGCATAAGTCACCTCTCGTTCCAAACGACGGGTTGGATCTTGCGCGACATCTCCGCCGCGACCTGCTGTGCCTCCTTCAGCTTCGCTTCGTACTCGATCCTCCATTCCGCCGGCATGTTGTTGCGAAAGTACGTCGCCGTCAGCAGCTCCCCCGCAGCCTGTCCGCGTCCTACCGCGACCACGTCGCCGAGAAATAACGTCGAGCTGCCGGTATCCATGACATTCACCACGCTGCATTCGAAGTGCGCGAAACACTCATCCAGGATCGGCACGCCGAGCTGCCCGGTGTGGTGGGGAATCCCCGCCAGCTTGCTCTGATCCCGCCCGCTGAAAAACCCCAGCCGCCGCACGATATCGAACTGCTTCGTGTGCAACAGGTGCATGGCGAAGCGGCCCGTCTCGTAGATCATATCGTGGCTGTAATTGAACTTGTGGATGAAAACCGACAGCCGCGGCACCGTGGGCACGATCGACGCGCGCACCGCCGCATCGGAGATCATGCCGTTCTCCTTGCCGTCTCGCACCGAGGTAATCGCGACGACGGGGGACGTGAGATTGCGAAGGAGTTGGTACGTGAGGTCGGGCTGAAGCATACTTCAAGATACATGGCGCCTATCGACTTGCTGCCCGGGCGTGTACTGGCTCACATTCGCGACACCCGAATCTTCCGCGAACCGGGAGAGGCGCTCGTGGCCGTGTCGGGCGGCGTGGATTCGGTGGCCCTCCTCGACTTGCTGCACACGATGGCCGACGAGTTGCGGCTCACGCTCGTGGTGGCGCATGTGGACCATGGCATTCAGATGGAAAGTGGGAACGTTGGAAAGATGGTCAAAGACTTCGCGTCGAAATACGACCTCCCATTTGAAATCGGACAGCTTTCCCTCGGGCCCGAGACCACGGAAACAGAAGCGCGCCGTGCGCGATACGCCTGGCTCCGAGAGCTGCAAAGACGCCGCGGTTCGAGGTACCTCGTCACCGCGCATCACCAGGACGACCAGGTCGAAACCATCCTGTTGCGCGCGTTGCACGGCAGCGCGCCCGCGGGACTCGCGGGCATCAGCGCCCGATCGCGCGGTGGTCTGGTGCGGCCGCTCCTGCCGTTCTCGCGCCGCGAGCTCGTGGACTACGCAACAGCACGCGGGCTCGCCGTGCACGACGATCCCGCCAACCAGGATCCGCGGCACCTGCGCTCGTGGCTCCGCACGACGCTCCTTCCATTATTGAACGAGCGACTCGGACCCACGTCACGGCTGCGAAGCGATCTGCTCTCACTCGGGCGGCACGCGGCGCGTGACCGGCACGCATGGGACCGTGTGTTAGACCTGATCCCCGACCTCGGCCTCAGCGTGGACAACAACGGCTTTGCCGTTGCCCGGGCGAGTCTGCGGGGCTATGATAACGCATTGTCTGTTGCGCTTTTGCGCGCAGCCGCCCGGCGCGTAGGACTGATTCTGGGCCCGGCGAAGGCGCGGAAACTCGTCGACCTGGCGCAGCGTCCGTCTGGGCGCTCGCTTCCCCTGGGTGAGGGGTGGTCGGCTGAAGTGGCATTCGATCAGGTACGCGTGAGCCGCAGGCGGGAGAACGAAATCGGCTGCGCTCTCGAGCGGGTGTCGCAGATCGGCGAGCGCGGTTCGGCGCTGTTTGGTGAATTCGAGATCTCGTGGTCGCCTGACGCAGCTCCGGAGCGAATCGAGCGCGCGACGTGGACGACCTGGCTGGACAGCGCCGCCTGGGAAGTCCGCCCGCCCGCCCGGGGTGATTCAGTGGCGCCGCTCGGCGGCGTAGGGCATCGGCCGCTGCGGCGTCTATTAATGGAAGCGCAGGTGCCGCGCAGCGTACGGTCGCGCTATCCCGTCGTCAGTCGAGGGCCGACGATTCTCTGGGTGCCGGGCATCTGTCGAAGTGACGCGGGGTTGCCGGCGCCCGGAACTCGAGCAGTGAGGTTGGATGTTACCGAGCACGGCTCAGCTCAGGCAGACGGGAGGACGTGAGCTCAAGCGCATCGTCTTCGATGAGGAGACGATCGCCGAGCGAGTCCGGGAACTGGGCGGTGAAATCACCGCCGCCTATCCCGACGGCGACCTGCTGGTGCTGGGTCTGCTCAAGGGGAGCTTCATCTTCCTGAGTGATCTGGTGCGGCGCATCGAGCGGCCCTTACAGGTCGATTTCCTCGTTGCATCGAGCTACGGCGAAGGGACGGTATCGAGCGGGAATGTGCGGCTGGTGTACGACCCCGAGACGGAGCTTGCGGGGAAGCATATCCTGCTGGTCGAGGACATCATCGACACCGGTAAGACGTTGAACAAGCTGGTCACGCTGCTACGGCAGCGGCGACCGCGCAGTTTGGAGATCTGTGCGCTGTTGCACAAACATGTGGCTAAACACTTGGAGCTGGAGGCGAAATTCGTGGGACTCGATGCCCCGACGCTGTTCCTGGTCGGCTACGGTCTCGATCACGCGGAAAACTTCCGGCACCTTCCTTATATCGCGAGTCTGACGTAGATGGCCAATCGCATTCCCCCGCCACCGCGGGAATTCAACTGGGCCCGGATGCTGCGGACGCTCTCGTTCTGGGCGCTCCTCATCGTCGGGACGATCGCGCTGGTGCAGCTCGCTTCGAGCCGCCGGCGCGAAGAAGCTGAAATCACCTATACGCAGTTCACCGAAGAGCTGAACGCCGGCAACATCGCGTCGGTGGAAATCGCCGAGCGGCAGAAGGTCCGCGGCACATTCCAGCGGCCGGTCGTGGTGAAGCGCCAGACGGTCGAGCGCTTCAACGTGCTGCTCCCGTTCGAGGCCGACGACAAGTTCGCGGCGAACCTCTCGACGAAGGGCGTGGATGTCCGCGCGCGCGAGTCTGGCCAGTCGTTCGGCGTCGTATTGCTGACGTTCCTGCCGTACCTGCTGATCTTCGGGCTCGTGATCTTCATGCTGCGCCAGATGCAGCAGGGCGGGAACCGCGCCTTCGCGTTCGGCAAGTCCAAGGCGAAGCTGCTGGCGGGCGACACGCCGAAGGTCACGTTCGCCGACGTGGCGGGCTGCGATGAGGCGAAACAGGAGCTCGAGGAGATCATCGACTTCCTGAAGGACCCGCAGAAGTTCCAGCGCCTGGGCGGGCGGCTGCCCAAGGGCGCGCTGCTCGTCGGACCGCCGGGTACGGGCAAGACGCTGCTCGCCAAGGCCGTCGCGGGCGAGGCCGGCCGGCCGTTCTTCTCGATGTCGGGGTCTGATTTCGTCGAGATGTTCGTCGGCGTCGGCGCCTCGCGGGTGCGCGATCTGTTCGAGCAGGGCAAGGCGCACGCCCCCTGCATCATCTTCATCGACGAGATCGACGCCGTCGGCCGGCATCGCGGGGCCGGCCTGGGCGGTGGTCATGATGAGCGCGAGCAGACGCTCAACCAGCTGCTCGTCGAAATGGATGGATTTGAAAGCAATGATGGGGTAATCCTGCTCGCCGCGACCAACCGCCCCGACATTCTCGATCCTGCGCTGCTGCGGCCCGGCCGCTTCGATCGCCAGATCGTGGTCGACATGCCAGACCTGAAGGGCCGCGAGCAGATCCTGCGCGTGCACGTCCGCAAGATCCCGATGGCAGCGGGAGTGAATCTCGAGCGCATTGCCCGCGGCACGCCCGGCCTCGCCGGCGCGGAGCTGGCCAACATCGTCAACGAAGCCGCGCTGCTCGCCGCGCGCCGCAACAAAGCGGCGGTGGACGCGCAGGACTTCGAGGACGCGAAGGACAAGGTGATGCTCGGACTCGAGCGGAAGAGCCGCGTGCTCTCCGACGAGGAGCGGCGCCTGGTCGCCTATCACGAGGCGGGCCACGCCCTGGTCGGGCTCACCGTTCCGGACGCCGATCCACTGCACAAGGTCACGATCATTCCGCGCGGCCGGGCGCTCGGCCTCACCGCCTATCTGCCCGAGGAGGAGCTGCACAAGTACACCAAGCGCTCGATCGAATCGCGGCTGGCCATGGCGTACGGCGGCCGCGTCGCCGAGGAGCTGGTGTTCGGGCCGGAAAAGGTGACCACCGGCGCGGCGCAGGACATTCAGCAGGCCACCAACATCGCGCGACGCATGGTGACGCAGTTCGGCATGAGCGCGGTGATCGGTCCGATCGCGGTGGGGGATCGCGAGCAGGAGATCTTCCTGGGCCGCGAAGTGGTGCAGCGGCGGGAGATCTCCGATCGCACCGCGCAGATCGTCGACGAAGAAGTGAAGAACATCCTCACGCGCGCCTACAGCGACGCGACGCGCATTGTGACCGAACGGCGTGCTGCGCTCGACCGGCTGGCCGCCGCGTTGCTGGAGCGCGAGACGCTGGAGCGCGAGCAGGTCGAGCTGGTGATCGCTGGCCGGCCGCTCCCGCCCTACGTGCCGCCTCCCCCGCCGCAGCGCACGGAGGAAGGTGAAGCTGCAGACACGGAGAAAGCGCAGGCGCGCGCCAGTGGCGGCATGTTGCGCAATCCGCCGCCCGAGCCCGCCGGGGCGTGAGCGCTCCTCCCGCCGCCGACCTTTCGAAGCTTCGGATCAATCGCGACGACCCACCGCCCGCGGTCAAGCGAGCGCTGGGTCGCGTGCTGTGGCTCACGGGCGCTGCGGCGCTCATCATCGCCGTCGTTGTGATTGTTGCGCGCGGCGGCTCGGCCGTCCCCGTGCAGGTGGTGACGGTCACGCCATCGGGCGGCGAGGGGACGGCGAATCGAGGCGGCGGCGGGGCGGTGGCAGTCGTTGCGAACGGTTACGTCGTCGCGCGCACGAAGGCCGCGGTCTCCGCCAAAATCCCGGGCCGGCTCGCCCAGCTCAACGTGAGTGAGGGCTCCAACGTCCAAAAAGGCGATATCCTCGCGCGGCTCGATAACGCCGACTATGCCGCGGCGGTGGGGCAGGCGGAGGCGGGCCTCGCGAGCGCGAAAGCGACGTTGATCGAGGCGCAGTCCGATCGGGATCAGATGCAGCGAGACTACGTGCGGGTGCGGGACATCCACGCGCAGAATCCCAATCTCGTGTCACCGCAGGATGTCGAGAACGCAGACAGCCGCGCTCGTCAGGCCGAGGCGCGCTTCGGCGCGCAGTCGGCACGGGTCGATGCGGCGGCGGCAGCGCTCCGCGTGGCTCAGGCGAATCTCGAAAACACGTACATCCGCGCGCCGTTCAGCGGCACGGTGCTGCGCAAAGAGGCGGAGGTTGGCGAGGTCGTCGCGCCGTCCGTCGGCGGCGGGTTGACACGCGGCGCCGTCGTGACGATGGCCGACCTCGCGACGCTCGAGGTCGAGGTGGACGTCAACGAAGCGTACATCGCGCGCGTGCAGAATGGCCAACAGGCCCGCATCACGCTCGACGCCTATCCCGACACCGCATTCCGCGGCGCGGTGCGGCAGATCATCCCGACGGCGGACCGCCAACGCGCCACCGTGCAGGTGAAGGTGTCGATCCTCGATCGCGACCGGCGCATTCTCACCGAGATGGGCGCGAAGGTCGAGTTTTTGGGAGCGGCCTCCCCTCAACAGGCGACCGCAAGGCCAAGAGTCATCGTGCCGGCCGACGCGGTCCGATCCGAGAACGGCCGCGACGTCGTGTGGATCGTCCGTGACGGACGGTTACAAAGACGTGACGTTGACGCAGGTCCGGTCAGTGGTAATTTCCGCGAGATTCGTTCTGGATTGTCCGGCGGCGAGCAACTCCTCGTGGGTGGGATTGAAACTCCCAAAGAGGGCCAGCGCGTAAAAGTAGGACCGTAGACACCACGCACGCGCGACACACCACGCACCTCAGACCGGGACTCTCATGGCCTTAGTCGAGATTCGCGACGTCTACAAGTCGTTTCAACGTGAAGAACAGCGCATCGACGTCTTCACCGGGCTGACGCTCGACATCGAGGCGGGCAGTTTCACCGCGCTGATGGGACCGTCCGGCTCCGGCAAGTCGACGCTCCTCAATCTGATCGCCGGCCTCGACAAGCCGACGCGCGGCACGGTGCGGGTGGCCGGCGCTCCGGTCAGCGAAATGTCACCCAGCCAGCTCGCGGCCTGGCGCGCGCGCAACATCGGCTTCGTGTTCCAGTCGTTCAATCTGCTGCCGGTGCTGACCGCCTATCAGAACGTCGAGCTGCCGCTGTTGCTCACCCGCCTGTCGGGCAAGGAACGGGTGGAGCGCGTGCGGCTCGCGCTCGATGTCGTGGGCCTCGCCGATCGCGCCGATCACTATCCACGCCAGTTGTCCGGCGGTCAGGAGCAGCGCACCGCCATTGCGCGCGCCATCGTCGCCGATCCCACGGTCATGCTGCTCGACGAGCCCACCGGCCAGCTGGACGCCAAGAGCTCGCAGGAAGTGCTGACGCTGCTCCAGCGGCTGAACAGTGAGTTCAGCAAGACGATCGTCATCGTGACGCACGACGCGCACGCAGCCGAGCGCGCGAAGATGATCTTGCACTTGGAGAAGGGCGACCTCATCGAGAAGCCGCGCGTCGCCGCGGCGGCGGCCCGGTGAAGTACCTCCAGCTGGTGCTTGCGAACCTCGGCCGCCATAAGCTCCGGACGATTCTGACGATCCTGAGCGTCGCGTTGGCGCTGTTCCTGTTTGCGTCCCTGCGCAGCGTGACCACCACGCTGGCGGCGACGGCGCAGTTCGGTGGCGCACGCCGCCTGGTGACCCTGAACGCGACGGGGCTCGTTTTCCCGCTGCCGCTGGCGTATGGCAATCGGATCAAGGCCATGCCCGGGGTGACGGGCCTCTCCTGGGCGAACTGGTTCGGCGGCAAGTACGGCGACGGCAAGCGCTTCTTCGCCAATTTCGCCGTGGACGCCGAGTCGTATCTCAAGATTTATCCCGAGATCGTCCTGCCGCCGGAGCAGCGGGACGCATTTCTCAAGGACCGCACGGGCGCGCTCATCGGCAAGCGGCTGCTCCCGCAGTTCGGCTGGAAGCTGGGCCAGAACGTCACGCTCCAGGGCACCATCTTCCCCGGCGACTGGACGTTCACCGTGGATGGGGTCTACACACCGACCGATCCGGCGATCGGCGACGACGTCCTGATCTTTCATCACGAGTACTTCGACGAGCGCATTGGCCGGGCCGGCATCGCGGGATGGTATATCGTCGAAATCGACGATCCGGCACACGGGCCCGCCATCGCCAAAGCGATCGACGACATGTTCCGCAATTCGAGCGCGCCGACCAAGACGGGCACGGAGCGCGAGTTCCAGGCGAGCTTCGCGACGATGTGGGGGAACGTGAGCTTCCTGATGAGCACGATCGGCCTCGCCGTCGTGTTCGCGATTCTCCTGGTCACGGCTAACGCGATGATGATGAGCGCGCGGGAGCGCACCGGTGAGATTGCCGTGCTCAAGACCGTCGGCTTTTCCGACCGCCTGCTGTTCGCGCTGGTCATGGTGGAGGCCGGCGCGATGGCACTCACCGGCGCGGCGATT
>WNGP01000637.1_pt1 | contig 27425 bp, 19 predicted proteins | sample 5407671 | NCBI WGS metagenome assembly WNGP01 (sample SAMN13153381, study PRJNA577476) | soil metagenome | isolation source: 40 cm soil or saprolite under Garry oak tree replicate 2 | place: USA:California | collected 2016-06-15
TGGCCACGGTGCGGCCTCCGCGGAACGGGCCGATGCAGCGCCAGCGCATTTCGGAATAGAATTTTTGATCGAACTGCTGCGCGTTCGTCGAAGCGCAAAAAATAGTTGTAAAAATAATTCCAGCGATGGACCACTTCCCTGCCACACCGATTCGCATCCGAGTCCTCCGTGAGAAAAGAGAGGATACTCTGACTGCGGAAATGGAGCAATGCGCGGCGGTTGGGGGGAGAGAGTCGAAAGTTGAAAGTTTAAAGTTGCAGGGGAAAAGACGCGACTGGTGACTCGTGGCTGGTGACTCGTGAAGGTGAACGGACAGGAAGGGCTTGACCATAAGAACACTGGAAAGGAAGGCGCCTCCCTTTCGGCCCTCGGAATAAATGGTCATGACGGTGTTTTCTCACGCTCGCGGGGTGCGACCCCAAGGGCAGGAGAAGGCGGCTGCTACAAGATTTAAGAAAGAAGTGGCGGCGTGAAGCAGCCGCCGCAAGCAAGAGAGAGAGAAGAGAGATTCCTCACATCCGCAGGCCGACGCTTTCGCAGGAGCGAAAGCGGAATGACGATGAGGGGGTGGGCCATGCGAGACGGGGAGTGCGGAGCCGAAAAGGGGCAGCGGTGCTGCGATCCTACGGAAGCGACGAAGGATTTATGGGGCGTGGGGGGCGACTACGCCGAGGTCGGCGATGTTGTCGCCCTTTTTGAGGGAGGGGACCGCGTTGACGTGGAGGACGACGGCGGAGACGGGAGCGCGAGGCTCTGCGATGAGTTTGCCGGTGTAGTCGGTGATGGCGCCAAGCTTCATGCCAGCTGAGACGTAGGTGCCGCGCTTGACGAGGGGATACCAGATGCCGGGGCCGTCGGCGAGGACGTCGACGAGTTTTTCAATCCAGACGGGATTCTCGATGGGATGCGGATCGCCGGGAAGCATCTTGAGGGCGCGCATGGTACTGAGAGTGCCGTTGACGAGGAGAGCGAGGTCGTCGGACTCGACGGTGCCCGCGTGACCGGCTTCGACGACGATGGACGGTTTGCCGCGGACGGAAGCGGTGTTATCGAGATAGCGGGTGGCGGCGGGGTCGGTGGGGCGTTCGCGCCAGATGATGATGTGATCGAGGCCGAAGGCAAGGACCATTTCCTTGGAGGTGCGGTCCTGGGCTTCGCGGCCGGTGGGGCCCCAGTAGGCGTAGGGGCGGAGGCTCTCGTCGAGGTCGCCGCCGTGGTAGTCGATCAGGTAATCGCAGCGGTCGACGATTTCCTTGGTGATGAGGAAAGAAGCGCGCTCGGTTTGCGTGCCGTCGGCTTTGCCCGGGTAGAAGCGGTTCATGCTTTTGTTGTCGATGGGATTGACGTGGGGGACTTTTTGCTCGAAGGATTGAATGTTGATGAGCGGGACGAGGATGACGATGCCGGTGACTTGCGCGGGGTCGAGGGCGTCGATCAGCTTTTCGATGGCAATGATGGAGACGTATTCGGTGCCGTGGGCGCCAGTGACGAGGGCGAGGACTCTGCCGGGCTTTGCGCCGTTGACTACGACAACGGGGATGCTGGTGGCAGCGTCAACGCCTTCGGGGACTTCGAGATAGCCGGTGGCTTTTTGGCCGGGGGCGGCGCTGGCGGTGCCGACGGTGAATTTGGATTGCGCCGAGACCGAGATGCAACAGATCGATGCGAGAAATGCCGCAACGAGAATCGAATCGCGGTGACGCATCACTCACCTCCCGCTTTCGTCGCGGGTGCGGGTGCTGGTTGTTCGGCCGGACGCGGCGACGTGGCTTCGCCTTTGACGTAGTGAGCGTACCAGGCGAGGTAGCGCTCGAGGCGGTCCTTTATATGCGAGGGCGTGGTGAAGCCGTGATGCTCGCCGGGGTAGACGACAAGCTCGGTGGTGCGGCCGAGCATTTTCAGCGCTTGGTACATCTGCTCCCCACCGAGAACTGGAACATTCCAATCTAGGTCGCCGCCCATGAAAAGCGTGGGAGTGGTGATGTTGTTCACACGGTAGAACGGCGAGATTTTTTCCCATCCGGCTCTGTTTTCCCAAGGGCGGCCCAACTCGGCTTCATAGTCTTTAACGTATTGGTCGTGGCCGTAGCCGCTAGGCAGCAGCGCTATCCCCGCACCGGAGATGGCGGCCTTAAAACGAGTGGTCTGCGCGATGATGAAGTCGGTGGACATACCGCCGTAAGACCAGCCGCCAACGCCTAGCTTTTCTGGATCGGCGATGCCTTGCGCGAGAGCGAAGTCCACCATGGCCATGTCGTCTTGGTAGTCTTTGTTTCCCCAATCGGCGAAGATGGCTTCGCAAAAATTTTGGCCGTAGCCGGAGGAACCGCGCGGATTCGGCAGAAGGACGGCGTAGCCGTTGGCGGCGTAAAGTTCCGCGAGATGGTAGAAGGATGCGGAATATTGACCGACGGGGCCGCCATGAGGATTGAGCAAGGTCGGGACTCTCTTGCCGGGAGTGTAATCGAGGGGTTTGTAGAGATAGCCGGAGACGGAGGTGCCGTCCTTACTCCGGAAATGAACGTACTCGACTTTGGACAAACGCAACTGGGAGAGCAGGGCGTCGTTCGTCTTGGTGAGGCGCGTGAGATCGCTGCCATTCGAAAGATAAATTTCATCGGGGCGGTCGGTCATACCGATTTGCGCGGCGATGGTGCCGTCTTTGCCGAGGGAATAGGAAGCAAGATTGAGCCGGCCGCCGACGGGGCGCGCGACTTCTCCGCCGGTGACAGCGATGCGGCAAAGGTTTTGCGTGCCGTCGTCGTCGGCGATGAAGTAGATTGAGTGGCCATCGGCAGAGAAGTGCGGGCGGCGCACGCTGCGATCGAATGCGAGTGTCAGCACTTTGGCTTCGCCGCCTGTGGACGGAGCGATGGCGAGATGGTGGGTGGCATAGATCATAGCCTTGACGTCGGTTTCGGTTACGAAGGCGATCCATTTGCCGTCGGGGGACCAGGTTGGCGAGCGATCAGAGCCGGGATTTGTAGTGACTTGAGTGAGGTGCGCGCCTTTGTCGGTGTTGTCGGCGGCGACGACCCAGATGTCCGTGTTGTAGTTGCGATCGGGGTCGGGAGTGCTGCGGTTGCTGGTGAAGGCGAGAGATTTGCCGTCGGGTGACCATACCGGCTCGCTGTCGTCGAAATCGCCGGAGGTGAGTTGAGCGGTCTTTTTTGAAGCGACATCGAAAACGTAGAGATGGTCGCGGCGGTGATCGAGGTAGCCGACGATGTCTTCCTTGAATTGGAGACGGTCGATGACGAAGGGAGGCGGGGTCTTCGGTTTTGCCGCAGGCTTTTCTTTGCCCTTGTCTTTTTCCTTGGCCGATTCGATGTCCTCGGGCTTGGGGTCCTGAAGGACAAGAACGAGACGCGCGCTGTCTGGGGACCATTCGAAATCGTTGACGCCCTGCACGGTTTCCGTGAGGCGCACGGCTTCGCCGCCGAGACGATTCAAGAGCCAGACTTGACCCTTGTCTTGATTGCGTGAAGAAAGGAAGGCGAGGTATTTGCCGTCGGGGCTCCAGCGGGAATGCGAGGACGAGACACCTTCCGCAGTCATGGGAATGGGATCGCCACCGTGAGAGGAAACCATCCAGAGGCGCTGCTCGTTTTTGTCTTCTTTGAGCATTCTCGTTCGAACGGAGTACACAACCCATTGGCCATCGGGGCTCATCTCGGGCTGAGCAACATCACGGATTTGGAAGAAGTCGTCGATGGTGATGCTGCGCGGAGCGGGAGGAGGAGGAGTGGCGCTCGCGGTAGAGGGGGATTGGGCGTGCGACGGAAGGCATAGGGTCGGCGTGAGCAGGGCCGCTACAAGAATAACTTGTCGAAGTCGCATCATTCATCTCCTTGAAGGTTAGGCAGCATAGCGCGGGCGGGGTGATCAGGACAATGCGTAAAAAGGCGAAAAAAAGAATTTAGCGCAGAGAACACAGAGTCCGCAGAGAAGAAGGGCGCCAGCTACGGCGGGCACCCCCAGAATTAGTTGGTTACGGTTGGGGGACGCGGGGGCTGCGGTTTGGGCAGGGGTTTGCGCGGGAGCATTTCGTCGCGGTTGGCGGTCAGGTACACGAAGGAAGCGACAATCACGGCCATCTGCTTCATATCGGGCTCCTGGATGCGCTCGTAGACGTCCATGTTCGAATGGTGCGTGCGCGTGTCATAGTCCAGAGGGTCTTGGATGAACTGAAAGCCGGGCAGGCCTACAGCGTTGAACGAAAGGTGATCGGTTCCGCCGGTGTTGCGGATGGTGAGCGAATTCATTCCGAGGCCGTGGAACGGCTCCATCCATGCAGAGAAGATGGGGGCCACCATTTCATCCCCCTGCAAATAGACACCGCGAATCTTGCCAGTTCCGTTGTCGACGTTGTAGTAGGCGTCGAGCTTGGCATGCTCCGAAGAGGGCTTCATCACTTCCGGATCGGCGAAATGCTGTTTGACGTAAGCGCGCGAGCCGAGCAAGCCTTGTTCTTCGCCGGTCCACAGGCCGATGCGCACGGTACGCCGCATCTTCAGGCCGGAGGTCTTGAGAATTCTGATGGCCTCCAGCATCACGGCGGAACCCGCACCATTGTCCGTGGCACCGGTACCCGCATGCCAGGAATCGAAGTGCGCGCCGAGCATGACGACCTCGTCGGCTTTGGCTTTGTCCGTGCCGGGTATTTCGCCAATGATGTTGAAAGAATTCAGATCGTCGTCGTAGAACTTGTTCTCGATATCGACCTGCAGGGTGACCGGCACTTTCTTCTCGAGCATTCGATAGATGCGCCCGTAGTTTTCGCTGGCCATGGCGATGCGCGGAGGCGCCGGAGGGTCTTTCTCTCTATCCCGCCCGCCACCCTGCTGGACGAAAACCGTTCCGTCATCGCCCCGCGAGGGCTCGATCCATGCGGCAACGCCTTCTTCGACGAGAAACTTCTGCACCTTGAGATTTAACTCGCGCTGCGCGCGGAATTGCGCAGCACGATCTTCAGGGTTCTGAGCGGCAGGGACCGGCTGCGAAGCGAGATCCACTAACTCGGCATCCGTGTAGCGGTGAGCCTGCGGCTCGAAGCGCTCGGGATTCTCGGGGATGGCTGCGGTCAGCACAAACTTTCCTTTAAGCTGCCCGTGATACTTCTGAATGTCTTCTTCCTTCAAAATCGGGGCGAGCATCGCGGGAGCAGTTACAGGACCATTGGTCCCGGGTGTCCAGGCCTTGGAATAGGCAATCAGAGGAAACGGCCGGGGGGAAATCACTTGCGCGGAAAAGCGTTCGTTGGACCAGCCTCGGCCAAACGGTCCCCAAGGTTCGAGATGGACGTTTGCGAGCTGCCATTCCTTCATCTTGCCGGTGGTCCAGGCCGCCGCCTCCTTTATGTCCGGAGAATTGGTCAGACGCGGACCATAGACATCGCTCAGGTAGCCCATGATGTCCATCACTTGCGAATGATTGAAACCTTCATCCTTGATCTGATAGATGCCATACAAATCGGCCTGGCTCGGCGCCTGCGCCGCCAAAGGCAAGACCACTAACAACATCACGAATACCGCTAACGCACTCGCATGCTTTCGCACCATCGTCCTCCGACCTTGTTGTTTTATTCGCCCTTCGATTGTCAGGAAAATGCTCCAGGGGATAACTCGCTTGACATGGGACGCCCCGGCCCCTGATTTCGTTTCATTCTCGCCGGCAGTCACTCACTCTCACCAGTGAGATTAAAGATGGTATTGGAGAACGGTTCGGGGGGGAAGTCCGAACCGACCGCTACTCCCGAGATTTCGGGGCCGGTTCTGGCCGAGCGGGAGTGGAGTCGCCTTTGACGCAGTGGGCGTAGCTGGCGAGGTAGCGCTCGAGGCGGTCCTCGATGTACGGTTAGCGAGACAGAGAATAATTTTCCCCGTGTGCATTTTTTCCTTGCATGCGGTGACGACTCTTGTATCCTGCATATGCGAACTCGCTTTACCGCAGCGGCGCGAGCGAGTTTCGTTTAGGAGGACGAGAGTAAAAATTGAGTTCTATATCGTTTCCCGCCCGGCTACCTTCCCGCGCAATCCCGACAGCGAAAAAAAGAGTCACCAAGCTTACGCTCTGGCCGCTTGTGGCTGCCACCTTCTTCATGGTGTCCGGCGGCACCTATGGCACGGAAGAGATTATTCATGGCGCGGGCTACGGCCACGGGATTCTAATTTTGTTGTTCCTGCCAATGCTGTGGTGCCTGCCGACAGCGTTCATGATCGGCGAACTTTCGAGCGCACTGCCGCACGAGGGCGGCTACTACGCATGGGTGCGCCGCGGCTTGGGGAACTTCTGGGGCTTTCAGGAAGCGTGGCTTTCGCTGGTCGCCAGCATCTTTGACATGGCCATCTACCCGACGCTGTTCGTCTTCTACTTGAAGCAGACGTCGCCGTGGTTTGGCCTTGGGAATCATGGAATCTACGCCGGGCTCTTCGTGGTGGTCACCTGCGCAGTGTTGAATCTTGCGGGAATTCGCGTCGTGGGAATCACCTCGTTGTGGTTATTCTTTCTGCTGTCGGCGCCGTTCGCTTTGATCGTGGTGATAGCGCCCCTCAAAATGGGAACTCTGGCGGAAGCCCATACCGCGCCGGCCGCTACGGGGCTGGGCTTGCTCGGCGGCATGCTAGTGGCCATGTGGAACTACATGGGCTGGGATAACGCCTCGACGATTGCACAGGAAGTCGAGCGGCCTCAGAGGACTTATCCGAAGGCCATGATTGCAGCGGTGGTGCTGGTGGCGCTGAGCTACGTGCTCCCGTTCCTGGCGGTGTATTTCACGGGCATTCCGGCCTCGGCGTTCGGGAGTGACGGCGCTTGGGCCGGAGTGGCGGGTCTCGTTGGCGGAAAGATCCTGGGTTTCGAATGGCTCAGGTTCCCGATCGTTCTCGGCGGCATGATGAGCGCGTTCGGAATGTTCAACGCACTGGTGATGAGCTATTCGCGTCTACCGCTGGCAATGGCGCGGGACGGCATGCTGCCAAAGTTTTTTGGCAAGACGAGCGCGAGGACTCAGGCGCCCTGGGTGGCCATCCTCTTCTGCGCGACCTGCTGGGCGCTATGCCTGGGGCTGGGTTTCAAGCGGCTCGTAACGTTGGACATTATGCTTTACGGCATCAGCCTCATGCTGGAGTTCGTAACGCTGGTGGCGTTGCGCATCCGGGAGCCGGAGCTGAAGCGCCAATTCCGCGTCCCTGGCGGGCTGACCGGGGCGATTACTTGCGGACTATTCCCGCTGCTGCTCCTGAGCCTGGCGATGGTGGAGAGCGAGCACGAGAGCGTGCTGGGGATGAATGGGCTGGCGTTCGGAGCGCTGATCATTCTCGCCGGCTTTGTGGCCTATGGGACCACGGGGAAACTGCGTAAACGGCTACCAAAGCCGGCCCTGACCGAGAACGCGGAAGCCGCCTAGGCTCCTACTATCTGGCTGATTTCGGGTGTAACCGAATGCTGTAGTCCTTATCGCCGGGGAGACGGCTGTCTACGTGAACGACTTTCACGGATTCATCCGCTTCCGTGCCACGCACGTAGCCGATGGCGCCGGGCACATTGAACACGAACTTGAGCACTTCTGTGGGGGTCGCCAGAGTCTTAGGCGCTGCGTGGACTTCTCCAGTGAACATTCCTTGCAGAAAGTGTTTATTGAAGTCCTTGTCATCCATGCGATAAATTTGAGTGAGCACAGCTTGGCGTTCCTGCTTGCCAGGCTCGAGCATCACCACGGTGATACGACGGCCATTTGACCAATGGGTTTGCTCCCCTAGAAAGATTTTGCGCAGCTCCGCGAAAGACAGGTTCTCGACTGGATTCGAACGATTCACTACAATTCCCAGACTATCCTCGGCCGCCGGGCGGCCTTGCGGCGCGAACGCAAGGGGTTCGCTGGTTCCAACCGGCAGCACATGGGACAGCAGGATGGCTGCGGCCAACATCAATAAACCAAATGTCAAACGAGGCATCGTTGCACGCCTTTAGAAAGTGAAACCGGCCTGGAGGGACAGTGCGTGGATCGCCTGATCGCGCCCTCGTGCAGTGTAGTCGTATTGCAGCTTCAAAGCCACAAAGTCACTCAAGTCGTATCGCAAGCCCACCGAAGGCCCGTGGCGCAAACCGACGTCGGAAAACACCGGCTCACTCTGGGAAGCATTGACATATTGGTAGCGCACGTAAGGGCGGTAAGAGCCGAAACGTTTGGAAACCTGGGTGTAAAAGCCCGGCGTGTCGAACACGCGAGAAGTTCCCTGGGGAGCATGGCGAAGCAGCAGGGCCTCATTCAGCCATTCGAAGCTCAGCCCGGTGTAAACGGCGTGGGCAGCAAATATGGTCTCACCAATTCTTGGCGAATTCAGCGGTGCCAAAAGATCGTGGTAGATGGAAAGGCCCGCCTGCAATCCACGGACCGCTTCCGGCCGGGCAAAGACGGCAAAATTGACGGACTTGCGGTTGTTTTCATCAAGTACGTTTTGCACGTGCTCGAACATGGGTGAGCGCGAGGTGCGGCCGTTGCCTACTTCGGCGACGTAGTGCAAACCAAGAGCTCCTGAAGGGATTCGCCCGGATGCCGTCATACCGACATTGTGGATGGGCAGAATTCCACCCCGGTCCTCAAATTCAAACAGGAAAGGGCGGCCTGTAGTCGTTTGAAGCCAAGTGCTGTGATGATAAGCAGTATTGTAATAGCCGATCGCGGAGTGAAAACGCCCGACCCCTACGTTCAGGAAATCGCCGAATGAATAGGTGAGCAGCAAACGTTCGACGTCCACGCCAAACGCATTGTCCTGCCCCGCTTCGAAAACAATTTCACTGAGGAACTTGAGCTTTTCCGAGACGTCCGAGGTGATAAAGAGATCGAGCTGCCCGAGGCTAAAGGAGGTCGTGTCGCCTTTCAGATTGCTCCCGTGAAGCGTGACATCACCGAATCCCCTTATGCGCAAGAGGGTCTTGTTGAGGTCCATTCCTTCCGACATGGGATGTTCAGCTGGCGGCTCAGGCTCCTGCTGACTGGGCGGAGCGGCCTGGGGAGGCGTTGGCTTGGGGATTGCGGCCGTGGCTTCGGCCAACGCCGCCCGTAATTCTCTTACTGTTGCCTCCAACTGATCCATGCGCTGCAAGAGCAATTGCGCCGTCTGCGGATTCATATCGGAAGGAGCATTGGTCTGCTGCGCGTAAAGATTGGGAGAAGTCAGGAACATCCCGAGGACTAGGGGCAATTTCAACATTCTGGGTATCCGCCCCGCGAAAATCATAGCGCGCAGGGCTTTGATTGGCGGGAGAGTGGAAAACTTCATGTCTGCCTCCTTAAAGTTCACGCAGTCGAAATACTCAGCAGGTACTCACCATCCAGAAGCGGCAGGGAGCGCGTCACCCACGGACGAGACTGTGGCGGCATGGAACTTTCGCGACTTGCCCCTTGTCTGTCCGCTGTAGAAGAGAGCGCCCTCGCTTGAGTGCCAACCTCGGAAATTGTTGGGCTTACCAGATTTTGCAGGAGCAACACTGGCTGCAAAGCTACAATATCTTCCAAAGACCTTCAATCGAAATTCAGTTTTGAAGGGAGCCAGGCTTACCTGGACCAGGAACCCACCATGGGGTTCTAGATCTATTGGTACGAGGCGCTCCAGTTCCCGTCTTTCCGTTGACTTCACCCAAGGTCACTCCTAAGATGTCACATAAATGATCGGTCAAACCATCTCCCACTATCGAATCACCGACAAGCTCGGCGGTGGTGGCATGGGGGTAGTCTACAAAGCCGAGGACACACGCCTGCACCGCTTCGTGGCCCTTAAATTTCTGCCGCAGGAGGTTTGCCGTGATCCGCAAGCGCTGGCCCGCTTCCAACGCGAAGCACAAGCGGCGTCCGCCCTGAATCACCCCAATATCTGCACCATTCACGACATCGGGCAACAGGAGGGAAGGGCGTTCATCGCCATGGAGTATCTGGACGGCCTGACGCTGAAGCACGTCATCACCGGGAGTCCGTTGGATAATGAAAAACTGCTCTCGCTGGCCATTGAGATCTCGGATGCGCTCGATGCCGCGCACAGCGAAGGCATAGTTCACCGCGACATCAAGCCCGCCAACATCTTTGTCACCAAAAGAGGGCACGCCAAGATATTGGATTTCGGGCTCGCCAAACTGACGCCGATCAGCAGTAAGGTCGCGCAAGCGGCAGGGGTGCGGTTCGAGGCGACGGCTGGATCGAGCGCCGAGCAACTGACCGGCCCGGGCGCGGCGCTGGGGACGGTGGCGTACATGTCGCCGGAGCAAGCCAAAGGAAAGCAACTTGATGTGCGCACCGACCTCTTCTCGTTCGGCGCGGTGTTGTACGAGATGGCCACGGGGGCAATGCCGTTTCGTGGAGATACTTCTGCGATTATTTTTGATGCGATTCTCAACCGGCCACCTTTGCGTCCATTGCGGCTCAATCCCGAGTTACCGCCTAAGTTAGAAGAGATCATCAGCAAGGCGCTGGAGAAGGACCGTGATCTGCGTTACCAGATAGCCGCGGAAATGCGGGCAGATTTGAAGCGGTTGAAGCGCGAAACCGATTCAAACCAGACTCCGCACGTGGTTTCGACGTCTTCGGCGGTTGCTCCCCCGCCGCTAGCGCCGGCCACAACTCAACAGCACGGGAGTTCCGCGGTGGTTGCCGCGGTGAAACAACACAAATGGGGAGCAACTGGAATTGCGGTGGCCGGACTGACCGTTTTGGCTGCGGCGGTGTTCGGAGTGTACTCGCTGCTCGATCGTCCAAGCGGGGCTCATTTCCAGAATTTCACGATCACCCAGGTCACCAACTCGGGCAAGGCTGGACTCACGGCCATTTCGCCGGATGGCAGATACGTGCTGACGGTGATCAACAATAAAGGACTGCAGGGCCTGTGGCTGCACAACCTTCCGACGAGCAGCGACACGCAGGTGATCCCGCCTGCTCCGGTTGCCTACAAAAGCCTCATGTTTTCTCCGGACGGAAATTATCTTTATTTCATCAAAGCGACGGATGCGATAAATACCACCTTCGATCTCTTTCGGACGCCGGTGCTGGGGGGCACGCCTCAAACAATAATCCGGGGCATCGACAGTGACGTCGCATTCTCTCCCGATGGGCGGCGCATCGCCTTCGCTCGAGTGAATGATCCGGAAGCAGGCAAGTACAGGTTGATGACCTGCAATCTGAATGGAGGCGACGAGCAGGTTCTGAATGCCGTCGCGCCGGCGGCTGATATCCCTGCGTTCATCGCTTGGTCGCCGCGAGACGAGCGGCTGGCGTACCGATTGTTCAAGCCGGACAAGGCTCTCGGAGGAATCGCCCTGTTCGATATCGAGAGCAAGAAAATAAACAGATTCGCTACCTTCGATGACAAGCTCACTTCGGACTTCAAGTGGCTCCCCGATGGGCGCGGACTCCTGGCGTTATATTCGCGAAAGGGACCGGAATACTTTCAGCGGTCACAGATCGGATTCGTTGCGGAGGGGACCGAAGAGCTCCGGTCGATCACTCGGGATACCAATAGTTATGCAACTTTGACGCTCTCCGCCGACGGAAAAACGCTGGCGACCGTCCAGACTAAAACGACGAAAAATCTATACGTCCTTCCGGCCACCGGTAGCCAGTCGCCGACGGTGAACCCCGTGCTTCCCCAGGGACAGAATGTTTACGGATTCGATTGGTCCGCGGACGGGAATCTGCTTTTCAGCGACCTTACTCGCGTGATGAGGATCGGCATCGATCAGAGCGTCCCGACGCCGTTGGTTGGCGATTCAAGCGCGGCGATTGTGGAATTGGCGGGCTGCGGGACTCGTTACCTGGTGTTCTCCTGGGCATTTCATGGCGGCACAAACTCAACGAACGTCTGGCGTACTAACGCCGACGGCACAAATCCCGTAAAATTGACCGACGGAAAGGACGACCGAGCTCCGGTCTGTTCGGCAGACGGAAAATGGGCATATTACTGGGACCTTGCGCTGCAACAACTTTGGCGGATACCGATGGACGGCTCAGGAAAACCTGAACCGTTCCCGGGAAGTGCGGTTCCCCGAACCTCCCCCACAGGAACGGGGCTGAGCACTTCTCCCGACAGCAAGGTTCTCGCTTATGTTTTGGCTACCATGCCAACACTGGAGGATCCGTATCCTCAATATAAGGTCGCGCTTCTGGAGCCCTCTTCGAAGCCTTCGCCACCACGGCTGATTGATGCGGACGAGCGGATTTCGAGCGGAGGCTTGAACTTCACGCCGGATGGGAAGGCGGTGGCCTACCCGATCCGCGAAAACGGAGTGGACAATCTCTGGGTGCAACCGCTGGACGGCTCGCGTGGCCGACAGATCACCTACTTTGACTCGGAACAGATTCTCAACTTCCGTTGGTCACCGGACGGCAGAAGACTCTGCATACTCCGCGGCCATACCGACTCCGACGTTGTCCTCATCCGAGAATCGTCTCAATAGCCCTGGGCCGGACATCAAAATTGGTACCATCCTCGGGGACAGAGCACCTGTCTATTCATCAGGAGAATGCTAACGTGAACCCGCGACTTCTCGCTGCCCTGGCACTATTTCTGCTCTTCGCCCTAGATGGCGACTTGCGGGTGGCGGCCTCGCCGCAGACGGCGCGGCACATCGACGCTAAACTCTTTCAAGAGCTGCGATGGCGGCCGATCGGGCCATCTCGCGGAGGGCGCGCACTGGCGGTGGCGGGCGTGCGCGGGCAGCCGGAAGTTTTCTATTTCGGAAGCGTGGGCGGAGGCATTTGGAAGACTGATGACGCGGGGCGAACGTGGAATCCCATCTTCGATTCGCAGTCGATTGCATCGATTGGGGCGATCGCGGTTGCGCCGTCGGATTCGAACGTGATTTACGTTGGCTCGGGGGAGGCGGACATGCGCTCCTCGATTTCCCGCGGGAATGGGATGTACAAGTCCACGGACGGCGGCAAGACGTGGGCGCCTATCGGGCTGGAGGATTCGCGGCAAATCGGACGGATCATCGTGGACCCGCAAAACCCCAACAAGCTTTTCGTGGCTGCGCTGGGTCATGCCTACGGGCCGAACCAGGAGCGAGGCGTCTTCCGTTCAAAAGATGGAGGAAAGAGCTGGCAAAAAATTCTCTTTCACGATGAAAACACCGGAGCGATCGATCTGGCGTTCGAGCCAGGAAATCCGAAAACGATTTACGCGACACTGTGGCAGACGCGCAGGCCACCGTGGAGCATTTACCCTCCTTCGAACGGACCGGGCAGTGGCCTTTATCGCTCAAGCGACGGAGGCGATCACTGGGAACACGTGACCGAGCAGGGGCTGCCATCGGAAGGCCTCGGCCGGGTCGGCATCGCTTTTGCGCCGAGCAACCCGCGGCGGATTTATTTGATCGTGGACGCCAAGGAGGGCGGGCTCTTTCGTTCTGACAACGGTGGGCAGAGTTGGCAGCGCGTTTCGAATGACCGGCGGATTTGGCAGCGCGGGTGGTACTTCGGGGAAGTCAGCGTGGATCCCCAAGACCCCGACACTGTGTACGTCCCGAACACCACGACCTACCGGTCGCGCGACGGAGGAAAGACATTCACAGCGTTCAAGGGCGCGCCGGGCGGAGACGACTATCACGAGCTTTGGATTGATCCCGATGAGCCGCGGCGGATGATTCTCAGCAGCGACCAAGGCACGATCGTGACGCGCAACCGCGGTGAGACGTGGAGCTCCTGGTACAACCAGCCAACGGCGCAGTTCTATCACGTGGTGACGGATAACCAGTTTCCTTACTGGGTGTACGGTGCGCAGCAGGACAGCGGTTCGGCGGCGACTCCAAGCCGCAGCCGGTACCGTTCGCTGAATTTCCATGATTGGCGGCCGATGGACGCCGGGGACGAAAATGGCTACATTGCGCCGGACCCGCTGAATCCGGGCGTGGTGTTTGGCGGATTCGTCGCTCGGCAAGATTTCGGCGACGAACAGCTCCAGCAACTGCCGCCGACGCTTGGGCATCCTGGTGATTACCGGCGCACCTGGACGCTGCCGCTGGTTTTTTCGCCGATCGATCCGCACGTGCTGTACTTCGGCTCGCAAGTTTTGTTTCGAACGGCCGATGGCGGCAGCTCCTGGCAAGCGATCAGTCCCGACCTCACGCGCGAAGATCCCGGCGTGCCGCAAAATCTGGACGCCGCGACTGCCGCGGATGCTCCGAAGGGCAATCGACGCGGCGTGATTTACACGATTGGACCGTCGTTTGTGCGGGCTGGAGAAATCTGGGCGGGCACGGACGATGGATTGATTCAACTGACGCTAGACGAAGGGAAAACGTGGGAGAACGTTACGCCGCCGGATTTGACGCCTTGGAGCAAGGTGACGCATATCGAAGCGTCGCATTCCGATGCGGGGACAGCGTACGCGGCGGTGGACAGGCATCGCGTTGAGGATTATCAGGCGTATTTGTATCGAACGCGGGATTTCGGCAAGACCTGGCAACGGACCTCAAATGGGATTCCCGAGGGAAGCTTCCTGAACTGCGTGCGGGAAGATCCTGAGCGAAAAGGGTTGCTATACGCCTGCACGGAAAAGGGAGTCTATGCGTCTTTTAATGACGGCGACGTTTGGCAACCCTTGCAACTGAATCTGCCGGTGACATCGGTGCGCGACCTAGTGGTGCACGAAAACGATTTGGTGATTGCCACGTTCGGCCGCTCGTTTTGGATATTGGACGATGTGACGCCGTTGCGGCAGATCGATTCGCGTGTCGACGCCGCCGACGCATGGCTCTTTCGTCCGCAAACCGCCATTCGCATGCGGCCGGGCTCGGACCAAGGAACTCCGGTGCCGATGGATGAGCCGTTGGCTCCCAATCCCCCGGAGGGCGCAGTGCTGGATTATTTCTTGAAGGATAGAGCGTCATCGCCCATCCAACTGGAAATCTTTGACTCGGAAGGAAAGCCGGTGCGGCGATTCGCAAGCGATGATGTATTGCACAAGACAAATCCCAACGATGTCCCGCTTCAAATGGAGTGGGTGCGCGACCCGAAACCACTATTGGCTGAGGCGGGAATGCACCGATTCATCTGGGATCTTCGTTACGCGCTCCCGAAGGGCGTTCGCAGCTCTTTCTGGGGACCGTCCGGACCTTTGGCAGTGCCAGGCAACTACATCGTGAAGCTCACGGCGAACGGCAAGAGCAGCACGCAACCGCTGACGATCAAGCTGGATCCGCGCGTGAAAACGCCGCAGGACGCGCTCATGCGGCAGTTTAGTCTGGCCTCCAGGCTGGCAGCGAGATTGGGCGAAGTTTCGCTGGCATTGCAACAGGTCGGCGACCTCCGAAAGCAGATCGAGGCGCGCAAGAAGGATGCGACCGACAGCGCCGAGCTGCAGAAGGCTTTGCGAGGACTGGAGGAAAAGGTTGAAGCGGCGGTCGAGCCCGATAGTGATGCCGATTTTGGGCTGTTTGGACTCGCCGCTCCGGGCAAGGAGCATGAGCCTCTTCCCAAAGTTGCGGCGGCGCTCACTGGTCTCTTGATCATTGTGGACAGCTCCGATATGGGGCCCGCAGCTGATGCGGCGATGGCGAGCGAGAGGTGGGAAGAAGCTGCACAAGAGACGCTGTCGCGCTGGACCGCATTCCAAAAGGACGACCTGGCGGTTGTCAATGCTTTGCTCGAAAAAGCGAAACTGAAGATGCTGGTCATTTCTCCTGTGATCCACGGGGATGCGCCAGCGGCGCGCTAGCTTTTGCGCGGAGATGATTCGGGAGTAAAGGACCAGTGTTGGGGTCGTCCCTTTCCCGCTGCGTTTGCAGGTTTCTAGCGGCGCGTATTGAGGGGCAGATTTGGTATGCTGCTCTAAGTGCGAAACATCCTCCGAACAAGGTTTCTTTCTCTGATTGCACTGCTCTTCGTGGCTCCTCTGGCTGCGGTGATGGTTTCTCCATCCCAGGCTCCCTCGCAGACCCAGCAACCCGCGGCCGGCACGCCGCCAGCGGCAAGTCCCCCCGCGACTTCTCCGCAGGGAGGGGTGGCAGGGTCGGGGGGTTCCGCGTTTGGCGCGCAAGCCCAGCAAGCCGGGCTTAACATCGTCGTGCTGGATCCGGCCCATGGTGGAACGGACCCCGGCGCGCGAGGCACCGGCGGCATCCGCGAAAGTGAAATTGTCCTGGATCTTGTGATTCAGGTTCGCCGCGCGCTGGAGCTGCAAGGCTTTCAAGTGGTGCAGACGCGTCAGGGAAATGAGAATCCTTCTTTTGATGACCGCTCCGCAACCGCCAACGCGCAGCGCGGAGCGGTGTTCGTAACCTTGCATATTTCGTCGACAGGATTGCCGGGCACAGCGCGTGTCTACGTGAATTCGGATTTGCCGCCGGTGGCGGATTCGAATGGCCTGATCTCGTGGGACCGCGCACAGGCGCCGTTTCTTGGACTGAGCCGGGCGTTCGGCGATGTCGTGCAGGGATACCTCACCCAGCGTTTCAAAGGTTCGCCGGACGTCGCGCAAACTGCATCCGTGCGCCAGCTTCGAACTACGGCAGCACCGGCAATCGCCGTGGAGATCTCCAGTGTGACGGTGGAGGACCGCGCCGATTTGGACCGCATGGCGCCGGGCGTGGCGGACGCCATTGCGCGCGGAGCCGCTGCGTTCAAGCCATCTTACGTGGTCCCAAACACGCGCGGAGCGCTGCCATGACGCCACGCTGGAAATTTTGGCTGATCGGCGGATTGCTCATCGCCGTGCTCGCTGCAGCGATCTATTTTCCAATTCTCCGCAGACGGGTGAAACGCGCCGCGAAACTCCAGCAACAGAGCGAAGAACAAGCGCGGCGCGAATTGACACAACCGATCGTGATCAATCCGGGCGATCCTCGCGTGAAGACCAAGCTCTTCTGGGCTTCGGATACAATCGATTCCACGCTGGTGCCGGTCACGGTCGAGCTGCCGCTTTCGAATGACCCGGTGCTGCGATCCAAACAGGTTTTGAATACCCTGCTCGCGGGACCCGTGGATGCGGAACTGCGCACGCTGCCGCCGGACGCTTTGCTGCTTGCGTTTTATCTATTGCCGGATGGAACGGCGATCGCGGATTTTTCCGAGGCGCTGGCAACTTCCATTCCTTCCGGCATCGTGAGCGAGCAATTGGCCGTGAATTCCATCACCCGGACGCTGGAAGCCAACGTGCCGCAGGTGCAGCGGCTGAAAATCCTGATTCATGGGCAGGAAGTGGAAACGCTGGCCGGACATCTGGATCTGGCGGAGGCATTTATCGTCAACACGAAGCCGGCTCAACCGCCGGCGAAGCCCGCGCCAGCGCAATCCAGCAGGGACAAACCGGCGACGCCAGCGTCGGATAAGGCGTCTGCTCCGGCTCCCGGACCGTTGACAGCAGACAAGCCCCCCGGCAAACTGGCGCAGCCCGAAGGCAAACCGTAGAATTCTTGAAACGGGCAATGATGACGGCAGGAGGAAGAGTGAGAGTCGACGGCCGAACCGCGGACCAGATGCGTCCCTTGAAAATCACGCCGGATTTTATCTCCACAGCCGAAGGCAGCGTGCTCATCGAGTTGGGAAATACCCGCGTAATTTGCACGGCTACGGTGGACGACGGGGTGCCCGGATTTCTGAAGGGCAGCGGCAAAGGCTGGGTCACCAGTGAATATGGAATGCTACCGCGTGCCACCGAGGAGCGCACGCCGCGCGAGGCGGCGCGGGGGAAACAGTCGGGGCGGACGCTGGAAATTCAGCGATTGATTGGCCGCTCGCTGCGCGCGGTGACGGATCAGGAAGCGCTGGGCGAGCGCACCGTATGGCTCGATTGCGACGTGATTCAGGCGGATGGCGGAACGCGCACGGCGTCAATCACCGGAGCGTTCGTGGCGCTGGCGCTGGCATTCGAGCGTCTGACCGCAGCGGGAATCCTGAAGAATTCGCCGCTGATCGATAGCGTGGCGGCCACCAGCGTCGGGATCGTGGACGACCGCGCGCTGCTGGATCTCGCTTATGAGGAGGATTCGCGCGCCGAAGTGGATATGAACGTGGTCATGACCGGCAACGGACATTTTGTCGAAATCCAGGCGACGGCGGAAGGACGCGCGTTTTCCGGAAGTGAGATGCAGGATCTTCTGGCGCTCGCCGCTGCGGGGATTCGCCGCCTGACGGAAGAGCAACGTGCCCTTCTGCCCGTAAAATTCAGTGCGCGCGCACGCTAAACTTTTTCTCGCTTCATCCAATGCGGGGAAGCTCGCCGAGTATCGCGAGCTCGCGAGAGCGTCCGCACCTTCCGTTGTGATAGATCTGGCATTGCTACCGGATTTTGATGGGCTTCCCGCGTTCGAGGAAAACGCTCCAACATTCGCTGAAAATGCGGCAGGCAAAGCGCTGCATTACTCGCGGCATGGGGATGGGCTGGTCTTCGCCGATGACTCGGGGCTAGTCGTGCCTGCTCTCGGCGGCGCACCTGGAGTTCAATCTGCGAGGTACGCCGGGCCGCAGGCGACAAATTCACAAAGGATTGAAAAACTGCTAAGCGAGATGCGCGACAAAACAGGATCCGAGCGCGCGGCGTGTTTCGTTTGCGCGATCGCGCTGGCGGAACGCGGACGAGCCATGGCGATCGTGACGGATCGCGTTGACGGCGAAATCCTGGAGGCACCGCGCGGATCGGGCGGATTTGGCTACGATCCGGTGTTCTACTTCCCTGCTCTCGAGAAAACCTTTGCGGAGCTTCCCGCGGAAGAAAAAAATCAGCGCAGCCATCGGGGGAAGGCTTTCCGCAGATTGCTCGCGGCTCTTTCCTCCATGCTATAGTTTTGGCTCCTATGGGCACAAAATCAAAGAAAAAACCATCGACGAAGAAGAAATCTGCTCCGGCAAAATCGAAAACAGCAAAATCCGTGAGGACGGCCAAGGCTGCCAAGCCAGCTCATGCGGCGGGAACGGATCCGAAGCGCATAGCAGCAATCCTCGCGAACCTGGACGAAGCGTACGGAAATGCCACGTGCGAGCTGAAGCACGAGAATGCATTTCAACTGCTTATTTCCACGATTCTTTCCGCGCAGTGCACGGATGTGCGCGTGAACCAGGTCGCCGAAACGCTTTATAAGAAATATCCTGATTCGCAGGCGTTCGCGTACGCCACGCCAGGCGAGTTGGAACAGGACATCCGGCCCACGGGATTTTTCCGCAACAAGACGAAATCCGTGATGGGCGCGAGCAAAGCGATTATTGAAAAGTTTGGCGGGCAAGTGCCGAGCACGATGGAAGAGATACTCACGCTGCCGGGCGTCGCGCGAAAAACGGCGAACGTGGTGCTCGGCACGGCGTATGGGATCGCCAGCGGAGTGGTCGTAGATACCCATGTGCTGCGCCTTTCGAACCGTCTGGATTTGTCGCGAAATGAAGATCCCAAGAAAGTCGAGCAGGATTTGATGAAAATCATTCCGCAGGAGAAGTGGATCCAGTTTTCCCACCAACTGATCTGGCACGGACGCCGGGTCTGCCACGCGCGCAAGCCGAAATGCATCGAGTGCAACATGGAATCGCTGTGTTACGCGAAAGACAAGACCATCTGAACTTCAAAGAACGGCGCTCGCCGCCTGGTTGATGAGTTCATGCGAAGCACAGCTAGAGTGGTTTCTTATCGTTCTTACGCGGACCGAAGCCCGTTTGGAACCATCGGCAGATTATTGAGACGAATGCCGGTCGCATCAAAAATGGCGTTGCCGATTGCCGGCGCCACGGCCATGATGGGTGTCTCGCCAGCTCCGGCGGAGGGAATGTCTTTGCGATCGAGCAAGACGGCCTCGATTTCGGGAACATCGCGGAAGCGCGGCACGCGGTAGCTTGCGAAGTGCGGATTCTTTATCCGGCCGTTTTCGAATTCGATAGCTTCGAAGAGTGCGCCGCCCAGCCCCTGAATCATCGCTCCGACCACCTGGTTGCGCAGACCATCCGGGTTGACGATGGCGCCGCATTCGAACGCTTCAACCAGACGCACGACGCGCACCGTGCCGGAGGTCTTGTCCACCGCCACTTCAGCAAACGTCGCCACGTAACTTCCCTTCTCGCAACCGCACGCGACTCCGAATCCTTGTCCCTCTTGCGTTTTCTTGCGCGGCCAGCCGAAGGACTTCGCCGCTGTTTCCAGCACCGCTCGCAGACGCGGATCAGAAAGATTCTTCATTCGCAATTCGAGCGGGTCCATGTTCGCCGCGCGTGCCAACGCATCCATGTGCGTTTCGCGCGCGAAGTGATTCGCCGTCGCCGCAAGCCCACGATAGGAGCCGCTCCTCAGGATCAAAGGCACTGGATGATATTCCGTTCGCCGATTCGCAACGACATAGGGCGTGTCGACCCCCGACGTTCCGGAATGATAGTTGTGAAATTCCCAAGCCGTTAGCGCGCCGTCGCTGGCAATGCCGCTCTTGACTTCGATAACACCCGCGGGCCGGAAATATGCCCAGGTGAATTCTTCCTCGCGAGTCCAAACCACTTTCACGGGACGGCCGGCAGCACGCGCCAGACGAGCGGCTTCGAGCGCCGCGTCGCTGGTGTGCTTCCCTCCGTACGCCGAGCCGGTGTCCGGCACAATCACGCGCACGCTGCTCTCGGGAATGTGGAAGACATCTGCAAGCTCGTCGCGGTTGGCAAACGGCCGCTGCGTGCCGGTCCACACCGTCAGTTTCCCATCGGCCCACTGAGCTACGGCCGCGCGCGGCTCAAGCGGAGCATGCGCGATGTAGGCGACGGTGTAGGTTGCGTCGAGTTGGTGCGCCGCGCCTGCGAGTCCCTCTTCAACGGAACCATTTTGCTTGCGGAATCGATCCTCGGATTTGGCAGCTGCGTTCTGCTTGAGATACGAGAAGATCTCCTTACTCGAGATCTGCGGCACTTCCTTCCATTGGGCGTGAATCGCATCAAGAGCCCTCTGAGCCTCGTGCGCACTCGGCGCGGCCACGCCGACGAAGTCTCCATCACGCACGACAACTACTCCGGTCATGGCCTTTGCAGCGTTGTCATCGCAGGAAGTGAGCGTCGCGCCAAACGACGGCGGGCGCAGCACTCTGCCGTAGAGCATGCCCGCAGGCCGCAGATCGGTCGTGTATGGATGCTTCCCAGTGACGAACGCGCGGGCGTCTACTTTCGGAATCGCCTTGCCCGCAATCGTCCATTGCGTTGCCGGAGTAATGGGATCTTCGGCGGGGAGATTCTGCGCGAGCGTCTTGCCTCGCGCGAGTTCCGCATACTTAAGCGAGCGGCCCGAGGCGGGATCGGTGACTTTCGCGCCAGCTGCGACCAATCCCGCCGGCGCGACATTCCATTCCTTTGCCGCTACTCCAACCACAAGATCGCGCGCGGCTGCCGCTACGCGCCGCAACTGCGGGGTAATCGTCGGCGTCGTCCGGCTGCCAAACGTGCCCGCATCAAACGGCGTCAGCGCGGTATCCGCCGTCACCATCCGGACGCTTTCGAATGGCACTCGCAGTTCATCGGCGATGGTTTGCGCCAAAGCCGTGCGGATGTTCTGCCCGATCTCGGCCTTGCCAGTGAACCCGGTAATGCTCCCATCTTCGCCGACGTGCAGCCACGCACTAATTTCCCTGGGCAGTTCTTCATTGTGGAACGCCCGCGACCCGGGGGCCGTTTCCTGCGCGCCCAGGGCATCTTTGGCAATCGCGAAAATGGCAATTCCCGCGCCAAGAATCTTAAAAAAGTCGCGGCGCGCCAATTCGAATTGATGGAACGGCCCGGCGCTGAATTCGTAGCGTTCCGGCTCGATGAACAATTTTCCTTCGACGTTACTCATCGCCCGTGCTCCTGCATCATTTTGGCCGCCTGTCGGACCGCCTCAATGACGCGCGGATGCGTACCGCAACGGCACACATTGCCTTGCAAGAATTGAACGATTTCCGCCTGACTGGGATTCGGATTCGTTTGCAACAGGCCGACGCTGCTCATGATCATTCCTGAAGTGCAATAGGCGCACTGGAAAGCACCCGCATCAAGAAACGCCTGCTGCACCGGATTCAACCGGCCGTCCTTTTCAAGACCTTCAATGGTCGTAATGGGCTTTGCGGCCACCGCGCTGACGGGAATCTGGCACGAGCGGCGCGGCGCCCCTCCAATCAAGACGGTGCAGGCGCCGCATTGCCCTTCCCCGCAACCGTACTTGCTGCCGGTCAGGCCGAGCTCATCGCGCAGAACGTAGAGGAGCGGCGTGTCCGCGGGATAGTTGACCGGATATCGCTTGCCGTTGATTTCCAGTTCGACCGGCTTCGCCATAATCCCTCCCCCTAAGCAAAATTCTCCGCCCGATCAATGTTTGTGACAAGTGTCGCAAGCGGCCTTCGCGTGGTTCATTTCGTGGCAGTTCAGGCAGCTATACATCGTGGTGACGCTCGTGACTTCCGACATCGCTTCCATTTGACGGACTTGCCCGTGGCACGTCTCGCATTTTACTCCGGTCTCGAGATGCGCGCGGTGATTCCACGCAACACCCGGCAGCACGGTATAGACGCGAACCCAAGGAATCGCCTGTTTGGACTTCGCATACTCAGCGAGTTTCTGAATCGAAGGCTTGTCGTTGGCCACCGTCACGTGGCACAGCATACACTTGCTGGTGTCCGGAAATGTCATCAGTTTGCCCGGCTCGGGATTCGTGTGACAGTCCTTGCAATCCAGACCGAGAGAAAGGTGTTTCTTGTGGCTATACGGGATGGGCTGCACCGGCGGCGTGTGGTCCGACGGATTGTCCGGGACCATCTGATTCATCGCTTGCGGTGGCGCAGCCTGTTGCGCGGTCAGACCTGCCGCAAGGAAAAGAAATGCTGCCAGCATTGAAGCGATCACCACGGGAGCGATCCATCCAATTCTTTTCACCATCAGCTGACCTCGCAAATTTGAATCTGCCGCACTTCATCGCTCCAACTACGCTTTGTTGTTCACCACTTCCTCGATGCTGGTTCCGAAATCCTTCAGCATCACCATCGCGGCGTTTCGGCCGGGCGCTCCCGTAACCGAGCCGCCCGGAAACGTCGTCGCACCGGTTTGATACAAGCCTGGAATCGGCATGCGGTGCTGCGCCCAGCCAGGCATCGGACGCATCGCCCCGGATTGCGATGCGCTTTGCGCGCCCGCGTGTGCACTTCCGTGCCAGAAGTGCGGATTCATCCGTTCAAGATCGAGCGGGCTCTCCACAAATCGCGCCAGGATCTTATCGTCGGTCAGATTCGGAGCAAATCGCCGCAGGTATTTAAGATACTCATCGGAAACGTCCTTCTTGATCTTGTCCCAATGCTCGGGACCTTCCTTCAGCTCGTAAGGTTGCCAGCCGACCACCTTCAGCGTATGCATTCCCGCCGGGGCTCGCGTTCGATCGGCAACGCTGCAGCAGATGATCTGCATCGACGGATCTTCCAGATTGACCACCCCGCGCGCATCGTCGTATGCATAGCGCAGCGCGCGCTCCGGTGAAACCAAAATGCCCGACTCCACCGGTGAGAGCGTTCCACCCTCCACCGCGAATTTCGGCGGCTCGGAAGTGGCGTAGTGCGTGACGAACATCGCGTGCTCCGCCTGCCAGGTATCCACTCCATCCAGAAAGTCCTGGCCCCAAAGCTCGCGCGGCGCCATGTCCACCAGATGCTTGATGTGGATTGTGGAGACCACGGTCTTTTCCGCGCGGTAAGAACTTCCGTCGCTGCATTCCACTCCTACACACTTTCCGCTTTCCACAATCAGCCGCTTCACCCACTTGTTTGTGAGAAGCACGCCGCCGTGCGCTTCGATCGAGCGCGCCAGCGCCTGCGTCAAGGCGCCCGATCCGCCTTTCGGGATGGGCCGGCCAGAGTGCTGTTGGCGAGCCGTGCCGTAAGCGAGCCTTCCGGTCATCGGGGCATCCGGCGGCTCGGCTGCCAAGTGAGACATGTAGAGCAGGAACGTGCGGCAGTGTTCCTCTTCGAACGTGTCACGAATCATTTCCCACGCGGACATCGCCAGCCTGCGCTGCCACAGCTTGCCGCGCGGTTGCTGCGCCAGTTGGTCGTTCAACGGTTTCCCAAATCCTATCGGCGTAAAACTTGTCGCGAGCAAAACCGGTTTGATGGCGTCAAACTCCGCCAGCATTTTCAGATACGCGGCGGCATCCTTCTTCGAGAATTTCGCGAACTCCGCGCAGGTTCGATCCAGGTCGCGCCACTGCGTCAGATAGCTGCCATCCGGGAAAGGGATGTGAAAGATTGGATCGGGGTCGATATACTCCAGTCCGTAGTCGCGGAGCTTGAGCTCGTCGTTCTTCATCATCGGGTTGTCGAGCAGAAACGTGTGCGCCGTCGAGCACACGTCGTCCTTGAATCCTTTGAGCGTCAGCTCCGCTGTCTTCACGCCCCCGCCAAGCATCGGGCGACCCTCCAGCACCAAACATTTGTAGCCAGCCTTCGCCAAGTAGGCCGCGGCGATCATGCTGTTGTGTCCCGCGCCGGCAACGACGATGTCAAAGCGATCCTCCTTGGAGGTTTGCGGACCTAATGAGAATGGTGCGACGGCCAGAGGTGCCAGCGCCGTCGCCTTCACAAATTCGCGTCGACTGATTGTGCTCATGGGAGCGCCTCCTGGAGACCAAACTTTTACGCCTTCTTCACCACTTCCTCGATGCTGGTTCCGAAATCTCTCAGCATCACCGTCGCTGCGTTGCGACCCGGTCCGCCGGTCACCGATCCGCCGGGATGGGTCGTGGCCCCGGTCTGATATAAACCTGGGATGGGCATCCGATGCTGCGCCCAACCAGGCACTGGTCGCATCGCACCGGACTGCGCCGGGCCCGATCCACCCGCGTGACAACTACCGTGCCAGTTGTGCGGGTTCATGCGCTCGAGATCGAGCGGGCTCTTGACGATGCGCGCGAGAATCTGGTCATCCGTCAGATTGGTCGCGAACCGCCGCAGAAATTTCAAATTCGCGTCCGAAACTTGATCCTTGATTTCGTCCCAATGCTGGGGACCCTCTTTCAATTCGTACGGGTGGTAGGCAACGATTTTGATCGTGTGCATGCCTGCGGGCGCACGCGTTGGATCAGCGATGCTGCAACAAATTGCATGGATCGACGGATTTTCAAGGTTCACCGCTCCTCGAGCGAAGTCATAACTCATCCGCAAGACGCGATCGGCGCTGACCATCACTCCGGAATGCACGGGCGAGAGCGTCCCGCCAGCTACCGCAAATTTCGGCGGCTCCGTCGTCGCATAATTTGTCTCGAACAGGGTCAGGCCGGCGTTCCACGTATCCACGCCGTCGATGAAATCCTGGCCCCACAATTCGCGCGGCGCCATGTCGATCAAGTGCTTGATGTGGATCGTCGAGAGAACAGCCTTTTCCGCGCGATACGAGCTGCCATCCTCGCATACCACGCCCGTACATTTCCCGTTTTCCACGATCAGCCCTTTGATCCACTTGTTGGTCTGAATCACCCCGCCATGCGCTTCGATAAACCGCGCCAACGCCAGCGTCAACGCTCCCGACCCGCCCTTCGGCAGCGGCCGGCTGTCTCGCTGCTGGTGCAGAGGAAGGTACGCGGCCCGGCCGGTCATCGGGTCCTGCACCGGCTGCAGCGGATAGGGGCAACCCAGCATGAAGGCTCTGCAATGATCGTCCTCGAATGTATCGCGAACAATTTCCCAGGCCGACATGGCCAGCCGCCGCTGCCATAGCTTGCCGTGGGGGTGTTCCGCCAAACGGTCGTTGATGGCTTTCCCAAAGCCAATCGGCGTGAACGCAACTGCATTCAAGAGAGGTTTGATAGTCTCGTATTCGGCAATCATTCGCCGGTAAGCGAGGCCGTCTTTCTTGGAAAATTTTGCGAATTCCTCAGAGGTGCGATCCAGGTCGCGCCACTGCGTCAAATAGCTGCCGTCAGGAAACGGCATGTGATAGACAGGATCGGGATAGATGTACTCGAGGCCGTACTCTCCAAGTTTTAGCTCATCGTCGCGCAGGATCGGGTTCCCGTGGATTCCGTTGTGCGCCGAAGAGCAAATGTCATGCGTGAATCCGCGCAGCGTCAATTGCGCGGATTTGACGCCGCCGCCAACGATTGGCCGGCCCTCGAGCGCCAGGCAGCGATAGCCCGCCTTCGCCAGATACGCGGCCGCAATCAGGCTGTTGTGCCCGGCGCCCGCCACCACGATGTCGAATCGCTCAGCCATTGCGGTTCGCGGCCTCGATTCTCAATTAACTGGGCTTCCTGCTCCCGCTCCCAGGGGGCAAGGTGAAATGTCCTGATCCCTCAAGCAAGATTTTTCCGCAACGTCTCGGCGGACAATTCCTTTTCCCATCGCGACACGACCACGGTGGCGACCCCATTCCCGATCATGTTCACCGTCGCGCGGCACATGCTCATGAACCGGTCGATCCCGAGAATCAGCGCCATTCCTGCCACCGGAATCGTCGGGATGACCGTCATTGTGGCCACCAGGGCGATAAATGCCGCGCCTTGCACGCCGCTGGCGCCTTTCGAAGTCAGCACCGCCACCGCAAAAATCGTCAGCTCCTGTGTCAGCGTCAGCGGCGTATTGGTGGCCTGCGCCACAAACAGCGCCGCCAGCGTCATGTACATGCTCGTACCGTCGGTATTGAACGTGTAACCGGTGGGCACGACGAGTCCTACAAGACCTTTCGAACAACCCAGCTTTTCCAGTTTGGCCATCAGCGTTGGCATGGCAGGCTCCGACGAGCTGATGGCCAGCACGAGAAGAATCTCTTCCTTAATGTAGGCCAGGAATTTCAGGATTCCGAACCCTGCGAAGCGGGCGATCACGCCCAGCACAATGAAAACGAATAGAATCGAGGTGCCATAAAACGTACCAATCAGTTTGGCCAGCGGTCCTAGCGAAGCGATGCCGTACTTGCCGATCGTGAATGCCAGCGCCCCAAATGCGCCGATCGGTGCGAAGCGCATCAGGATGCTCACAACACCGAACACTGCCTCCGTCAGTAGATTGAAAAAATCGAGCAGCGGTTTCGACCGCGGACCGGCGGCCGACAGCGCAAATCCGAACAGTACGGAGACCAGCAGCACCTGCAGGATATCGCCCTTGCTGAAAGCATCCAAGACGGTGTTGGGGATGATGTGCATCAGGAATTCCGAGACACTCTGCGTTTTCGCCTGCCCAGCGTATTCCGCCACCGCCCTGGCGTCCAGCTTGGCCGCATTCACGTTGAACGCGCTGCCCGGGTGCACGATGTTGCCGGCCGCCAGGCCAATGAACAGCGCCAAAGTTGACACCAGCTCGAAATACAGCAGCGCTTTCCCGCCAACCCGGCCGACTTTCTTCAAGTCTTCCATTCCGGCGATGCCCGTCACCACCGTAGAAAAGATGACCAGCGTGATGATCATCGTGATCAGCCGGATGAAAGCGTCCCCCAGCGGTTTCATCGCGATCGCCGTCGCCGGCCGCAAGTAGCCCAAGGA